>JADMIO010833434.1_pt1 | contig 85773 bp, 84 predicted proteins | sample 8958161 | NCBI WGS metagenome assembly JADMIO01 (sample SAMN16585339, study PRJNA669376) | soil metagenome | isolation source: Crop rotation soil | place: USA: Cullars Rotation, Alabama | collected 2011 | reverse complement strand
CTTTCCCATGGAGGAGCGGGTGAGTAGGAGTGGGCGGGAAAGTTTTGGGGCGGCGGGGAGCGGGAAGGATGATTTGGTGATGGCGTGTGGGCTGGCGTGTTGGCGGGCCAAGTGGAAGGGGAAGGGGATGTGGGGCGAGAGGAGTTTGGGGCTGGGGTGAGGGGAAAAGAGAAAACTCTGTATCTAGGCAGACACTACCTGCAGCGACTGTCAGAACAAGTGTCTCCATCAACAACGGCAAGGGTCAGCAAAATAAAGAATTCTACGTTTTAGCCCTCGCGAACAAAAAACATTGTAGAATTCTGTATTTACCCTCAGACAAGAAACGGTATTTGATCGTTAACGCCCCTGGAGAGCTGCCCAATGCCTGCAAAGACGCTGAAAGTCGACAGCCTGGAACTCGATTTAGAGAACCCGCGGATCACGCTGGCGACAGACCAACGCGATGCGATGCAAAAGATCATCACAGAGCAGAGGGTCCGAGTGGTAAACCTCGCAGAGAACATCGCGGCGAAAGGGCTCAATCCGATGAACCGGTTCCTCATCATGCGCTCACCGCGCTCCGGGAAATTCATCGTATTAGAGGGAAATCGTCGCGTATTAGCCCTCAAGATTCTCAAAAACCCGCACCTGCTTGTCAGTCTCCAGATGCCGGACGCGCTGCGAAAGCGCCTCCATAACGCCGCGAAGAACTTCAACATCAAGAAGGTCGAACCGCTTGACTGCTACGAAGTGGCTGACCGGGCGGAAGGGAACGAGTGGATTCGTCAGCGTCACACGGGCGCTGATTCAGGCCGGGGAATTGTGGACTGGACCAGCATCGCGGGGTCACGATTCCGCGGACGCGATCCTGCCCTGCAAGCGCTCGACTTCGTACTGGAGCATGGTGGGTTGAGTGATGTGCAGAAGGACCAGATCGCGGGCAAGTTTCCACTCACCACACTCGACCGCTTGTTGTCTACGCCGAGCGTCCGGACGGAGATAGGATTCGACATCGAGAAAGGCAAGCTGACCACAGAGCTGCCGGCAGAGGAAGCAATCAAGCCGCTCAAACGCATCGTTCTCGACCTGTCCGAGAAGAAAGTTACCGTCACCGACCTGAAACTTGTGAAGCAGCAGGACGAGTACGTCGCAAAAATGAAGGTAGCCGACCGGCCTAACTTGAAAGCGAAGACCGGGACAGCAAACCCCGTCGAAAACATCACGGATAAAGACTTCAAACCAACGCCGGCACTGACGACGAGAAAGGCGCGTGTCGTGCGTCCGGCGGCGCGGACGCATATCGTACCGAAGGGCTGTAAGCTCAATGTGACCGTTCCGAAGATGGCCGGGATCTACGGAGAGCTGACGACCCTGCTACTGTCCAAGCATGTGCACGCGATTGGCGTCCTGCTCCGAGTGTTTCTGGAGATGTCCGTGGATGAATACCTCGTCAACACAGTCGGAGTTTCTCTGACATTCAAGGAGCCCAAGAGCGGCCGGATGATCGACAAGAAGCTGAAGAACAAAGTGGAGGAAGTCATCGATCACATGGTTAGCAAAGGGGGAGACGATAAGGATTTCAAGGGAATCAGGACGGCAATGAACGATGCGCACCACCCGTTTTCGATAGAGACTCTCCACGCCTACATCCATAACCGGTTCTTCACGCCCGTCGATAGGCATCTCACAACGGCGTGGGACAACGCGCAGCCACTCTTTGAGAGGATCTGGCCGTGAGCGACGCTGCGCAGCCTGGCCAACAACGTCTATTGCATTACACGCCGCTCCGGTATCCAGGCGGCAAAGGGAAACTGGCGGGGTACATCAAACGTTTGATGGAGACTAACCGGCTACTCGATGGCGAGTACGTCGAACCATATGCCGGCGGTGCGGCCATCGCGCTCGAACTCCTCTTCCACGAGTACGTGGCGCAGGTCCACATCAACGACGTGAGCCGCCCTGTTCATGCCTTCTGGCAGAGCGTCCTCAAGCGGACCGAGGAACTCTGCAAACTCGTGAAGGACACGCGACTGACAGTAGCGTCATGGGACAAGCAGCGACGGATCATGGAGCGGCCCCGAGACCATGGCGATCTCGCGCTTGGGTTCGCGACATTCTTCCTAAACCGGACAAATCGCTCAGGCATTCTCAACGGCGGGATCATCGGTGGACGTGACCAGACGGGACCGTGGAAGATCGACGCGCGGTACAACGCGCCCGAGCTCGTCAATCGCATCCAGTCCATCGCGAACCTAGGGAATCGCATCAAGCTCAGCCGACAGGATGCGCTAAAGTTCCTTCAAGCTGGCGTAAAAAAGTGGCCGGAGAAAACCCTCATCTACCTAGATCCGCCGTATTATGTGAAAGGCCGCGATCTCTACTACGACTTCTACCACCCCGAAGACCACGCGAGCGTCGCGGAATTCGTTACGGGGAGCATCGCGGACCAGCGATGGATCGTCTCGTACGACAACGCGCCAGCAATTCGCGACCTCTACCGGGGCTGCCCCCACATCGTCTACGACATCGGGTACAGCGCGCGGTCTGCCCGACAAGGATCGGAAGTTATGTTCTTCGGAAAGAGGTTGAGAATTCCGTCTATCGTAGGGTCAATCACCCTAACAGAGGATCACCGAGGCACGGCAAAAGTCGCATAGGGAGAACAACTGAATGTTTGATAAGTGCGTGATCTTGGTGGATAACTCGAACATCTTCATTGAGGGACAGAAGCATTCGGCTCGACTCAAAGGCATCGGCCCCGACCCAACCACCCTCAAGCAGCCCGGAGACCCCTCATGGCGCATCGATTTCGCAGGACTCTTGACGGCATTAGCAGGCCCCCGGAGCATCTACAAGGCGATCCTTGTCGGCTCACGACCACCACAGAATGACGGGGTATGGGATGCTGCGACAAAGAACGGGTTCGAGGTCAAAGTGCACGAGCGCGGGATGGATGGGAAGGAGAAAGCCGTGGATACGGAACTTGTCGCGATGGGCACGGAGATCATCTGCCTCTCGAAAGAGGTGATGGATTTGGTAATCGTGTCCGGCGACAGAGATTTCATCCCGCTCGTCGGGGTAGCGCACCGACTAAAGTGGGAAGTCGAGATGGCAGCGTTCACGAGCGCCTACAACCCTACGGGCGAGATGGCGATGTCAGTGGAGCGTATCTTCCCGCTGGATTCCGTGTTCGGTAAGATCGGCGGACACGCCTACGAATGGCCGATACCGACGACCTAGACTGAAAGCATGTCTGAACTCTGTTTTTTGACTTGTATCTCGAAACACTTTCTCAAGTCGATTTAACGAGATTCTGCGCCGAAAAAGGATTCTGTCGCCCTTTTTCAACAATCTCCTGGCGGGAGCTTACTTGACGGGCAGTTCTTTAGGCCCGCCGGCGAGTCCCTGGATTACGATCGGACCGGCCGGTTTCGCGGTGGGAGCTGCGGCTGGCTGACGGGTAACTTCCGAGGCGGCGAGCGCCCGGATCAAGGGGACCATTTTCGGCGCGATCGTGTCCAGGCCGGTCATCGCGTTCACGCGGCTCCCTTCGACGATTTCGATGTAGCGAAGTTTCGCGCCTTCCGCCGATACCCATACCTGCTCGCCTTGGGACTTCGAATTCTTCTCGAACGCCGCAAGCATGCGCTCCGCTAATTCGGGGGAAGGTGCGTCGAGCGCCGCTTCCATTCGGATTTGGTCGCGGAGATAGAGTCCGGCGGATAGGCCGCGCAGATTCCCAAGCGAACGCGTCTGCGGCGTCAACGGGGCGCCGAGCGCGGACATCACCGTGACCATGTGGCTGGGGTCGATTCCGACCCAGGCGTCGTATTTCAGCGCTTCCTTTGTGGCGGTCTGTTGCAGCGTGTTGATGGTGGTCCGGGGAATGGAGCCCCGCAGCCGGAGAGTGGCTCTTTCGAGCGAGACAGCGTCGCCGATCAACATCGTGATGGCGTCGAGACGTTTGGATTGCATTCCCGATCCCGACCGCAAGATCGAGCCGAACGCGCCATCCAGATCTCCTTTGGCTAGGATCAGGACGGACGGGGTGGACGTTCCGCTGGGCCCGACGGAGATTAGCACCTGCCCCAGATCGCTGAGAGCGGCGCGAGCTTTTTCGATTTCGGCGCTGGGCGTGCCCGCAAGCAAGGCGGCCAGAAGCGGCGACCGCAACAGCGATCCGATATTGATGCTGATCAGCATCGCCGGCGAGGTATGGGAGAATCGCCAGTCCTGGAGAACGGTTCGCTCGGCCTGAGTTGGCTCGGGCCGGACGGCCGGTTTCACTGCCAGCTTGGGCGATTTGTAGAGTGTTTGTAAATCTCCGATCGGGCGGACGTCGATACAGGTCGGCATCCGGGGGTTGTCCCGGCAGTAATCTTCCTGTGTCTTGTAGGACTTAAAGGGCGTCGCGGACTGCCCGAAGGCGCTCGACGAAAGCAGGGCAACCGCGGCAATTCCGGAACACAGGCGAGTCATGATTGATTTCAAGTATTGATGGCGGCGCGTCCTGCGTAAACCGAGTGAAAGCCTGAGGGACGTTCTAAGAAGGAGTAATATGGTTCTTCTCCGACTTCCATGTTTCGAAAAATAGCGGCTTGGCCAATATGGAGCGACCTGTGGGTTGTGGTCGCCGTAGCGACGGTGTGGTGGATACAGACGGGCGGCGTTTTTGCGCAGTCGAAGCTCCAGCTCAATACGGGCGCGGAGATCTATCGCGCGGCGTGCGTCGCCTGCCATGGGCCCGATGGAAAAGGGACGCCGGAGACGACTGCGGGCTTTGAACGGCCGGCCACGTTCCCGGATTTCAGCGACTGCAACTCGTCGACGCGAGAAGCCAACGTGCAGTGGAGGTCGATCGTCCACAACGGCGGGCCCGCAAGAGGCTTTTCCGAGATCATGCCTTCGTTCACCGAAGCGCTGACGCCGGAGCAGATCAATAAAGTGATTCAGCATTTGCGGGGATTCTGCAAGGATCCTGCCTGGCCGCGCGGCGAGTTGAATCTTCCACGTGCGATGGCGACGGAGAAGGCGTTCCCCGAGGATGAGGCAGTTCTGACGGCGGACATCAACACCCGGGGCGGTCCGGCGATGGCGAACAAGCTGGTGTACGAGCGGCGGTTCGGAGTCAGGAATCAGTTCGAGATGAACCTGCCGTTCAGCTTCCAGCATCAGGACAGCGGGAGCTGGCTCGGCGGAGTTGGGGATATTGTTCTGGGGTACAAGCGGCCGATCTTCAGCAGCATTCGCACGGGATCGATTTTCAGCCTGTCGGGCGAGGTCACTTTGCCGACCGGAAACAAAGCTAGGGGTCAGGGCAACGGCGTGACCGTGCTCGAGGGATTTGGCGCTTACGGGCAGCTGTTACCGGGTAATAGTTTCCTTCAGGTGCAAAGCGGATTCGAGGCGCCGACACACAGCGGCGACGCGAACAAAGCTGCGTTTGTGCGAACCGCGCTGGGCAAGAGTATGAGCCAGGGGAAAGGCGGGCTGGGCCGCACCTGGTCGCCGATGGTCGAGGTGGTTGCGGACCGGGAGTTCGCTACCGGGGAGCGAGTCAATTGGGATGTGATTCCACAGGTTCAAGTGACGCTCAGTAAGCGGCAGCATATTCGAGCCAGTATCGGATACCGGATTCCCGTGAACGATTATGGGTCGCGGATCGGACAGGTGATGTTTTACCTGTTGTGGGACTGGTTCGACGGCGGCATTCGGGACGGCTGGCGATGACCAAACGGATTTGCGTCGTCGCGGCGCTTCTGGTCTGCGCGCTGGGGCGGAGCGCGGAGAAGAAAGAGACACCGCACTTCCAGACGTCGGATCGCTGCGTCGCCTGTCATAACGGGCTTTCCACGTCGACTGGCGAAGATATTTCGATCGGGTTTGACTGGCGCCCCACCATGATGGCCAACTCGTCTCGCGATCCGTATTGGCAGGCGGGAGTGCGACGCGAATCGATCGACCATCCGGAATCGAAAGCAGCCATCGAGGATGAATGCTCGATCTGCCACATGCCGATGGCGCGCTACGAATCGAAGAGGCAGGGCGGACAGGGCGAGGTCTTTTCGCACCTGGGATTCGATGCCGATAAACCGGGCGACAAGCTCGCGGAGGACGGCGTTTCCTGCTCGCTGTGCCACCAGATCAGCAAGGAAAAGCTTGGGACGCGGGAGAGCTTCGTCGGGGGATTCAAGATCGATCCACCGAATGCCGACGGTCAGCGCCCGGAGTACGGTCCGTTCAAGATCGAAAACGGCCAGGCGCGAATCATGCGGTCGTCGTCGAGAGGGTTTCGTCCGACTGAGGCGGAACATATACGGCAATCGGAGGTGTGCGCGACGTGCCACACTCTCATTACCAAAGCGCTCGGCCCGGGAGGAAAAGAGATCGGCGAACTGCCCGAGCAGATGCCGTATCAGGAATGGCTGCACAGCGACTATCGCGAAAAACAGAGCTGCCAGTCCTGTCACATGCCGGTTGTGAAAGAAGACACTCCCATCTCCAAAGTTTTGGGCGAGCCCCGAACCGGAGTGTCGCGGCACATTTTCATCGGCGGGAATTTCTTCATGCAGCGGATGCTTAACCGCTATCGGGCGGATCTGAGCGTGGGCGCGCTGCCGGACGAACTGTCAGCGGCGGCGGAACGGACCGTGGCGCACCTGCAATCGCAGACCGCGAAGGTGGCGGTCAATCACGTGGAATTGCGCGGAGGACGACTGGACGCGGAAGTGTCTGTTGAGAATCTGGGCGGCCATAAGCTACCGACCGCGTACCCGTCGCGGCGAGCATGGTTGCATGTGGTCGTGAAGGACCGGAACAATCGGATTGTGTTCGAGTCTGGCGCGGTCGACGCGCAGGGCCGGATACAGGGCAATGACAACGACGCCGATCCGCTAAAGTTCGAGCCTCATTACGGCGAGATCAACAGCAGCGACCAGGTGCAAATCTACGAATCGATCATGGTGGATCAGGCCGGCGCGTTGACGACAGGCCTGCTGTCGGCGGTTCGATACATCAAAGACAACAGGCTACTGCCGCATGGCTTCGACAAACGGTCGGCGGATCCGGAGATCGCGGTTCACGGCGGCGCGGCCGACGATGCCGATTTCAATGGCGCGGGAGATCGTGTGAAGTATTCGGTAGCCGTCCCGGCAGGAGACGGTCCGTTTCAAGTGGAGGCGGAGTTGTGGTTTCAGCCGATCTCCTACCGGTGGGCGAATAACCTGAGGAAGTACGACGCGGCCGAGCCTCGGCGGTTTGTCGGTTATTATGATTCGATGGCTGCGGCGTCGGGAGTGGTGTTGGGTCGAGCAACCGGCGCCAATCGGTGAAAGACGCTTCCCCACCGCCCAAAGAGCTGTAGCACTCTTCTTCGTTGTCTCCTAATACTCGAATAACCTTGCCGAACGTAGTCCACCGAGGTATGCTATCGAAGCCAAGAATTTAACAAGTTGCGATTTTCGCGTGACGGGTGTGTTTGGGTGAAACCTGGCGCCAGCAAGCCGGTGATCTTGTTTGGCCGCTTCCAGTATGAGGACGGACGTGTTTTCGTTACGGAGCCTCTGTGTTTGGCGGAGTTTAGGCCAAAGCTGCGCCCGCGTCTGCCTTCTTTCCGGGCTTCTCTTTAGCGGCTCGCCGCGGGTCTGCGGGCAGGTATCTCCGCTTGCTGCGGCTCGTGAGGATATTTCTCTTGCGGAAATTGTTGACCGGATGTCCGGCAACGAATCGGCCCAGGCTCTGGGATTAAAGCACTACACCTCGACCCGGACTTATCGCTTCGAAAACCTTCGATTCAAGAAGACGGCCGAGATGACCGTCAGGCTGACCTATAGCTATCCAGGAAACAAAGTTTTCGATGTTCTGGCGGAGTCCGGTCCCGGCCCGGTGCGCGATCGGGTGTTGCGCCGCATGGTCGAGTCGGAAGTAGAAGCCTCTCGCGACGAGGTGCGGCGTTTCAATCGTCTCACGCGTGACAATTACGACTTCCGGCTTCTCCGTGTCGACCGTGAGGAGGACCGTCCCGTTTACTTGCTCGATGCGATTCCTAAAACGAAATCCAAATACCTGATAAGAGGCGAAGTGTGGGTTGACGCAGAGGATTTTGGCGTGTCGAGAATCGTCGCGCGGCCTGCGAAAAATCCATCCTTCTTGATTCGCGACTCGCGATTCGTGTATCGCTATACCAGGTTCGGACCATTTTGGCTTCCGGTGTCGACGGACTCTCAGGCGGATGCGCTCGTGTTCGGGCACACGGAGGTCAAGATCGTTTACGAAGAGTACAAGATCAATCTGGACCATGGAGCGCGTTCCGGTGGGCAATGAACAAACGACCGTGGAACCTGTCGCGTGTCCAAAACTGCTGACGCAGCAATCCCGCCGCGGCGTGTTGCGGTGGCTGCCTCCCCTTCGCCGTAGCGAATGGTTACTGGCAGGGTTCTTCCTCTACATTGGGGTTCTCGTTCAATGGCGCGGGGCGGGCTACGCGCAACGCAGTGTGTTCGCGCTGCTCATTCCAGCCGTACTCGCCGCACTGGCGTGGGCAGACTCCTCATCGGACGGCCGATTTTGGAGCATCGTCCGCGACTGGATACCTGCGTTACTGATCCTGATTGCATACTGGAGCGCGGACTGGGCTGCTGCGCCCCGCGGAGGACCAGCGCTTGAATACGTGCTCATCGGGTGGGACCGGACGCTACTCAACGATTGGGGCTTTCGCGCGGCAATCGAGCACTTCGGCCCCTTGATCCCGGGCACTCTCGAGCTGGCCTACCTGCTTATCTACGCGGCGCCGCCGCTGGCGATCGCCTACTTCTATATTCGCCGCGAACGCCGACGGCTTGATGACTTCCTGTTTCCGTTCCTGCTAGGCACTCTTATGACATATTCATTGCTGCCCCATTTCCCCTCAGAAGGGCCGCGCTTCGTTTTCGCGGGACAAGATCTCCCCGGCGTGGAAACGGTCTTCCGGAGGTTCAATCTCTGGATTCTCGACCGCTGCGATATCCGCACGAGCGTATTTCCCAGCGGACACGTTACGGTCGCTTTTTCGGCGGCGTTCGCGATGTTGTTAGCGCTGCCGGAACGTCGCCGCGTCGGCTGGACGCTCTTGGGACTTGCTGTTCTGGTTCTGCTCAGCACTGTTTACGGCCGTTACCATTACTTTGCGGACGGGTTGGCGGGAGTGGTTATGAGCCTGGCTGCAATGAGTTTCGTCCTTGCGCAAAAGGCTCATGCCAGCGAGAGGCGCAATTGAGCACAATCCAGTTTCTCTGGCGCTCTTCGGGCGCCGCTAAAGGGTTCAAGGCAGGTGTCTCGTTACACAGCCATACCATGCACTCCCACGAATGGCTGACATTCGTGCCGCGATATGCAGGCAAAGTCCCGCTTCTTTCCTGGGAGTTCGAGCGGCAGCGGCAACGCTACGAGACATTCCACGGCGCGGCGCCCGATTTTTCAGCAGCCTATTGGACTCCCCCTCTCTCGAGTTCGGAAGCGTTCAACGTCGAGCGGCTGCAGATCGAAGATAGTCTTGGCTTGAGCGCACACGTCTCGCTGACAGACCACGACAATATCGACGCAGGCTGTCAACTGCAAATACTGGAACGGGAGATTCCGATCTCAGTCGAGTGGACGATCCCGGTTGGTGAAACCTTCTTTCATCTCGGTGTGCATAACCTTCGCCCACAGGCGGCGCGAGATCTCAATGCCGCGTTCGCCTATTACACTAAATGTCCGGATGCCGGCGTTCTGAAGGAACTGTTGGCTTCGCTGCACTCGGAAGCCGGCGTGCTCATCGTCTTGAACCATCCGATGTGGGACCAAGCCGCCATCGGAGCAGTTCGTCATAAAACCGCTTTGAAAAACCTGATCGGCGCGGCAGGCGAATGGATTCACGCGCTGGAGCTGAATGGCCTCAGGCCGTGGAGCGAGAACCAACTCGTCGCGGATGTGGCTCGCGAACTGAATCGAACTCTGATCTCCGGAGGCGATCGGCATGCCCGCGAACCCAACGCGCTCGTCAATCTGACAAATGCCGCTACATTCGCCGAGTTCGTCGATGAAATTCGTTCAGGCTCTAGTCATGTCCTGTTTATGCCGCAGTACCGCGAACCGCTCGGCGTGCGAATCCTACAGGCGATCTCTGAAATACTGCAGGACTACCCTGACTTCGTGGGCCGCGAAAGATGGGCGGATCGAGTTTTCTACGTCCCGCGCGAAGGCGAACTCAGGCCGCTTTCCTCCGCCTGGAAGGAGGGAGGACCGGCCGTCGCCCGATACTTTGTACACGGCGTAAGAATCCTGGGCGGCCATCATTTTCAACGCGCCTTGCGACTGTGCCTGGTAGAGAACCATGACTTAGCATTTTGACGTGCGAACGCCCGTTCCGGTCCTCCACGTTGCCGCCGGCGTTATGTCAGCGAATCTTACCGTCCGCCGACAATCGCATCTTCCGGCCTCGCCACTCTACGGTATCCCCGAATGCGCCCGCGAGCCACACCGCGAAACCCCATAGATCACGCAGCGGGATCAGATACCAGTAGCGCGACACCTGCCGGTCGCCGAGCACGAATCGCCCCGTCGCCACTCCAGCCGCGAGTCGAATCGCCATGACGGCCAGCGCGACTTCCCAATAGCCGGCAGCCGCCGCCACGACGGACCAGGCCGCGGCCTGGGTCGCGAGGTATCCGTAATAACCTGCGGTTCGCGAAACGCGGATCGTGCGCGACCAGCGTAACTGGTGCCGCCACACTTCGCCCCAGTTCGCGGCGGAAAGATTCGTCTCGACCGCCACCTTGGACAGCACCACGCGATACCCGAGCGCGGTGATGTGAGCGCCGAGCTGATAGTCGTCGGCGATGTATGACTCGAGCGCAGCGAATCCGCCCATTTGCTCGAGCTGGGCGGCGCGAAAAACCATCGTCGATCCCAGCGCAAAGCCCGCGATGCCCACCAGCGGCGCCACCAGAACACCGGGCGCGAAATCGGTCGCGATTCCGATTGCTTCCCATTGGCCGGGCCAGCTTGCGGCGCTCGCGCGATACAAGCAAGTCACTACACCGGTCTTCGGATCTTCGAGCGGAGCGACGACCCGCCGCAAGTAGTCCGGCTCAACCAAGATGTCGCTGTCGTTGACTAAAAGGACCGGATACTTCGCCTCGCGCGCCAAGTCGAAGAGCACCGCGACTTTTCCGTTCGGCGCTTGGCGGGTGGTGAACACCAGCCTCATGTCGCGATCCGGATATTCGTTAATCAGCCGCCGGATGTCTTCTACCGCGGAATCGGCCGGATCGTGAACGCCGAAAAGGATTTCGTACTGGCCTTTGTACTCTTGAGTCGCGTGCGAGCGGATCGCTTCATAGAATCGGGGATCGCGGCCGTGCACTGGCTTCAGAATCGAAACAGCAGGAGTATAGCCGGAGTGTGGTTCCCTGCTTCGCAAACGCGCGACTGCCGCGAGCAGCGCGATGAAATAGTACGCCCCGGCCGCAATCGCAGGAACGGCCCAGAGATAGCTCACAGCGACAGCAGCGCAACGCCGCAGGCAACGAGACACGCGCCCGCCCAGCGTTCCATCCCCACACGTTCTTTCAAGACATACTTCGCCAGTATCGTCTCGAAGACGAAACTGGCCGCTGTCGCAGGCACAGCGAAACTGAGATCGGCCGTCGCAACCAATCGGAGGAAGCTGAAGAAGGACACCCCCGAGCAGACAATGGACAGAATGATGATCCGGTTTCTGGCCAATATGCCGAGCACCCGCCCCAGCGCGCCGGGCCGGAAATCGTGTATCTCGCCGTGCTGCTTCATGACGATGGCCTGCAGCACGTCTTTGATGGTCGTAGCGCCCACCACCATCGCTACCAGCAGCCAGTTCATTCGATCGACACTCCCGTGGTGCTGTGAGTGGTCCGTCCCACCAAGAAGACTCCGGCCATGATCAGCAGCACGCCCGTCCAGCGCGCGGGAGAGATCTGTTCGTAAAGGAAAACCTTCCCGGCGACTGCGGACAAGACGTATCCGATCGAAGTCACGGGAAGAACGTAGCTGAGGTCGGCGAAACTGAGCAGGGCCATTTGCGAGAACATCCACAGCAGCAGCAAAACAACCCCAACTGCCACCCACGGATTGAACAGGACCTGAATATACCCCAGCGGCGAATCGAAAACATGCGGGTCGGTTCCGCGCATGCCTCGGCTGAGTGAAAAGTTACCGATTACATTGCTGAAGACGACGATGAGCGTCAGGATGATGACTTTGGGATGCAGCCGGACGCTAGTCACCAGAGTTGGCGGAGGCCGCGGCCTGCCGTGTCTCCGTGACGAATCTCTTGCGCTTGGCCCGCAACGCCATGTATTCGCGCGCTTCCTTCGTCAACCGCTTGCGCTCGTCTCCATTGAAGATGGCTTTACGAACGACACGCCAGATGACGCGCGGACGGAAGTAGTATTCGCCGTAGAAACGCTCCACCCAGTCGACCAGTTCCGCCCGGTCGAGACCCGGATAAATCACCGTCGGTAATTGATGGCCCACTTCGTCGGTCATCGAGTCGATGGTGATCAGGTCGTTCTTCTTGGCGTAATCGTAGAACTCGGTGCCGGGATACGGATGCGCGATCGACACCTGAATCGTCTCGTTGTCCAGACGCTTGGCGAAGTCGATGGTGCGGCGGATGCTGTCCGGCGTCTCGCCCGGCAGTCCCACGATGAAATCGCCATGGACTACCAGCCCCAGCTTCTTGCAATTGGCGGTGAAGCGCTGCGCCATGTCGATGGTCGCGCCCTTCTTGATGTTCTTCAGGATCTGCGGATCGCCCGACTCGTAGCCGACGATCAGCAGGCGGCATCCGGCTTCGCGCATCGCCTTCAAGGTTTCGTAATCGGTGGTGACGCGTGAGGTGCAGGACCAGGTGAAGTTGAGTGGTTTCAGCTTGGCGCACAATTCGAGAGTGCGCGCTTTCTGGTAGTTGAACGTGTCGTCGTCGAAGAAGATTTCCTTGACGTGCGGGAAGGCTTCCTTGGCGTAGCGGACTTCATTGGCGACATCGTCGGTCGACCGCAACCGCCAGCGATGGCCGGAGTGAGTCTGCGGCCAGAGGCAGAACGTACACATCGCCGGACATCCGCGCGAAGTGTAAAACGAGATGAAAGGATTGAGCAGGAACGGGACGTTGTAGCGCGTGACGTCGAGATCGCGCTTGTAAACCTTCGACACCCACGGCAGCTCGTCTAGGTTTTCGATGACGCCACCCTCGGGATTGTTGACGATGCCACCGTTCTTGCGGAAGCTGACGCCTGGCAGCTCTTCGAGCGGCTTGCCCTTGGCGAAGTCGGCGATCTGGTAGTCGAACTCGCGCCGGACGACGAAATCGATGGCGGAGGACGAGCGCAGCGTCTTTTCCGGCTCCGTCGTGACTGGCGGTCCGACAAAGGCTACTTTGAGCTTGGGATTGACGTCCTTCATCATCCCGGCGATCTTCACATCCACATGAAAGCCGGGCGTGGAGGTGAACAACACCAGCAGCTCGAAATCCTTGGCCATTTCGACCGTCTGCTCGATCGAGATGCCGTGCGGCGGCGCATCCACTACTTTGCTGTCGGGGAGAAGACCGGCCGGATAGCACAACCAAACCGGGTACCAATAGGATTCAATTTCCCGCGACGCCGGCCACCGCGAACTGGCTCCACCGTCGAAGCCCTCAAAGGAGGGGGGATTGAGAAACAGAGTTCGCATTAGTGTTGTCTTGAGCTTACCACTAGAACCTTACTAAGCATCGAGAATCGTCTCGATACATGGAGCTTGGGGCCGTGTTCACCGTCAAGCGTCGAGACGAGTCTCGACGCGGCAGACACGAGTGTCTGCGCCACGAGTTTACAAGCCACCGGCTCGCGCGACCTCAGTGCCGGCCGAAAGCGATACCGCGCGGAAATCGATGGAAAGAGTCGCTTTCCCCACCAGCCTGGTCTTAACTGAGGTCAGCAGGCGTTTCGGTAGCGCGACGCCTTCCACCGTCTGGTAATCCCTTACGAATTCGACCCGGCTGACGAACACCGACGGGTTTTTCACAAGCCGCCCCGATTCGCGAACAGGAAGGTGGTTTTCCGCATCGACCCAGAGGTCCCCTTGGTATAACCCGACTCGCTTCTTTCGCGGACTAACGCGGAACGCATATACTTTCCGCCCATCCCGCTCGATCAGGCCCTGGAACTTGAACTTGTAGTTGGCCGGGGTGACCGCAAGGGACGCGACTTGTCCATTTTGGACTTCCGACTCAGCGGTCAGGTAGCGGGCGATGACGTCGTTTTTGATTCGTTTATCGCCTTCGAAACGCAGGGCTTCGTAGGTGATGCGTCCAAGCTCGGAGATCCGGCGAAGCGCCAGGAGGCGGCCGCTTTTGTGCAGCTTGGGCAGTTCGGCGTTGATTTCGACCTCCATCGACGCTCCCTGCAACCGGTTCTGCTGGGCTTGGGAAGCAGCGACATACTCACCGATAATCGCCTGGGGCTCGATCTCCGTCTGGGCCGAAACTACGCTGCAAACCGATGTAAATAAAGCAACAAGCAATAAGAATGGCAATCTATACCCTTTGATGATTCTACGAACAGGAAAGAAGCTTAGATTTTACCATTTTGTCATCCGTCACCGAAAAGACTAGCCCCCAGGGTCAGGGCAAGCCATTCTGCGATAGACTGAATCTTCGACGGAGGGACTCATGAGAATTCAGCTTGCCGCTTTCTTTTTCCTGGGAATGCTTCCTGCATTCGCCGATACCCAGATAATTCCCCAGGTTGCCGACGGAGCCGGTTGGTCGACCACCATTGTGCTTTCCAATAAGACCGCAACGGCACAGACAGTTGCCTTGAGCTTCAACCGGCAATCGCCAACCGGAAGCAGTAACACCTCACTCTGGACTCCTCCATTCGTGGAAGGCGTCAATCAATCGAGCGTCAGCCTACCGGCCGGCTCGACGCTGTTCCTGCACACTCCAGGCACGTCGCCGGATTTGACACAGGGCTGGGGACAGATCGACGCCGCAGCGGGAGTCTCGGGGTACGCGATCTTCACCGCCAATACGAACACCGCAAGAGCGCAGGATGCCACCGCAACCGCCGGCACGGCTTCCAACCGAATTCTCGCGCCCTTCGATAACTCGTCGGGTTATGTGTCGGCGTTCGCGGTTGCGAATCCGACCAATAATCCCGAGACCGTTCTGCTCACGGTTCGAACGGCGGATGGGACCTCAAACGGACAGATTGATCTCCCGCCCAAGGGACAGTCGACCTTCCTGATGGCAACTCTATTTGGGGGCACCGCCGGTAAGAGCGGACTGGCTGAATTTTATGTGGCGTCCGGCTCCATCTCAATCATCGCCTTGCGGGCGAATCCGAGCGGTGCGTTCACGGCAGCGCCCGTCTACGTTCAGACGGGGAATCAAATCATCGGGGCGCCCCTTTCGCAGCAGACACCCAATCCCCAAACCCAGGTGATTCCGCAGGTGGCCGATGGCGGAGGCTGGTCGACCACGATTGTGCTCGCCAATACGACGACAGGCGATCTTCCGGTCCAACTGAATTTCAAGAAGGCTGGAGCAGGCGGTGCGACAAGTCAATGGAATCTTACCTTCCAAGACCCCGTACCACTGACCATACCGGCCGGTTCTGCCCGGTTCTTGCGAACTCCGGGAAACTCCGGGGTTCCCCTTTCCCAAGGTTGGGCCGAACTGGTGGCCGACCCACGAATTGTAGGATATGCGATCTTCACCTCGCAGTCGGGCGCCAGTCCTGCGCAGGACTCCACCGCGCCGGCCGTCTCGGCGTCGAGCCGGATCCTCGCGCCCTTTGACAACACGACCGGATTCGTGACTGCAATTGCACTGGTGAATCCGACTGCGTCGCAGGAAATAGTGTCCGTGAACTTCCGATTCTCCGACGCTTCCACCGGCACCGCCACTGTGACGGTCCCTGCTCAAGGGCAAGTCACATTCCTGATGCCGAACCAATTTGCGGCGACGACCGGAAAGAGCGGACTCGCCGAGTTCTACGTTTCGTCGGGTACGATTTCGATCATCGCGCTGCGCGGTAATCCGAGCGGAGCGATCACCTCGGCTCCGGTGTTCTTTGAAACCGGCGCCCCGATCATCACAACGGGCGGCGGCGGTGGCGGTGGTGGAGGCAACGGAGGCGGAGGAGGTGGCGGCGGTTCCACGCCGGGCACCAGCCCCACGCAATCGGAGATCGACTCCTGGATTTCACGTGGCAATTACTCAGGTGGTTCGATCATGCTCACTCGAATCACCAGCTACGCTTACGATCTGGTGACCGGCGCGGCTCAACCCGTGGCGAAAGTAGACACAGTTGGTGGCACGTTCCAGCGGTTCAGTGGAAGCGACCTCGGTAAAGTGTTGCGAGGCGAAGTTCCTCCGAATTTCCCGAGCCTCACGCCGACCCCCGGGAGCTGCGTCGTTTACAACATTAGCTCGGTGACCGCCAATCCATATCCGAATTTCATCAGTACCGGATTGGATGCCGGTCCGCAGTTCACGTCGAGCGGACCAAACGGAACGCAAACGGCCCCGAAAAGCGGGACCAAGGGCAACTACAATGCGGGTAATATTCCGAATACCTACCTCGCGACCGGCAACTACGCGATCAATGGGCCCGGCGGACCGGACGTCGGCGCGTTCTCCGGCTCTTTCGATATCGTGCCGGACTTTATCGTCACCAATCCCGACGACATGAAAGCTACCATCAATCGCGCCGGTGGACTGACCGTCCGCTGGTCGGGCGGCGAGTCATCGTCGGTCCTGACGATCACAGGAAGCAGCGGCGGCGCCAATTTGCAAACAGGGGCCGTGGAGGGAGCCGCGTTTGTCTGTATCCAAAACGTATCAGCCGGGTCTTTCACCGTTCCGGCGAGCGTCCTGACACAGGTCCCCGCCAGCACGGCGATTAACGTCGGCGGATTCAATTTCGTCATTCGCGGCACGCTATCGGTGACGGCCGGCGGCAAAGGCGCGCGGTTCACCGCGCCTTCGGGATTGGATATTCTCACGGCCAACAACTTCTGGTCGTGGACCTTCTCGCCGCAGTATCAGTAAGTGCTGCCGGCACTCACTCGCCGGTCGATTCTGTTTGGGCTCGCGCTCGGATCTTCGGTCCGGGCGCGCCCCAACGCCCGCATTACGGGGTTCGAGCTTCTTCCTGTCCGCGCCACCGACCGCACCGTCTGGTTGATCGTCCGGCTTCGCACTGACACCGGCCTCACCGGACTCGGTGAGGCGTCCGACGCCTTCGGTTTCGCCAACACCACCAAGCAGGACGCCGCCGCGATGGAAACGCAGCTGCGGCGTTTCTTTGAACTGATCCGCGGAAAATCTCCGCTCGACGTGGAAGCCTACCGCCAGGCAGGCGTGGGACTCGCCCGCGTGGGCGGTCTGGTTTCTGCTACCGCCTTCAGCGCGATCGAACAAGCGCTGTGGGATCTGGCCGGCCAGTTGCTCGAAGTCCCCACTTACTCGCTGTTCGGTGGCGCTGTCCGACAGACGCTTCCGGTGTACGCCAACATCAATCGCGCGACCCAGCCGCGAACGCCCGCCGGGTTCGCCGCTACCGCGAAGCGAGCGGTCGCCGAGGGATTTCAAGCGGTAAAAGCTGCGCCGTGGGACGGCTTCCCCAAACCCGGTTCTCCCGATAATGAAATTCGCGTCGCTGTCGATCTCGGTATCGCATCGGTCGCGGCGATCCGCGAGGCCGTGGGACCGGGCGTCGAAGTGATGGTCGATTGTCACAGCTTCTTCGATGTTGCTTTGGCTCGCAGCGTCGCCAGCCGGCTCGAATTCTATAGACTTGCGTGGTATGAAGAGCCTGTCGCGCCGGAGCGAACCGAAGAGACCTTGCAAATCCGGCGCTCGATCCGCCAGCAGATGGCGGGTGGTGAAATCCTCTTCGGCATCAACGGATTCGCCCCGCTGACCCGCACGAAAGCCGTCGACGTCATCATGCCCGACGTGAAGCATTGCGGCGGATTGCTGGAACTGACGCACATCGCCGCGGCCGCCGATGCGGACGGCGTCACGGTCGCCCCGCACAATCCGAGTGGGCCGGTGTCGACGGCCGCGAGCGTCCAGGTGTGCGCCAATATTCGCAATTTTCGTCTGCTGGAGTTGCAATGGGGCGAAGTCCCCTGGCGCGGCGACCTGCTGACTCCGCCGGAAAAATTCGAAAAAGGCGCAATCCAAGTCCCGGCGCAACCCGGTTTCGGAATCCGCCTGAACGACAAGCTGGCCCAGGCGCACGCCCTGTGACGTAACGCAGGCTGATAGCCTGCGCGCGAAGGTTGGCGCTTCGCGCCACCGAGCTTTCATTTATTGCAGGCGAACGGCGTTGCGCCAGCGGCGCTGAACGCCGGAGCACGCAGGCTATCAGCCTGCGCTACGTTGTTTCTTAACAGGCTGCGCCGGACGGCCAAAGCCACCGTCTTCCCGTTTGATAGGATGAATATTAACCCGATAAGGCGCTCCCTTGACCGATACCGTTCCCGACATCCTCGCTCGAATTGTCGCCCATAAGCTGTGGGAACGCAGCCAAACGCCCCTCGATATCGATGACCTCGAGCGCCGGGCCGAGGCCGCTCTGCCGGATCGCCGGAACTTCCGCGTGGCCTTGTCGTCAAAATCGCCGGCCATTATCGCCGAGATCAAGCAAGCGTCTCCCAGCAAAGGACTCCTGAGCCCGGATTTCGACCCCATCCGCCTCGCCAAGCAATACCAATGCGGCGGCGCGGCGGCCCTTTCGGTACTGACCGACGAACATTTTTTCAAGGGCAGCCTGGGCGATCTCCGCGCTGCCCGCGGTGCGGTCGGACTGCCGGTTCTACGCAAGGATTTCACCCTTGACGAGCAGCACGTGATCGAGGCGGCCGCCAATGGCGCGGACGCCATCCTTCTCATCGCCGCCATTCTCGACGCGGCGCGGATTCAACGGCTTCGCCAGCTCGCCGCGCGGTATCGCATGGCAGCCCTGGTCGAGGCGCACAATGAAGCCGAAGTCGAGACCGCGCTCGATGCAGGCGCCGATATCATCGGCGTCAACAATCGCGATCTCAAAACCTTTGAAGTGAAGCTCGAAACCTCGCTGCGTCTGGCGGAGCGTATCCCGAGCAATGTGTTGAAGGTCGCCGAGAGCGGTATCCATTCGGCGGCGGATGTGAAGTTGCTTCAGGGCGCAGGCTTCCAGGCATTTTTAGTGGGCGAGCGATTGATGACCGCTCCCAATCCAGCCATCGCGCTGCGAGAACTAACCGGCGGCGCGGCATGATGGTCAAGATCTGCGGCATTACCAATCGAGAGGATGCGCTCGCCGCCATCGAGGGCGGGGCTTCGGCGCTGGGATTCAACTTTTACAAGAAAAGCCCGCGATACATCGAGCCGGAACGTGCGGCCGAAATCGCAGCGGACCTGCCGGAATCGATCTGGAAGGTCGGCGTCTTTGTCGACGAAACCCCCGAGCGCATTGGAGACATCGCGTCGGTTGCCAAACTCGACGTTGCGCAGCTTCACGGCAACGAGACGCCAGAGGATTACCCTCGCGGATTGCGCATTTGGAAAGCGATGCGGGTCGACGCGAATTTTCGTCCCGCGGATGTGGCCGCTTGCCCGGCCGAAGCGGTGCTACTCGACACGCCATCAGACAAACTCTACGGCGGCACAGGCCGCACGTTCGACTGGTCTCTGGTCGCGGGATCGAGCCACCGCATCATTCTCGCCGGCGGTCTCGATGCGAGTAACGTGAAGCAGGCGATCGCAGCGGGGCGTCCCTGGGGCGTCGACGTTTGTTCCCGGATCGAGTCGCAGCCCGGCCGCAAAGACCACACCAAGATGGCGCAATTCTTGAAAGAAGCGAAATCATGATTTCAGAACCGGACGCAGGCGGACATTTCGGAGTCTACGGCGGGCGCTATGTGCCCGAAGTGCTGATGTCGCCCCTTGAAGAGCTGGAGATCGCCTACCGCGAGGCGCAACAGGATCCCGCCTTCCACGCCGAGCTCGACGGACTCCTCCACACCTACGCGGGCCGTCCCACTCCTCTCTATTTCGCAAAGCGCCTTTCGGAAACTCTGGGCGGCGCTCGGTTGTACTTCAAGCGCGAGGACCTGCTGCACACCGGCGCGCACAAGATCAACAACGCGCTCGGGCAGGCTCTGCTCGCGCGCCGCATGGGCAAGAAACGGATCATCGCCGAAACCGGCGCGGGGCAACACGGCGTAGCGACGGCAACTGTCTGCGCCCTGTTCGGCCTCGAATGCACCGTCTACATGGGCGAAGAGGACATGCGGCGGCAGCGTCTCAACGTCTTCCGCATGCGGCTCCTCGGCGCCAAGGTCGCGGCAGTCTCCACCGGAAGCCGCACGCTGAAAGACGCCATCAGCGAAGCGATGCGCGACTGGGTGACCAACGTTTCGACAACCCATTACCTGCTCGGCTCCGCGCTCGGCTCGCATCCCTATCCGCTCATGGTGCGCGATTTTCACAAAATCATCGGCGAGGAGGCGAGGAGCCAGATTCTCGAAGCCGAAGGCCGGCTGCCCGATCGTGTGATGGCGTGCGTCGGCGGCGGCAGCAATGCGATCGGCATCTTTCACGCGTTCATCCCGGATTCTAAGGTCCGCTTGATCGGTGTGGAAGCGGGCGGCCGGAGCAGCCAGCTTGGCCAACACGCGGCACGATTCTCCGGCGGCAGGCCCGGCGTGTTGCACGGCTCATACAGCTATCTGCTGCAAGATGAAGACGGCCAGGTTTCGCTGACCCATTCCGTATCGGCCGGACTCGATTACGCGTCGGTCGGTCCGGAACATGCGCTACTGCGCGATCTCGGCCGCGCCGAGTATATCTCCGCCAGCGACCAGCAGGCGCTCGAAGCCGCCAGCCGTCTCTCGCGCGCAGAGGGCCTCATCCCCGCTCTCGAATCCGCGCACGCCGTAGCCGAAGCCATCCGGCAGGCTCCATCGGCAAAAGGCGAAATATTTATCATCAATCTCTCCGGCCGCGGCGACAAAGACATCGACATCTATCGCGAGAACTTTCCGGAGCTGGATTCCAAATAATGCCAGGCACGCGCATCTCAGAGCTGTTCGCACGATTGAAGCGGGAAGACCGCAAGGGCCTCGTCGCCTACATCACCGCGGGCGACCCTTCGCCGGAACGCACGCCATCCCTTGTCGAAGCGATGGAACGCGGCGGCGCCGATCTGATCGAGCTGGGCGTCCCGTTCTCCGACCCCATCGCCGACGGCCCCGTCATCCAGCGCGCCGGCTATCGTGCGCTCGAAGCCGGTACAACGGTCCGCAAAGTTCTCGATATCGCGAGAGAGATCCGTAAGCGGTCGGAGATCCCGCTGCTGCTTTTCACTTATCTCAATCCGGTGATGCGCTATGGTTTCGAAAAACTCGCTACCGACGCCAAGGCGGCCGGTATCGATGGATGCCTCCTCACTGACGCGAGCGTCGAAGAAGCCGCGTCCTATGTACAAGTGATGCGCTCGGCCGGACTCGACACCGTTTTCCTGGCCGCGCCCACCAGCACGCCGCACCGGTTGAAACTGGTCGCTGAATATTCCACCGGCTTCGTCTACCTGGTGTCGCGGACGGGGGTCACGGGCGAACAGGTGTCTATCTCGTCGTCGGTCGCGCCTCTCGTGAAGTCCATGCGCGCGGTAACGAACCTACCGCTGGCGGTCGGTTTCGGCGTCGCCACGCCGGAGCATGTGGCCGAGATCGGCAAACAAGCTGAGGCAGTTGTGGTAGGCTCAGCGATCATGCGCTTGATCGAGCAGAATATCGGTAACGCTTCGCTCGAGATCCAACTCGAATCCTTCATTCGCGAGCTCAAGCACGGTTTTCAAATGGTGTCCGCATGACCGAAAAAGAAGCCAAAGCCGCGCTCGCCGACTGCCGCACCCGAATCGACACGATTGACCGCCGCATCGTCTCGCTGCTCAACGAACGCACCCGCGTGGTCGAGGAGATCGGCAAGGTCAAGCAACAGACTTCCATGCCGATCTACGAGCCCAAACGCGAGGACGAAGTGTTCGCCAACGTCATGTCGAGCAATTCCGGTCCGCTCACGCCCGATGCCGCCAAGCGGATCTTCGAAAGGATCGTCGACGAGATGCGTACGGTCCAAAAGCTCAAAATGGAAAAGGGGTCCTGATGTTAGTCGTCATGCAGGAAGGCGCCACCGAGGCGGAAATACAAGCGATCATCGACCGGCTGGTGAGCCTGGGGTTCGACGTTCACCGCTCCACCGGCGTCGTGCACACGGTGCTGGGCGGAGTGGGAGCACGCGATTTCGAGCCGGCTGAGTTCGAAGTGCTGCCGGGCGTCAAGTCGGCGCACCGCATTGTGTCCCCTTACAAGCTGGCGAGCCGCAACTTCCGACCAGGCGGGACGGTGGTCAAGATCGGTAACATCGAGATCGGCGGCGAAGCGGTCGTGGTCATGGCGGGACCGTGCAGCGTCGAGAACAAGGACCAGATCAACCGGGCGGCTGAGATCGTGGCGAAGGCCGGCGCGAAAGTGATTCGCGGCGGCGCGTTCAAGCCGCGTACGTCGCCGTACAGCTTCCAGGGACTCGGCGAGGAAGGCCTTCAGTTGCTGCGCGAGGCGGCCGATAAGAACGGGCTGCTCGTGATCAGTGAGGTCATGGAAATCTCGCAGATTCCGCTGTTGGGAGCCTATTCCGATATCTATCAGGTCGGCGCGCGCAACATGCAGAACTATAACCTCATCCGCGAACTGGGCAAGCAGCGCAAGCCGGTGCTACTCAAACGCGGAATCGCGGCGACCATCGAGGAACTGTTGCTCTCGGCCGAGTACGTCATGTCCGGCGGAAACTACGACGTCATTCTCTGCGAGCGCGGCATCCGCACTTTCGAGACGTACACGCGCAATACGATGGACATCTCGGCGATTCCTGTCGTCAAGAAGCTTTCCCATCTTCCGATCGTGGCCGACCCGTCGCACGGAGTCGGGCGCCGCGACAAAGTTGCCGCGATGGCGCGCGCGTCGGTCGCCGCCGGAACCGATGGCCTGTTGATCGAAGTTCACCACGATCCCGATCACGCCCTGAGCGACGGCGCCCAGTCGCTATTCCCCGAACAGTTCCGCGATTTGATGGATCAGCTTCGTAAGATCGCCGCCGTGGTGGGCCGGAGCATTTAGGTTGCAGACGGTCGCCATCGTCGGAGTCGGCCTGATCGGCGGGTCGTTTGGACTCGCGCTACGAAAGGCCGGATTCGCCGGCGAAATTCTGGGCGTCAGTTCCGAGGGAGCCATCGCCGACGCGCTTCGCTGCGGCGCAATCGATCGTGGATTGAAGCTGGCCGAAGCCGCGCCTCTAGCGGATCTGATCTATCTCGCGCAGCCGATCGGCCGCATCATGGATACAATCCGCCGCCTGGACGCTGTCGTGAAACCGGGTGCGTTGATCACCGATGCGGGCAGTACCAAGTCGGCGATCGTGTCGCTCGCCCGCGAGATGATCCGCAAATCGCAGTTCCTTGGGGGACATCCCATGGCGGGAAAAGAGAAGCGCGGCGTGATCGAGGCCGATGCCGACCTGTTCCGCGGCCGCACCTACGTCCTCACGCCTACGCGCGAACAAGATCTTGCCACATCGCTAGCCAAGGAATTCGTCTCCTGGATCGAAAAGATCGGCGCAAAGCCGGTCATCATGGGGCCCGACCAGCACGACATGGTCGTATCGTTCACCTCTCACCTGCCGCAACTGGCGTCGACAGCTTTAGCCGCCACGGTCGGGGAGAATCTGGAATCGCCAGAAGATTTGGAAGTGGCGGGACCGGGATTGACCGATACCACACGTCTCGCAAAAAGCGCCTACGAAATCTGGCGAGATATTCTCGCGACCAACACGGACTCGATCGACCGCGCCTTAGCCGCCTACATTGCAAGACTCGAACTCATGCGGGAGAACCTGCGAACGCGCCAGATGCAGGAGCAATTCGAAGCCGGAGCAACGCTCGCGTCGCGTCTGCGGCGCTAACGGCACGGGTCGCCCTACGCGGCGCGAATGTCTGTACGAGCAAAATCTTTTCCGGTAAACAATAGGGGCATCCCGGCCAATGCTGCGATCGCATAAGACATACAATCGCCGTAGTTGAGGGCGGCAGCGTGGCGCTTCCGCCCAAAGCGCCGAAAAGCCTCCGAAGCAGCGTCGTAGTGATCGACAGTAAAAGGGACGATCTGAACGTTTAATCTCCGCATAAGAGCTTCAACGGCAACGCGGGGGTCCTCTGTGAGCCGAGACGAGAGGACCATGATGCACTCGACCAATGTCGGTGTACCTACCGCGACCGTTTCGGCCGCCTCTATCTTCGTAAGGAGAGCCTCAAATCCCAGTTCCTGGGAAAGGATCGCAACAACGGCGGAACTATCGAGCACCATCGCTACACGCCCTCAGGACCGTAGCCGAGGATGTCATCCTCTTCTTCACGCGTAATCGGAGGTTTCCCGAGAGCTTCCGGCCGGACATGTGGCCATACCGATCGCTCCAGAAATTCGATAATGCTCGCTTTACTGCGAGATCGACCTCCGACAATTTGCAGACGTGCTTTCCTCTCCAGAAGAGACCGGCGAATTGCCTCCGTCTTGGTTTCTCCGGCCAATTGCGCAACCTCGGCCGCAAGCCTTTCGACTTCGGAATTCTTTAAGTTGAGGGCCATTGGTGCAATTCTACCATAATTACACCATAGCGCAATTATCTAAAGTTTGACCGGCGTGGGAGCAATATCCGTCGGTATATCCTTCAGTTTCGCGATCGCCCGATCCAGCTCTGGACTCAGCTTTCCGAATCGGTCCAGCAGCGCCTTCCCTGCCCCGTAATCGCCAGTAGCCTCGATCGTCAGCAGCTCATGATCGAGATCCCGCACCGCGCTTTTGACCTTGGCGAAATCCACTGCAAACGTCCCATCCGGATTCGCAACAAACGCGCCCTTCTCCCGCAGATAGTTGAACTGCAGCGCCATCCCCTTTCCATGCGCTTCGTGCAATCCGAACCGCAGGGTCCGGAATGTCGACGCCAGGAAGCTCGTGTATAACCGCCGCTCGACCTCCGCGCCACCGGGCAGCAGTTTGTGATCGTACATGTACTGCAGCATGAACAGTCCGCTGACATCCGCCTTGGCCTCTTCGAGCGCGCTGTAGAGGTCTTTCAATTCTTGCCGTGGCGTAGTCGCGCGGCCGCCGACCGTAATCTGATGCGGGCCAATGCCATGCGTCAGTTCGTGCGCCAGAATGTGGGTGAAAAAGGAATCGAAACTCACATCCGCTTGCGCCGGCGCAGGCAGCACCAGCTTCGAAATCGGAATCAGGATGGTCCGAAACTTCGCCTCCTGGACATTCTTCAGCATCACGCGCTTGCTGCCCTTCTGCTGGATCACACGCTCGTCGTTGGGCAGATTGTAGGCGGCCGTCTTGACGCCGTGGTCGCCGTCGCCGGTCGCGATAATCTGGTTCACGACGCGGATCGGCGCCTGCGCCCCTAGCTTCGGATTGCGAAACTTCGCATCGATCGGCAGATTGTTCTCGATCTCCTGCAGGTGATCGGAGAAAAACTGCACCTTGGCCGACTCCGCGTCGTCGCGCAGATTCACGTAAGCTTCATACGACGCTTTGTAGCCGAACAACTCGTCGTTATAGGTTTCGTACGGTCCGATCGTGATATCGAGCGGCGCGTCGAGATCCATCCAGGCGACATCGCTCGCGAAATAATCGTTCGATTGGAATGCATCCGCCCGCAAGTTCAGAAACTTTTTGAGCGAAGCGTTCGGCGTCAGCGCGGCCGCCTCCCGCAGCAGGCCCGCCAGTTTCAGCAGATCCGCGCCATACTCTTCACTGAACGGAACGGCATGCAGTTTCCCGCCTTGCCGCTTGATGACGGTGAAGAATCCTTCCGCTTGGTCTTTCTGCTCCTTCGAGAGAGTCTTGGCCCAATCTTCGAACTCGTTCTTTGTCATGTCTTCCGGATAGAAGTTCGCGCCCAGCGGCTTGCGCTTCGGCACGCCCGGAAGGAACGCCTGCAGATCGTCGAGCGCCGACCACGGCCCTTTGTTGATCCAGAAGTAGCGCTGGCGAGCCTTACCGAGAGGCGTGTTGTCCTTCGCCAGATTGGCGTGCAGCGCATGATCGCCGCTCCAGTACTGCTTCATGAAAATGTCGTCGATCAGCCGCGCGGCGGCGACCAGTTTCGCGAGCGCCTGCTTATCTTGAGGGACAAGCTTCGACGTATCGACGCGCAATTCGACCTGCGCAAAGCGCGCCGTCATGCGATTGAGTTCCGCTAAATCGGGTGTCTGAGCCAAGAGTGGTGTCATCGGAAGAATAGAAAGGAGCGCATACAGCGTTCTCATGTCACCTATCTTACCCGGTTGATTAATCGCGGATAACGGGATCATAATTGTTCATCATCTTGACAATTTCCATGGATGCCGTCATTGCATGGCTGATTCAATGCGGCGTTGATCTGGGAAAGAGCTTCGCCTGGTATGGCGCGGCTGCTTTCGCGATTCACATGGCGGAACGACGCTGGCCTGCGGGTCCGCTTGCGACGTTCAGCGAGCAGCGATTCAACTTCGTTCTCGCGTTCCTGGTCGCGTTCTCCACTACCGCGATCAACACTGTGGCGCCAGTCGCGTCCATCATCACCGGCGCACGAGACCCGCTACTGGCGGGCTGGATTCCGGATAGCCCCGCCGGTTGGATCGCAGGCGCTCTCCTCTACGCATTTGTCTGGGATTTCTTTCAATACTGGTTCCATTTTCTGCAGCACCGCGTGCGGCCGCTATGGTTCATGCACGCCCTGCATCATGATTCGCGCGCCCTCAACGCGACCGACGCGCTCCGGGCCACCTTCTGGTCTCTCTTCTTCCAGGGACTATTTATCGGCATCCCGGTTGTGATGTTGGGAGTCCATCTTGGGTTGCATTCGTACGCGGGGTTGCTTCTGTTCTCCACCTGGGGCTTCTACAACCACGCCAACCTACGCGTTAGTCATGGCCCGTTGACCGCGGTTCTTTCCGGACCGCAGTATCACCGGATCCATCACGACGCCGACCCGGCGTATCACGACAAAAATTTCGCCGCATTTTTTCCCGTCATCGATATCGTCTTCGGAACCTATCAGGCCCCGGTTCCGGGCCGCGTTCCGGCTACAGGATTGTCGGACAGGCCGCAATCGCGCGGCGGCCTTCTCGCCGTTGTTGCCGCCACGTTCGGTGTCCGGGCCGTCCAGCCGGATATCACCGCCGCGGAAGCCACTCCTGCCCGCGCTCGCGCCGCGTCGGGAAGCATCTGAGTCAGAAGCCTGAATTAGGAGTAAGATTTCGATGCTGCTGTTCCGCTACTCGGGGACAAAACGAAGAAACAGGAACGAAGAGGAACGAAGGGGACAGACAGAATCGACGGGATCAAAACTTCACCAGGGGGACGTACAGCTCTGCTCTGGACCCCGGCATTGAGACAAAGACCATAGGGACAGTATCCCGTTCGCTGAACATTGATTGTCTCGCAGAACGGGTCCACCTATTCTGAAGCTGGCCGGTGAAGCGCAAGCGGGCTCTGCTGGAGAGCAACCCGCCCAGGAATAACCGGCCGGAAACTCATCGACACGATGCGCGGAGGCGGCTCCGGCAGCCTCCGCGTTCCTGTTTCCATCGGATCGATAGATTTCCTTATGCCTCAAAAAACTCATGCCTCCCTTTCCTCAAACGCCATCGGCGAGCGATACCCCAGTGAGGAATGCAGCCGCACGCGGTTGTAATAGCTCTCCAAAAACTCGCCGATTCGTTCCCGCGCATCCTCCAGGTCGCGGTATTGGGTCAAATACACTTCCGCGCACTTCAACGTGCGCAGGAAACTTTCCGCCGTCGCGTTGTCATACGGATTGCCCGCACGGCTCATGCTGATGGCGATCCCCGCGCCGCGCAGCATCTCCACGTACGCCGCCGAGCAGTACTGCACGCCGCGGTCGGAGTGATGAATCAATCCTGCCGGCGCGGCCCTCCCGGCGAGCGCCCGGCGCAGCGCCGCTATCGCCAGTTCCGCCTCCAACGTCTCGCCCAGCTCCCAGCCGATCACCCGCCGCGAGTAGGCATCCAGGATCACCGCCAGGTAAACGAAACTCTCGCGCAACCGGATGTAGGTGATGTCCGCCCGCCACAGTTGATTCGGCGCCCCCGGCTCGAAATCCTCGGCTAAGTTCGGATGCACCGCGTAGGTATGGCGCGAGTCGGTGGTGCTGACGAAACGCCGCTTCCGCAACGCCAGCAGATTATCGTGCCGCATCAGCCGCTGCACGCGCTTGCGGTTGATCACCATTCCGTGCGCTCGCAGCGCTTCAGTGACGCGCCGCGTCCCGTAGAACCGGTGCGCCAGACTGATCTGCTGGATCCGGCCGCGCACCTCCGCCTCGGCTGCGCGCGGTTCGTGTTCCATCCACGCGCGATAGTAACCGGCGCGGGCAACGCCCGCCAGCCGGCAGGCGCGGTCCACTGTGATTGGGGAGTCTTCCCGCAGCGTCATTCGCCGGACCTCCGCGTAAACGCTTCGCCGCCAGGCCGCTGGGCTTTCGGCGACTCTTTGAGACGCTTGAAGACTCCTTTGAAAAAATCGATATCCACCGCTTGCCGGCCGATGGTGCGTTCCAGTTCGGCGATGCGCTCGCGCAGTTTCTGCTCGCGGTTGTCGCCTTCGGCCTGTTGTCGCGACGATTTTTCCGGTTTGGCCATCCCGCCCCCGCCCCGGCGGCGGTACGCATCCCGCCAGCGGTACATCATGCTGCGCGCCAGCCGATGCTTCTGGCTCAGCGCCATCACATTTTCCCCCGCCAGCATCCGCTCTACTATCTCGACCCGAAACTCCGGGCTGTGCTGCCGTTTGTTTGCCATTTAGGACCTTTCTCCATTCAATGAAAAAAGTCCCTATCTCGCTTGTCTCACTTTTGGGGTCCAGACCATACAGCTCCGTCCCTTTCGGAAAAATTGACGACTTTAAGCCCAGATTCGGTCTACCAAGAAGCAGGTGTGTCAAACCGGGAGCATCGAAAACACCCTGGAGTCGAGTCCGGGACATGATTCAACGTCCATTCCTGGGTAAACGGTGGGCTCAACGGGCTGGGATGGACCAAACATGTCGATTTTTACAAAAGAGACGGAGCTAATCGGCAAGTTGGTGTAAATTTGAACTCGTCGATTCTGTCTGTCCCCTTCGTTCCTTCGTTCCTCTGGTTTCCAGATACTTCCCTGTTCCCCCAATTTCAAACCACTGGCCGGCGACGCGCTGTCCACTCTGCGCCCGCCAGAATCAGCATCGCTCCGACGAAGCTCCACAACACAATCGTCACCGAGATATAAAACGGCCCATACTCTGCCTGCAGCTTCGCTTTCAACAGCGGCCATGTCAGCAGATTGATCCACTTCAACAGCTCGATCGCGAGCCCCACCAGAATCGACACCGGAATCACGTGCGCCGGAGGAATGCTTCGATTCGGCAGCAGCCAGTACATGAACCACAGGGCCAGTATCGAGATCGGCACCGCGACAATCTTGAAGATCATCAGCCCCAGCACCGTCGGCATCCAGCCGAACAGCATCTCCCGCGGCAGCGCCGTCAACACAAAGGAAACCAGCGCCAGACCGCCGCACAGGAAGATGAGTCCCAGGCTCACCAACTGATTCCGCAGGTAGCTCCGATTTTTCGCCACGCCCCAGATCCGGTTCAGCGCCACCTCGAGCGGCTCGAACACGCCGTTCGCCGTCACCAGAAGCAGGAATGCCGACGTGATCTGAAACGGTCCGCGGCTTTCCACCGCGCTCGTCAAGTTCCGCGTGATGAACGTTCCCATGTCGCCCGGAAAGAAATCCGTGAGCGCCAGTTCCAGTGCATGCACGCCCGCGCGCCACTGCAAGCCATACCGGAACAGCGACATCATCACAATGAGGAACGGGAATACGGAAAGCAGAACGCTCGCAGCCACCGAAAGCGCGTAAACGTGCGCTTCCGTCTGCATGCAATACACGAGTGTCGGCTTCCAGATTTCAGCCAGCCTGGATGCCCGGCTTTGCCGCGTTTCCATTTGGGGATGTCGTCAGATTCGCTGGTAATCCGGACGCCAGGTTTCGATCGCCTTCTTGATTTCTGCGTTAGGCAGATTCTCCGCCAGCGCTTTTTCAACCAGTCCCGGCAGTTCCGCATCCGACGCAAACCGCAGCGCCACCATCTGGCTGGCCGTCAGATCGCCGATCCGCGCGCGCAACGGCTCCGGCAGCACTGTCATCATCCGCAACCGCTCTTCCAACCGGATCACCCGGTCCTGCACTCCCAGCGCATAGAGCCGGATCTTGAATCCGGCCACCAGCCAAGCTAGCGACAGAACCAGTGTCCATCCAGTATCAAAACGAGGATTGGTGGCCACGCCCCACAACGCGAGCACCACCGTGCCCACCAGCACCGGGATCATGAAAAAATGAAACGGCGGATCGTACTTCGTATGATTCGCGAGATTCTGCGGCGCTTGCGCGGCCATCGGCTACTCCTTATGACACAAGATTAAGCTATTTGACCTTGGTCCCGCCGATCCAAACCGCTTCAATCGTACGCGTGTTCTTGATATTCTGCAGCGGATCTTTCCCGAGCACCAACAGGTCCGCCCACTTTCCGTTCTCGAGCGTCCCCAGGTCCTTCGCTCCCAAAAATTCCGCCGAGTTCTTCGTTGCGATGGTGATGATCTGCTGCGGCGTCAGCCCCGCGTCCGCCATGTATTCCATTTCGAGCTGCTCGAAAAAGCCCTGAATCCGGCGGGGCGGTCCCGTGTCAGTCCCGAAGCCGACCTTAACGCCCGAATCCACCAGCTTCTTCAGATTCTTCTTCGCCATCTCGAACCACGCGCGGCCGTGCGCCGTATCCGGCTCGGCCGCCACGCTCTTCTGGAACGCCGGATCTTTGAATTTCGCCAGAACGCTCGGCGAAACCGACGGAGCGAAGAACGGATCGCTGAACATCGGACTGTTTTCCGCGAACAGGAACATCGACGCCTCGCGCGCCAGCGTCGCCGACGACTGCCACGCGCCCTTTTGCTTCATCAGCGAGATCAGCGCATCGTCAACCGGTTTGTCGCGCACGCTGTGCGCTAACCCGTTGAGCCCCGCGCTGATCAAACCCTTGGCGTCGTCAAGATAGAAGACGTGCGCCGCGACTTTCAGATTGTTCTTGTGCGCGTTTTCAATGATCGCCTTCGAAAGATCCATCGGGATCTTCTTTTCCCGGCCCAGGTGATCGTCCACCCAGATTTTCACGATGTCGACTTTCTGCGCCGCCAGTTCCGCCACATCTTTTTGAACCTGCTCCACAGTCGTCACTTCGTAGGGGACGCCTTTCATTCCCGCCACCGTCGTAGGATAGCCGCCGATCCCGGTGAATCCGCGCAGCGCCGTAAAAATGCGCGTCGTGCCCGGACGTCCCGTTTTGCGCTGTTCGGAGCGCATCTGCATGATGAGGGGCTGCTCGCTGCCCATGCTGACCACGGTGGTGACACCGTACCCGGCGTAAACCTTGAGCTGTTTATCGACATTGGCCCGCGTGAAATTCTTAGGATCCTGCGCCAGGTCAATGGTATTGCCGAGATGCGAGTGCAAATTGATGATGCCGGGCATGACGAATTTCCCGGCCAGATCGACGGTCTGGGCGCCGGCCGGAGCCTTCAGACTCGCCACCGGACCTGTCCAACTGACGCGGCCGTCGACGATGATCATGGCGGCATTGGGGGTCGGCTTAGGGTTCGCGCCGTCGATCAGAGTGAAATTTTTGAGGACTGTCGTTTCAGCCCAGGTAGAGCAGGCGCTGAGGAGCGCGAAAAGGACGATTTTCGTACGAATATGCATGGTTGGGAGGATTCTATCACAGGGTGGCAGGAGCGGCTCGAAATTGACTATACTAAGGACTTAGATGGCTTACACTTTACTGACAATTGTGCACGTTCTGGTGTGTCTATTCCTGATCGTGGTAGTTTTGCTGCAGAGCGGAAAGGCTGCTGATTTGGCAGGCGCGTTCGGCGGAATGGGCTCGCAGACAGCATTCGGCCCCCGCGGATCGGCGACGCTGCTATCGAAGGCGACAACCGTTTCGGCGATCCTGTTCATGGTGACGTCGCTATCGCTTTCGATCCTGGCGACGCGCGGCGCGGGAGTGGGCAGCACGATTCTCGACAAGCACCCTGGCCCGGCGACCACGACGAAGCAGCCCACGACACCCGGAGCCCCGGTAACCCCCGGAATCCCCGGACAGCCCGGCGGAGCGCCGCAGCAGCCGACCGTGACATTGACCGATCCATCGACCGGAAAGACGACGACTGTGCCGCTCAACATTCCGCCGCCTCCGGGCCAAGGACAAGCGCCAGCGCCGGCACAGCCCCCGGTTAAGAAGTAACGAACGTTCCAAGTAAGCGGAGATGGCGGAATTGGCAGACGCACTAGCTTGAGGTGCTAGCGGGTAACACCGTGGGGGTTCAAGTCCCCCTCTCCGCACCAAAAATACCCTAGGGGAGTCATTACTTTACGGGCTCCCTTTTTTTGTGTGACTTTTTTGTGACTGGAGTTTTAGCCGCCCTCTTGAACTGCTCCAGCATTAGCCGGTCGATGTTATCTTGCCGTCCCTGGGACCACTTGCCGTAATGCTTGCGCACCACGGCCGCCGTGTTTCCTAGAACATCCGCCACCTCATCATGCGTGGCCCCTGATCCAAGAAGTCTCGTCGCGAGGGTATGACGAAATCGATGTGCTCGGGCATGCTTGACGCCCGATTTCTTGAAAACCGTTCCGAGTGTCCGTTCGGCGATTCCCACGACTGCACGGCGAGACGCTTGCCCGTTCCAGAAGTAGTAGGGACAATCCTGAGCAGCGTTCCGCGGCAGGGGTAGCGCATCCAACGCCAGTTTCAGGTTCTCGGGAATGGGTAGGTAAACGGGATTACCGGTCTTTTGGGTCCGCAGCAGCAAGCGCCACGTGCTCTTCCTCTCATCCCAGGAGACCGCGTCCTTCCGGAGCGTGCAGACGTCGGATACTCGGAGTGCCGTGTGACTAAGCACAAGCACCATGGCGGTGGCCCGCAACCGTTCGTAGGAGAGCCCAGCTTGTGGATTTCGCCCTCCGCAGAAGGTTTCGCATGCCGCCAAGATTCTGTCCTCCTCCTCAAAAGTGTAAGGAACGACTTGATTCGGCTTGATGCGAGGAGCCGGCATTTCCCTCGCCGGATTGACTGTGATCCACTTGTGGCTGACACAGTAGGCGAAGAAGGTGCGGAGGGTCTGCAGTTCAACTTTCCAGGCAACCTTTCCAATGAGTCGCGTCGGGCGAAAATCCTCTAAAACTTCCAAAGTTACTTCCGGCAAAGCGGAAATCCCCCGCTCCGAACAGAAGGCATCCAAGAACGTCAGACTGCACCTGTATTTCCGCCATGTCGAGTACGCCAAGTCACCTCTGAATGTCCCATGCGCGTCGATCTCCCCACCGCGCTTGAGAAAACGCTTCACAGCTTCCGATAGCACTGGAATCGCCGTTTGGGATCGCTTTGAATCCAGTGTTCTCACTCTAGAATCGGTACTCTCCTCGTCAAGCCGGGAGTTGAGCGCGCGGACCAAGTCCGCGAGACGTCGGTCAGCAATCTGCCGGCTCCGCGTCTTGAGAGATTGCCTCTTGATTCGCTTACCGTTGTGAACGCCATCGGCATGAAATGGGCAATTACACTTGTCCATCCTCACGTTTCGGCCACCCGGACCGAAGTAGGGGCACACCTCTCGAGATGACGGCGGAACGCGTATACTTCGTTGTCTTTTTTCACGGTGTTCACATTACCCCAGACCCTGCGAATCAATGAACTCGCTCCTGTGCTGTATGCTTGGCGTACACTCTGGCCGCGGCGCTCGGCGCAACCATGGTCGTGTTGTAGCCCCGTTTCGAACGCCGCTGAGCATTTGTTTGCCGGATGATGCCAGGACCGTATTCGTCTCGGAACCATTCACGAACCGTCTTTTCACTGAATCCCCAGCGCCGCGCCCAATACCGTATGGGATAGTGTTGTTCCTCAAATGGCCGTAATTCTGCGATATCAACATGTGGCTGTCCATTCATGGTTGAAAACTAGGCCCGGCTCCCTGAGAGCATTCCGATCGCATCCATCGTGTCAGTCGGTCGCGAGCCGCAGGATTCACACGTGTAAGAGGAACCGTTTGGAGCTCTGGTTTGGCAATCATCGTCCGTGTTATCCAACCGCTCGCATCGCCGCAGTGCCTGATCGCTCAGCCATGACCAGGGAATGCGCACAGCTCGTCCGAAACGACAAGCCGGTAATTTACCTTCGCCTATTAGCTTGTGAATCATTGCCTTACTGAGCTTTAGGAAGCACGCGGCCTCCGCTGTCGTAGCAAACCCCGGTGCCTGGCCCGCCGTAGAATTTACATTTTTCAGTGAGTGTTTGTGGATCGCTGTCATGGCGAGTAGACAGAATAGCGCTCTATGCGCTTGGAGTCGATAGGGTATTATGTGTTGAAAGGTACATAGACCCTATGCAAGGTAGTGATGCCGCGGCCCCGCAAATTGCGTAAGTCGGCTCAGATTAGCGGTGAGTGGGTCCGGGCAACACAATATTCGCTCATCTACACAACCCCGCCCGCCATCTTCCCGGATGAGCGCGTCACATTTCACTCCTACGATCCATGGACTCCTTTTCGAAGAAACGAGGGAGCCCGTATGAAAGAGCCACAGCCGTATTTGAAATTGCTGAATTTAGGAAAGCAGGTTCGGGAGTCACCAGACCGAACCTCGGATTTGGTCCTTAGCTGGTGCAACGCAAATGGACTTCTGGGAATCCTTCCAGCTTTCGTGGACAGCTTGTGGTTTCCGCCTGTCATAGACGAATGCGACTCTCCACATGAAAATGTTTTCGACGGCGACGGCGGTTGGTTTAGAGCGCTTCAACTGCGCTATCTGCGCTCCGGCGGAGTCTGGAGATCTCAGCTTTTGGACGGCCATTGGACCGAAGATAAGGACACGGCAACTCAGGAAGGCGAAGAATTCGATACTCCCGTTGTTCAATCGCGTTATCAATGGAATAGAGCGACCTATGTCAATCGATCTGTCTCTGAGAGATTCTTCCCGATCATTGGCACATTGGAAGCGAAGCTTGTGCGGTCGAAAACTCGGAATGACACATCACCTGTCGCGCTTTCAATGTTCCGAGAGGAGTTTGTCGACCCTCGTGGTAACCGGCCGAGGGAACTCGTTTTCGCACCGTCGATTCCTCTTCCGGGCACTCGTGAATTCTTCAAGGTATATGGAGAGCGGATCCACGATATTGTCGACTGGGCAAGACGGTTTGAATCCGAGGTACGAAACTTGCACAGCACAAGCGGTAGAGCGCAGGGCGCACTTGAATTTCTCGCTGATATCGCCACGGCTGCGAACCCTACGTTTCGTCTCGTGAAGTTGGGTCACTACGAAGAAGTTCGCGTCTCCGCAGGTCTCCTATCTTCTTTTGCTCTAATGATGCTCTGGGATCTTGAGGCGGGCCGTCTCATCAGAGAATGCAAGAACTGTGGGACCTACTTTGTATCCAAAGACGCCCGGGCGGGATACTGTTGTGTTACATGCCGGTTGACGTCGCAGAGTCGGAGGTATCGCGCCAGGAAAAGAATGGTCGCAGCACAGGATCAGTGAGCGTGCTTCTAGGATACCTCGATGTCTTTCCTCGGGATGAGACGGATTGAAGCTACCGATGATGTGTATTAACGGGATTTCCCAGAACGCAGTTTGTGGCCAATGTGCGAGATGGTATGAGACGGCCGGTTCCGCAGGGATGCGATAAAGCGCCCGATGCGCACTCGAGTTGCAAAGGAAACCGGCCATGAAGAAGCGTAACAGTTCGCCGCAATTTCCGAAGCGCACAATGAAGACGAAGCGCGTCTAAAAATCAGTCGGAATTGGAATGGATGTACGTGCCAAAAAATACTGGATGCCGTCTAGTCTCTCGTCCCACAGACGGACTAGGGTAGGGTGATAGTGAACTCGCCGTCACCGCTGGTGAACAGGTAGTTTGACGCTCGGAGCAACTCGTAGGCCGGCAGAAAGAAGACCTTCCGGTTATCGCCGCCGAGGTGCATCCCTTGAAGGATGGTGCCGGAGCCGTTAAAAACGGGGGATCCACTATCGCCGCCCGAGGTGACTCGCGAAGCTAGAATCCGAAGCTCGACTAGAGCCGCTTTCTGCCGGAGGTTGGGATAATGGTTGTATCGAATTTTGCCACTTGAATCTTCAGGCCACACCCCCACGAACGTCGCATCGAGTGGACCATTTTGGAAGCTGTGAATGCTGTAGGCGGACTTAGATAGCCCATTCTCGTCGACAGCACTGAGGGCATTCGGCCGGGGTTCCTTGACCAGTGCCTGGAAGGCGGCGAGATCAGTGATTTCGACAACCGCAGCGTCGAAGATTTGATTTTGCGAGATAGGCTGGTAGTAGGCGAGACGGCCGATGGGAGCGTTCGATGCGTTCTTGACGGTTACTTGGCTGGGTGGCTGACCGCCAACGCCCAGCATTCCGAAGACGTGAAAGCAACCCAAGCCGTAGACAGGGCCGGACCCTCTGTACTGCACAGCACAGCAGAATCCCCCCCGCACGATCGAGACTACGGATGGCGTGGAGGCCCAAACCAAAGAGTTCGCATGAGCCCGTACTCTGGCGTACGAGCGGCCGTCCGCGATGTCGGTTGGGATCGCGCAGAGCCTGCGCTTACCGCCGAGCGTACAGTAGGCTAGAACACATTGAGGGAGCAGCTGATTCGGGGCGGGCTTAGGTCCGCGACAGCCCTTTCGCCATTTGCGGGCGACCATGAAACGAATGCAAGGCTCCTGGACCACATTGTCGCTCGCGGCACCAACCGTGCGATAGCCGTAGCCGACGGAAATCAAGTCCTTGTAGCCAAGCTTCCATTCACCGGCACGAGTCTGCACAGCCTCCCGCGCCAACTGGAACTTTTCCGTAGAAGACAGGCGCAGCCATGCGCGTTGCGCCTCTAAATGCTCCGGGAGCCCACGGGCGACCGATGCATTAGCCGGTTCGCCGGTTAGCTTCGTCCGCCTTCCGGCACCATCGCTAGGCTTGGTTGCGGCCGGAACCTTTCGCCTGCGGCCCATGGCTTACTTAATGATCTTTACCGGCGACTTGAGCTTGAGCTTCTGCGCGGTAAGGATTTCGCCGATCTGGGCTTCGAGATCAGCAATTCCTGCGGCATCGATAGCGGCAGCTTGGTTCATTTGAGTCAGGTCTACGGTCACGACCGTGTTCTTGTCGGCATCGACAGTATCGAGGAATGCAGTCTTGACAGTGACGTACTTGGCTGTGTCAGCCGCTCCCTTGGGAACCTTAATCTTCATAATCGCGGCGAGGATGTTCCTGAGATCCCCTAAATCAGGCAGGTTCGCGAACTTCAGATCGGTTATTGATTTGGTCTTGAGTTCCTTGGCCTTGTCCTGAGCCTGCTTTAGGAAGTCTTTAAGCGCGGCGTCCTCATCGGGGACAGGTCTCCCGGGTTCGGGGATCGGTTTCCCGGCAGCCGATAGCTCCAGTTCGACGGTGAGCACAGATCCCGCAAGCTTAGGTTTTCGCAGAGAATAGAAACGATCGCCCATCGCCGGGAAACGGGGCTTGTCCTTCATGAACTCGGCGACGAAATCGACGGCAGGGGTGACGGAGTCGGTCGTCGCAACCGGGGGTTGGAGCGGACCTGGAGGCGCAGAGACCTTCTGGAGGGCGTCAAGCATGTGCAAGAGCTGTTCGTCGGTGCGGCCACCACTGGGCCCCTCTGTGCCCGTCGCGTTGTAGAGCGTTCGGAATGGTTCCGCATCCGGGGTGATGAGCTCCAGCGCGAGGTAGTCAAAGGTATTGAAGCTCACGTACTGATACGGATAGATCGGAATGGTCGCATTGGGCGCGGTCAGGCTTCGCACTGCCAGGTCCAATGCCACTATGCCCGCTTGCGCCTTACTTATCTCGGCGGGCTTCATGATGGGGTAAAGCCCCTTTGCTGCGTAATGCACGACGACCACTTTCAAACTGACTGGAGTATCAGGCAAGGTCGCCAAGGTTTTTGCAGCGGACTCGACCCCTGACTGCGCATTTGCACCGGTGTTAGCTTGGCCGGCACGATTGATCAGCGAGAGTAGGTTTCCGGAAGCGGCATCGGCAGCGGACTTCGCTATGGTGGAGGCGTGGTCGATCAGGTCAAAAATACGCCGATTGATCTCACTGTTATCCGTTAGGGAGTTGAAGCCCTGTAGCGACCATCCCTGACCAAGATTGAGCTGGAATTTCGCATTTCCGAGCCCTGCTTTTGAATCTACGACGTACTGTTCTTCGAAGTCAGGAAGGTAGACGATGTCCAGATTGCCGCGCAGTGGCTGGTACGCGAAAGCGGCGTTGTTGTTGGTGGCTCCTTGTTCGTTGACCCCCGTCTTAGGGGGTGCAGGGGCCGAAACCTCGGGCGGATTGGGAGGCACGGTCGCTTTGGGTACCTGAACCGAACCACTATCGACAGGCTTTACTGTAGTGTCCTTAGGCGCTGCATCGCTAGGTGTCTCGGCGCTGCCTTGGGTGTTTCCGCGAGTGGAATCTCCAGAATCGCCAGCCTTGGGGGCCAAAATTTGGTTGGACGGGAGCTTAATTAACCCGTCGGCGGGCGCGAAGGCATTTACGAGCGGCCCAGTACCGCGGACTCGGGTGATGATCACGTACTTTCCGTCTGCTGAAACGTAGCCATCTGCGATCGCAACGTCAGTGCGAACTGGAAAGGACTCAAATACATTGACAAAGGGGCGGGGAAGATAGAAACGAAGCCCCTGCATTTTATCTGCTTGTTTTTGTTCCTTATCGGTCCATTGGCTGTATTGGGTAGGAGTCGGAACTTTTCGAACGGTGACTCGTGCGCACGCGAGCATTGACATTGCAAGAATTGAGATTGTCATTATCCGCGCCTGATATTCGACAGCTCGGAAAAAGGCACAAAATGCCCGATCCATCAATTTCATGGAGGGGAGTATATCACAGGATAATCGGAGGAGTTTCTCGCTCTTCTTAGTATTAGTTGCGAATCGTGCCAGCATAAACACCGCTATACTTCTTGGATGGAGTTTAAAATCAAATTCTCGCGCAGGGCTTTGCGCGTGGCGCTGGGAGCGTTGCTGTATCTGGATGCCTACGGACAGAGTCCGCAGTCTAACGGCCCAGGAATGGACCCCAACGCCGTTGGCGACACGTTGGTGGCCTATTTCGGCGCTGTGAGCGACCATTGGCTGGCGTATTTGATGGCGCTCGCCACGTTGAGTACGTTGACGATGGCATTATTGGAAGCAATCAAGTCACTCACTCCTGTGCGGCGCTATTTCCACGGGCGAGTCGTGAAGAAATGGCTGGAACGGCAAGCCACTTGCGTCAGAGAGGAGCCGCAAGCGCCAATTATTGCGGCGGAAGCTGAAAACACGATTATCCAGATGGGTGCGGATGGAGAGCGCAAGGCGTTCTTTGAAATGGATGGGGATGCGTTGTTTCAGCAACTGACACAAGTTCTCCAACTGGCGGTGGACTATCCACTAAATTACCCGAAGGTGGTCACGGTGGTAGCGTCGCGCGCTGCTGCTCACGACATGCAGGTCGTTTTAGGCAAGACTTCCGCCAATGAGATAGAGCGGTCTGATGCTCAACGTCGGGTCCGGCAACAAGTGCTGCAGGGCCTGGCAGCGTTGCAAGTTCAAACCGCGCAAACGTGGAAAAATGGCATGCGTTGTGCATCGTTCGCGGTGAGCTTCTCCATCGCATACCTGGCGCTGTGGTGGGGCAAGGGTGAGAAATCTCTCATCGAATTCGCACTCGTGGCATTGCTCTCCGCGCTCCTGGCGCCAGTCGCCCGCGATCTCGTGATAGCCGTGGAAAAACTACGGCAATAGTTCCCTCGATGGACGTGGGAGTTTAGTGGCAGAAGAAGCGAGAGTTCACTTTTCAGCCCGCGCCGCGTCGAGATCAGCCTTGGCCCCGAGTTTGGTCCATCATTACGAGAATATTCTTACACCCGCCCTCTCCACCTTTTTACGGACCGAGGCGCGCTCGCCGGGCGTCGACGTCAGCGGCAGGTGCACATCCTTCAGCGTGAGGTTTCCGATGCCCATGGTGCGCAGCGCATCCAAGGTCTCGTCAAGGCTTAGCCTTGTACGGGTCGCCGAGCGTCCTGCCGATAGTGACTTTAAGGCGTTCTGCAAGTCCACTTATGCGATGACCATCACTGGTTTGTGCACGCCTGTTCGATCAATGGCTTTTCTCGTCGGGTACCGTTTGTACCAAGGCAGTGTGCAGGACACGCCGCAGGATGGAATGATCGCCGTATTGCGTGTGGGCAAGAAACGGCACAAAGCCTTCCTTGTCCTCAAGATTATGGACTTTGGAAGTATGGCTGTCGTAAAAATCAAGCGGCGCACCAATGATGTCGGCGCGGGAAAAGATATTGATCCAGGGCATACTGCGAAAACCATCGTGAAGGATCAGAGGTTGCCTTGCTGCACCTGCCGCCATGCGAATGCCGAGATCTTCTGCGTACGAGCGAAACAGATAGGCGGTCTTGTCTAGCGGAGACCCATAAGTGAGTAATAACTTCGTTCGCTCCAGTACTCCGCGCGTCCTGTCGCCTCGAACACTGTCGTCACGGATCAGGCTATTGAGCGTGTCGTAAGCAATCACGGAACCGAGGGAGTGGCCGACGATGTAAATCTCATCATAAATATGCCGTCCATTGACGGTGCTGTCATAAACGGCCTGTGCAACCTTGACTGCAGTTGACTGGATCTGCTCGCGTGTATCCCAAAACCTGTCGGCCCTATGAGCCGTAACATAAATAGCGACATCGCCAACAAATTCCTGGATGAAAACGTGAAAGAGCCAAAAAAGCACGGTATTAACGGCTAGCCAGAACCAAGTCATCGCGGAGTATTGATTGTAAGCCAGCACGTCAATTAAATCGGTTAGCCAATCCAAGAACCTTTTGGCAACTTCGACGTGGACATGCCCGGGAAGCGTAGCGAACCCGTAATCAGCCAGCAACAGCAGAATGCTCCAGCCGCTAGTGATCATGATCGCAAGCAGGGCACAGCCAAACGCCAGCATCAAATAATACAGGAGCTTATAGGGAATGACGTGGCCCTTCTCAAGGCGAACTATGAGCTTGGTCAGGAAAAGCGCGAGTGTGCTGAGAAGGACAACGGTGCCTGCAGGAAATGTGAAGCTGAACAAAAACACGTCAATCTGTTGCGCCAAATTGAATTCTGATCTCGGAAAGCTCTCCGGTGTCACGAGCTTCAGTGCGAACACAAGCGCCGTTACGGCCTTATAGATGACCGAAAACAGGAAGGCGCCATATAACACCACTAACGCGATGACCGCCAGTGTCGCGAGGAGAAGTCCCGTGAAGGTTCTCGCGGACGTGTGGAAACTTCGGACCTTGCCGAACTGCCAGCGGCGGAATTGACGGCCATCCTGCATAAACTGCCAGAATCCGAGTAGCGCGGAAACAATCAAGAAACGGATGGTGCTAAGAAAGGAAATCTTTCCTTCGGTCAGCGGTGCCCAATATACTTCGAAAACGGAAACGTCCTTGGCGTGTCCATTCCGGCTAGCGAGAGTAAATTCCGCTGACATAGTCCGCATGTCGGGCGTGAGTTGTTTCTCGCCAACCCGTGTCTCCGGACGGCGTTTTTCCTGGCGTTCATGCTCTTCAACCAGAAGATTTGCGATGGTAGCCAGTGTGTCGTAGCGGGTTTGCCTGCCCATCCCGTGGATTACGATAACTGCGGCCGTAGAATTGCGCCGGGTCGGATTTTCGGGCGGGTGTGCGGTTACAGTCTCGTTTGTTCTTAAAGCTTGGCGGTCAATCATAATAGCTGGCTAATTTCTTGTAGCCAAATCTTGAGTCAGTTTGTCGAACCCGGAAATGCGCTTCATAAGGCGATTTTAAATGCCGTGCCGGCAAGGTATGGGCTCTATAATACTGCAAGAATAATCAAGATGGCGCGCTCTTGGTTCCCTACCGTATTTCCTGCAGAAGGAAATCTCATCAAGTAGCACATCGGTGTCGCCTTTTATGGGAGCTTGGAAGTAGTTAATGTCAGCGGCTATTTTGTTTTTGCCTGCGCGACTAGCCAAACCAGGAATGTCCGACGACTTCGACCACTATGTTGAGACACAGACCGGTGAGAGGCTCACGAGTGCGGCAAGCGGGCGCAACGCTTTGATGCGTCGCATGCCATCAAGTCGGCCTCGAATGTCCCAAGAACGCTCGCCGGAAGGCAACATAGGCGAACGTTTCGTAAATGTCGAATTCAAATGTGTGAGACTCGCTGTCGATAATGATGCTATGAAAGCGCTGTCTGCAGTATTGGTTTCAATGCAACGGGCACGGCGAAAAAAGAGCTTGATTACCGCAGCGCTTTCAGACATGTTCCATAACGGTCGTTTGACGACGCCTTTTCCGGGTCGCTAGCCGATTCCTGTCTTAATCGGGATATGGCTTGTACGAATTGCCGACGATTCACTCAAGGCTGCTAAATTCATGAAAAGTGCCCATAGGACGTTCGCAGTTCAGAGTTGGTCCTTCTTTGAGATAAGAATGATACGCCTTAGGCGCGGGCTCGAAGGCTAATCAATAGAAACATGATCGCAAGCTTACGAACCGTCGGAATACTCACTTCTCGCTGGCACAGGTCTCTCGGGGACTGCGAACTTTGCCGCTTCCGGCTCCATTTTTTCTGCATAATGCGAAGGCAGTATTTGAATTAGAGTAGGATGGATAGGAAAGGGCTCGGTTTTTACAAGCCCCGCAACCAGGAGAGCGCCGTGCATTTGTCCCGCGACCAGATGGATGAGTTACTTTTTGGACCCATTTTCGGACGTCGACTCACTCAAGACTCGCCCATTCTCCCCGATGTCTGGCTCGCTTATGCATTGGAAGCGCCAACAGCCAACGAGAAGAATCACCACAAGGAACTTCTGCTAACTCCACACTACGGTTCCACGCCGGGCGACGTAGCTGTGAGGCTCCGCGAGTCACTTGGCACTGAGGCACCATCTGCGAAGATCGCATACAACCAGACGTATGTGGCCGCGAAGTTGTCATTCGAGCAGATTGTCCGTCACGTTCTTCCGATGACAGCATGGTGGTATGATCGCGTGCTGTCAAGCCTCTCCCAACTTGAGGCGACGACGAGGAGTCTTGATTCGAACCCCGATGGGCGTGTGGATCTAGGGTTGGGGCTGAAGGTTATAGAAGGGCTGCTTGTCAACGATTTGAACCAATATGCCGCTCAGGAAAAGTCTCTCGACCAAGCGCGGCCGCGTCGGCCCACGGAGACGCCGGAGGATTTATTGTGGATGATCCGGTTGGTGGGCTATATTTGGCACGTTTTGGGGGGAAATGACAACAGCGAGCCAACCGCCAAAGAGCTTGTCGACGCTGCGATTGAGCTCTACAGCGGCATGGCTGTGACCATTCCGATTAAGCGCTCCAACGAAGAAATTGCCACTCCCGGCCCAGTTCGCGATCCGAACCGTCCGCGTTTGGTCTATCTAGTAAATCTCAATCGCACTGCCCTGTTGGCGGTGACGCGCTCCGCGATTGCAGTGAAGGCTGATGCTGCCCGGCGGCTGTTCGCCATTGATTGTTCGCAGATCAGTTGGGCCGTCATTGACAGTGGCATCGACGCCAAGCATCCCGCCTTCTTGCGTACGCGCGATTTCAAGCCGGCCAAGCCCATCAGCGAAGATCCCCGCCCTGAAGATCCGCGTCGAATGGGAGGTTACAAGGGCGACCAGTTCCCGAAGTGGATGAATCATACACGCGTCAAAAAAACCTATGACTTTACGAAAATCAGGGATTTATTAGACCCGTCGAACTTAGGCGAAGATAGGGAGCTCGTCAAGAAAGTGCTGGCTCGTATACAGGGAGAAGCAGAAAGAAAAACTGTGTTAGCCGACTTGCAGGATCTGCGGAACCGGCTGAACCGTGGCCGAAGCGTGGATTGGAAGTTGCTGGAAAGATTCCTCGAAATCCCACACGACGACGAGCACTACATCCCTCCCTACTCCGATCATGGTACTCATGTAGCGGGGATCTTAGCGGGTGACTGGCCCCAGCGGTTGGAAAACGGCGTACCCTTCCAAGGTGTGTGTCCTGATATCGAACTCTACGATCTGCGCGTCGTCAATCCTTTGACTAGCACCGAGGATGACGAATTCGCGGTGCTCGCCGCGCTCCAATTCGTTGCCTATTTGAACGACCAGCACGACTACTATGCGATTCATGGAGTAAACCTGAGTCTCTCCATCCGCCACCAGATCGCCAACTTCGCTTGCGGACGGACCCCCATCTGTGACGAATGCGATCGTTTGGTATCGACCGGCGTTGTCGTGGTTGCTGCCGCGGGAAACGATGGCTACTTGCGTTTTTCTACCGCGGACAAGGGCGAGCAGCCGGGCTATCACACGGTCAGTATTACCGACCCGGGCAATGCCGAAACCGTGATCACCGTTGGGTCTACCCACCGCTTCCTTCCGCATACTTACGGCGTGAGCTATTTTTCGAGCCGGGGGCCGACAGGAGACGGTCGCATCAAACCTGATCTAGTTGCACCCGGAGAAAAGATCCGCTCGACGTTGATGGGGATCGCCGATACCTACTCGTTGAAGGAAATGGATGGCACCAGCATGGCTGCACCTCACGTCTCTGGGGCGGCAGCACTTCTTATGGCTCGCTACAGCGAATTCGTCGGCGAACCGCTCCGTATAAAGAAAGTTCTTTGTTCGTCTGCAACCGACCTCGGACGGGAACGATACTTCCAAGGCAACGGCATGCTGGACATTCTACGCGCACTTCAGTCCGTTTAGGAGGATCTCGATGCTATTTACGCTGGAAGCGCTACCAGCTCGCCACGGCGACGCCTTGTTGTTGCACTGCGGTGAGACCTCTAACCCCGACCGCTACCTAATTGACGGCGGGTGGAAGAACGTTTACATCAACGCGCTAAAGCCCCGTCTCGAAGCGCTACGCGGCGCTAAGCCGACCCTGCCCATCCACCTTCTGATCGTGAGCCACATTGATGAGGATCACATTACTGGGATTGTGGACCTAACAGCTGAGTTGCGCGATCAGGCTAACAGACATTCACGCCTCAGCTACAAGATTGAATCCATGTGGCACAATTCATTTGACGACATCATCGGGAACGGAGCGGCGACGTTATCTCAGGCGGGAGGATCAGTCTTGCAGGCGGCCTCCGCAACAGCCGCAGCGTCTTTGGAGATTCCGGTTAACGGTGAAGCGGCGATCCGGCTCGCTGGAATCACCCAAGGGCGCACGCTTCGAGACGACGCGAAGTTTCTAAGTTGCGCCGTTAATAAGCCCAGCGGAAACGGCCTGATGGTCGCGTCGACCACACCTATTGAAATTACCCAGCGGGTAAAGATTCGCATTGTCGGTCCCGGCCTGGCTCAAGTGGATGACCTTCGGAAAGAGTGGGATAAATATCTCAAGCAAAAGGGTCTAGGAGTCTCCACTGCCGGGGTCGAACTAGCACAGTACCTGGACGAGTCAACCGCCAACCTATCAAGCATTGTCGCTCACGTTCAATGTGAGGATAAGGAGATTCTGTTTACAGGAGACGCGCGGGGTGACTTCATTTTGAAAGGTATGGAGGAAATCGGTCTACTCTCACCAGGGGGCACTAGGCACCTAAGCGTCTTGAAAGTACCCCATCACGGCAGCGATCGCAATGTGGAAACCGACTTCTTCAAGCGCCTCCCGGCCGATCACTACATCTTCTCGGCGGATGGTGAATACGGAAACCCGGATCTGCCCACGTTCCAGATGCTTTTCAAGGCTCGGTCAGACGACAACCTGTTTACGATTCATCTCACCTATGATCCAGCAAGATATCGCCAAGATTCCAAGAAGCACTTGGATTACCCGTTGGCGAAGTTACGGGCCCTTTTCAAGGCTCGAAAGGAATCCGGCCGGAAGTTCCAGGTGAATTTCCCTGTGGGACAACACGAGTTCATTCGCATTGACTTGCTCGATGCCTACACGGGGCCGTAAGAATCTCGCCCGCCGGTTTTTCCGTACACAGTGGTCAGCCGCCGAGCTCTAAACGATGAAACTCCCTGTGATTGGTGTGCGCGCCCGCTCTCGCATGTCGTCATATTCTTGAATGGAAGCGACGGGGGAGACCGTTGAAGATCGTTTCCCACGAGACGCTTCACGCCAAGATATACTTTATCGAGCGAGTACAAGTATTTGATCAGACCAGAGGGTCGATCAATTCATCAAAGTTGTCCTAACCGGCATTGTATTGACTGTGCCCTTGACGACGGAGAACCAAACTGTCCAGCGCGACTACAAGCCCCAAGGAATAGAAGATGGCATCGATTCGTTATCGCTCGGTTGACGAGATTAAGGAGACTCTTCAAAATGCCAAGTCCAGGGGAAGAGGATGTACTCTCTTACTTGGCGCAGGGTGTTCCTTCAAAGCGGGTATTCCTACGGCTAGTGGCTTTGTCGAAATCATTAGAGAAGAATACAAGCTCGCTTATCAACGTGCGGTCGAGAAGACCTATCCCAAGTGCATGGCCGAACTTCTCTTGAGTCAACGCCGTGACCTAATTGCTCGTTATGTCGACAAAGCGCAGATCAATTGGGCTCACCTTTGCGTCGCTCTTCTCATGCAGGCGGGATACGTCGATCGGGTACTCACTACAAACTTTGACCTTCTCGTAGTCCGAGCATGTGCGATGCTTGGGGTGTTTCCCGCGATATACGATTTTGCCACTTCGCAACTTCTGAAGAAGGCCGATATCCCAGATAAAGCGGTGTTTTATCTTCACGGCCAGCGCACCGGTTTTGTCCTGATGAATACTCTGGAAGATATGGCCACGCATTCGGTACTACTCGGGCCCGTCTTCGAAGATGCTGGAAGTGGACGTGTCTGGATTGTTGTCGGCTACAGTGGAGAGAATGACCCAGTCTTCGATCATTTGGCCAGCTTCCCTAGGTTTGACAATGGTCTCTTCTGGATTGGTCATGGTGATAGAGATGTGGCCAACCACGTTCGTGACAAACTTCTCGGCCAGGACAAGGATGCTTTTTTTACAAAGGGCTTCGATGCAGACTCCTTTTTTGTCTCTTTAACCAGAGCGTTGGGGATTTTTCCACCGGACGTAGTTGCACGACCTTTCACTTACCTCCAGCGTGCCCTGACGCATATAACCCCGTTCGTCGATCCTGGTCAAACTTCTGAAGATGATGTGATGCGCACCCCTCGTCATTGGATTAGTAGCGCAATTGATCAATTTGAGAGGCCCGCCTGGGAGATTATCACGCTGGGAAATACGCTCCGTGCAGAAGGTCAACAGCGCCCTGTGTTGCTCACGGTCGCCGCTCAATACCTACTTATGCAAGGCCGGTATGAGCAGGTTCTAACCTTTCGAAAAGACTATGATGCGGCACCCTCGCCCGAACTGGCCGACGTGCTGTCGATGGCGTATGTGATGCATGGAAATCAATTGTTAGACCGCGCCAAGGCGAAGACTGGTGCCGAAGCCGACCGATGTTTTACTCAAGCAAAGGAAATGTACGAGGCGGCTCTTACCATCAAGGCAGATCGTGACGAAGCTCTTCACAATTGGGGAAACCTCCTGCTCGATTTGGCGAAAACAAAGATCGGGAATGAAGCCGACCAACTATTCTCCGAGGCAGAGAAAAAATATAAGGACGCTTTGACCATCAAATCAGACCGACACGATGTCCTTATTAATTGGGGGAATCTTTTGTTGGATCGAGCCAAGGCGAACATGGGGGAGGAGGCGGACCTCCTCTTCACAGCTGCTGAAGAGAAATATGACGCAGCTCTAGTTATCAAACCGGGTATGCCGCACGTACTACTAAATTGGGGAAATTTGCTCTTGGACCGGGCTAAAACGAGAACAGGTCAGGACGCAAGTCGGCTCTTCACATTAGCTGAGGAGAAATACAAGGCGGCGCTCGCCATCAGACCCGATATGCCTGAAGCCTTCTATCAATGGGGTAATGTACTTCTGGACAGAGCGAAAGCGAACAGCGGAGAGGAAGGCAATCGGTTGTTCATGGAAGCTCTAGACAGATACCGGGCTGCCCTCGCCATCAAGCCAGATATGCATGAAGCTCTTAATAACTGGGGGAATTTGCTGTTGGACCAAGCCAAGTCTAGGATTGGTCAGGAAGCTGACCAACTCTTCATGGAAGCCACGGACAAGTTTAGAGCTGCTCTCGCTGTCAAACCAGATATGCATGAAGCTCTCAATAACTGGGGGAATCTGCTGTTGGACCAAGCGAAGACCAAAACGGGACAGGCGGCGGACCAATTGTTCGATCAGGCCGAGGCTAAATATTCTGCTGCGCTGGCGATAAAGCCAGACCGGTACGATGTCCTCAATAATTGGGGGAATGTGCTCTCAGATCGTGCGCGGAGGAAAATCGGAAAAGAGGCTGATAACCTCTTTGCCGAAGCTGAGAAGAAATACACAGCTGCTCTCGACATTAAGCCGGGAACACACGATGTGCTTCATAACCTCGGAAACTTGTTTCTCGATTGGGGGAAGACCAAAGCCGGGCAGGAAGCTGCTAAACTGTTTGCGCAGGCTGAGGAAAAGCGTCAGCTTGCCCTCGCCCGCAAGCCTGTTTCACGCGATAAACCTATTTAGTGTCGGCTATACGTTTCCGATGAAAGCTCAACAGCCTTCGCAGTCGCAAGATCGTGAGATTGGCCGAGCGTCAGGGATGATTGATCTCGTGCCAACGGCCTTTGGAATGGTGCGGGGATCACGCCTTCCCATCACCAAAAGACTAAGCTCTATGAAAGCGCTACTGAATCGGAGTAGTTCCTCACGTAGTCACGTCTGCTTCGGCGGGGGCCTCCACATCGAAATCGTCTGGATCGCCGACTGGAAACAAATCCCTAGTATTTTCAAGGAACTGAGGCCGCTCTATGGCGAAGAACATAGTGATATGTTGTGACGGGACGAATAACCAGTACGGCACTACAAATACCAACGTCGTGCGTTTATTCGCGACGCTTGTTCAGGATGAGCGACAAGTGGCCTATTATCACCCCGGCCTGGGAACCATGGGCGCGCCGGGTGCCTGGACACAATCCGCTCAGTGGTTCTCGCGACTGCTAGGCCAGGCATTTGGCAGAGGTCTGGCCGAGGACCTCTGCGCAGCTTATGTGTTTTTGATGCACTCCTATGAGCCGGGTGATAGAGTCTTCTTGTTCGGATTTAGTAGAGGATCCTATACCGTTCGAACGCTCGCAGGCTTGCTACACATGTTTGGATTGATTCGCACGGGAAACGAATCGCTCGTTCCATATGCGATTCGGATGCTAACGAAGCTGGATGCGCATTCTTTCGAGGTGGCTGGGAAATTCAAACAGACGTTTTCGCGCACGTTTGAAGGCATCTGGTTCGTCGGCGTTTGGGATACAGTAAGTTCAGTTGGCTGGGTAAGGACTCCGTTGAAGATTCCTTACGCCGCTAACAATCCCGACATCAAGATCGGTCGGCATGCGATAGCGATCGATGAGGGGCGGGCGTTCTTCCGACAAAATTTGTGGAAACCAGCCGCACCACCGAAACCGAGCGGCCCTGCGGATCTGAAGCAAGTCTGGTTCGCCGGTGTGCATTGTGACATTGGTGGTGGGTACCCACCAGCCGAGAATGGCCTTTCGATGATTGCGCTGCGCTGGATGTTGCGGGAGTCGAAGCAAGCGGGCCTTCTAGTCGACTCGACGAAAGAGGGCTTGGTGTTGGGTTCGATTGCTGCCGATCCGAGAGCCGATATCCACAATTCTTTGACGCCCGCATGGTGGATTGCAGAATTCGTGCCGAAGCCACACTGGGACATGACCAAGGATCCGCCCAAGAAAAGATATCGTATGAACCTCTGGAGGCGTCGCTCAATCTCGGAGGGATCAACGATCCACGAAACGGTGTTTGAGAGGATGAAGATGCCTGACAAGGAGTACAACCCGGAGCTCCCTTCCAATTTCCTAGTGGAGGATTGAAAAACAACCAAGAAGCTCCGCGTATGGAGGGAGACACGCTATAGTTTTTTCCGATCGAAGCATGCAGCCCTGATAGTTGACATACGCTTGTGCTTCGGTGGATCTGACGAGCCGGGACTTGCAATCTCCAGTCGATGAACGGAGAAGCAATACCTCGCCTACAGCGGGCAAAGCCGAGCCGATCCGTACGGTTCCAACAAATGGACGCCAACTCAACCCATCACCGTGAAACCCAATGCAAGGCCCGGATTCAGGCGGTCCGGTGGCGATCCTAAGCGGCGCGTAGAAAATAAAGATCGCCAGCGGGCGTATCTGGGCCAAGGTGTTGGGGAGAACGGCGCTCCGGTAAGGCGATCCACCATCGTATGTAGTAAAAAGGCGATTTTCGTCTAAGCGCTGCATACTCAATCGCCGGGCCGACTCTCCTCTTACTCTCACACATGCCGATAATGTTCGTTAACGGTCCAGCCCAAGCACGTTACAAAAATTGACGGACCTGAGGTTGTTGCGAATGCGAGAAGATTGAGCACGGTCACGGGCAGATCAAAAAGGCAAATGGAAAACTATCAGTCCGTTCAGACTTAGAACGCGGTCAACGCCAAGAAAAGAGATCGCCCAAGCCTTGGGAGAAAGGTCGGTAGAGGAACGCCCTAATTGCCCAAGCGCGCGGTTAATAATCGTAATAGTGTTGATTGGCAGCAGTAGGGTGCGGCGAGGCTGTAGCCCAGTTATCCTCATCACGCTGAGGACGCCGTGTTGGCTCGTGATTCCTTCACCTCTCTCCCTGTCAGGCAATCATCAACCAAGTTGTGCAGGGCACCAAGCGAAAATGGTTTTTGCAAACTTGCCTTAAGGCCAAGAGCCAACAGCCCGGACAGATGTTCTTCGGCGATGAACATGGACCCTATCGTGATTAAGGCCATCGATGGAAAGGCCTCCCGCGCAGCTTTAATGACAACTAACGCGGCGTCAGCTTGCGGGAACTCTCCTGCCTGTACCGGAACATCAAGATCGAAAATACCTACCTCATACTGAGTTTCGTGCTCTCGGAGCAATCGGAGCGCTGAAGTGGCATCGCCGCAGGATTGAAGCCAATATTGGTCGCTATGAAATTCGTGTTCAAGTAGATGGCAATGGACGGGATCATCTTCCAGAATGAGAATACTTGCCATTCGTCTCTTCTCCTCTTCGGGCCGCTCTACGACGAAATATCCAAAAAAAATAGGTTCCGAATAGTTTAGCGTTTTTTGGGGCCGTATGTGACCCTTGTGATCTCTTCCTCCGCACGAAGCCAGTCCTCTTCCTGAGAACCATCGCAACGGCCACGGCGTTCCCAATAAGAATAAGCAAGTTCTCGGATTTGTTCCAGCTGCGTGCTGATTTGAGCAGACGATACGAGATGGACTTCACCAGCGCGATTTTGTAATTCTTGTGTAAGGTATCGTTCCGCCGCCAGTGTTAGCAATCCGCACACCGAGGAGATTACACGTTCATCATGTTCCCCATCCTGTGCCAAGCTGTCAAAGCCAAATACAGCCAACCCTTTTAGCTTTCCGTCCCGCCATGTGGGGTAAGCCAAGGCTCGTCGATGATGAGGCGACAAACTGATACCTTCATCCTCAAACATGTCCTTTGCGTTGACTTCAAATGATGGATTATTGATGGAACTTCCAAGCCAGTTAGAAGGTATAGGCTTCACCCCGGACGAAAAAATGTTAACGCTAGATACGATCTGACTCGTTTCGTCCGTCAAAACGAATAGTGCCGCCTCTCGGGCGTGCAGTTGTTTCACTAGGCGTGAGAACACATCGTTTACCTGATCCCGAATTTGCCGCTGCTCACTGTTCAAGTCATTGAGGAGCTGAGCAGCATCAGTAAGTAGCGCTTGTACTTCACACGACGATCGAAGTGATTCGGTGAGGACCCAGCTATCTGTACTTAACCCAAATCCCCTTGCCAACATTTCCATCGCTTCGTCAAATCCTGCGATCTCGATCACATGAACGCGGCCGCTACTGCCGTCCATATCCAATAGGACTTTCACGTGCGCTGGGACCTGTGACCCCTCCATGATGCACCAGAAAAGACCGTTCTTTAAGAACGTTTTGTCGTTAATGTTTCGATGAAAAAGTTCGATCATTAGTTTTCTGTCCAACCCACCGTAACCAATAACGATCATTCCTTGTGGACGTGACAGGTTGTGAACGGTCTCGAAGCGAAGACCGGGAGTACTCTCCAGATCCCCTTCGGTATTTAGTACATTGCCGTGCCAGAAATCACCGTGCAGCCGAATCAGTCGTGGCTCGCAGGGCGAAGGCTCTAAAGCCCGGAACGCTTCGTCACCAGCAACGTTCATTAGTCGACTTTGAAGGACGCCTTCACAGCTTCGGCTGACAAGGTCGTCAAAATTCGTTGTATAAATGGTGTCGAATACGCGAGCCTCGAGCAACTGAGCGAGTCGTCGATATCCTCTTCTAGGTCTTGCCTTCCCGATATTTTTTTTTAAAAACGTTTCTCGGACACCCGGAGCGAGAAGCACATTTTCCATCGCCAACTGATACCGCGATTTGTCAGTATCGTTGTACCAGGGTTGTTGTTGAGTCCAAAGTCGAATGCGATCAAGCGTTGCGCTTCGCGATTCACGAGAGTCGATAGCGTTCCCTGCCGCCATAAAGCGTTCCTCAAAGGCAAGGTCGGCGAGTTCTTCGGCAAGAGGCACGCCTGAGCTTTTCGAAGCTCCCGCACCGAGGAACAAAGAAAATGCTGGTCGGGGGCCGTCTTTGAAGTGACGAACCTGTGCGACTACTGCGTCGAACGAGTTCGTCCGCATTTCGATTCGTGCCTACAGGCGGCAACCATCGACGAACTGATGGAGCTTGTCGAGTGAAAATGGCTTAGGAAAAGTAATCTTTACTCCGAGCGCCTCGAGTTGTGATTGTATCTCTGTCGTAATAAAAACGGAACTAATTGTGATGACAACCATCGCCGGGAATGCCTTCCGCGCATAACGGATCACACCCAGCGCCGCCTCAATTTGGGGAAAATCTCCGGCTGTCGCCGGCACTTTCAGATCAAAGATGCCAATGTCATAACTTGAATTCGGCTGTTGGATCAGACGAATCGCCTCGGAAGCGTCACCGCTCGATTGCACAAGATATCCGTCTCCTTGGAATTCATGCTCAAGTAGTAGGCGGTGGACGGGGTCATCTTCTAGGAGTAAGAGGCTGATGGTGATCGTCGGTTCGCCCACGGCATTCATGCTTTTGATCTCCTTGGGAGGGCTACGGTAAAAATGGAGCCGGGGCTGGTCTCGCGTCGGGTGAAAGTCAACGTCCCACCCTCTTCCACTATAATACCACTCGCTATGGTCAATCCTAACCCAGTGCCACTACGCCCTCCCCCCCGCAAAAGCGAGAAGTACGGTCGAAAAATCTCCTTAGTGTAGGCCTCAGGTACGCCATCCCCATCATCAGTGACAGAGATCTTGAACCATTCGTCTACCTCCATTAATTCGATCTTCACCCTGCCTTGATCAGTGTGATTCAAAGCGTTGTTAACCACCTCGTCAAGAGCGATGCTGACGCGATTTTCGTCACCGTAATTTAAGCACTCTCGGACTTCCGGCAAAACTAGCTGCAGGTTTATACCCTTTTCATACGCTCGTCGCAGGAAGGCATGATACATAGATTCGACCACCTGTCGCAAGCAGTATTCTTCCACCACCGGAGCAAGGCGTTGGTGCTGCCGCATCAGTCTGCTTCTCTCGACTACAGCGACCAGATGTCCAATTTCGGCTCCAAGAGTAGCCAAGAACCTGAGCTTGTTCGATTGCTGTTGATTGTTGCGCAAAATTACGTCTACGAGACCTCGGACGTTTTGAGTCGGTTGAGCAATGTTGTGAATCCACTCATCAAGTAATCCGTAGGCGTAGGAAATCGCTATTTCGGCTGCCGCCAATTGCGCGAATGGGGCGAGTTGTTGCTGGTGCTCGAAACGAGGCTTTGGACCGTCCGAGGACCAACCGATGAGGACACCGACAGTTTTTCCAGAGTGAACCAATGGAAACCCTAACAAAGGGCCCTCGATACCAAATACGTCAAGGCCATCTTGCGACACTCGCGAGTCTTCCCTTGGCCGCTCGGAATAGAGGGGTTCGCCGGATTTCCAAACTCGGACGGCCAAGGAATCCATGTTTGCCCCGTGGGTATACCTACCAACGAGTTGTTCGTGATGATGGTCGCCCATCTGCGCACCAAGTCTTAGCAGGTTGCTCATTTCCTCAGCGACATAAATGAGTCCCCGATCAAATCCATACGTCTCACGCACGCGCTCCAAGATGCTTACAAGAAGCTTTTTCGGTTCTGCGTAAACACGCGCTGGCGCTGATAGACTGGCGAGCGCGTGACGGATTGAAGTTTCAGGACGGGCGGAGATAATCGCTGCCGCCAATGCATCCGCGACTCCCTCAAGCATTTCTTGATCCTGGGTATCAAAATTGTCTTTTGTGTACGAGTCGACACTCAGCACACCGATAAGTCGGAGGTGAGCTGACGCATCTCTTGTTGCAAGGAGTACCGCGACTTTACTTCGGGTTTTTGGATCGAACGCGAAATATGGACCCTGATATTGCCGAACGTCTGCAATGCAAATAGACTCTCGTCTATTCCAAACCGTTTGGATCACACTTCGACGAGGAACACGCGTACGGATGCGCTTACCGTCCCCTCCAACTTGTGCGGTGATGATCAACGCTCTCTTGCTTTCGTCCCAAAGGGCCAACGATCCTTGATCAGCCCCGACCAAGTCAGCAGCGCGGGCGACCGTAGTCGACTCGAACGACGACAACTGGCCAGGGTCAGATTGCCACGCCGAAAGACTTTTAAAGAAACTAACTAGCTCTTTGCCTTGAAGAGCCACCACTAGGCGAGTGGACAAGAACACCGCAAGGCTGACATCAGTGTTAGTGAACTTGGCTTGAGTGCCCGGTTTTCCGTTAGAGTCCTTCTTGTTCTGAACTTTTACCAGCCCCAACAACTGTCCCTTTCGATTCTTGAGGGGAAAAGACAAAAGTGAATAATCAACTCCGTCGATCAAGTGGATGGCCCGATGGCCGGCACGATACTCATTTTCTCGCAAACTCTGGCCGTGGAGACGTACAATCAGACCGCAATTGGCCAAGTGTGATGTCAGGCCGCCACGTTTCCGACTTCGGATGGGTAGCTTGGGATGGGGCTCGGGTTGGACATAACCACTCTCACAATCTTCACCAACAAATTCCAGCCTTCGCACACCGTTATCTCTGCGAACTAAAAAGACTGTACAGCTTTCAGCATCGAGCACGTCTCGCACCCGTCGCGCGAAGCGCGTGAAAGAGACATGTTCAGTCGACTGACGAAGAATATTGGATAAAGTCTCATCCCCTGCATTCAAAATTTCGAGAAAGCGGTCGAATACCTGGGTTGAGCGCTTCCGCTTAGACGTTCGGTGAGATCGCAGAATAGCCGTTATTGTACAACAACTCGCGTTTAATGCCGCACAAATGAAAGATCGGAGTCAAATTGTGTCGGTGGTTTTGGCCCAATGCTCTTGCCTTCATGCCTTATATTGGATACGCAGGAAACTGTTGGCATCGTGGTCGAACTCCCCTAGCCGCATCTGAAAGAGAATGACTCGCCGAAGTTTACCTGGGCATCCTCGAGGCCGGGGCTGTCCGATTGAGCCAAGTGAAATTGCGGCACTTCGCAGACTTGCGACGGAACGATCTGCCCGCTTAGCGTTGACGTAATGCTCTTGATGTGGCTCGGAGTAAGCGCCGTGGCGTTTACGAGAAATATCACGGGTCATGTCTCTGTATAGGTTCGCCCTTAGATCTGATCGAGTTGTTGTGCAGGATCCCATCGCATCTGAGTTCAGTTCCGTCGACCGACGTGAGTTCAATATAGCGTGCTCCGTGGGATGTGGAAAACTAGTCGCCGGTTCATCTTTCCAATATCGAATCGTGGCACCGGACGCAACTCTAGAATGATTCCAGGCATTGCATGCTCAATGACCATTTTGAAATCCTCATCTGTTACGCCCGGAAAGGAAACGAAGATAAGCATGCCGTTGCGGATTTCGGGGAACAGAGTGCCTTGCACTGTCGTGCTGCTCCTGAAGGGCTTCGTGCCGACGCCGCTCTAGTTCACGATTGTAAACCATCTTCAGTACTCCATCCTCAGGATAGCTAAGTTTAACCGACTGCCAAACGCCTCACGAGCCTACCCCGTACCACCTTCTTGCGTAATGCAAACTTGCAACCCCTTCATCACCTTGTAGACTAGTATTCAATGTCCAAGTTTGAAAGAAAAGAGACTCTGCCTATTGGGACGCTTGAGTAACAAAACGGTATCCATGCCCCCTCAGCTATTCTTCGCTCAAAAGGCGTTCATTGTAGCGGGCCAGTCTGTTCTGTTTGTACGGAAGTCGTCAGACGATCCAAACCAGCCGGGCCTATGGGAAGTTCCAGGTGGCCGCATGCAATACGGGGAGGATCTCGATGAGCATCTCAGGCGCGAGGTATTTGAGGAGGTCGGACTGGAAATCAAGCCTGGCGAACCTTTTCACCTCTGGGACTGGAAAATATCGAGGGAAACCAAAGGCGGTAAGGCCAACTGGCAAATAGTTGCGGTGGCTCGAATCTGCCATACGCTATCCACGGTCACCTGCGACGCATACAGAGTTGCCGAAGACTATCTTGCTGAGACTGCATGGGTGCCCTTTGACGAGATGATGACCTATGATCTTATTCCTAATATGAGGCCTGTGGTCGAATCCTTCTTGAAGAAGTATGGCGCGACTGCCCGGAAAGATGCCAACGTCTAATCAACCGATCAAGTGGTCCAAGTATCTCCTTTTGGTTGAGTTCGGGTTTCTGACTATGAACGAACTCAGAAGCGACATCCGTCGGTACCAACGTTCGGATAAGGCTCGCTTTATGGCACACTTTTCTAGCGAGGTCCGACGAGTATCGCGAAACTCAGTTAAGCATCTGTTCGTAGTAAAACTCGTTCCACTCGGGTGGGGTGGGCAGCTCCCGAACTACAGGGTGGAAGGAGTTGCCGACCTGAAGGGCCTGCCGATCTTCTTAAAGTCGTTCGAGGATTTTGACTATGTCGAAGTCTGGTATTGCCGAACCAGAATTGACAGAAATGTTTTCAGTGTAGCTGGGCGTTTTCTCTTTACCCCGCGTGACGATCATCGAACCCAGTCTGTGGAACAGGTTTGGCGGTGCAGCCCACGTCTGCTCGAACACTACTCCTCCGAATTCCAATACCCCTATGTCCGAGCATCGCGTTATGCATGGGGTTGGCCCTATGCGATTGAAGCCGTTCACGCATCCAGCGGAAAAGATCAAAATGGAGTGGAGCTTGTAAAAGAATTTCGGTTGGCTATGCAGGTGGTCGAGCGGATGCGCGAACAGATCTCATTGCTATTGAGGTTTCTGGATTCATTTCGGTTTGCCGCATATAGTATTGAGTACAAGCTCGTAGGCTCACACTTGCAAATCATCGACTGGGACACCCCTGATGATCGACGCGTGATCACGAAATCGCTAACCGGTGGTTGCGAAACCCTGTAGTGAGAGGCGGCGGGCGAGCAAACCCAGAAACCTTAATGCGATTAGGCGATTGTAATCTCGATAACTCATTTGGCCGAACAAGATTAGGAATTGAGCGGCTAGGTACTCTTGGAATTCGCGCTCACCATTGCCACCGAGAATTGCCTGAGCTTGGTCGCGGATCACCCGGATGAGAGCCCCGAGTCGCCGATAATACGGGGCAAGCCGCGATGATTCAGGCCATTTCGCTAGATCCAGAGCTCCGTCAGGTCTCAACAGTACAAGGTCTACCTCTAGTTGCTCTGACGGATCGACAAAGTCGGGAAACAACAGAAAACGCAAAGAGTTTTCCATTAGGGCATAATCAACCAAAACATGCCTTTTTTGAGCCGCCCAAGCAAAATCTATCAGATGAACGGAGTCATCGAAGCCAACGATAATGTTATTGGCGTGCAAGTCACCGTGCACAGGCCCGACCTTTCCGAGTCGCGGTGAAGTAAAAAATGGTTGGTTAATGAAATCAAGCGGATTGACCACTTCGCCCCCCAAAAATCTGAACTCGGGTTGCTCTCTCTTCCTGCCGAGCATTGAGGCGATCGGACCGGAGGCTGTGTCTCGACGGATGTACCAATCATATTCCTCAAGGTAATTGAATGAACACGGTTGCGCACAATCTCTAGCAACTTCGCAGCTGTACCACACGCGTTGAAGTGCAGAAATGAGCTTCTCTTCAGGGTGCTTGAAAGCCCGCTTACTGGGATCATACTCATAAACCAAGTCGCGGAGCTCTCTTGACTCTCCGCTCTTTCTTGCGGTTGAAGCTCCATGGTGGTTGTAGAGCAGTGCGCCAAGGCCGTCGTAGTAAGCCGGATGAGCCAGCGGGAGTGCATCTCGAAAGCAATCGGCGACGCTTGCTATTGCGTCGGCTTCCACTTTGATCTTAGCTTCGCGATGGATCTTAACTACAAAAGGAAGGCCGCTAGGTGGATAACAAAGCAGGAGCCGTGCACCCGACTTTCCGTACCGTCCGAGTTCTTGAACATTGATCGTCTTGTCCGCCAAGGCCCCTATCGAAAGAAAGCACTGTTCGATGAGGGTCACCTCAACTGGGGACAAAAACATCTGCCTCACGGTAGCCATCTAACGGGTCCCCAATGGCAGTTCTACATCTGCATGTTCGGGCGTTCCAAACTTGTAACGCCAAGAATTCACAAATTCTTCAACGACATCCCGACGGGGTTTCTTGCGCCAGTCCCACTGAGTTGGGATTCCAAGGCGATTACAGATGAGCTTGCGCATCAACTGACTCGGAAGTCGTTGTGCACAGGAATAAACCTCGCCGACCCCTTCGCGAGCCTCGTAATACAGGTAAGAGCCACGCACGGAATCGAGAGTGGAATAGTTGGCGGCACTATCTGTTAAGATGCACCCGTGTATGGTGACGAGTTCGGGACGCACATCGCAACTCACTGGCAGCAGATGCACATGGGCATGATCGATACAGGTCCCCGCATGGTTTTGTGGGCAGGCGGAGCCATGTTCAAAAACGCACTGCCCACCAGGACGAATGGCAGAGAGTCGACTCCCGATTTCCTTCAGCAACCATGCAAGCTCGTCCCGAGCAATAGGTGATAGTTCGGACATGGTTCTGGCATGCTCCTTGCTGACAATCAAACAATAACCTTCGACAAACTGCCCCAGAGCAGGCTTCACATAAAAGTGTTCGCTTTCATAGAGAACAACATTTTCAGGGCGGTCCTGGGTGACCGCATGTCCATCGGCGATATTGCAGAAAAGGCAACTTGTCACGTAGGCTCCAAATTTTTCGCTGTTTCGCGCCAATAGCTTTTAATTCACCACTCTACCGCAATTAGTCAGATTCAAGGGGTTGCATCCGGCGTATAGTGGTGAAACTCTGGTCGACCGCCATGAATAACCTAGATTTGTTGAGTGAAAGGGAAGCTAAGCAACTGCTCGATTTGTGCGGTACCGTGCCCCAGACGCCATTTCCGGCAGCACTTTTTCACACGAGCGGTGGAAACACCCCGCACCGAGGCAGCCATCCTGGTAAATACGGCTCCAAGATGAAACCTTTTGTCTCTCCAAGCGAGCGAAGGATAAGGCCGATGTCGCGCGACCTCTGACGAATGCTCTAACGGCCGCCGGTGTGCGCGTTTGGCTGGATGAGAACGAACTGCGGAGGTAATTTTCAACCATCCGCATTGATCGGACGCGAATATTCAAGAATATTGATCGAGTCCGAAGCGTCGAGAAGTACCGTACCACGCTGCTTTGCTTAGCACAATCCAAGGTGGACGTTTCGCCGACCCTTGGCGCTCACTTGATGTCCTCGCCTCACAGAGGTAAAGTCCTGATGACTACCGTTAATGCGCAATAACAGGACATACCAATGAACGATTTGATTGCAGTGAAAAGGCTGGCTGAGTGGCAGCGAATGAAGGACCTCGTACTCGATAGCGTCTCTTCGCCGATCACGCGGCGGGTCTACAACATGGCGTTGAACGAGTTTATGGATTGGTATCAGCAGGCGCCTCGACCCGGTTTCAGCAAAGCGACGGTAAGCGCGTGGCGGGTGTCATTGGAAGCGCGAAAGCTCGGCTCGTCGTCGATCATAATCCGCATGTCGGCCATCCGCAAGCTGACGGCAGAGGCTGCTGACAACGGACTACTCGCTCCGGAGTTGGCGGCCGGCATCGCTCGGGTGAAAAGGGTGAAATCGACTGGAATCCGTACCGGCAACTGGTTGTCGCTAGGGCAGGCGCAGGCTCTGCTCGCAGCACCGAATATCGGGACCCTGAAGGGACTGCGCGATCGCGCCGTCCTGGCGGTTCTCCTGGGCTGTGGGCTCCGACGATCTGAAGTGGCAGCGCTCACGTTCGCACACATCCAGCGGCGTGATGGCAGATGGTGCATCGTCGATCTGAAGGGAAAACATGGACGCATTCGTACGACACCAGTGCCCGGTTGGGTTAAGACGGCGATCGATTCCTGGGTGTCAACGGCAAACGTCTCAAATGCTCGCGTTTTCCGGCCCGTAAATAATTCGGGGCAAGCAACAGGCGAACGCTTGGGCGAAAAGGTTGTGTGGCAAATGATCCGACAACATGCCTCAGCCATTGGTGTACCCGGCATCGCGCCTCACGATCTCCGACGTACCTGCGCCAGACTTTGCCGTGCCGCCGGCGGGGATCTGGAGCAAATCCAACTGCTTCTTGGGCATGCTTCAGTGCAGACGACCGAGAGATACCTCGGTACGAAGCAGAACCTCGCTCATGCACCTAATGATGCGATCGCTTTGCGCCTAGCGACTGGCCCATAGGTTTGGATGAGACGTGCTGCCATGCCTACTTGCGAATGCCTAGTGCCGCCGGGCCGAAGGAACCTGTCAGACAGCGCGCGGGTTGCAGTCGATCAGACTCCGTACGCAAGTCCCGCGAGAGAATATCATTGTGCGAGTTTGTTTGGGCAGACCTGGTACACTGATAGTTCTCCAATGATGGGCCTGAGCATTTTTGAGGACCGGTCCACGTGTGCTTGATGCCCAGCAAATCGCGCTACGCACAAATGTGTCGGCGTGGAAGCCCCGCATGACTGATCGGATTACGCCCGAGCGCCGCAGTTGGAACATGAGTCGGATCAAGGGACGCGACACGGGTCCGGAGAAATGCGTGCGCTCGCTGCTGCACGGGCTCGGCCTTCGTTTCACACTGCGAAATACGCGGCTTCCGGGGAAACCAGACATCGTCCTGCCCCGGTGGCGTACCGTGATCTTTGTGCACGGTTGCTTTTGGCATCGTCATGAGAACTGCCACAACAATGTCATGCCGAAGACCAGGCCCGAGTTCTGGGAGAAGAAGCTTGGAGAGAACGTTGCCCGTGATCAGCGCAGCGTCGCGGCAATGCGGCAACTGGGTTGGCGTGTTCACGTGATCTGGGAGTGCGAGGTCGCGGACGAAGCAAAGCTCCGGCGGTCGCTGCAACGCGTGTTCAAGGTTGCTCCATGAAGCTGCGACATGGCAAGGTTGTTCCCGTCGTTGATCTCTTCGCCGGCCCCGGCGGACTCGGGGAGGGATTTTCGTCTTTCCACGCGAGCGATCGGGACGCGTTCTTCGACATCGTGCTTTCCATCGAGAAGGAGGAGGCAGCGCACCAGACACTGGAGCTGCGCACGCTGTTTCGACAATTCGCACGCGGCCAAGTACCGGAGGCGTATTACGAGTACCTCCGCGGCGAAAAGACACGCGATGCATTGTTTGCCGCTATACCCACGCAGGCGGATCGCGCTCGTACCATCGCGTGGCACGCAGAGCTCGGAAAGGAAGACCACGCGATCGTCGACGAACGTATCAGGACGGCGCTCGACGGCGCGGAAGAATGGGTGTTGTGCGGCGGTCCGCCATGCCAGGCGTACTCGGTAATTGGTCGAGCACGCAATCGCGGTATTGATGCGGATGACCCGAACGTGTACTTATACCGGGAGTACCTGCGCATCCTGACTGAGCACGCGCCGCCCGTCTTCATTATGGAGAACGTCAAGGGCTTGCTCTCCTCGCGCGTCGGCGGCAAGGGCATTTTTGAAGAACTGCTCGCGCAGCTCCAGAATCCTCGAGCGGCAATCGCTGGATCGGCAGCGAGAGGCCCCCAGTACGAGGTGCACTCCCTGGTGCAGCAACCACGCGCCTGGACGCTGGATGGCGAGCCAGAATACGACCCGAGCGATTTCGTGATCAAGTGCGAGGAATACGGCATTCCGCAAACTCGGCACCGCGTGATTTTCCTCGGCGTCAGAACTGATTTTGCTCAGATGCCCACAGACCGACTTCCACGATCAATTAAGCAGATTGCTGCGGCGCGCGTGCTGCGGGGATTGCCGCGGTTGCGAAGCGGGTTGTCGAAGGAGCCCGATGGGAAAGCCGAATGGCGTCGGGCACTGGCAGGGATTCTCGAACCGGGCGTGCTGGATCACCTGCCTAACGGCGAATCGGCGGCGCTGAAGCAGGATATTCGCTGGACGCTGACGCGCATCACGGAGCCACGCGCTGACCGGGGCGGCGAATACGTCCGATGTGTGGCGCGCAGTGACTACTTGCCTCGCTGGTACTGCGATCCGCGCGTCGGCGGCGTGTGTAATCATTTCGCTCGGCCGCACATGAGGACGGACCTCCACCGGTACCTTTTCGCCGCATGCTATGCGCGCCTGTTTGAGGAGTTCCCTGAACTTGGGGATTTCCCTCCGGAACTCCTGCCCAAGCACAAGAACATCGATGAGGATAAAAAGAAGGAGTACTTTGATGACCGGTTCCGCGTGCAGTTCGAGGACCGGCCGTGCACTACGATCACGAGCCATCTTGCGAAGGACGGTCATTATTTCATTCACTACGATGAGAAGCAATGCCGGAGTTTGACTGTGCGCGAAGCTGCGCGGCTGCAGACATTCCCGGATAACTACTTTTTTTGCGGGACGCGGACCAAGCAGTTCGTCCAGGTCGGGAATGCCGTGCCGCCGTTACTCGCCCGCAAAATCGCAGGGGTTGTCGCGAGAATCCTCACCGGGGCACGACGGCCCAAGGAGCGCGCCACCACCACGGGAAAATAGCGGGCTACCCTGTGGCTGTGGTGCCCCAGCGCCGGAATTCCTTAGGCAACACGGCGACCATACTCGTGGCCGACATGATTTCGGTGTCGAACGTGAGGTCGAGACGCTTAAGCGCGAGGGCCAACCGTCGCGCGCTGCCGAAACCGACCCGGTCGCCTGGCTTGCGCTCGCCTGCTTTCTTGGGTCGTGAGGAGGCGCCGCGCCGGAGTTTGCCGTTCTCCACGTAGAGGCTGTTCGCTGCCTGGAAGAACCCTCGGTGGTGCGCGAGCGTCTGTCGGGCGGCGAGCTGCTCGGCCATCTCCCCCCATGTGTCTATGGGTACGTTCAGGCACACGCGGGCGTGTTCACCGTGGATGTGCACGAGCTCGAACGTTGAGCGCGCCGCATGACGGTACGCGAGTGTCCCCTTCGCCGCCTTGCGGGTAACGATGTAGTGCTCTGGGTCCCGCAATTTCTTTGCCGCGAGCTGTGGCAGGTACAGCACGGCAAGCCACGCCCAGAGTCCGTCGTTTTTGGGTAATCGGAGCTCATGGAACTTGATTCCCGCAAACACGGTGTTCAGGTACACGCCGAAGTCGTATCGCGTTGCGAACGTCTTGGCCTCGTCCATCGGGACGTCGTAGCTGGGCTCCGTATACTCAGGCGCATCCTTCAGGCCGATGGGGAAGGGCGTCGTGGGATCATCCAGCCAAGCGCGGAACAAGCGCACGCCTTCTGTGGTGAGTGCTCGCAGGGTCGTCATTCTTGGGCTCCTTGGAGGTGCTGAGTGAATCTGCTGGCAAAACGGTGCTGCTCGCAGAACGCGCTCACGACCTGCTGAGGCCACTCTGCATCGTCCGCTTCGTCGGGCGGTGCGATGCCGAGCGCGTCCAGCCAGGGTCGCCATGCGCTGATCGGGTCGGTGTCGTCGTCGAGTTTCTTCGAGTCGTGCGCGATGTACTCCATCACGCGCCGCAGTGCTTCGGGCAGGACGAGGGCGCCAAACGGCAAATAGTTCTCGACGCCCGCGGCGTTGGGGAACACGGCGGCGTTGTACTGCAGGATTGGCCCGTCGTCTCCGATGATGAGGCGCCAGACCTCTTCGCCCAAGTCTGCGGGCTCCATGGGCAGGAGACTTTCGGCTTGTCCTTGGTCGCGCAGACGCACGCGCTCGGCGGTCGCGACCAGCTGCGGATGGTCATCGTGGATGAGCACGCGGAAATGCAATGACGCTGACGGGTCCAGGTCGTCGAGGGCGAATGCGTCCTTGCGCCAGTTGCTGATTGTGCCCAGCGGGAACCGTTGGCTCGTGCTGCCTGCGCGCGCGATGCAGATGACCTGCAGTTCTCCGTCGAGTTTGAGATCGGCAAAATCGAGCTTGCCCAAGCTGAAGGAGCGCTTGCCGTTCTCCTCGACGAGCGTGATGCCGACGCGGTGCTTGTCGATTTCCTGGAGGTTCGTGGGGTTACTGCGCGTCGATACTCGACCCATTCGTGTTCTCCTTGTAGTTCAGTCGTGCGCGAAGCCGGATGTTGGGATCAAAGCCATCGATGGAAAAAGAAAAATTAGGGTCGGTCACCTCGAACTCGAGCCGGTTCCAGTGCCGGCTCTGGACCACAACGCCTTGTGCTTGGGCTTGGTGGACCTTCTCGTTGGCCAAGTCGAAGTCGAACGGATCGTACTCAGCAAACGGGTCGTCATCGAGTCCTTCGTACGCGAGCTCCAGCGTGCACGCTGCAGGGAGCTGCTCCGGGGTCAGTTTCGTAGTTCCGTTGGGGAGCACGCTCACGACGGTCTTGTCGGTTGTGAGGCGGAACGGGCGCGGGGCTGGAGGCGGTGATGGTGGTGGATCAACAACGGTCGGGTCCACCGTGGTCTTGCCGGGTTTGTTGATGCTCGTCTTGCGGTGCGATGCCTCAGCGGCGGGCTTGGTGAAGTACTTCGCGAGCGCCTTCACGTCCCGCTTGGGCGTGCCGCCGGAGATGATAGTCAAGAGGCGCGGGAGTGCCTGGCGCACGGCGCGCACGGCGCCGCTGGGGTTGAAGTACTCCTCCGCCAATCGGGGGCGGCTCGCGTTCCACTTGAGGTGCGTCGGCTCTTCGGCTTCCGCGAGAAACCGCGACATGCTGGGGTCCTCGGCAATCGTGAGCCCTCGTGCCTTGGGGAGGTACGTCATGCCCGCAAGGTGTGTCTCGCCGCCGATGAGTAGATCACCTCGGAGGTACGCCTCCTCGACGCGGTCCAAACCGTCCGGCACCTGAAGGTGGACATCGAAGTAGGCCGCAATAGCGCTGCCCTTTCGTGGCCGTACTTTGATCGGGCAGCGCACGCTCACCCGGCGCTCGTCCTCGTATGCTTTGCGCAATGCTTCCAGCGCGCCAGCGGGAAACGCGGTCTCAGGAATCGTTGCCTTCTCATCCCAGCCGGCTGCAAGCGTGATGGGCGTTTTCCCGTTACGTTCGTCCTTGATCACGTCGCGCACGAACGAGCGGTAGCCTTTGGTGAAGCTGGATCCCTTCTCGCGCGCGATGTCGTCGGGCAAAATCTGGTCTGCGATCGTGTCGAGCTCTGTGCTCGTGATGAGGGTCGTCCCGATTTGTACTTCGAGGCGGCCGCGGGCGATCGGGTAGTAGAATTCTGCGACGATCGTGCGCAGCGCCTCATCGGCATCGAACCCAACGGGGAAGGGGATGACAATGCTCAGGCCGGGTTCGCTCTGCCGCTGCAGTCGGAATGCCTTTCTGAAGGCGTCGAGCGTGGGCTGGTCGCTGGCGGGGAAGACGTGATCGCCTTGCGAGATGCACCAGAAGGCGTCGCGTTCGAACTTCGTCTTGTTGTACGTGTACATGCTGCGGAAGCTGCTGCGCCCCATCAGGAGGGACTTGCCGTCCGCGCGGCTGGTCAGGCCGAACACGGCGCGCGCCGCACCCATGCGGTAGAACGTCACCTTTCCTTGTCCCGCGCGCCCGTTGCTGCTCTTCCCCGCCTTTGCGCCTTCGCCTTCGCGAAACCAGAACGCGTTCCAGTTCTCCTCGTCGCCATCGACGGTGGTATTCTGATACGTCCCGAGCAGCCCAGTCGTGCCGAAGTCTTCGATGACGAGGGCGGTCGCAGGCGTGCCGTTGAGGGGCTGGCCGGTAGAGGCATCCAGGCGCGCTTGGTACTCCGCGTCCAGCAATTGACCAAGGTACTGCTGATCCACGTCGACAGAGGACAGCAGGCGCAGGGCAACCCGCACGGGCCTGCCGGAACCATCGCTTGCATCCAAGGGGTTCTGCAGTGCCTCGCGCATAAGGATCTCCAAGGTCGTTTTGGTTTCCTGCGCGAAGTTATCTTCCGCCAAACCGCGCCCCTGGACGCGAATTTGCGGCGTTGGAGGGTACAACCACGATAAACCCATTTCTCAGATTGTTCCTTTCGCTGTCATGTTCGTGCTGCTTCCGTAGCTGTTCATATCCTGCGTGTTCTGCTCTTGTGCGAAGACTCTGATCCATCCTGGTCGTGGACGGTCCGCGTATCCTTCCGCAATGAGAATGCCGCCAACGTATGCGGCGGGTCCCATCTTCGTGTTCCAGTGTTCCTTGATCCAGGCCCCGAGGCTGCCCGGCTCGGGCTTGGCGAAGTTCAGACCGGCGCGGATTTCCTTCCCGCGAAACGTGTCCAGGAGGAGCGCCCATTGGGTCGTATCGAACGAGAGCTTATACTTGGCTTTCTTGCTCGGCCAAATCGTTGTCCCATCTGTGACAGCACCCGTGTACGTGAACGAAGCTTGTCCCCCGAAGGTTGGGATTTCTTTGCGAGCATCCCCTGCCGGTGCTGGGCTGGTTGATCGTTGTTCCGTGCGTGCCGTGCCAACGATGACCGTGTCAAGATACTGCTGCAGATCGGCCTCGTTGATACGGACGTATTCCCCGATTTGATAGGCGCGCAACTGCCCCGACGCTACGAGATCACTGATTACTCCCGCATCGACGCTGAGGACATGCGCGAGCTCCTCAGGCGTGTAGAATTTTGTCATATAAAAAAATACTGTATTCTGACTATGTTAAATAGTCAATATACTGTATCCCCTATCCAGTACTGTAACTGCTGGCAGCCGATTGGTAATCAATTGATTACGAATGGCTTACTGTGACCGAAAGAATTGAAGCGGATCTGTTGGTCAAGCGCTGCAAGAGAATGAGCATTGGAAGGAACCATTGCCAAGCCAGGTCTTAACGCGTCATGGAAGAACCATAGGACGTTGCGAAAGCTTCGGTGCACGCCATCGACGCTCGACGCGGTGCCGTACATACTGGCCCGCGTTTCACCGCACGCGCTTAGGTTCTCCGCATGTTCGCAAACCATGTAGCACGCACGACTATTCCCATTTGGCGCACTGATCGGTGGTCAACGATCAATATGCTGAACGGTCACCATCTCGCGGGACTCCGCCCCGCTGCCGCCTGATAATCCACATTATCGGCACCTTCTTTCTTTGATGCCTAACGCCTGGGAACTCTTCCCGGGATCGCTTGCCGGTTAGGAAACCTGAGTCCGACACTCGGCAACCCAAGCGTCTATGGAGGATTTCAACGTACCGGCAAGCAAGGCTATGGTGTACACGCCCGGATTCTTGGTCGCTCCAGATTCAATGTTGGAAATTACCGCCAAGCTGATTCCGGAAAGATGGCAAGGTCCCGTTGTGACAATCCCGCACGCAATCGTTCGCGCCGAACCGTCCGTCCCAAATCACGCTTAATTGTGGGCTTAACGCCCATATCCCGTTAAGGTGACACCCCTGCCACCTTCGGGACATACGATATCACATCGGCAGACACAAGCTGCCGATTGCTGTCATCGCGGATTTGCTCTTCTACGCGATGTGCGTTCCGGGAGATTGCTTGGGACGCCCGTTTTCGGCTTCGATGAAACGGACGTTTATCACAAGCGTATTCCTATCGATCTTTTCTTCTTCCCGATGTCTCAACTTTTCGCTACCCGGCCCTTCAAATCGAAGTACCACGCGCGTGGGCGTATGTTTGATGTGGATCGATTCCAGCTTGGCGACTCGCCTCGCCTTTTTCGTCAGAGTTATCCACCCCGCCGGCTACTCGTCCGTTGCAACCGGCTGCACGTATTCCACGATGACGACCTGTGCGTTTTCATCGATGATCGCGTCCGTTGGCTCCAGAATGCCCGTCTCTGGATCTTTGTAAAACACAACTAGAGATTGAGAGGCCTGCCCGACCTGAATGCGCTCCAGTTTCGTCAAACGTCTGGCTAGATTCATCTCAATCCTGTTCGCTAGACGGGCGGACGGTCTTCGTCTCTGAAACCTGGCGCTTGTTCATTTCTAAACGGTGACGGGACGTAGTGGACTATCAGCACCCTGGTATTCTCATCGATGACCGCATCAGTCGGCTCAAGAACACCCGTCTCAGGGTTTTCATACCTCACGACCAGCCGCCTGATGGGCTCTGTCCCTCTGATCCGTTCGAGACTACGCACGCGTTTGGCTAGGTTCATGAGAATTTCAAATGGGCTCAAGAGATGAATACGACCGTGTGAATCTCCGTAAATTGATCAAGTTGGTCGTCCGACGGCTGCTTCATGTCCTCACTGCCGGGTCCTTCAAACCGGAGGACTAGGCGAGGAGAGGGTGTCGCACCCACGGTCCTTTCCAGCCTAGCGACTCGTCTAGCGAGGTTCATTCAGCTAGTCCTTGGAGACCCTGGTAACGACGCCTCATTACATCGGCGATTGTGAGACTCGGGCTTCCCGGCCTAGGAACAAAGGGCCGGTAGTCACCAATTTCTACCCCTTCCACTGCCAAACGCCGCCGCCGTCGCTCATGCAATATCTGAGCGAGCCGTGTGTCGCGCTCAGTTGCTGCAGTGTTTCTTACTACCTCAAGCCGGCAGATTCGACGTAGGATCGTTCTCATCGCCTGTCTTTCGCCGCGTTCCCCTCAAGGACGGCAATCCGAGCTTCGAGATCTTCAATTTCAATGGCTTTTGCCGAGTGGTTCAGAATGCTATCTGCGGCCCGAACCTTGACGGCCGGCGGCGTAGCCGGATCGACCATCACTTTCCCGAGAGTGGTCACGGCGGCACTGCACATCTGCTGCAATCGGGCCAACGATTGAGAGAACGTCTTTCGCCGGGCAGCCCGCAACGCCGAATCGAAGTCGGGGTCCTGGAGCCATCGGTACAGCGTCCTCACACCAACCTTGGCGGTATGAGCCGCGTCCTCGGTGTTCCTGCTGGTCAGAAGGGCAATGATGGCTTCTTCCTGCTTGACGGTCAGTTTTGGACGCAAACCTGCCATTAGAGGCCATCCTTTGCCAAATTTGCGGGTGCATCGCCCTGTGATCGCCCATTACCAATAGAATTGCCTTGCGTTCCATGTAAACCAGAGCGATTCATGTAATCGCCGCCGCGGCTAACCGGAACCTCGGGAAGATCGGGAACGGCGTCCTCATCGGTGAGACCTTCGGTGGCATCGACTCCGGCGGATAGTCGCGCCAACTCGCCGTCATCGAAGCCGAGTAGATTTACATCGAAGTTTTCTTCCTGAAGCGCTGCCAATTCTATACGAAGCATTTCCTCATCCCATCCGGAACCGGTGATCGCCAACTGATTATCGGCAATGGCGAGTGCACGGCATTGCGACTCGCTCAATCCGCTCAATTCGATAGTGGGAACTTCGGTGAACCCAAGCTTTCGCGCCGCTAACAAACGGGCATGGCCGGCGATAACGACCAGGTCGGCACGAACTAATATGGGGTTCGTCCAGCCGAACTCACGAATGCTTGCAGCAACAAGTGCAACCTGCTCGTCCGTGTGAGTTCTCGAATTCCTTATGTAGGGGATGAGTTGGTCGGTTGGTATCAGACGAACCTGCAGATTCCGTTCTCTCACGTACCTTTCTGTAGGCGTCACGCCGTCGCCTCCAGTTCGTCGAGAGTATCGAACGCAGAAGTCATTCTACCCATCTCAAGATCCTCGACGATTTCATATTCACTCCAGTGTTTCCTCCTTGTTGCTACCGTCGCCGCCTCAAATTGCTCACGCCGCGATCGTAATTCACTTTCCAGAACGGTCGGGAACCAACCCCATCCCTTCGGACCGTTGCGCGTCCCGGGATCAAACCCACGATTGACGCACTTATGTCGAAGGATGTCCCTGACATCGCTTAGCGGAACACCCTGGGCGATTTCTAAGCAACGTTCCACAATCACAGGAGGGGCACTCTCCTGCATGTGGTGGGACATCGTTCGGCGGCTACCATAGAAATTGAGCAGAACGGACATCTGATCCCATTCCTCGGCCGTGAAGTGGCCGCTCTCTTCTTGGGAGGGTGGTTTCTTCTTTGAGGTTGGATGCTCAGCGTTTTCATCAGTCGCGCAGCATTCGACGCCAGCGTGCGAATCGCGTTGTTTGCGATTCGTAGGCTGGTAGTCAGTTTTTGACTGATTCTCTTGGCTGGATTCTCTTGAAAACCCTGATTCTCTTTGGGTGGTGTTTTCAGCAGGGGTAGGGGGTGCGGTATTCCGAAGGGGTACCCCTCCGGAATTTCGCAGGGGTGGCAGGATGGTCATTTCGTCTGCCCCGCCGGCGAACACTTCGTGCCAGACGAAGTAGTAGTAGTTGGAACCACCGCTGCCGTCTTTCTGGTAGTGTCGATTGTCGCGATCGACTTCAATCAATCGCGCTGCTTCGAGTTCTTTGACGTATCCGCGGGCCTGTGACTCGCTCATTCCAATCTCTTTGCCCAGAGTTTTCAGTGCCGGGTACGCATTGCCGTCTTCACCGCCGTATCGAGCCAGGCGGCCATAAGTGAGCTTGGCTCCAGGTGAAAGGTTGTCGAGCTTGCAGATCGCTTCAGGAATGAGACAGCCATTAAACCGCCGATATGGATTGAACCGCTGTCCGATCTGAATACGGAGATCGGGATCTGGGGAATGAGGTTGGATGGGCTCTGCGGCGGTCACCGCCATCCTCCGATTCGTTCAAAAAGGCGCGTGTGACTGGTGGTGTGACTTGATTCGGTTTTTGTGGAACTTTTGGTATTTTTGCGCCTTCGTAACGTGTATAACTTGTGTCCCTTCAGTGGACTACCGGAGAACAAGTCCCCCTCTCCGCCTCAATTTAAATGACTAAGGCTGTGTCTATGCGCTATCGGGCTGGTACGATCACGCAATACCAAACGAGCGGAAGTTCCTGCCCACCAAACGTAGAGTCTTCCTGGTACACCGAGTCTCTTGGCTTTACCGTTCACTAGCTTGGGCTATGAGTAGCCACGTCTCTGGGTTATCGCTGCGCCAGCGCTCCGTTCTTACGCCGGCGCAGCCGGAACAGATTAAGAAGTATCTCGCGATGCCGGCCGGCCAGAACGGCGAAGACGCGAAGGAACTTCTACGAAGGCCGCTCGTACGTCATTGAGTGTGGTTGATCGTCCTGAATACGGCGGTCTTGTACGTCGTCATCCGTGTTTGTGCGGCGATTTTTCCCGTGGATAGTGGAAATCCGCAGCCTCAGGAGGGGATGTTAATCGAGGTCGCGGATCTTGTGATGGAATTGCTGTCGCGGTTGATCGAACTGGCCGGGTAGATTTGACGGCTAAAACAATCTACCCGGCCAACCCGCGGAACTACTTCTTGGCCCCGCCCAGACCGCCGAGACGGCAGGACTTGCAGATACCGAACGAGCTTCCGTTGCCGATGATGTTGGTGCAGCGGTTCGCGAGGCTCGAGAGCTCCGAGTTGTAGGAGTCAACCGAGTGCGGCGTGCTCAGATTCGCCGGAAGGAACGGCGTCTCGGTGATCCCGAACGGGCCGGTGGGCTGCTCAGCGCCCGAGTCAGAGTGCAGAGTGGTGCCCCAAGCCAGAAGCCCGGCGTCAGCTATCGGAAACGCACGGCTTCCCACTTGCGCGGCGCTATTGTTGCAGCTCGATCCGTCGTAGGTCGGCTGATAATAATCTTCAACGCCGTTCATGCCCGGGCGCTGTTTCTTTTCGCTGCCTGTTGCCGTGGCGACCAGCTTGATCACGATCGAGTCGGGGCGGATGCCGGTCAGCGTATTGCTCACCAGGTCGTTGTTCGCCGTGACGTGCTGAAGGCCGTTCGGCGTTACCAGGCAAGAGCAGCAGGAAATCATCTGTTCGTCAGGCGAGAAAGCGTAAATGTTGACGCAGATATTTCCGGCCGGACCGCCGTATCCCGGTCCGAACAGGTTGTTGCCGTTAGCGCCGGTGTTGGTCATGTTGACGATCGAGTCGCCCTGCGTAAGATTCGACGCGTAGCGCACCTGGTAGGGGGCATCGAATGTTTTCGTGATTGCCAGCAGTTCGCCGTTGATCGTGAAAATGGGAGTGTGAGTGTTTACGTGCCCCCAATGAGCTCCCCCGTCAACCGGACGGCATGATGTTACAATGTAGTTCGTTAGCTACACGGCTACAATGGCTCTCAACATCCGCAATCCCGAAGCTGAACAGTTGGCTACCGAACTTTCCAAACAGACGGGTGAGTCTAAGACAGAAGCCGTCACGAAGGCTCTGCGGGATCGGCTGGCTCGAGTGCGGCGGGAACGGACCAAGCGGCGTTTGGCGGATGAATTAGAGGACATCGCCGAACATTGCGCCAATTTGCCGGTGCTCGACGACCGATCTGCCGACGAGATTCTGGGCTACGACGAGACGGGACTGCCCCGCTGATGGTCATCGATACCTCGGCCGTTGTCGCGATCTTTCAACGGGAACCCGAGCGCCGACTCTTCCTAGAGGCCATCGAGGCTGCTGACTCCGTCCGAATGTCTGTCGCCAGCTTTGTGGAGGTTTCCATCGTGATCGAGTCGAGATACGGCGCGGAGGGACTCCGTGATCTGGACAGATTTCTCTCGAGAGCCGGCATCGAGTTGCTGGCCGTCGATAAGGAGCAAGCGCAACTTGCCCGAACCGCCTTTAGCCGGTTCGGCAAGGGACGCCATCGCGCCGGATTAAACTATGGCGATTGCTTCGCTTACGCGGCCGCGACCGGCATCGGAGAGCCTCTACTCTGCAAGGGCGACGATTTTCCACTCACCGACGTCTCCGTCTTCAATATTCAGGACGTTTGATTCTAAAGGAATCGCGAAGATCACGACAGGGCTCATGTCCAAAACGCGTCAAGTCGTATAATGGCCGATCACCGTCGCATTGAGGTCCTATGGAGAATCGCAACCCCCACCTTTTTCGCTTCGGAACATTCGAAGCGGATCCTGGCACGGGCGAATTGCGCCGGGGTGGGCGTCCGGTCGGTCTTCAAGAGCAGCCCTTTCGTCTGTTGCTGGCGCTGCTCGAGCGTCCGGGCGACATCGTCACACGAGCCGAGCTTCGCGAAAGACTCTGGGGCGAGACTCACGTCGACTTCGAAGAAGGCCTCAACACCGCGGTCCGAAAGCTGAGGGAGGTGCTCGGCGATTCGGCGTCGAATCCGCGCTTCGTCGAGACCCTGCCGCGCCGGGGCTATCGATTCATCGCGCCCGTGGAGAGCGTAGGGGATCCGGCGGCAGCGCCCGAAGCCTTGAAACCGGTTCGCGCACGGCCCCGGTCGCTGCTCCTTGTTGGCGGCAGTGCCGTGGCGTTCGCGGTGGCCGCGATCCTGGTTTACTGGTTCTGGTTTCGCGAGCAGCACGAATGGACTGCATCAACTCCGACGCAACTCACCCGCGACGCCGGCATGACCTCAGAGCCCGCTATCTCGCGGGACGGCAAGCTCCTGGCCTACACCTCCGACCGCGCGGGAGAGGGTAACACCGACATCTGGGTCCAACTCATCGCGGGAGGCGAACCGCGCCGTCTCACTGACGATCCAGCCGACGATCATGAACCGGACATTTCGCCCGACGGCAGCACGGTGATCTTTCGATCGGAGCGCGATCCGCCTGGCATTTACTCGGTCCCGGCGCTTGGCGGCGAAGCGAGGCTGATTGTCCGGGATGGGCACGCTCCCCGTTACTCTCCCGATGGCTCAAAACTCGCCTATTCTCAAGGACACTACGGTTCCGGCGGCTTCACCGGAAAATTGCACATCTACGAATTCGGAACGGGATCCACGAAGCCCGTGGCTCAGGATCGTTATGTCGGGGGCCCAGTTGCCTGGTCGCGCGACGGATCTACCTTGATATTCGCGGGATGGAGCAATCTGCAGCTGCGGCCTCTTCACCTCTGGTCGTGTTCACCCAATGGCGGCATATCAACCCAACTCACTGTCGAACCGGTCTCGGAAGACAGCGCCGTTTTCGATCAGGTCAGCACCGTGCCGGTAGCCTGGCTGAACGACCGGATCATTGTCTCCAGGCGAAAAGGGGACTCGGTAAACTTGTGGACCGGAACAATCGCGGCGGGAACGCAACGGCTGGTGGGAGGATTGCGACGGCTCACGTTCGGAGCAGGAAAGGAGGTGATGCCGTCGGTGTCGTCCGGGGGGCGGCTTGTCTTCGCAAACCACACGTATGCCGCCGGGATTTGGGAAGCGACTCCCGGCAAGGATGCAACGGCCGCGGCTATGCACGCCCTTACTCACGATGGAGCCATCAACTACAGGCCCTCCGTCTCCGCGGACGGTTCTAAGTTAGCCTACGTTTCCAATCGCACAGGCAACTTCGAAGTGTGGATTAAGAATCTGCTTCACGGCAACGAGGTTGCTCTCACGCACTCCACCGTGCAAGAGAGCTTCCCGGCGATCTCACGCGACGGAACCAAGGTCGCGTACTCGGACGGCACAACTATTTGGCTCACCGCTGTCGGCGGCGGCGAGCAACGGGCGCTCTGTGAACGATGCGGCAGGCCGGACGACTGGTCTCCGGATGGGAAGGTCATCACATCGCTGCCGTTGTACACAAGTGGGATCACCTCCTTCGACCCCGTGACCTCGAAGTCTGTCGAGATCGCAAATCACGGCATCCTGCACACAACCGCGCCGCAACTGTCCCCCGACGGGAAGTGGCTGACCTTTCATACTTCCGATAACACCCGTGCGGCCAAGCCAACGGTGTCATCGAAACGGCAGATATTCGTCGCGCCTTACAACGGTCATCCGGTTCCACCGGCAAAGTGGATCCCCATCACGGATGGCGAGGCTCTCGACCGCGAAGCCCGATGGTCTTCAGACGGCAATCAGATCTATTTTCTTTCCGACCGCGACGGGTTCCGCTGCGTCTGGAAGCGTAATCTGAACCCTGCAACGAAACAGCCCACCGGCCCGATCCTCCCCGTACTGCACCTCCACAATTCTCATCTTTCGCTGCTCCACATACCGGACACCGGGAACGTCAGCCTTAGTCCCGTCGGGAAGAAACTGATATTCGCGATGGGCGAACTCAGCAGTAATCTGTGGATGACGGATCTGAAACAATAGTTTCGGGCGTAAGCTTTAGACTGGGTTTTACGATCTAGTCGAGCGCCTGTATCGGCCATGAGCGAGGGCTACTACTAGCATCAAGCTGGCCCCCACTAATGTGATAAAGGAGGGTTCCGGAACCGGGGAAGGATTTCCGTCTCCGCCAGACCCGCTGCTCTGAACATGAAGCTCGTATGTCGACGAAATCGAAAGGTCGGAATTTGTGATGACGCCCCCGGCGTCCATCAAGATGCCGCTCAAGAGAAAGATTCCCGAGTTAACAGCGCCAGGGTTGACGCCGATATCCCAAGTTGCTTCGAACAGTCCGCTAATCCCATCGTAGTTAATCGTTACTGTTTCAAGCGGCGCGAGCAGAGGAAAGTCGAAGAGGATATTCGTGGTGGCGTCGAAAAAAATGTCCGCGGAAAAGTTAAGGGGCTGGAAGAAGTCCGTCGTCGAGGTGTTCTCGAGCCGGTAACCCCATCCGGTCGTAACACCAGGTCCGGCCGTTAAGACACCGCCTGGCGGCAACACGCTGAAGTTGATCACGTCAGCGCGAAGCTCGCCCATCATTGCTCCCAAGCACGTCAGAACCAGTAGTGGCAATCGCATCGTTCCCTCGTTTCTATTTGGTCGCGACCGCCGCCGCCGAAAAGCTCGCGGACCGTCCCGTACCCGTTTCAAGTGTGCCGTTGACCGAAGCGATGAAACTCTTCACGGTAGCCGGCATCGTTACATTCAGACGAATGAGAGCAGATGAGCCAGCCGGGATCGGCCCGGCAAGAATCGGAACGGGGCTTATCAACGATATTCCCCCGGTTCCGGATAAGAGCCGTAGAGAGACGGCCCCAACTCTCACATTGCGTGCAACACTGTTCCCGGAATTCGTTATCAGCAGCCCGACGGAGGCCTGATCTCCCTGCAGCGGTTCAGTGATCGAATGCGTCATGACCAAACGAGGAGCGCCCGTAAGTTCGCAAAGATCGCCGATACCGTTTCCGTTCGCGTCTACCTGGTCCGCATTCAGAACCGTCGGACAGTTATCAAAGAGATCGACCACGCCGTCGCCGTCGCTGTCGGGGCTGATCGCCATCCAAGGTGTAGGATCCTGCTCCTGAAGAGTAGGCGCTTCCACCAACGTTGAGGCGCCGGCGCCCGGAAAGAAATCTCCAAGAACAGCCAATTGAAGACCTTCCCAATCATTGCTTCCTCGGAGCACACCATCGGAAACGCCGACGCATTGAAAGGAGGGGAAGTCGTTGACAGAAATGAAGCGGGACGGCGTGCCGATAGTCCCGTCGAGATCCCAGTCTATCGCTCCGACGCTAGACGCGATGACAAGATAAGGGAAAATACGGTAATTGTGACCCATTAGTCGCTTCGAATTTGATACCGGAAAGGGAGATTCACGAACATACACCAACCGTGGCGGACCTTGGGCCAAGCCTGCGGCCTCGTTCAAAGCGTTAGTATCGAGGTCTTTCGAAACAGGCGAGTAGTCCAATGGTCCCAGGGTTGGCCAGTCGAATTGATAGAGGTAATTCATGAGGCTCAGGTAATTTGGCTTGCAGTTGATTTCCGCCTGCCGTGACTCCTCCGGCGTTGCGCCCGGCAGACGAGCTCCCCCATGGCCCAAGCTCAACGTGTGACCCAGTTCGTGCATTATCGTACCGGCATGTGAGACTAAATTTCCGTTGTTTTTCTGGTCAGGTTGCGTGCAATTTGGGTCCCTCATGGCGGGAACGGAGACAACAAAGTCGCTTCCCTGCGCCCAACCACTGTTACCTTCATGATCGTGTATCGAGTGGGCGGTGATCATATAGCGGTAAACGAGCTTCATCGCCGCGAGCTTTTTCCACTGAGTCGAATCGGCACGTTGTTGGGGAGTTCCGAAGTGGTTGACTCGGAACGCTTGCCAATTGGCGAAGTCGTCGGGGCTCACAATCTGGCAACCAGGATGGACGAGAGTATCGCCACCATTCTCGAAATGGAGAGCCAGCGGATATGGTAGCGATGCAGATATGGGCGCATTTCGGAACGACGCCTTCACCCATTCGAGAGCGTCAGGACCGAGCGGGTGTCCCGCCATAAAATCGTATTCGACGAAAATATCGCGTTGCGCAAGACTGGAGGCGCCGAGTGTCAGATCCACAGTGCCGTCGCCATCGATATCGATGCCGCTCGTCTCCCAGTTGTCGCAAAGCCCGTCGCGATCATTGTCGTCGTCGCCATCGTGGTTCACGTCCCGGCATGTCTTCTGCAGAACGAAAAGGCCGAAGTTGGTTCCAAGAGGCTGGCGCTCAACCTTGCCGTTGACGTTCGCCGCCCGGTAAACTGAACCGTTCCAACTAGCCGCCATCTGGCCGTTATCGTTGATTTTGGAGACGAGTGCGCTGAAAGCTTCCCCGGCGCGTGTCTCCGTTCCCACCTTCTGAATCCCGGTTGCGCCCGCTATCTTAGCCGCACTTTGGTTGGCACCGAGATTGCCAACCACCGGGCCCGATGGGCTCCTGCCAATGTAGGTTGCGCTGTAGTTATCGATCGCGATCACGGTAATGGGATCGACGATACCGCGGATTTTCTTGTCTTGTTCGGTGGCGTGAGGAACAATAAAAGTCTCCGCATGCAGGTCGTAGATTCGGCCATCCGGTGTGACAATACAGTCGGAGTCATTGAGAGCACCGCCACTAAACGGGAGGTCAATCAACTGGCCTCGATACAACGCTTGCGATCTCCCTATCCCACTAAAGAGCCACGTAGGGATGCTGTTTGTTTGAGTGGTGTTCTCATGGTTTGAGACGCCCCAAACGGTGATGTTCCCAGTTGTAGCCCCAACGCCCTCTACCAGGCTGTAGAACTGTTGAGGAACACCTCCAGGCGACATGTTATAAAGTCCCGCCGCGTAGGTACACACGCCGAATTTGTCGCAATCACTCCATTGGTATCCACCGTGGATGACACCCTGATTGTCGATCACTCCAGGATAAAGCGACTCTGCCAAGACAGAACCCTTCCGAATCTGCCCGACACCGGTCGAGAAGGTGACCAACTCTCGAAATCCGGCCGTACTCGACCAGGTGAAATACTTCGTAAAGGATGTTCCACAATCACTGAAACATTGAGCCAGGATCAACGCCTGATCTAGCTCATTGATGTCCAGCACCAAGGATTCCCATTGGGACGGCAAACTCGTAGGATGTATCGATGCGACATTCTGGCCGTCATAGAATGCCGCGCGCCGGCTCCCCTGCGACGTTCCGGTCACAATTCCGACATGGCCCTTATTGTTCATGTCCGCGACCGTAAAGGACGTGCTGGCGGCCAAGGGAACTTGTTTCATGAAGAAGCCATTTCGATAGCCGTCGCTCGAAAAGGGATATACAAGATTCCAAGACTGCGCGTATGCCTTGGAAACTCCTAGAAGGACCAATAGTCCTAGCAGTGAAAGGAGACGAGCCGTCGCAAAACGGTTTTGGCGGACAAGTTTCTGATGAGACTTATGTAGGGCACTGCGTAGTCGCACTGCTCCTCCTTATACTCTTATGGCCCGGATTCAATGTCGCTGACACGCGGCGTGGCAGACCATTGGGTTACTCATTTTACGAATAACTGTTCATGCTGTCGTCATCCGTTTGGATGATGTTTCGAGCAATAAGCGTGAATTACGAGCGGAGCGAACGCGAGGTTTTCAAAACCACCGCGACCAGCTCCGCTTGACGTTTCACACCGGCCTTGGCGAGCGCTCGTTGAAGATGCGTGCGAACCGTATTGAGGCTGACTCCTAAACCTTCTGCCGCTTCGGAAAGAGACAAACCGGACGCAAGCAGGCACGCCAGCCGCGATTCTGCCTTCGTGAATTTGAACAGGAGACGCAGAGGGGCCGGGTCCAACGTAATGGAAGCACCCGGATCCAGGAGGTAAACAGCCGCAGTGGGAGATTTGGGGGAAACCTGGCGGTCCCCCGCCTTCTGAAGCGGAACAACGGTAGCGATCAGCGCTATCTTGCCATGGTTTCGAATGAGGATCTGAAGCGGGTCCGGCGCACTTGTGCTTCCCGTTCGCGCCAGGGCTTCGCGTAACGCATCTCCCGATTCTTCGTCCGCGATCGCGATGCTTTCCCCACAGATCCTCAACGCTCTGCCGTCCTGGAGGATAGACTTCGCGGTGACGTTGGCGGCGAGGACAAGGCCTTCCGGCGTCGTCAGGATCATCCCCTGGCTGAAATCTTCGAAATAGCGCATCAGGGCGTCGCGCTCCCGCGAGAGATTCGTTTGTATGCCTGTCAATCGAACGGCGCGCGCCGCGTGTGGCGCCAGTTCCTGCCAAAAGGCAACCTCGCGATCGGAAAGAGGTCCGATACGCCTCGGCCGATTGCACGACATCCCCGTCAGCCTAGTCGTTGAGTTCTCGAGGAGCACGCCCCCGCCATAGTGAAGGTCGAAGGGGAAACAAGCGAGCTGATACCAGGGGTCCTGTTCCAGAATTTCATCCGGACAGATCTCGTTCGATCTGACAATTCGACCTGGGACAGCGGTAGACATGTCGATTCGAGAGAGCCAAGGATCTCGAAAATCGGGGCGCTTCATAATGGCGAGCACTTCATCGGGAATCCCGCGTTGTATCGAGAAGGTGGCAGCCGGAGCGTCGAAGGTGGTGATGAACAGGGTCGCCATGGTGGCTCTCATCGCAACTCGGAACTTGTCCAGGAAAATGTTCCACTTAGAGGTATCTTCGACCGCAGCATAGATCAGATCGATGAAATCGTTCATGGGGGACAGCGATCCCGGCGTGTAGCTCACCAAAAGAGTGTAACGCGGCACGCGGTACCGAGTGGACCGGCGAAAAAATTGACAGTCATCACTGGTCCCGGTCGATAAAGAGCAACAGACCTGGCACGTTCCTCTTGATCAGGGCATCCTAAGGCAACTCATGTGCCGTAGAGCCTCGTCATGAGAAACTACCGCGACCGCGCAGCGCTCGTCGTTGATCCCGTAGCTGATCACCCACCGGCCGCGATCGTAACTTGCGCCGCTCGGGTACAACACTTCGCCGACCGCGGAATTCAGTCGCGGATAGGCTGTCGCTAATCCGAAAGGATTGGGCAGAGGTAGGGGAGAAACAGGACCGTGCGTCGGAGCGAAAGGTGGTTCGGCCGCGAACCTGTACACACCCGGCGTGTAGCGGTATCCATTCGGGGACGAACCCACCGAGTGACAGAAACAGTAGTAGCCGCCTTCGACGAGCACGGGCGGCGCCCCGCCGCGCAGCGCTCCGTATTCCCGCACGTACGGACCCGCATCCCACTCGGTCCCGAAGACTTCGTTCAGCTGGATCGATTCGGCGTCTTCGCAATCGCGTTTCAGGATCCGCTGGCCCGCCATCGAATAGAGTGCGAAAAGGGATTCTTGCCCGAACAGCATCCAGTTCTTTTCAATCTTCTGGCGCTCGACGTCGCGTTCGAGGCGGCGCGGCAGGCCGCGAGGATCGAGTGTGCTCTCGTCGAGCTCTTGCAGAAATTGGACGTTGGGAGAGTCGTGCCAGCCGGAATTCCAGTACAGCAGCAACCGCCCGCCCAAGCGGTAGAGACGCGGGTCTGCAAACCAGGTGCGGTCGATTTCCGAGTACGAACAGGATCGGGCCGGACTGAGGCGATCCGAAAGTGGAATCGCCGATTCAGGGATAACCCGCAGTTCCGCATCGAGCCGGCAAATCGCGATGCGGCGCGCCTGATCGCGGAAGACCAACCGGTACGCAAGAATCCATCCCGAATCGCCATCCGAAAGAATGGAAGGATTGAACGCCCAAATTGGACCTTGCGCCGCCCGAAAACGCCATTCCTCGGGAACAAGCGCCGCATTCTCGAAGACTACCGTCATCTTCCTGCCCCGAAAGCACGGCAGTCGCGGTACGGCAATAATTCTTCAAGAAAACTGAGATTGTTGGCCGCCCGGCGAGTCAACTCGCGGCGACGCGCCGCCAATCTCGCCAACAGTTCTTCGCGCCGATCGCACGCGTGCGCGATGGCCCCCACGAGTTCGTCGCGGTCGATCCGCTCGATAGTCCCACCAACTGGAAACGGGAGATCGTCCGCCAACCCCGCCATCTTCTGACCGCGCAGGATGCCAACCGGGACCGTCCCGGCCAGCACACTCTCGATGACGAAGTGATAACGGAGCCCGACCGTAACGGTAGCGTGCGCCAGTAAAGCGAGAGTCTCGTCCGGAGAATAGTATTCGTTCGGAACCAACGCGCAGTTTTTCCCCGTGAGTGCGCCGATCTCCTGCGCAGCCGCACTATCGAAGAACTCGCCCGCACGCGATTCGTTGCAGAAGAAAGCGATCTGCAAATCGAATCGCCGCGAAGCTTCCTCCAGCGCGGACGCCAGAGCCTGCCGCGATTGCGTGCGGTCGCGCCAGAACATGTTCACCACGTTGGCGACCAGAAGAGGACGATCGACATCTATCCCGCAACGGCGCCAGACGGCCGCCGACCAGTTCGGTAAGTCGCGGCGTTTGCGGTAGAGCCAGGCCCAGTCGGCGCCCAGGCGAATGCGCGATTCGGGCACGCCGAGATCGCGTAGAGCCTCAACGCAGCGGGGAGAGCGAACCGTCCAGGAGCGGATCGGCGCGAAGGCCTCCTGAAAAATCCGGCGCGCTTCCGGGCTCTCAAGACGATCAACCCCCACCCCCACGGCATCGACCGGAAGATTTCCGCGGTGGAAATCGAGCAGGCGCGGGGCGAGAAAACGCAACGGCCAGTCCAGGCCCTCCGATTCGGTGACGGGAGTCGCACCCACCAAGAACCCTGGATTGGTGGAGGCGCCGCCATCCAGCGACAAATAGCAGTGCTGTGGAGGATATGTTTCATGCTGCCCTCTCGATTCGGGAGCCAGCGGCACATCAAGGGAAACATCCGGCGGCAGGCAATCCCAGAACGCACGAGCCATCAACTCATCGCCGATGTTGCCGGCTCCGAGGCCGGTGTAGATCTGAAAGGCTCGCATTACAGCGCGGCGGCTCGCGCCTTTTCCTGCCACTCGATCAGCATTACCCGGTATCGTTCCTCGAAACGCGCCTGAACCGCGCGGAGCACGTCCCGGTTCAAAATTCGCTGACCGTTCTCGGCGACGACGAATCTGCGATTGGCGTGCAGCACATAAGCCTGCTGCCCCGCATAGCCGACCCAATCGCCATCCACCGCAACCGCATCGAGAGCCGCGCCCCGCACATGCCAGATGCCGCCGCAGGTGGTGCGCACGCGCGCCTTGGTTGCATAAATGGCCGCCGTCAGCGCATCCGCTTCCCGGAATCGACTGCCCGCCGGTAGCGACTCCGCCATGCGGTCGACCGCCGCGATCAACCGGCGACTCGTCGCCGTCCAGAATCCCGATTCGAAATACGCGTCCGACGGATCGAGCCCCGGCGCGGTGAAATTCGCAGCGATTGGCAAAGGAGAGACATCGCACACCAGATCGTAGCCGTCCGCGATTTCATCGAGCGATGGCAATGGGCGCAGCATCACAGCATCCGCGTCGACCCACGTGACCGACTTCCACTGCACGCCAGCCGCATCGAGGTACTGCGCAAGACCCGCTTTCGCCCTGCGCGGCGGCGCACCCGCCAATGCCGTAGGAGCGGGCGCAACTATCACCGGCCACGCCGAGGCCTCTTCCCGCTGCTCCGGAGTCAATCCAAAATCGCAAAAGAAGAACGGCAGCGAACGGTTGTGCTCCCACCACGATGCGATCAGCAGACGAGCGGAAGCGAAATACTCCGCATCGGCTCCGGTCGCGATCCAGTGGGAGCCTTCGCGCTGCTCTTTCGGGGGGAGCGCCCGTTCGAGTTCCAGGCGGCTCGCTTCACTTCGCCCCAGCGCGGCGGCGAGGCGTTCGGCTGTCTGGCCGCGGGCTTCCGCTTCCGCGGTGACCTGGTGGATCATGTCCAGGCGCCGGGAGGCTTCCACGTGTACCTCTTCAAGTAGGCTCAAACGTTCAGCGGCCGCGCGCTCCGTCTCCGCGAGCCGGTCGAGAAGTTCGCGCTCCCTCCCAACCCAACTTCGCCGCGCCCGATCCAGTTCGACAATGACCTCTTGACGGGAAGAACGATCCTGCTGCGCCTCGCGGTAACGAGCGTTCGCATCCGCCACCAGACCTAGCAGCGGCTCTGAAACTGTTTCCACAATCACGCTGCGCGGCGATTGCCCGGGCGCCCGGGAAACCTCGGAGAGCGCTTCGCAGACTTTCGCCACCGGAATACTCTCCACGCAGAGGCCGTGTCCGAGAAAGCAATCCCACGCACATCCGAAGCAAGGAAGCGGATGGCACAACCCCGCCGACCCGCGAGCCCAGGGCGCATAGGCCGGCCACTCGCCGCCGCCGCCATAGATGGCCGCACCGGGAACTTCGAAAGCTTGCGCAAGATGCATCAAACCGGAATCGTTCGACAGGTAAGCGCCCGCCATGGACAAGATTGCCGCCGCCAGCGGCAAATCTTCAGGACGTCCCGCGAACCGCGATGTCGGCACGTCGAACAGCAGCAATTCCAGGCGCGAGAGTCCTTCGTCTTCCCCGCTATCGCCCATCAGTAACACAGGCCATTGCGATTCCCGGAAGAACCGGTGCAACGCTTCGTTAAACGATTCCATCGGCCACCGCTTGACGGGCGTGCTCGCCGCGCCGAAGGGAGCGCAGACCAGGAACTTTCCCGGCGCGAGACCGCGACCTCTGAGCCAATCGACCGCGGATTCCTTCGACGCGCCCAGCAGTGACCACGGAAATGCGCGCACCGGGGTTATTTCGAGCGCCTCCGCCAGCATGCGGTAACGCTCCCGCTCGTGAGTCTCTCCGGGGATCTCGATATTCCTGTACTGCGGGACCGAACCGGGGCCGCAGCGAACAGCGTCGCCGGGGTGAAGCGCCGCAGCCAGCGATTCCGAAAGCCGGCTCGGACGGAGCGCGGCGTCCACGATCAGCGTCACCGGCCGGCCATTGAATCGCGCCATGATCGGCGGAAGCAGAGCTGCGAGTTCGTCGCCGCGTTCGGCGAAGTCGTAAGGCTGAAACGGCAAGCCCACTAACGCATCGGGAGGAACCGCGTAGCAATCCACAATTGAGGTAAATTCCTCCCGGCACAGGAGAGTCACCCTGCCTTCGGGATGCGCCGTCTTGAGGCTGGCGATCAGTTCGGAGAGAAGCACCAGGTCGCCGAGTCCTCCGGGATGCATCACCACAACATGCGGCGAATGATTCCTCATAAGGGTAGTGTAAGCTTACAGGTTACACGGAACCATCGCGATGGTTTCGCACGACATATCTCCCTTCAACCTATGGCGGCGTTCAGCCTCACCCTGGCAGTCTTCGGCTTGTGGAGCCTCGTTGGATGGGCGTTGGTTTGTCTTCTTAACGGCGGCCGGAACCTGATTCGCAACGCTCTGCTCGCGCCAGTCACCGGCGCGGCGACAGTGGTATTGGCGGTTTTCGAGTGCAACCGGTGGGGTCTGCCGGTTCGGGCATGTGGACCTGCCGTCACGATTCTATGCGCCGCGGTTGCCGGCGTCCTGATATGGCGTAACCGCGTCCCCGTGCCCTGGCGGCGGCTTGCTCCGTTTCTCGCGGTTGTCACGGCCGGAGCGCTGCTCGTGGGATATCCGCTGTTTCTTCATGGATTCGACTGGTTCAGCTATGGCAACGATGACATGGCGAACTATGCGCTCGGCGCCAAGGCTTTCCTGAATCGCGGATACCTTAGCGCTTTCGATCCAAGTATGGTTCTCGAGACCCGTGACATCTCCCTGGTGCAGTGGCTGCCGATCATCCTCGTGGGTGGCCGTTGCGGTTCCGAGTTGACTCTCGCGTGGGTGATGAGCATGACGGGGCTCTCCAGTCACCAGGTCTTCATGCCGGTCATCGTGGCCTTGCACCTGGTGCTGATCTGCGCCGCCGGCCTTTCCAGCACAGTGGGATCCGAAGCTTGGAATTCACGTGACTTGAAGTCGCGGC
>JADMIO010823376.1_pt1 | contig 85783 bp, 62 predicted proteins | sample 8958161 | NCBI WGS metagenome assembly JADMIO01 (sample SAMN16585339, study PRJNA669376) | soil metagenome | isolation source: Crop rotation soil | place: USA: Cullars Rotation, Alabama | collected 2011 | reverse complement strand
GCCGCGACTTCAAGTCACGTGAATTCCAAGCTTCGGATCCCACTGTGCTGGAAAGTATCCGGCAGTTGTAAAAATTCCACCACCCAGATCCACTTTCGCATCCAGCACCCCGTTGCTGGCGGCAGTACAATTTGTGGAGGCAACATTATTGGTTGCGATGACTGGTAATACAGGCGCATTCAGCACCTGGACAGTAACAGGTACGGCATTGCATCCGAGATCGGTGCGCTGAACTTCGACAGTATAGTATCCGCCATTTAATTGACCGAGCGAAGGAAGTTGATTGTTGCCAACCGGGATGACCGGATCTGTAACGAGCTGACCCTGGTGCCATGTGAATTTATAGTTCGCGAAGCTTCCAACCGGAGCCGCCGCGAATGTCACTGCTGCTGAAACCGATCCGTTGTAAGAGGTGGCGGCAATCAATGGATCGCAGATGGAATTGTTTCCGGCTGTCAGCGTCACAACCGGCTTATTGATATTTTCAGTGATAATATATTTGTTGGTGGCACTGCAATTGTTAGCCGTTGTGACTTTAACAGTGTAATAAACTCCGCCGCCGGATACTTTGTTTGCCACTTGCCCATTCACTCCGGACACAGTGTTATGAAGATTGGCCGGCAAGGTGTTGTCTCCTTTGAACCATTGGAAAGTGAACGCAGCAGGGTTCTGAACGACAGCTCCGATCAGGGCGTCGGCAGAAAGGACTCCATTCGGATTTGCAGGATCACATGAAGTCTGTGGTGCGATTTCATTTATTGCAGCCGTTGGAATGACACGTTGGTCCACCACTTGTACGACTGGTTTGATACTCGAAACGCATTGTGTCGAGATCTCTTTTATAACAGCCTGATAGTATCCGATTGCCAACCCGGTTCGTGTCTGACCTGTTCCATTCGCGGGCGGAAGGATACTTCCAGGCGTAGAGGTTGCATTATTATAATAGTACCAGTCGAAGGTGTAGTTCGCAGGATTTTGCACCACGGAATTGAAAACTGCATCAGCCTGGATGATACCACTGCTCGGATTACTGCAATCGACAACGTTTTGCAACACCTGTGCTTGTGCATCGGGGATGGCTGGCCCATTGACTGTCGCCGGTGACGAGCTCTTCGTGCATCCGTCTTTGGTCACAAGCACTACATAACTCCCTGCTGTGAGATTATTCGCTGTTGGACCTGATATGCCCAATGGTGTTAGTGCTACATCATACCATTGAAAAGTATATCCGGTGTTTCCACCAGCGATACTTACCTGCAGCTGTCCGTTCGGCGGACTGCATTGGGTTTGGTTGGAGTTCACCGCGACGGTGATCGTAGGATCGTTTCCAAGCCGCACAATGGTCATGTTTACAGGGGTGCTCGAACATCCTTTCTGCGTGTTGGTTACCACGAGGGTATAGGTTCCCTCTGCACGGTCAGTCAGATTGTAAGCTGTACCAGCAGGACCCGGAATAGGCGACCCTGTTCCCACACCTGTGTACCACTGGAATGCATAAGCGCTGTAATCCAGGAATTCGACGCCGCCTTTGAAAATATGAGCGCGAAGTTCTCCGCTGTCCGGTGCAGAATTGAGACACTTAAAATTGTCGGAGATCTTTTCGATCGTAGCCGTAAATGGATCGGGCGTGACCGCGACCGAATAGATGTTGTTTGAAATGCTACATTCTTTCGTGCTCTGGCCGGCAAGACTGATGGGCAAGACACTTCCGTCATTGTACAGGACGATGAAAAGTTGAAAGGGAGTGCCGGGTCCGTTGAAGGTGACCGGCGGCGTTACCAGTTTTTGACCAACCTGTAGATTGGTAATCGTCAGTGTAGTATTAAAAAGACGCGTGGCTGTGACGGGATTGATCCTGGGATCTCCATTGAAAAAGCTTACGGGTACATTATCTGTGATTGGCAAGTCTCCATTGTTGATGATGTTGAAGAATGCTTTGATCGCAAGGTCACCGCAGATCGGTGGAGTGACTACAACCGTGGGTGAATACGTGCCATCACCGTCGCTATCGACGCCAGGTGTTGCGGGGTTATCACCAGTGAACGTGAGATCCGGTGCAGGAAACTCAGGACAACCGTCCTTGCTCAACCGCGGCACCTGGTTCATGAACAAATTCAGTGGCCGTTGAGGACCAGGCAATCCATTCGGACAAGGAGCGTTGCTGAATATCATAGCAGGATCCAACTGCGGGAACGGCAATGTCAGGTTGTCGTTGATATTGGTAACATAGTAAGGATGCTGGTTCCAGACCTTCCGCGTTGGCAGCCATGAATTTGAGTTCGAGTAGTAGAGCCTCGTTTGTCCCAGCGACTGTTGCTGGATACCTGAATTGATATTAAACGAGTTATTGGTGTAACAGGTAACGCAAATATCAGTTCCGCCGTCACCGTTGACATCCGCGATAATCGGACCTTCTGTCCACGTGTGAGACTGACACGATGCAGACCACAGTTTCGTAGCGCCGGTTTTACCGTCGACGATGGCGAGTTCCTGCGAGTCGCGATAAACAACTTCTGGGTTGCCGTCGTTGTCAAAGTCGTATACCGTGAGGGAAAGAATTCCGGATTTGGAATCGTTGATCTGCCTTACCCAGAGCTGAGTCAGGTTGCCTGCTCCATCCAGACCAAGACAATACAGTTGGTTGCCCGCGATAAAGAGTGCTTCGAGCTTTCCATCCCCGTTCGCGTCTCCCAGGTTGATGCGTCCCGTTCCCCACAACCATCCATTGGCATTGGGTGTGGAAGTGTCAGGCGGTGCAAAAGTTGAAATGGTCCCTTTCTTATAGTTCCAGTAAAAAATTGTTGTGATGTTGTTGCCGCAAGGCGCTGCTTCCAGTCCTGAACAATTGATGGCGCCAGTCATGAGAACATCGAGAAAGCCATCACCGTCGAAGTCCGCTGTACTCGTAGAGCTTGCCTGATCCTTTCCATATTCCGACAGATCGTTGAAACCCTTGGGATAAAACTTGGGGCCGGCCAGAAGATTCATGTCTCCGTTCGGAACGAGGGCCAGTACTTGCAGCGTGCGCGAAGAAAGATTGGGCACGCTGTAGATAAAGTTTCCACAAATCAGTTCGAGTTTCGAGTCACCCGTGATATTCGCAGCAACGGGTCCTGAATTTATCTGCGTGTCGAAATTGCCTCCAGGGTTCGCCAGCAGCACACCGGATTCCGCGGCGTATATCCTGTTCTTCAGATAAATCTCCGCTTTCCCATCACCGTCGAAGTCAGCAATACCCGGATTGCCTGGACGGTCTGGGCCAAGATCGATGGCATTGTACAAGGGCACGAGACTTCCTGGCGCCCACTTGAACGCGCAGAGAAAAAACTCAGTGGGTGCATTGTTCGGACTTCCGCCGCGAAGGCTCGCGATGGCAAAGATCTCCGCCTTCTTGTCTTTGTCGATGTCGGCAATGAGGATCTCGTATTCAAAAACATATTTGCTGCCTGCTTGTGGAAAGATGTTCGATCCCGGCGTCCTGAAATCTGACATAATATCGCCGGGTTGAAAGCCGCTTGCGGTAGCGGTGGCAATTACTTGTACAGTGCTATTCCACTTCGAACATACGGCAGCATCTGGAAATCCGTCGCCATTTATATCACCCACAACAACTTTTGCAGGTGTGTCCGCGGTGTTCTGCTGCGTGGTCTGCGGTGCACCGATGGATGTAAAGGCTGTGCCGGCAGGTGGGTTGATGCTGCAAGACGATCCCGATCCAACGAATGTCAGCCCGTAGTAGGTAGCACAGTCCGTATCGCCCGAGTCAATCTTGCCGTCTCCGTCGTTGTCCACACCGTCGAAGCACCGACAGCCTTTTTCAACGGTCGCAGGAAAACTGCAAAAGGAATCATTACAATCGATGATCCCGTTCCCGTCGTTGTCTTTCCCGTCATTACATATCTCGACGGTTTGTGCAAACGCCAGGTTTACTGTTAAAAAGAATAAAGCGCCAACTAACAGACATGACAGACGTCCCTTCATGATGTTCTAGTTCTGAGTTCAAATCAATTGTCACCGCGCCACAAGGATTGTCCCTGAAAGCGGTGTTTTATCCGTGCACCCGAATACATAGAAATAAGTCCCTTCGGGCACCTGCTTGCCCTGGTAAGTACCATCCCATGTATTGGTATATCCTTTCTGTTCAAAAACTTTTCTTCCGCCCATATCGAAGACGGTGAGCATGCAATCCGGATAGAGCTCCACACCTGCGATTACCCACAGGTCGTTGATTGCATCGCCGTTGGGGGAGAAGGCGTTCGGTATCTTGATGGCGATGATGTCGCTGTCTACCTTGACATCAACCGTCGCCTGTGCTGAGCAGCCGCCTGAAAGCGTCCCGACAACAGTGTACGTCGTCGTGACAAGTGGTGATGCGACCGGACTGGCGAGTGTTGGATCATTCAATGTTTCAGTTGGAGACCACAAATAGGCGGACGCTCCTGATGCTTTCAATTGTGCGGGCTCACCCGGCGCCACAACGCTTTTATCAACTGTCGCTGTAACAACAGGTACGGTCTTCGCTGCAACAGTTACTTGTCCGGCTCCCGGGCATCCATTGGCGTCCGCCGTAGTAACGCTGTAGACGCCTGGTTGCCTGACGATTATTGATTGGCCTGAGCCAGGAACATTCCATGTAATTGATGCGAAAGTTCCGACGACGGTGAGTGTCACTTCTTCCGCCGGACAGCTTGAAGGCACCGATGAAGTCAAAGTAGGTTGAATGGCAGCCACAACCGCAATCGATTTGCTCGCAGCATTTGAGCAGCCGGCTACACCGGAATAACTTACAGTCAAGCCCGCCGTAAAATTCTGCGCCGTTGCATAAGCGTGCGTCGGGTTTTGAACTGTGGACGTCCCGGTATCACCGAAGGTCCATGCATATACCGGAGTCGCCTGGCTGTCAACGGTTGAAGTTCCGGTAAACGAAAGATTTTCGTTCGTGCACGCCGATGACTTGACGTTGAACGATGCGATGGGCGCCGTCACAACCTTGACATCAATGGTGTTTGTTACCACGCTGCAGGAAAGCAATGTATTTGTAACCCGCACATTGTATGATCCCGCCTGTGTAACAAGCAATGTTGGAGCTGTTTGCCCACCGATGTCAACGCCGTCTTTGACCCATTGCCGCGTATGGCCTGCAATGGTGTTCACGGTGAGCGTGAGATTGCCACCCTGACAAATCATATTCGAAGGGGCGCTGCTGGTAACTGAAAAATTCTGGAGGTCGGCAACCTCAACTTGTGTCGTAACGGGAGTGCTATTGCAGGTACCATTGCTCAACACCAGCGTATAGACTCCTGCATTCGCAGGGGAGGCTGACGGTATCACAGGATTCTGCACATTGCTGGTAAAACCGTTTGGGCCGGTCCAATTATAAGAGACGCTCGCTACGGCGGGCGTGTTGAGCTGCAACGGATTTCCGGTACATGCCGGAGAGTTGGATGACGCGGTGGTGGGAGGATTGCCCGTTGGCACCGAACCCGAACCAGCGGTGACCGCAAAACTTGCAGACGTGATAACGCATGCACCGGCTTCGGAAGTAGCGGTCACGTTATAGTTTCCTGCAGTTGTGATATCCAAAAAAGCGTTGGCGCCAGAACTGATCGGCGTGGCCCCATCTTTCCAATCGTAAACCGTAACGCCGATACCGGGGACGGAATTCAAACGGATCGTTTGCCCGGGGCAAACAGTAAGCGGTGCAATGTTCAATACCTGAGGCGTGAAACAATTGGTGTTTCTCAACACATCGAGTGAATTGAACGTCACCGTGGTGAAAACAATGTCGGGCTTCCCATCACCGTCAAGATCCCCTAGTTTGATATTGCGTGACTTCTTCCCGACATTGATATTGAGCGTTGTGAACGCAAGGCTGTTGTTGTTTCCATTGCTGCGAAGCACGGTTACTTCTGTATCCGGCGTCGAAGGATCCAGGTCTATGTTTCCTACGACCATGTCTATGTCGCCGTCACCGTCGATATCGCCCGCGTCGATTCCGAAAGGCCCGTCACCGGTGTCGAGCGCGGTCGGAGCCCCGAACGAAATCGTGGAACCCGATGACGTATTGAGCAACAGGAACGCCTTTTTGTCAAAGGCGCTGGTCGACGCTATGTCTAGCTTTCCGTCTTCATTGAAGTCGGCCATCACCTGGTGATTGAGCGTACCGGGTGCGGATACCGTTTGTGTCGTCGAGAACGAAACCTGGGCAAGCGTACTTGTATTCTTTATGATGAAGATGTTGCTGCTGTTGAACTGATTGACGATGATCTCGGGCTTTTTATCACCGTCCAGGTCCTGAGCATCGAGCCCATAGGTTGTTGTTGCTCCGGTCACAGACACCTTGAGCGGTGTCGCATTCATCGAAACTGTTCCAATCGTGCTTTGGTTGGTGAATACGTAAACAAATGTGCTCGCCGAATTGAATGAATTCGAAACGAGAATTTCAGGTTTCCCGTCCTGATTAAGATCGCGAACAACAATGCGGAAGGCAAACTGTCCTGGATCGAGGAAGACTTTGGCAACAGCAGCAAACGAGATGGATCCCACTGTGCTGGTGTTCCGATAGATGAATACCTCATTGCGTGCACTACCACCCCTTGATGAAACCAGTTCTGGTTTGCCGTCTCCATCAAGATCACCACAAGCAAGATTGAACATCGCCGAAGAAGTGGTAAGCGTCGACGATGCAAAACTCAGATTCCCCGGCGTACTGGTGTTTCGCTGAATCATAATATTGGCCGCTGCTCCGCCTTGTTTGGTTCCTGCGATGTCCGGCTTTCCATCTCCGTCCAGGTCGCATGAGCACACATCGAATATTTCTTCGGTGCCTCCGGTGAAGGAAAGTGGCGCTGCGAGTTTTGCAGGATCAAAATCAGTTCCGCTGTAGGCGGGAGCAAACTTTAGTGTTGCCTTTGCGGAAAGTCCGTTCGTCAGGTTTGTAACCTGGACATTGCTCAGGCGTGCCTGCGCAGGAACATTCACCTCGATCGAGAAGTCTGTTGAAGAGACGATGCTGCCTCCGACCTGGTCGAACCAGACCTGGAGTTGAGCCGGGTTCGTGCTGAATCCCGAACCTGTTATTAAAATTTTGTTTGTCGGATAGGTTGAAACCGGGGTGATCGAATTGATCACAGGTGCTTGCGCCATGGCAAAAGCTGGCAGAACAATGTAGATCAATAAAATTATTTTCCTGCTCATGCGCTATTTCTGAACTGTCAACAACCAGGCTTCCCTGAACATCTTCATCTTTCTGAATGTGTCGCGGAATGAACGCGCTGCCTCGATATCGTTAGTCTCGGCGATATGCACGTACCACAGATTATTCGTTGTTAGAAAGCCGAAGTCGGAATCTTTGAACCCTAGCTTGATGAGTCCGTCACTATATTTCTTTGCGTTTTCTCTCTGCCGGAACACCCCTGCGATAACATAATCGCCCACTTCAAGCTCTTCCTTGTGGCCCCCTCGCTTCACAATTTCATGGCGCTCAGCATTCGGATGAACCACGTCGCCTTCATGGTGCTCCGTTGGGTTGTCGGCATGCGTCTCCAATCGCTGAAGGTGTTCTTGCTCAAGCTTGTGCTGCTCTTCGGCACTCAACACATGTGAAACTTTTTTTGCAGTATCCAAAGCGGGCTTTTTTTCCGCCGCCTTGGCAGCCGCCGCTGCAGCTGCAAGCTCAGCTTCCTTTTTCTTCTTCTCTTCCAGTTGTTTTGCGGCAAGCGCAGCCTTTTCCTCCTGCGCCTTCTTTGCCACCTCCGCATCATGCTTCCTTTTTTCAGCGGCAAGTTCCTGAGGGGTTTTCTTGTGAATTTTTTCTTTCTCGGTATTCACAAATGAATACGAGGCCACAGGTTTCTGATGTTTGACAGGTTTTCCAAAAAGGTAGCCGAACTGGATTTCGTGGGAAGGCCGGTTAAGTTCATTGGTGCCTGTGTTCTTAATAGTATAAGAATACCCCAGCGCCATCAGTTTGTTGATCTTGAATCCTCCCAGCGCAGAGATTCCAAAATTCTGTTTATAGGCAGCGCCTACGTACACAAGATTCTGAATGTGAAAAACTCCCGCCACTTCAAATTGAGAGGGCAGGGATGAATTGAGCCTGTAAACCACATAAGGCTCAAATACATTTTTTCCCTTTGCCAGGTAGAAGCGGTTGCTCGCGTGGACGATGATCGATTCGAACGGACTTACTTTAGAAACAGTAAACGAGTTGTTATTGAAGTATGTCGGCTGAAAAATTGTAGGTAAGGCGATGCCCGCATGAAATGTTTGACTGTGGAAGCTGACGCCGAAGTTGCCGATCAACTGCAGATTAGTCTTCACCAGGCCAGCGAGCACCGGATCGTTGGGTGTCGCGAAAGTCAGTGAATTGACATCCACGGTTGTCGACGATATGCCAGCCGACAGTCCAAACCTCAGAACCTGATGTGTTCCCAGCGGCAACGCATAGGCGCCTGTAAAGAGAGCTGCAGAGGAATTGATCTGCCCGCTTTTCGAATTGTTCAGCGTTATGCCAAGATTCATCTGGTTGCCCAGATCAGTTTGGAGATTGAGATTTGCGATGCCCGGACTTCCTTCCATCCCTGCCCATTGTTTTTTGTATGCGATGAACAGTACGGGTTGCCCGTCACTGCCCGTCAATGATGGATTAAGGAGTGAAGGATTGAAATAAAATTGAGTGAAGTTGGTTATGTCCTGAGCGCAGACAAACGTGGATGGCAAGGCGAATATCCCGATCCAAAGTAAAATGATATATCTAAATAGACGCTTCACCGATGATGCCTTTGTTTAAAGTGTTGTGATTGACATTTTAGTTTTTTATTTCAGAAAGCGTTTTGCGACCTTCGTACCCAATGTGTAATACCCCTGGCAAAATTGTGCGCGGTGTGTTCGCTCTCTTTGCTATCATCATGTGCCAGCATGCAGACGCACAAAATTTCTCGCTTGGAATAAAGGCTGGGCCTAACGCCACGTGGGCGAATTTTCCTGATGCCGACGCCAGGGCGCAATTCAGCAGTGGCGTTAAACTTGGATACACGATCGGTGGCGTCATTGAATTTCCTTTAAAGAAAAGATATTCGTTCACGACAGAGTTCGCTTATGCGCAAAAAGGAAGGAAGGTGAATTTCAATGACGACACGTGGCAGAATAACGCAACGTATCACTTCATGGATTTTTCCATGGCGCTCAGAAGGTCCTACGACGTGCACATTAAAAAAGATGTTCAGTCCAGACTGTTCTTCAACATTGGACCGAACATTGAATACTGGATCGATGGAAAAGGCACGGTGTCTACCGATGCTGTGAGTTCTTCCTACACGGTAGTTTTTGATAAACAGCCGGACAGCAACTTTAACTATAACTATCTCAACAATGTAAACCGATGGCTCTTCGGACTGGACATCGGCGTCGGCGTGGATGCCAACATAACCAAGACGCAGCGCTTGCACACTGAACTGAGATTTACTTATGGCCATACCTATCTAGGGGCTAAGAATGGTTCCAGTCGTATTGAAATCCTTGGCTTTGAGGATAACCTCCAGGCCAACCTGAAAACTTTGTCCCTGACGGTCTCTTACATGTTTGATTTCGATCTTAAAAAATCAAAAATGGGCAGAAGCAATAAGGACAAAGAGATCAAGAGAAAGCGGGGTTCCTGAACTTCAGGAAATCCTGCTCACCCAATCACGAGGTATAGCAACCCACGCCCCTTTTACCCTTACAACCGTTCGAAAAAATTCGAAAATCCTGCGCTGGCGGGCCATTTTTGAGGAGGAATGAAGGGCGGCGTATTGTAAAAACCGCACGGAATTGGGAACATTGCCTTTTAGATGGACCAGGGCCAGGACGGAAAATTTGAGGATATCTTCCAGAAATACCACAAAATGCTTTGTGGAATCGCCTATAATTTGACCGGCGATGCCGACGCAGCAAAAGACATTGTTCAGGATGTGTTCTTCAAGCTCTGGGGCCGGCGAGACCAGGTTGTGATGGGTGAGGCAATCAGCGGCTACCTCGTCCAAGCGGCCACCCATGCGTCATATAACTATATCAAACAGAAGCGACTAAGGCTGCGTGTCCTCTCCGGACTCGACTGGATCGTGAGACCGTCACCTTCTGAAAATGGGCAGAATGACTTCAATGAGCTTGAAAACGCGGCCCGGAAAGCTGTCGACGCGCTGCCGCCCAAGTGCAGGGCGATCTTCCTGCTTAGTCGTCAGGAAGGCATGAAGTACCAGGAAATTGCGGATCATCTTAACATTTCGGTCAAGACGGTTGAGCACCAGATGGGAGTAGCCCTTCGTAAACTCCGCGACCGCCTCAAACCTTTCCTTACCAGGGAATTCATCGTTCCAGTTGTTGTTACAGTGCTGCTTTATTTACTCCTGAAAATAATTCAGGCCTAGTCTTTAGGGGTAGCCCCCCTGGAATTTGTTTTAACCAAGATTACAGGTTCCATGGACAATGGAGAAATTTGGTCTTTGATTGCGCGCTACGTCGCGGGGTCGATCTCTGCCGGGGATGAAAAAAGGCTCCAGGACTGGGCTGCTGCCGATCCATATAATCGCAAGGTTTTGGACGAGGCAATCCGTGTATGGGGCATCACTGGCAAGAGGTTGACCCTCCGTGAACCGGACACGCAACAGGAATGGCTTGCCCTGATGGCAAGGATCAACACTGCCAAACAAAATCCGGTTAGACAAATCTTCCTCCAGATCCCTTACGCTGTACGTATCGCAGCGATTCTGATTCTGGCGGTTGCCTTGTACGTGGTGATTCGTCAAACTGAAACCTCTGTCACTCCATACCCGCGGAGCCTTTCCATCCGCACGACTACCGATTCAGTGAAATGGTTTTATCTGCCAGATGGCAGCAGAGTTTGGCTGAATACACACACGACGCTCAGTTTTGATTCTTTATTTATCGAGCGAAAGACTTGGCTGGAAGGCGAAGCATTCTTCGATGTCGTTCATAAAAATAACGTTCCGTTTACCGTGGACGCCGGTGATGTCCGCGTTACGGTGGCCGGCACTTCCTTTAACGTCAAATCGCAGCACAACGGAAATATCGACGTCGTAGTCGTGACGGGAAAAGTCAAGTTTGAATCCACAGACATCGCTGTTCAGAAAAAATATCTGCTTGCCGTCCAGGACAAGGGTACCTACATCGCCAAAGAAAGGCTGCTGACAGTAACCAGAAATGGCGATCACCACTTCCTCGACTGGAAGAGGAAAGCGGAGGAAAGAGACAGTCTTGGAAGCCACGAAGAAGAACCTGCGCGTGATTCGGTTGCAACAACGACAGATGATAAGAACAAAGCTGCTCTGAACGAGGAGGCCGACCAAACCGACGAAGAAGAAGATGGGTTCGACGCAGAACTGGATAAGGCCGCTGCAGCCGCTGCTGCTTACGATAGTAGCGACGTTAGGAGTAGAAAGATTTCATCTTTCCATGATCTGACCAATGCGTACTCTTCCAAGAGAGATGCCATCAAACGAACAGTCATTGCCGGCAGCATTACCAACACGTCTTCGACTGTCTCTTACAGAAAGATCAGACTTAAGATCACCGCTGTCACCTCGAAAGGTAAAAAGTCGGAGTATTCGATGGAATTGTCGTCAACCAAGCCTCTTCAACCGGGACAGTCGGTGCGCTACCAGCAAACACTATTTGACGTCGCCAGCAAGAAGACCGAGGTTCAAGTCTCCATTGTCGAGGCTCAAATCATCAAATAAGATTATCGTGGGTATTTTTTTCCGTGGTTGAGCGGAAGATTAAACTCTCCTTAAGTTGGAGCTATTTCATGAGCTGAACCTTCAATTCAGCGCGCCTGTTTTTCGCGTGCTCTGCTTCGGGACACACCACGCCGTTACTGCATTTGTTGAGAAGCAACTCTTCCCCAAAACCGGTGGCAGTGATCCGCTGACGATCAATTCCCCGCGACTCAAGATACTTCAACACCTCGTTGGCCCGTTTATTGGAAAGATCAAGGTTGTACTCATGAGTACCATGAGAATCAGCATAGGCGCTGATGTGCAGATGATATGTTTTGTTGCGCTTCATAAACTTTACGATCCTGGCCAGTGACGCCTGGAACTGAGATTTGATCTGCCATTTTTCAAAGTCGAAGCGAATGACAATTTTCTCAAGAAATTCTTCTTCCAGCACCAGATCGTTCAGCAAGTCGCCTTGCGTTATCCCGGCAGTATTGAGTATAAATTCGAGAGGAATAAAACCACCCTTGGCGGCGCTTATCGCATACTTTTTATTCGGTCGTATCGCAAAGTTATAAGCACCCGTGGTATTGGTCAGGACAGAATCAATAGTCCCGTCTGTAAGATTTCTTATTCTCACGGTCGTGCCGGACAACTTCTCCTGCGACTCATTGCTATAAATGAGTCCCTTCGCAAACAGCGCATTTCTCCACAGCGGCAGCACGATGCTGTCGCTACCAATGGCGCGAGTCCAGGTCGAATATGCGACAGAATCGATCCAGGTGAATCCCTTCTTTGAGGCAGAGAAGTGATACAGTTTGTCGAAATCAAGGTCGACGTGGAAGTACCCGTCGTTGTCACTATATGCCGAATCGGTCAGTACACCCGCGTCGTCAACGACATTGATTCTGGCACCGGCAATTTGTCCGATGCTGTCGTTGCGTCCAACCATTCTGCCCGTCACGAAAAAAGATTTCCCGGTGAACGTGTAAATGTCATCATAGCCCACGCCGCCCGGCCGGTTGGAAGAAAACTCTCCACTCCGCCCCGATGCGTCCAGGATTAAGGCGAAGTCGTCGCTGGAAGTGTTCAGTGGAAAACCGAGATTTTCTGGATTGGAATAAACTCCTGACCAAACCGCCGACCTGTAAATATCCATTCCTCCCAGTCCACCGTGACCTGTAGAGGAGAAATAAAATGTCGTGTCGCTGGCAAGGAAAGGATAGGACTCGTCCCCCGGCGTGTTGATCGGTGGGCCGAGATTTCGGGGAGAAGACCATTTGCCATTTTTCTTCTCGGTTACGTAGAGGTCTACTCCGCCTTCACCGCCCGGTTTGTTGGATGCAAAATAAAGCAACTGACCGTCTGCCGATATCCACGGGTGGCTGATGGAGTACGCGTCATCATTGAAATCGAACGATTCGATGTTTCTCATCCCATTTACCGCATCCACATCGCCGAAATAAAGCTTGAGATTGACGCGGCCAGAACTCGTGACAGCCTTACCCCCGCGGAGGTTATTGCGGGAGAAAACGGCTTTCCTGTTCCCACTATAGAAAGCGATCGGTCCATCATGATACGGCGAATTGAGGCTCTTCTTGTCGAGAGCAGCAGCATCCCGCTCGCTTGTTGCGCCGGCCGGTGCAAAATAAATGTTCAGCATTGACTCCTTTGCATTTAGTGCTGAAGCCGATTGGTGCTTTATGAAAAGGTTCCGGTCACGCGCCGATACGAATACTGATCCCCCAGTGTAATACTGCGGCGCAAAATCCGATTGATCGGAATTGAATGGCTCATTTTTTATCGTGTAAAGTAAAGAGTCCCGATAATAATAGTCGATGTGCCGGATGAACTCCAGCTGTGCCTTTGCCCTGTCATCCTTGCTCACATTCTGGTAACGTGTTAGCAGCTCTTGTGCTTGCTCATATTTACCCTTCATGCTCAGAACCTGGGCATACTGAAACAGACATTGCGGCGGGACGCCCGGAGCACGCGCAAGAGATGCATATAATCGTTCAGCTTCCTCCAGGTTACTCAACTTAAAATAACAGTCAGCCGCACGTTGCCGGGCAACGAGGTTGGATGAATCTTTTTCCATGGTCGCCAGGTAAAGCTCCAGCGCATTCCGGTAGGCGAGGACGCTATACAGCTGCTCCGCTTTTTCAAAATTACTCTTGAATACCTTGCTTATGTTCGTGCTCTGACCATGTGCCGCACAGAGCGTGAGCATCACAAGGAAAACGATCAGTTGACCTGTCCGTGCCATTAGAAATAACGGGGAGTTATTACACCCTTCATATTGTACCTGAACCGATACTGCACCAGCAATTCGTGCGAACCTAGTTCGGCCTGCTGGATGGCTCCGGTCGTGATCGAATAGGAATATCCGATACGAAGCTGGTCCGTAACCTGTAGCTCCGTCAGCAATGCAACTGCATTCTGGAATTTGTACGAAACTCCAACCCAGACAACTTCGTCAAAAAGAAAGTTGGCATTGAGATCAAGCTCCACAACACGCCCGTCCACTGCCTTGAACAGAAAATTCGGCTTCACTTTGACCATGCGGCTGATGTCAAAAACGTGACCGCCCGTAAGGATTACGGGTACACTCTGGTAGACTGTTTCGAAACTTCCCTTGCGCTCGAAGATATTGTTCATCATGTGGGGCATCGACAATCCCAGGTAGGAGGTCTGCGTGGAATAATAAACCCCTGCGCCAAAGTTCAAACGGTTTTGCCTGACGTCACTGGCAAAAAGTACATCCGATTGATAGATATCGAGCTGCGTATAGTCGGCACGATAGGCGGCCATGCCGATCTGCAATCCGAAAGAGAGCGTACCTCTGTTCGAAAGCGGAAGACGGTAAGCATAAATCCCGCTCACCCCCGTTTGACTGATCACACCGATCTTATCGTGGATCGCGAGGAACCCTACTGCAAACCGCTGGCCCGCGATCGGCGAATGTATCGCTAACGTCTGCGTATTGGGCGCGCCGGGAAGTCCTACATTCTGAAACCGTGTTAGAAAATTAACGCTCAACGCTTCCTGGCTTCCGGCATACGCAGGGTTGATGGCCAGTCCATTGAACATATACTGTGCATACGTTGCCTGCTGCTGACTGTAGCCATAGCAGGCAAGGAGCGAAAATGCAAAGGCTAAGATATGTTTCGCTTTTGCCATCTTACTGCCGTTTCAATACAACGAAGCCCTTCACGGGTGCACTCCCGTCACCCAGTTTCACTATGTAGAAGTATGTTCCTTCCGGTAACACACTGTTGCCGACGCCCTTGTTAGCTTGTCCCCGCCAGACACGCTCCTCATTATCGTAGCCGTTCATTTCGAATACAAGGTTTTCGAACCGGTCAAAGATCTGCACTGAATTGTTCGTGTAATAGTCAATGCCTTCTATCCGAAGGTATTCATTCGCCCCATCACCGTTGGGGCTCACTCCCTCGTAAACCTTGAATGGCTCGTCGCCGACATCCAGTACTGCTGTGGCACGGCTGCAGAGACTTGGCACCCCATTGTCGCAAACCTCGTACACCAGCGAATCAAGTCCGCGGTAGGTTCTGTCAGAAGTGTAAGTGAATGTTCCATCCGGGCGCAATGTAATTTGCCCGTGCAGTACGCCGGACACGGGTTTGATATTAACAGTCAGCTTATCACCCTCGATGTCGGAGTCGTTTGCCAGCAGACTCGCCTCTGTTGCCACATTCCTGTATACCTTGAACACATCGCGTACCGCATTGGGCGGATCATTGACTGGCGTGACGGTTATCTTGGCCGCCGCCGTTGCAGTGAGTCCCGTTGCATCGGACACACTCATCGTCCAGAGCGATTGACCATTGAAATTTTTTGCCGGCGTGAAAATGTAGCAAAAATCAAAAGGGGCCTTGTCGCGCACCATCGTGCCGCCTCCGGCATTGTTGATAGGCTGACCGAACGTGATGGCGTCGCCGTCGACATCAACGGCATTCAGGCAGACCCGGAGCGTGGAGTCTTCCGGCGTAAACAAATCCGGCAAAGGCATGATAAAGGGTGCGTCATTGACCGGAGTGACCGTGAAGATGATTGTGGCAATGTTTGAATCCATTGCGCCGTCATTCACCTTGAACGTGATGTTGTCCGTTCCATTGAAATCCGGTTTTGGGGTGTACGTCAGCGCCGGTAGTATGCCGACAAGGGATCCGTGCGTCACCTGACTTAGCAAAACGTATGTCAATGGATCATTTTCAAGATCACTCGCAGTCAACAGCAGTGACAACTGCGTGTCTTCGGCGAGCGTGAGTGATTGACTGTCTGCAACGGGTGCATCTGCAACAGGGGTGACAGTGATCGATACGGTAGCGATGTTCGAATCAGTGATCCCGTCATTCACTTTGAATGTAAACGAATCAGGTCCGCTGTATCCTGCCGTGGGCGTATATGTGCGAGTTGACCCTGCTCCGCTCAACGCGCCATGGGCAGGTGGAGTCACAATTATAAAGGTTAGTGGATCGCCATCCGGATCGCTGGCGACAAGCCCGATTCCGATTGGGACATTCTCGGGAGTTGTTGCCTGGCTTCCGCCTTGATCGAAAGCGACCGGCGCATCCTCGGCCGGCGTAATGTCGATCGCGATCGTGCCGACGTTGGAATTTCCATTTCCATCGTTTGCCATAAAGCTAAAACTATCCGACCCGTTATAGTTAAGCGAGGGAAGGTATGAAAGGGCAGGTCCTGTGCCGCTCAATGTGCCGTGCAGTGGTGGTGTGACCAGAACATAAGAGAGCGCGTCTCCGTCCGGGTCAGTGCCGGCAAGGCTCACCGCCAACGGACTATCCTCGGCAGTTGTTAACGACTGGCTTCCCACAGAGGGCAGGTCATTTACGGGTGTAATAGTAATCGAGATGCTGCCAATATTGGAATCACCGGTTCCGTCATTTGCCTTAAAGGTGATCAGATCCGTTCCGTTGTAGTTCAATGCCGGTGTGTACGACACGTTCGGCGGACTTCCCGTTATGCTCCCATGCAACGGAACGCCGACCAACGAGTAGGACAGGGCATCCAGATCAGCATCACTTCCTGTGAATGTGATATTGATGGCGACATCCTCTGAGGTTGAAATATTTTGGTTTCCTACTACGGGCAGGTCGTTGAGTGCAGTGACGGTAATTGATACGATGGCGGGCGCTGAATCGATGGTACCATCATTGACTTTGAAAGAGAAGCTATCCTGCCCCGAAAAATCTGTGGCCGGTGTGTAAGTAATGTTCGGAGCGACGCCTGTCAGGATTCCATGCGCAGGGGACACGACTATTGAATAGCTCAGTGCGTCCAGATCGACATCGCTTCCCGCAAGAGTAATGCCTTTCGCAGTTTCTTCCGGTGTTGATACGCTTTGCGCGATTGCAACGGGTGCATCATTTACCGACGTGACGGTAATAGAGACGGTTGCAATGTTCGAATCTGCACTTCCATCGTTGACCTTGAAAGTGAACGAATCCGATCCGTTGAAATTCAGATTTGGCGAATAAATCAGATTCGATCCGGAGCCTGTCAGCGTTCCCGATGACGGAGCGGCCACAATCGAAAAAGTCAATGGGTCCGCGTTCGCGTCAGAAGCGGTAAGGGTTATCGCAGTGGGTGTATCCTCGGCGAGGCTCACTGACTGGCTATCGGCAGTCGGCGGAACATTGGACCCTGGTGTAAGGAACAATGATACAGTAGCAATGTTGGAATCAGTGCTGCCATCATTGACCTTGAACGTAAAACTGTCGGGACCCATATACCCGACGTTGGGTGTATAGGTGACATTTGGTGCAGTGCCCGTAAGCGTGCCGTTGCCGGGCAATGAAAGAACAATGTAGGTCAGCGCGTCACCTTCTACATCTGTCCCCGTCAGCGTGATTGGTTTCGGTGTGTTGACAAGATAAGTCGCACTTTGCCCATTGGCAACCGGCGCATCATTGACGGAAGTTATCGTCACATTGATTGTGCCAATATTGGAATCAACACTGCCATCGTTGACTTTGAAAGTAAAAACATCCGAACCATTGTAATTGAGATCGGGTGTGTAGTTGAGCGTTGGGGCCGTGCCGGTCAGGCTGCCATGCGCAGGCGGCGTGACGACGGCGTAAGTCAAAGCACTTCCTTCCGTATCAGAACCCGTTAGCGTAATGGGTCTTGATACATCCTCGGCTGTGGTGACACTCTGCGTGTCGGCCGTTGGAGCATCGTTGACGGGAGTAATGGTTATTGAAATTGTCGCAAGGTTGGAGTCGACTGAACCATCGTTGACTTTGAAAGTGAAGTTGTCAGGTCCGTTATAATTTGGATCCGGTGTGTAGTTAAGCGCCGGGGCAGTTCCACTGAGCGTACCATGAAGGGGCGAAGAAACGACCGAGTACGTTAACGGGTTTGCGTCGACGTCATTCGCGGTTAAGTTGATGGCGGTCGCGATGTCTTCCGGAGTGGTCACACTCTGATTGCTTGCAATCGGAGGATCATTCACGGGCCCAATGGTTATTGAAACGGTGGCAACGTTTGAGTCGGTCGAGCCGTCGTTTGCCTTGAAGGTAAAACTATCCGCTCCGTTGTAGTTTAATGATGGTGTATAAGTGATGTTCGGTCCCGAACCGGTAAGGGTGCCGTGACCCGGTGCCGAGACGATGATGAACGTCAGCGCATCGCCGTCAACATCACTTCCGGTCAGCACCACTGACTTCACCTCTTCCTCCAGTATGGATATGGATTGATTGTTCGCCACCGGAGCATCCGCCACCGGCGTGACAGTGATCGAAATGGTAGCCGGACTGGAGTCCACCAGGCCGTCGTTCGCCTTGAATGTAAAACTGTCTGACCCGTTGTAGTTCGATGCTGGTGTGTATGTAATCGTTGCGCCGGAGCCACTCAAGACGCCGTGTAGGGGAGAGGTCAATACCGTATAAGTAGGAGCGCCCCCGTCAACATCGCTCGAGGAGAGCGTAATTAATTTGGCCACATCCTCCGCCGTACTTACGTTTTGATTGTTTGCAACGGGCGCATCATTCACCGGCGAGACAGTTATGCTCACCGTGCCTGGCGATGCCGAGCTGAAGATTCCGTCACTTACCTGAAAAGTAAAACTATCGGGTCCGCTGTAGTTCGAAGCAGGGGTGTAAATAATATTAGGTACGGTGCCGGTCAGCGTCCCATGAAGGGGTGGCGAGCTGATGGTAAAAATGAGTGGATCGTTTTGTGCATCCGAAGCTGCGAGTGTGATCGTCGTGGGTGTGTCTTCCGACACGTTCACATTTTGATTTTGTGCGACCGGCGCCGTATTGGGCTGGACTACCGTGACAGAAGCGCTGGCCTGGTTCCCACCAGCAACTCCGCATGGGACACTCGTCGCACTTTTCTGCGCCTTTGCGATGATCTTGTCGAAGGACTGCAGCGGTGCCGACAGGGTGACGATCCAATTGGTTCCGGTGGCCGTGGTGGCTTGAGTCTCTCTTGGGGTTGTGCTCCAGACGGGAGCGGCATCGGTGCCGCCGACCCGCGAATAAATCTCAGTCACAATATAGATTCCTGAGTCGCATGTTCCGGAAATGGTACCCTGTCCGGCCCTGACAGGAACGTCGATGGTTGGCGCATTTACTTTGTCTTTTTCAAATCCACCGCAAGTCTGGCAGAGATCGTCGATCGCAGTCGGACATTGGTTGTCAACGAGGTCAGTGAAAGCGCATTGAATGCAGTTGGCATAGGGAGCAGCATCGTTGTCAACGCCTGACACATCAGCGATCTGTCCCGCCATTGCACAAGTGGCCGATACATTGGATACCGCTACGAACCGCAAGCCCGTATTGCCCGATATGCCAAAAGCGGATGCAAGCTGATCGAAGGGAACATAGAAATCGTAGAAATAATCCGGATCGCCGCACGAAACTTCATCCGCTATAGAGATCTGGAAATTGGCGTCAATCGGATAGCTCAACAGGGGTGTCGGACAGTTCTCAATGCCATCGATGCGGTAGACATAGACGCCGGCATTGTTTCTTTTTATTAGTGTGATGTCTGCTTCGAAGCCGGGATTGTTCGCCGTTGCATTCGGATCGGCAGCGCCATACAATCCATCTGTATCCAGGAGAATGGTCCACGATTCCACGCTTGGATTATTGTCTCCGACCCTGAACCGGAAAATCAGATTGTTCCCATCACGGACCGCATAGACCGAATGGCCTTTTGAATCCGGAGTCAGATCTGTAATGCCGCACGCGCTTCCTGTATTATCTCCAGCCACGTCACCACTGACCTGAGGAATGCCGAACATGGTGATCTCGAATTCATCGACGTAATAACCGTCATTCGAAAATCCTGCAGTCGTTTTTGATACGAATCCATCCTGGTTGGGATCCATCGCCGTTGTGGAGGCCGCCCTGATAATTTTGCCCCGTTGGCCAAACACAAATGAGGTCAGCAGGCAGCACAACAGGATGAGCAATGAAGCCTTTTTCAAGCACGGATGGTTTAGGGCACGTTGCCTATCAGAAAATTAGTAAAAACAATCTATTACATTTTTCAAGCAACATTTCCGTCTATTCTTCCTTCGATCTCGCCAAACCATTTTTTTGGCCGTTCGAAGTCGCTCAGGAACCGAATCCAAACTCGCGGAGCAGGTCGGGATCTTCTTTTTTTGCGATCATTTCTGCTGCGCATTGGAGATAAAATTTCAGGGAGACGTCCGCGGCTGCATTGCCTGATGCCCGAGTGCCCAAATGCATGTCCCGGTCCTCGAGGGCCACGCTCGCGTTCTTCATGCACGACATCCCTTCTTCGTGTCTTTCCCTTGCAAGGCTGTATTTGACCCTGATCTGGGTAGCTAGCATTTCTCCAACCGGGCTTTGGGGTCCTTTCGATGCGTGGGTCTTAACCAGCTTTTCTGCGAGCCGGATCATCAGTTCCGGGCTGTCCGGGATCGTTATCTTAACTGCTGGTTTCCCGTTGTTCTTTTCATGTCCATTCATATCCGACTACATTATCTAGTGATGCCTGAATCTCGTGACTTTCCGGCCTGCGGCGCCTGGCAAGCGTTAAGTAACGAGCTCTTTGGGGTATAGATAGACCATCTCACGGTATCTAGCACCTGGACTGCCCTTTACCCCTAAAAGGGCACAATATTTTTTTCCTTTTTGACTTAGGGGTAAACCCCTTTTTACCTGCTCTTACATCAAAATGGGGTTTTTTGCCGGGCTGGCTGAATAAACGCGTTTGAGATGGTACTATTCCACGAGGTTCGCAAGTCTCAAGTGGATGGCGCATTGATGACGCTGGGACGAATGTGAGGGGTTTGTACAGTCTGGAGCGAGGTGCTTGAAATGACCACGGGTTCGCAACAAGTTTCGACAGTTGAACTCACGAGGCTACTCTATGAGATACGTGACCATAAGCCCAATGTATGCGTGAGATTCAGGAAGCTAGGACACATGTGGGCGACTAATTTTATGCAGGTAGTGGATATACAAGAATCCAGTGCTGTCTTTTACGACGAGGCGATCGGAGAATTTGTGTACGTATCCAGTGTATCTGAAATTATACAATTCGAAATTGACGTCAGGTATATGAATTTCGAGCCCCACTTCCACTATGAAGTTACTCCCGCGAAGAGTTGATGGAAACAACGGACGCGGCAAATCAAATTCTTGTGGAAGAGTTCAGGAAGCTTCTCGTTGAGATGGCAGAGCGCAAGTCGCATAACCTCATTCGATTTAGAAAAGCCGGTGAGCCCTGGCATACGCATTTTCTTCAGGTCTATGATGCGGGAAGGGGCGGCGTATTTTATGACCATCAGGACAAAGAATTTGTCTATGTCTCAGACCTCTCCGAGATAAGTCAGGTGCAGTTCACCAAGCCGGCCGGTTCGCTGGAAGCTGAAAAGATCTATGAAGTTATGCTGGTCAGATTTTTTTAGACCTGTCGCGCTATTGGAACTATGTCGGGCGTTGTGCCTATTCTTTGGAAACAACTTCCTGCTGCGGGGCAAAATTCAGGAGCGGTCCGAGAATTTGTGAATATTCGGGCGTCACGGAATAAAAAATCGTTTGACCAGCCCGCTTCGATGAGACAAGTTTTCCGTCTTTCAGTTTTCTGAGGTGCTGAGAGATCGCCGAGACTTTCATTCCAAGCACGTCGCTAAGGTCACACGGACAGGCTTGACCCTCTTCACTCAAAATCAAGAGTATCTTTAACCGCACCACATTTCCCGCCAGATTCATCGCCGCCGCCAGATCAGTTAGCGAATCTTCAATCGAGCTGATTCTTTTCTTTGCCCTCTCAATCTGCGAAAGGTCAGCATAGACGCGGATGCAGCAATTGTCGTCTTTCATCTTATATTTAAGCAAATTCTAAAATGCTAAAGTACCACTCCTTAATATATAGGCGGTTAATGTCACGTGAATTACTTATTTCAAAGGTCGTGCTTTCGACCTTTAATTTTTAATGAGTCCAGAGCTATCATCGCAATTAAGATCGGTTTTTTTGCAGGAATTTGAGCCGCTGTCCAGGCTTGCCTTTAATCTAACGAGCAACTTTCCGGCCTCCAGAGATATTGTCCTGGAAGTTTTTGTCAAACTCTGGAATAACGGCGAGTCTGAATTCAACGACTTAATGGGGGAGCGCCTCCGGAAAGAAACCGTTCAATCGTGCTATTCTTTCCTGACAAGGCCGGAAGTCCGAACCGATGCCATTTCAGAAATTGACATGTTCGCAAGCTACTTCCATCCAGAGAACAACCAGGCGGGAAGTCCCGGCGAACTGGTAAAAGCCCTGGCCGAGGGAATCAGCAAACTTCCGCCGCTCTGCAGAGTGATCTTTATCCTCGCCCGGCATGAAGGAATGAATTTTGAAAAGATTTCATACGTGCTCGATTTGCCGGTTGAGAACGTTGAAAGCGAAATGGCCACTGCGATTGAACAACTCCGAAAACATTGCTAGCTGTATAAGATTACAGACGTGCGCGGTCTATGGTCTGACACCGTAAACCAGATCGGGTTGGTAGGATCTGAAACCTGATTTAAACTCAACTTGCACCACCTGCTCAAGGTTTGCGACACGAACGGAACTTGCATTCCCGTTTTCTTTTAAGACAATCTGTCCCTCGTCGACCTTTACGACCGTCAGGTAATTCTGATTCCACAGTTCACCCAATTCGCGGACCTTCACTTCGCTGATTCCTGCCTGGCCTTCAAGCTCACGGAGGACCATCCTGAATTCATTGCGTGTAATCAAATGCTGAGTTGCAATCATAGACTAAAAAATGCATCCAAATGAATATTGCGGCAAGCCGTACGTGTCATGCGCCGGTCAAGTGCCACGCCAGGCACAGAAAAAACTGTGCCGCCAGATTATCGTATCCGATAATCAAAATCGTTGGTCTCCATTTTCACCGCAGGAAACATGCAAGACTTCGGTAAAATGCGGTTTCCTGGTTTGAAATTATTTTTTCGGGTTTTGGGGGTAGACTTCGATTGACCTGTTTAATAAGTAGTCGCAGTTGCCATGATTCAGAAGACGCCTGACTGGACGTTGATCGCCCGTTTCATCACCGACAATGCATCTCCCGAAGACCGGCGATACGTTTTGGATTGGGCTTTGGTGAAACCCGAGAACCAACAGACGCTTCAGGACGCTATCAAGGTCTGGAAACATTCCGGCGTGAGAGTCTCTCCGCCAATCATTGAACCGGAAACCGAATGGGAAGAATTCAAGACAAGGATAAAAAACCATGTGTCTTCGCCGGGGACCCAACGGCACGGAAAAGTGGTGCGGCTGATGATCGTGACTGCCGGTCTTATAGCACTCGCAGTCATCGTCATCTATTTCATTTCCCGTGACAGGTCAGAACAAGTGAAGCAACGGTTAAACCATTTGACGCCTCAAGTATTGCTGCCGTATTTGACAAGGGGCTACAAACCAATTAAGGAATGAAGGTGCGTAAGGAATTAGTCAGAGACATTCATAAATAAAGAATCGACCTCATGATCGGGATACCAATTTCAGTGAAAAGGTTAAATGGTCTTTTGTTTGCACTCAAGGGCGATCAATCTGCTGCGCTATTGCGCGTGAGGTTATTATCAAAAACATGGGGCCTCGGCTTTTGCAAACTCATTGAGATCAGAGGAAAAAAGCTAATCCTCGTAGACCAAACAAATAACAACGTTCTCACGATTGACAATTTTGAATATATCGTCCAGTTTGAGCTCAGTAAGGCCTATTTGGACCTGGAACCGTATGTGCATTACAAAGTTGTCTTTGGAGAACGAAGCGCGGATACCGAGGGAGAAACCAATCCGTCTGACGACCGCGAAATGATCCTGCACCGGCCAAGCAAATGACGAATGAAGATCAAAGTGACCTAAAAGGTGATTGATCTTTTTAGTGGGCGGATTTTCCGACAAACTGCCTAAATTAAGGTGTGGGCCGCTGGGAACGTCTGTTCCCTGTTGTGCTGCCACGGGTATTAAAGGGTGGACTAGCAAATCAGCTAATAACTCTTGAGTATGGAACCATCAAAAAAGCTGAAACCCGAGGCAATAGACATCCAGACGTATGGGGCGCTGTTAAAACAGGACCTGAAATATCTCCTGGACTACAGGGCAGAAAACGAGGCTGCGTTTCGGCAATTTATGGAAATGAATCCTTGTCTTGTTCCGGGATCAAACGCTCAATTGGACTTTGATCCCTCCGGGTCTGACCCTCAACGCCAGGCACTGATTGCGCAGCCCAAATTGCACGGTGTAATTAGCAAGCAACCGGACTTCATGTGGCTTTCATTCGACAGCGTGAGTTTTACTCCTGTCCTGGTCAAGATTGAAGCACCCTCCAGGAAATACTTCAACCCCGACGGCACGCCAACTGTGGACTTCACCCGCGCCAAAAACCAGCTCGATGAGTGGAGACAGGTTCTGAGCAGGCCCGAAAACATCCTTGCGTTTTATGATGCATTCAATGCCTCCGCCAGTTTGAGGAAGATGGATTTCAAACCGATTTATTTGCTCGTCTACGGCCGCCGAAGCGAGTATGATAACAATCCATTGTTGAAGAATAAACGATTCAATCTCGTTGACAAGAATGCGAATCAATATCTGATGTCTTTCGATCGGCTAGGTGATAACGTCTTCGACGGAAATTTTATAACCGCTGCGGTCAAAGACGGAAAATTCAGTGCCAAGTACCTCTCACCGACATTTAAGATAGGCCCTGACGAAACTCACCTTCTGGAAATTGAAGGACTGGTCGAAGCAGCGGGCCGAATGGGATACGCCACGGACGACCGAAAAGCATTTCTCAAGCAAAGGATCCCATTCTGGATCGACAAAATTGGAAGCGCGATTCCGCGAAAAAAGCAGCCGGGGATTCGCGAAATCAGGAGGCCACTTGAATGATAACCACCGGACGTGTCAGCTGATCTGCGTGGGCTACTTTTTCTTTGTATATACTTTGAAAACCAACGCGATGTTATTTGGAGCGTTGGCCGGTTTTTCAATCACCAGTCCTTCATCCGACCGCTTCCATTTTATTTTTTCCTTGCTGCCTAACAACTCGATCTTTGAAATTGTTGTGGGTTCTTTCGAAAGACTGAGGTTTTTAACCGTCACTTGACTGTCCGGAACGCCGAGCGCAGTCACATAGATCACGTCTCCTTTTTGGTTGAATCGTAAATCCTTGCCGGAGAACTTTACTTTGCCTTCATTGAAGCCTTGTGCATTGATCGGGTTAGCCGCATCAGCAGCGGGGCCTTCACCGAAGATCTTCCACGGTCGCGTATCAAAAATACTTTCCTTGTTCACGTCCATCCACACCGCAATCCCATTCAGTATCAAAGCCTCCTTATCATCCATGCTGCCGTCGCCTTTCAATGGAATATTGAGAAGCAGGTTGCCGTTCTTGCTGACAATGTCTACCAGCAGATGTATCACATCGGCGGCAGTCTTGTATTTGTTCTCGTCATAAATTGAATTCTTGTAATGCCATTCGCCGATGCACGTATCTGTTTGCCATGGGAGATCCTGGCCTTTGTCGGGAGCGCCACGTTCGACATCCCACACCAAAGATTTTTTTTGCCATTCGTTGAGCACCTTCCCGAACAAGACACCCTGCAACTTGCCCTCGTGTCGCAACGCATTGTCATTATAAAAGTGAGCGGCAATTCGCAGCCCGGCGTCGCTGATTGGATAAAGCGGAAGGCCAGTGTCGTCGAAGTATAAGAGATCGGGATGAAATTGATTTATCAGATCGACCGTGCGATTGTAAAACTTTTCGCAGTATTCTTTTGATGGAGTGGTTGTGCCATTACCCCATTCCCACTGGCGAAACAAGCTTCGGACGTCCTCGTTGCCTTCACTCAGTGCATGGTTTTGAGCATACAACTCATCTGGGTTGAGCCCTTCCCACCATTTCCCTTTTCCCTCTGCCGCAGTGAGCGTACCATCGTATGGCACTCCAGCCATAGGTCCCTCTTTGTCGGATTGTTGAGAGGTTTCATACCATGACCATGCATGAGAAGCATGAACACTGAGGCCGAACGGCAGATTATTTTTTTTCGCTGCCGCGGCCCAACCCGCAATAATATCTTTTTGCGGTCCAACACGGGTGCTGTTCCATTGCTGATATCGGCTGTTCCACAAATCCAAATTATCGTGATGATTGGCCAATGCGAAAAAATACTGTGCACCTGTTCTCTTATAGAGAGCGACCAATTTTTCAGGATCCCATTTATCAGCTTTCCAGCTGTAGATAACATCCTTGAAGCCAGCCTTCGACGGATGACCATAGTTTTTCACGTGCCAGTTGTACTGCGGACTTCCCTGACTGTACATCATCCTGGCGTACCAATCTCCTTGTCCCGGCTGGCACTGCGGTCCCCAGTGCGCCCAGATTCCGAATTTTGCATTTCGAAACCATTCGGGCACTTCGAACTGTTCTAAAGACTTCCATGTCGGCTGAAATTTTCCCTCGGCGATCGGCTCGTTGCCGGGCCTGATCAGTGATCGCACTTGCTCCTGCGCCGTAGCAGTCACGCCAAGGACGCACAGGGCAACAGTCAATATCTCGTTTCTCATGGCAGATTGTTTTTATTAGATGTTGATGTTCACACTCCCGGAAGCATGCTATTTGAAAATCATCGCAGCGAACTGATGCAATGACCTTCGCCACGTTTGCCATTCATGCGACGTAAGCGGCGACTCATAATACGTATGCTTGATGCCGATCTTTTCAAGGCCCTGATGAAAACCATTGACACTCTTAAACATCCGTTCGGGTTCGGCCGTGCCAATACTCAGGTAAACCACTTTCATCCTTTTGTTGAAGGATTCAGCATCGGCCCACACACCGTTGAATGCTGCCTTGAGATCTGCGTCGGGTTCAAGAAATGCCGCCCCACTGAATCCACCCACATAGGAGAACTTATCGAGGTTGGGCATAGCAGTCTGAAAAGTCTGGAAGCCACCCATGGAGAGTCCAGCCATGGCGCGATGATCACGGTCTGTCAATGTTCTGAATCGTTGATCTATCATCGGAATTATGTCTTTGATCAAAACGTCAGGGAAAGCATTGTTTGCCATCGCCGCCCGGAACCCAGTCTCCTGTGTGTTGGGTCTCCTTGTCGGGTCGGTTGCATAACCCCTGTCCATCACGACAATCATGGGAACGGCCTTTCCTTCAGAAATCAAATTATCTAAAATAAAATCTGCTTTGCCTTGAGTCGGCCACCCGGTTTCATCCTCGCCACCACCATGTTGGAGGTAAAGCACCGGGTAGCGTTTAGAGATATCGCTGTCGTATCCCGGGGGCGTGTAAACGAAAGCTCGCCTCCATGCCCTCGTGATGTTTGAATAATAATTAACAGACCGGATTTCACCGTGAGGAACATTCCGGGCAGAATAGAAATCAACACCTGCTTCGGGAATGTCTATTCCGCTCGCCATTCGTCCCATGCCAAAAAATGCCTGGCTGGCCGGGTCAACTACTGCAACGCCATCGATCAACATCGAATAGTAATGGAAGCCGATAACAATGGGGTCAGTCGTTGCTGTCCAGAACCCCGCTGTATCTTTCACCATATCATATTTCTTGCCGAGGTCCACCTGTACTTTCTGAGCCTCTGGTGCTTTGATTCGGAATATGACGCGGTTGTCCGGCAATATTTGCGGGTACAGCGCATTTTGAACGTTGGTGGACGCTGGTTCACCGACTATCCCGTATTTACTAAAAGAGGAAGCATCTACCGGTTTAAAAAGGAGCTGAGAAAACATGTACAGGCCGTTCTTCCAGACTTTGAAATCGTGTACACCTGGCTCTATATAATATATATGTGGTACACTGTTTTGCCTTAGATATTCATGCGTGCGCCTGCTGAACGAAATCAATCCGTCTTTGTCACCGCAGGATATCCACAGCAGTTTCAGCAGGGACCTCGCCCGTGCCGGATCGGGTACCAACACGTCGGGTGCCTTTGTGTTTGGGGCAGATGAAAATCCGGCGACCCACGCGAACTTGTCCAGGTTACTCAGCCCGAAATTAAGGGCCTGGCCACCGCCCATCGAAAGGCCAGCAATCGCAGTGTTCTCACGGTCCTTATAAACCGCGTAATTCTTTTCTATGAAGGGCTTCAGATCCTCGAGTAAATCTTTTTCGAAGGTTGCAAATGCCTTCACCTTCAGGCTGTCGAAAACATTTCCAATTGCGCGATCGTCTTTCATCGCCCGTCCGTTTGGCATCACCACAACCATCGGTTCAATCTTCTTGTCCGCATAGAGATTATCCAAAATAACTTGCGGCTGCCCGTGCCTGAGCCATTCCTTTTCATCTCCGCCAATACCATGAAGCAAGTACAGTACTGGGTATTTCTTTTTTTTCGAATATCCCGGCGGTGTATACACCAGCACTTTGCGATTTGATCCGACGGTCCTGGAACTGTATGTCACGGAGTCAATCCTTCCATGGGCAATCCCGGTTCGATCGGTATCAAAGCCTGCAGATGCATGGGTAACGATTTGTTGGCCGGCTGTCCAATGTGCAGCGAGCAGACACATTAGTCCTGCGATGAGCTGTTTCATGTGTTGGATATTTTAAGTGTAATTATAACACTTTTATTGCAAAAGGTGATAAATTTAGACTCGCTTTGGCCATTTGCGATGATGAGCAAATTGTAAAAATTCAATGAATGGATGAATTGCAAAATGATCAAGGCAATGTCTTTGCAGCAAGTTCAGTGAGGTTAACAAATCTATATCCAACTGCCATGAAATTTATATCGGTTATCATTTGCGCATTGGCCTTCTCCAGCGCATCATGTTTGGCACAAGAAGCACCACCCGTGAAAGAGGATTTCAAACCTTCGGAGCTAAATCAACCGGGTCAGGAATATCCACAGGTCAACTCTCAGGGTTATGCCCGCTTTAAAATACTTGCTCCTGCGGCCGACAGCGTGAGGGTAAGCCTGGGTCTGGGCGGTCGCGGTGGAACTAAACTTGCCAAAGGAGAAGAGGGGTACTGGATGGGAACAACCGCCGGTCCATTGGACGAAGGCTTTCATTATTATAATGTGAGGATTGATGGTGGAAAGTTCAATGATCCGGGGACGCTGAACTTTTATGGATCGGTGCGATGGGAGAGCGGCATCGAAATCCCTGCCCATGACCAGGATTTTTACGCGCTGAAAGATGTGCCACACGGCAATGTTCAGCAAATCCTTTTTCCTTCGAAAAGCACGAACACCTCGCGGAGAGCATTTGTGTATACCCCACCGGGGTACGAGAAAAATCAAAAAACAAAGTACCCTGTTTTATACTTGCAACACGGCTGGGGCGAAGATCAGACTGCATGGACGAACCAGGGACACGCCAACCTGATCATGGATAACCTGATTGCTTCAGGTAAGATCAAGCCGTTTATTATTGTCATGACGTATGGGATGACGAACCACATCAAGTTCGGAGGTCTGCGTGAATTTGACATTAAACCATTTCAAACGGTCATGGTGGAGGAGCTAATACCATACGTTGATACAAACTTTCGAACGATCGCAGACCAACCCCACCGCGCCATGGCGGGTTTATCAATGGGAGGGATGGAGACCCGGCTTATCACTCTCAACCGCCCGGAAGTGTTCTCGCATTTTGCGTTGCTTAGCGGCGGCGTGTACAAGCCAGAAGACATCAAGGAAAAGCAGAAAGTGAAACTGATTTTCCTGAGTTGCGGCAGCAAGGAACGACCTGACGGAGTAAAGACCGCAGCTGCGGCGCTGAAAGAATCCGGGTTTACCGCAGTCTCTTACATTTCTGAAGGGACAGCCCACGAATTCCTGACCTGGAGACGCAGTCTTTATGAATTAGCGCCACTCTTGTTTCAATAGCCGAGAACCTTCCGACGTTAAGGTTTTTCTGAATTTATTATTCTTGTTGGCGACACCTTTGAATATGAATTGGCGAAGGCCAACATTTCCTTTAACCGATCATGAAAAAGAGCGCGCTATTGTCGACAAATGAAATCATATTTATGAGGCGATCGGATTTCGCCGGGAGGTCACCAAACTTTGAGCTATGAGACATCAATTCAGCATCATGCTAATCCTTTCAATCATTGGCTGCTCTGCTCTGGCACAACAACCAGGTCCGGACCAAAAAACGAATCCGGCGATGCGAGGCAATCCCGCCGACACCGAAGTGTGGGAGCCAATTGCTGCAGTTGTTACGCCGGGCGCAACTTATGGTGCCCCGCCTTCAGACGCAATCGTACTCTTTGATGGATCAAATCTTAATGAATGGGTTTCAACCAAGGATAAAACTCCGGTGAACTGGAAAGGGGAGAATGGCGTGCTGACCGTGAACAAATCGATACGTGGCAATAATATCGAGACCAAACGGACTTTCAGGGATTATCAACTGCACCTTGAGTGGCGTATTCCTGAAAATATAACTGGTGAAGGACAAGCGCGAGGCAACAGTGGACTGTTTCTGGCGTCTACCGGCGGAGGAGATGCGGGCTATGAGGTTCAGATTGTCGATACCTATAATAATGCAAATAAAACCTATGTGAATGGGTCGGCGGGAAGCCTGTATAAACAATTTGCTCCCCTTGTAAATCCTGCGCGGAAGCCGGGCGAATGGAATACCTATGACATTGCGTGGATCGCCCCAACTTTCAACGATGATGGCTCCATGAAAACGCCTGCCAGAGTCACCGTCTTTTTTAACAACGTGCTTGTTCAGAATAATGTTGAGTTGGTCGGGGAAACAGTGTTTATCGGCAAGCCCACCTATAAAAAATACGATTTGGCCCCAATCAAATTGCAGTCTCATGGCGATCCCAGTGAGCCCATCAGTTTTCGCAACATCTGGATACGCGACCTTAATAAATGAGTTTCTAGAATAGATTGCTCCTCCCTGTTCTCCAGGATCAGGAGTAATGGAACAATTTCCAAGACTTGATACAAAATTAGAGTAGTCGACCAGGTCGCCGTGAAGGGTTTGCTTCCGGAGGCATAATGAAAAATCGTCTTTGGAATCGTTTGAATAGCCGAACGCCGCGGGCCGCGATGATTCAATTTCTAAAAACGTTGATACCCTTCTGAAATCCATTCTCGGCGACCGTATTTAATTTCGGTGCAGATCGACTTTTTGCCGATCTATCACAAACCTTTTTCAACCCATTGTCCATGTACAAACTCGGCCTGTTCTTTAGACACGGATTTATTGTTGCCACTGTTCTTTCATGTGCCATCTCATCCGTCGGGCAGGGTGTCAAATCTGGTAAAAACGGATCGCTCGTCCACAGCACGCCAGAAGCTGAGGGTGTATCGTCTGTGGAGATTCTGAAATTTCTTGATGCTGTCGAGAAGGGTAGAAACGAGGTCCACAGCTTTGTGATCCTTCGACATGGCAAGCTCGTGTCCGAAGGATGGTGGAATCCTTACGCCAAAGATCTGAAGCATGTAATGTTCTCCGTCAGCAAGAGTTTTACATCCATGGGAGTGGGAATTGCGATTTCGGAAAAGAAGCTTGGACTCTCGGACAAGGTTGTCTCATTCTTTCCAGAGGTGCGCCAGGATTCGATGAGTGCCTTTATGAAAACGATGACAGTCGAAGACCTTCTTAAAATGTCCGCAGGAATGGACACGGATCCGATCGCCAAGGCGCGAACGTCAAACAATTGGCCAAAAGCATTCCTGACTTCTTCCGTCGAACATCAGCCAGGTTCGGTCTTCAAATACAATAATATGGCCACTTTCATGCTGTCTGTGATCGTGCAGAAAGCGACAGGTGAAAAGCTGCTGGACTATCTCAAACCAAGGTTGTTTGATCCTCTCGAATTCAAAAACGTTACCTGGGATGAGACGCCGGGAGGGTACACATTCGGTGCAATCGGTCTGAGGCTCTTGTCTGAAGACATGGCGAAGTTCGGTCAGATGCTTTTGCAGAAAGGCAAATGGAATGGCAAGCAAATCGTCCCCCAGGCATGGGTGGAGCAGGCGACTTCGTTCAAGATCGCCAGCGACGATCCCTCAAATAAAACACCCGCTGAGCTGAACGACTGGAAGCAGGGCTATGGGTACCAGTTTTGGATGTGCAGGAACAATGGCTACCGGGCTGACGGACTTGGCGGACAGTTTATCATTGTTTTGCCGGAAAAGGACGCAGTGATCGTGCTGACCTGTTCGGCGACCAATACACAGGAGGTGCTTGATATGGTCTGGGATAATCTTCTTCCAGCCATTCACGACAAACCGCTGGCTCAAAATAAGAATGCAGCGTCTGAACTTTCGCGAAGAAGCAGCTTGCTTTCGGTGAAGATTCCTGCAACCCAGGGAAGTGGAGAATGGTTGACAAAAATTTCAGGAAAAAAAATACAATTTCCCGAAAACGAATCCGGCATCCGGACAATCACATTTAGTCCAAAGGGTAACGACTTGACTTTACAGATCGGTCGCGGTCAAAACGAGACATATGAATTCACCGCCGGAATGAACAAATGGATTATCGCGGACACAAGGTTGCCATCACTGGCAGCAGGTCCGCGTCCTAACCAATCCATTCCTGTGAAAGTAGTCTCAAGGTATGCATGGACAGATTCGTCCACGGTGGAATTCGCCTCCAAGTTTCTGGAGGAAAGCATCGGAACAGACACGTGGACAATTCAGTTTGCAGACAACGGTGGAGAAACCACAGTTCACATAGAAATAAAGGGAATGAGGCCAAGGGTCCTGGATGGCAAAGTAATGAACTGACGTTCGCATGAGAACTCATTGCCGCGTTCTTTTGATCTTGTTAATGGCTCTTGACGCCGGAGCACAACAACTGACTATCCCATTGTGGAGAAAAGTTCCATCTGGCTCTGATGGCTGGACCAACAAGGAAAGTTTTATTGTCAATCGAAATGGCGACCGGATTTTTCGAAATGTTGTTGAGCCAGATCTACTGACATTCGTTCCTGAAAAGGGTGTAGCTAACGGTACAGCGGTAATCATTGCTCCAGGCGGCGGATTCCGGATACTTTCTTACGATAATGAAGGGACGTGGATAGCAGAATGGTTTCAGAAACGTGGTGTAGCTGCTTTCGTTCTGAAATACCGCCTTCAGAATATTCCTGCTCCTGTGCCGGGCAGTCTGCGGCCACCGCCCCTGCCGGGGACATTTGCTGAAGCGCTTGCTGCAAGTCCAGAACTTACCGCCGCTTCCCACCTGGCGATCGAGGATGGAAAACAGGCAATGAGAATTGTGAGACAACGGGCACAGGAATTCAACATATCTCCTGACAAAATCGGAATGATCGGATTTTCCGCCGGAGGTCTCGTCGCTCTTCACACTGCCCTCGTCGAGGACAATAGCGCCCGACCCGATTTTCTGGGATTGATTTACACATCCACAAGTGAGTTTAAGATAAGTCACGGCGCGCCTCCGATGTTTGCTGTTGTGGCAGCAGACGATAAAGTTGTCGGCAACGGAACGCTGTTGGAATTCCAGACGTGGCAGGCTGCCGGACTTCCCACGGAACTTCATATCTATGAAAAAGGAGGCCACGGCTTCGGTATGGCCAAACAGAATCTGCCGGCGGACTCATGGATTGAACGGTTAGCCGATTGGCTGACTTCGATGGGGTACTTACCAAAAACCACAAAGTGAAATGATAAAAACAAGACTATTGCTCATCCTCATGCTGATCAGCCAAATGGCTATCAGTCAGGTCCCGGCTGCTCCGCCGATCGAAAAATATAATCCGGAGTATCATTTCTTCCCTTCAATAGATCCCACCGGCCTGTTCTATTATGGCGGCAAATATTTTCTCAACTGGGGCTCAGCAACCAGCACTGATCTCGTACACTGGAAAATAACAGACTTCGGGCGGGCAAGGATTCGCAGGCCAGGCGCACCACCACCCAAGCCGCAGGCCCTCAGCGGTATTTCGGGGACCGTCGTGGTCGACTGGAACAATACAAGCGGGTTCGGCAAGAATGGCAATCCTCCGCTCATTGCTTTGCAGATGTCTGATGGCAGCAAGCACATAGCTTACAGCAATGACACTGCCAGGACATGGGTGCGCCATGACAAACCCGTCGTGATGCAAAACAGCGCCGGTTCATTCCGCGACCCGAAAGTTTTTTGGTACGAGCCGGAGAAAAAATGGGTCATGGCGATGCCGTGGTGTGAGATCCAGGAAGTGAGATTCTTCAGCTCGAAGAATCTTGTCGATTGGGAGTACACGGGAAAGTTCGGGCCTTGGGGTGCGGTGGATGGGCAGTGGGAGTGCGTTGATTTCTTTCCATTGCCTCTCGATGGCAATCAATCGAGAATGAAATGGGTGCTTCTCGTCAGTGTTCAGCCACGCAACGGACAATACTTCATTGGGGACTTTGACGGTAAGAAGTTCACCCTCGATAAGGAGATGATGGAGACGCTTGCTTATGACCGGTATTTTCCTGTGGGAGAAATGATCTTCGACTTTGAAAGAGGTTTGGACGATTGGATGATGGAGGGTGACGCATTTATTGACAATCCCACCAGCGCCGAAGGCGTAAATGGAAAGCAGGGCATGCGTACATTGAAGTCGGATCCCCTTGGCAAGGGTAAGCTGACTTCGCCTGAATTTCTTATAACGAAGAAATACATCACCTTCCTTGTTGGCGGCGGCCGTTATCCAGGTGAGGAAGAGATCAATCTTCTCGTCGACGGAAAACAAGTAAGGACTCAAACCGGCAATAGTGGCAACGCGCATTTGAGCTGGGCGGGATGGGACGTCACAGAGTTCAGGAATAAAAAAGCAAGGATAGAAGTTGTTGACAAACGCAGCGCCGCGAGCTGGCTCGAAAAAGCATACATCTATTGCGACGCGGTCATGCTTGCCGACGAAATGCCAAAGCCCCCATACCGCGAATTCAACCCGGGATGGGAAAAAGCTTTTTGGGTCGACTACGGTTCTGATTTCTTTGCAGCCCGGGCATGGGCCAATCTTGCACCTGGAGACAGCCGCACGGTTTGGTCTGGATGGATGGGAAGCTGGAAATACTTCAATGAACCCGTGCGAGGAAATTATTCGACGCCGAGAAGCCTTGAACTGAAGACTTTCCCGGAAGGAGTTCGACTCGTTCAGGCACCCGTGAAGGAGCTTCAATCGCTGAGAACAACTCACAAAGTCATAGAACCCGTCACATTCGAAGGCCAGTGGATCCCGAAGAAATTCTCCCCGTCGGTGAATGCCTATGAACTAGTCGTAGAGTTTGAAAACGTTTCGGCCGGTGAATTCGGACTCAAGATTGGTGTAGGTGCAAACGAGAAGACTGTTGTTGGGTACTTGCCGGCTAAGGAAGAGTTGTACGTCGACAGGACAACGAGTGGCTACGACAAATTCAGTGACATATTTCCGGTCGTAAGCACTGGTCCTTTGAAACAAAGGACGTCTACAACCAAGCTTCACATCTTTGTGGACAGGTGTTCAATCGAGGTCTTCGGAAACGACGGTGAGACGGTCATCTCCAGTAAGATCTATCCCGATCCGGCGAGCCTTGGCATCGAGTTCTTTTCAAGCAAGGGAAAGGTGAAAGTGAAGTCTGCCGAAATTTGGGAACTCGCGCCCATCAAGCTGTACTAGCGACGCCTTTATTCCGGAAACGGCAATTTTATTGTGACCTACGTGGAATGCAGCAGTCGCTGACCGTGAATTCTTAATTTTTTCTATTCGACGCATGTTGACAGCACGGGCGCGGTCTGCTCCGTCCCGGGGTGTGCTTCGTTGTTGGGCGCCGGAATTCCAATAGCGTTAAGCGTGTAGACTCATCCAACAAATCCCCGCACTGTTGGCAAAATCAGCCCGACGGCTCACGGCCGAAGGTCCTTGAGACGATACTGAAAGAGTGGTACGAATTTAAAGTGCTCCAAATCGCATTTTTCGTCCTAAACGTAACAAAACGGTAGTGTAAAGCCACTTATTCGCAATCGATTGCGGCCTTCCCTGGCGCTCTCGTCAGTTTGATTCGATTTCTAAAAACGTTGGTATCGGCAGAAAGCCCGGCCGCTGACCGTCCCGATAATTTCGTTCGCTGAAACTTCATTCACCAGAACGATAAACACAAAGCTCCCTAATAAACAAACCAGTTTTTATGAAAAGATCAATTCTACAAAACTTCACAAGGCGCTTCAGGTGGCATGTCCTCGTGCTCTGCCTTCTGACATTATCACGCGCCGCGCTTGCGCAGCAGGAAACTCTTTCCGGAGTCATCAAAGATGATACCGGCTTGGCGATGCCGGGGGTAAGCATCCTGGTAAAAGGCACTGCGAGGGGTACAACGACGGACAATGAGGGACGGTTCAACGTCACCGTAAGTCCTTCGGATATTCTTGTCGTGAGTTTTATTGGCTACACCACGCAAGAGATCACTGTCGGCAGCCAGACCACCATTAACCTGACGCTGGAACAGAATGTTCAGGCACTATCCGAAGTGGTCGTTACGGGTTATACGACGCAGAAACGATCGGATGTAACCGGAGCAGTCGCTACTGTGAACCTTGATCAGGCGAAAGACATACCCAGCGGCAATGCGTTGCAGTCGCTTCAGGGAAAGGTGCCGGGACTTTATATCACGACAAGTGGCGCGCCCAACGGACGTGCGTCCCAGGTGTCGATTCGCGGTAACAACTCGCTTACAGCAGGATCACCGCTATACATTATCGACGGCGTGCCGACAACCGACCCCAACGTTTTCCAGAACCTCGACCCGAACTCGATCGAGACAATGGATGTGCTGAAAGACGCATCGACAGCCTCCATCTATGGATCCCGTGCTGCCAACGGCGTTATCGTAGTTACAACGAAGGGAGGCAAAGAGACCACAACACTCTCTTTTAATTCCAGCGTGAGTGTGGCATACAACGCCAGGCGGATCGGTATGATGAGCACTGACCAGATGGGACAAGCCTATTGGCGTGGTGCCGTTAACGACGGTCCATCCGTTCCCATGACCACTCCGCTTTATTCTTTTGACTGGAACGGCGACTACTCCAATCCAGTCCTCAACAAGGTTAACGTTGTACCTTTTGTAGGAGGAGATCCCAATTCACCAAGTGCGAACACCAACTGGCAAAATGAAGTGTTCAAACCGGCGGTCATCACTTCGAACAGCCTAACGTTAACCTCGGGTACCAAGAATACGAGCGTGCTCGCAAACGTCGCCTACTATAAGAACTCGGGAACCGTGATCAACAACGACTTCCAACGGATCAATGGACGCTTGAATATGTCAATGAAATTCTTTGAGGGAAGGCTTAAGATCGGCGAGAACCTGACAATGTCCAAGGCCGTAGAAACCCCCGTACCCGTCGACCTGGGTGGTGCGTCGGTCATACAACTCGCCACCATACTCCAGCCTATTATTCCGGTACGCAAGCTTGATGGTTCTTACGGTGGTCCAATTGGCGGAGGATTTTCAGATCGCAATAACCCTGTCCACATCTCCGACATCAACAAAGACGACAAGAACCACGAGTTCCAGACTTTTGGAAACCTGTATGCGGAACTGGAGTTAATCGACAATCTGGTGTTGCGTACAAGCTTCGGTCTTGAATACACGGAAATGTACAACGTGAACATTGAGCGGGCTTTCTCGAGCCCACTGCCAGCACGTCAGGTTAACTCGCTCAACATTGCCCAACAGCACAACGTGAACTGGACGTGGTCCAACACGGCCACTTACCGCCTGGCAAAAGGAAAGTCGCGGGCTAATTTTCTTGCTGGTATCGAAGCCATCAAAAACACTCAGACCACACTCGGGGCTACCAAGCTGAGCTATGCGTCAGAAGATGTGAACTATTACACCCTCAACGCCGGCTCAGGCAACACGACCGCTACGGGAACACAAACAGGAAACCAGCTGCTATCCTACTTTGGAAACGTCGGCTATGCCTTCGACGACAAGTACCTGGCGTCGGTCACTCTTCGCTATGATGGTTCGTCCAAATTCGGCATCAATAACAAATTTGGTTTCTTTCCCGCGGCGTCAGTGGGTTGGGTGCTGAGCAAGGAGTCATTCATGAGCGGGACCGCCAGCTTCCTTTCCAATCTTAAAATCAGGACCGGCTTCGGACGGATGGGTAACCAGTCCACGATTAGTGATGACGCGCGCTTCGAGACTTTCGCCGCCAACTATGGTACTGTCGGTGGATCTGCCAATACGCAAAGCACCGGGTCCGCCTATGACATCAACGGATCAGGGTCGGGAACGTTGCCATCGGGGTTTGTGAAGACCCGCACTGCCAACCCCGACTTGCGTTGGGAAACGACAACAGAAATCAACGCCGGCATTGATTATGGATTTTTCAACAACAAGCTGTTCGGATCATTCGACTACTTCTCCCGCGAAACGAAGGACATACTTGTTACCCCGCCCGTGATAGGCATCGCTGGCGAGGGGTCTCTGAAAACCGTTAACGGCGCAACGATGCAAAACAAAGGCTTTGAGCTTGCTCTCGGATACAACGGCCGCGCGGGTGAATTCAATTACACGATCAATGCGAACGTGGCCCGTGCAATGGATGAGGTTACTTATGTGCCTTCGTCGGTCATAACAAGTTATCCCAATAACGCAGAAAAGAACATCATCGGCCACTCGATCACTTCCGTGCTCGGATATGTTACGGACGGATTGTTTCAAACAACAGAGCAAGTTACGAACAGCCCTACGCAGCCAGGCAAAGGCCTTGGACGGATTCGATATAAAGACCTTAATGGTGACGGCGTGATCAATGCCCTGGATCAGGACTGGATCGGGACGACATTACCTTCTTTCACATACGGCCTCAATGGTACTGTGTCCTACAGGAACTGGTCGCTTACCATCACCACGCGTGGCGTTCAAGGTGTGGTCGTCACGGATGCATCGAAATCATTCACTGATTTTCTCGGTGTGAGTGGGACCACGGTCAACCACGGAACGCGATTGCTTGAAGCATGGACGCCCCAAAATCCAAATTCAACAATTCCCGCAATTTCTACCGTGAACAATAATAATGAAGGCAGAATTTCCACCTATGATCGTGTTAACGGATCTTATTTCAAGATTCAGAACGTGGAGATTGCCTACATGCTCCCGAAAGAAACTGTTCAGGCATGGAAGATGACCTCGCTGAGGATCTATGCAATTGCCGACAATTTCCTGCTGATTTCGCAGCGGTCCGGCGACAAAGCATTCACAGGCGCAGATCCGGAGAATCCCGGCGCTGCTGGTGCCGTCACCACGACGAATCTTTTCTATACAAGACCAATTCGCTTTACACTCGGAGTGGATCTCAGATTTTAATCTCAAAAATGAAAACATCTACCGATATGAAATACTATAGCATAATCCTTACGGCGCTGATCCTGCTATCGACGTCGTGCTCGGATTCGTTCCTGAACTTCAGCCCGAAAGGCGTAGTGAATTCGCAACAGCTGGGCGGCCCCAATGTGGCTGAAGGACTCGTTATATCCGCTTACGCGCAGCTGGCCAACACGACGTGGTCGGCAGCTTTTTCCACTGATTGGGTCTGGGGCAGCCTTCGTTCTGATGACTCTTATAAAGGAGGGAACGGTCCCGCGGACAACCAGGCAATGTCCAACCTGGAGACTTTCAATCTTCTCGACCCGACGACAGGAACGTTTGTTGCAGCATGGCCGGGGATCTATGCTCAGATGTCACGCTCAAACGTGGCGTTGCGCGCTCTCAATAACCTTAGCGATGCTGAGATGCCGACGCGGAAGACAAGGATCGCCGAGATGAGATTCCTGCGCGGACATTTTCACTTCGTCCTCAAACGTCTTTACAAGTACGTGCCTTACATCGATGAAACGGTCGACCCAAATGACCAGCCTAATCTGGTTAAGATTAGCAACCGGGCATTGACCAACGATCAGCTATGGGATAAAATCGCCGCCGACTTCCAGTATGCGTATGATAACCTGCCGGCTTCCCAAGCCCAGCGAGGGAGAGCAAACAAATATGCCGCCGCAACCTACCTTGCCAAGACGCGTCTCTACCAGGCCTACGAACAGGATGAGAGCAACAATGTCGTCAATATCAATCAGGAAAAACTCCAGCAGGTGGTGGCTATGACAGACGCCGTGATCAATAGCGGCGCACACCAACTCAATGATAATTTCGGCAAGAACTTCACATTCGGTTATGAGAATTCTCCTGAATCGATTTTCGCGATACAGTTCTCTGTCGACGATGGAACAACGAATGGAAAGATCGGAACCGAATATGGTTTAAACTACAACATGGAACCAAAGTTCGGATGTTGCGGCTTCCATGTTCCAAGCGCAAACATGGTGAATGCCTTCAAAACACAGAATGGTCTTCCGATGTTTGACACGTTCGACAACGTTGAAATGAAAACTCCCGACGACTTTCAGAATAACACGTTCGATCCGAGGATCGATCACACAGCTTCTTTGCCGACACACCCGTTCAAGTATGACCAAACTTACATCGCACAAAATTCATGGGTGCGTGCTGGTGCGGTATATGGATTCTTTTCGGCAATGAAGGAGATTCAGCTGCCGACCTGTTCATGTCTTAAGAAAGTGGGTGCATTTTTCGGCACGTCACAAAACGTTGACATACTCCGCTATGATGATGTGCTCCTGATGAAAGCTGAAGCCTTGATCGAGCTGAACCTGGCCGACCAGGCGTTGCCCCTCATCAACCAGATCAGAACCCGGGCTGGCAACGCTGCCTCACGCGCATGGATTACATGGAGCACCGGAGCAAATGCCGGCAAGGGCTTTTCCAATTATGCAATCAATACATACGCTTCGTTTCCAAGTCAGGACTATGCGCGCAAGGCGCTTCAGTGGGAGCGTAGGATGGAGTTTGCCATGGAAAGTCCACGCTTCCACGATCTGGTTCGCTGGGGCATCGCGTCCGAAACGATGAACGCACACTTTGCCAAAGAAAAAACACGGCATGGTTTCCTCAACAGCGCATTTTTCAAGGACGGCAGAGATGAATACCTGCCCATCCCCCAGGACCAGATCAACCTTTCACTGGGGCTTTACAAACAGAATAATGGCTGGTAACTTATAATTATTGAAATCTAAAACGCTAACTGTTTAAATATGAAAACGAAACGTAGAGAATTCATTCAGAAAATCGGCGCCGGTGTCGCAGGGTTGAGTCTTGGGTCGGGCGCATCTTTTGCAGCATCGGATGACAGCGTCGCTGCGGGTAAGGCTTCAGGAGAGGACAAGCCTGTGCTTTATATCGGCGACAACATTGCCGTTGCCAATACAACCTATGGTAAAGTCCGAGGCTTTATTATGAAGGACATCCACACTTTCCTGGGAATTCCATATGGCGCGGATACTTCGGGCAAGAACCGCTTTATGCCTCCGCAGAAGCCGGCGCCATGGAAGGACGTCTATCCTGCAACCTACTGGGGCATGTCAGCTCCACAGCTTCTCGATAATTTTTACGCAAACCGATACCTCGCGTTCACTGATGACTGGCACTATGATGAAGTCGGCGAAGATTGCCTCAAGCTGAACGTATGGACGCCTAAGCTCGACGCAGGGAAGAGGCCAGTGCTTTTCTGGATGCATGGCGGTGGATTCACCAGCGGAAACTCCATCGAACATCCGGAATACCATGGAGAAAATCTGTCACGCTTTGGAGACGTCGTGTTCGTTTCTGTCAATCACAGACTCGGGCCGATGGGGTTCTCAGACTTCGCGGGTGTAGGTGGAAATAAGTTCGAAGCATCTGGGAACGTGGGCATGCTCGATATCGTGGCAGCACTGGAATGGGTACGTGATAACATCTCCAACTTTGGAGGGGATCCGGGAAACGTGACCATTATGGGACAATCCGGCGGTGGAGCAAAAGTGTGCACCCTGATGGCGATGCCTTCAGCAAAAGGATTGTTCCACAAAGCGGTGGCGCTGAGTGGTTCGTCGCTGAAAGGTGAAGAGCGTGCCAATGCAGAAAAACTCGGAGCAGCCGTGGTGCGACATGCCGGTATGTCTGTAGAAAAACTTCAGGAACTGCCATGGAAGGAATACTATCTTTTGGCCAATGGAGCTGCTCGCGAGTTACGTGAGCTTGCAGGAGTACCTGCAGGTCCGGGGGCCGGTTTCGGAGGTGCGCCGTCGTTCCGGCCGGTTGTTGACGGCAAGTACCTTGCACAACACCCATTCTTTCCCGAAGGCTCGCCGCTGTCAGCCAACATCCCGATGATCATTTCGACAACGTTTTATGAAAGGTCTCCAAGCAGCTTTGACTCTTCACTCGAAAACATATCGAAGTCGGAAGCGAAAGAACAGCTTAAGACTCTGCGCGGATTCGGTGTGTCTGTAGCAGACAATGCTTCCGCTGTGTACGACGCTTATGAAAAAGCATTCCCGGATCGAAAGCCGATCGAGATCGTATCGATGGCAATCAGCAATCGGAGGAATGCAGTGGCCGTGGCAGACGCCAAAGTAAAACAGACACCATCCGTTTATGTCGATTGGTTTGGATGGAATCCGACGACAATTTTCGACGGACGTTTGAGGGCGTTTCACACCCTTGACATTTCTTTCTGGTTTTATAACACCGACCGGCAACTTTCACACACGGGCGGCGGCTCGCGTGCACGAAAAATGGCCGAAAAGATGGCGGGCGCACTCGTGTCATTTATGAAGACAGGTAGCCCGAACGGTTCAGGCTTGCCATCCTGGCCAAAATACACCAGCGAAAAAGGAGAAATAATGGTCTTCGATGACGTGCCCGTTGTGAAAAACGATCCGGATCGCGAGGCGAGAAAAGCCCTTCCAGCTTAATTACGATGGTAAAAGCCGTAGGCGTTTGTCTACGGCTACATTCATCAAATCACCATTAATCTCTTCTCTTCAGCAATGCGGCCATTCTCTATTATATATGTGCTCCTCGTTTTATATATCTGGAGCGTACCCAAGTCAGCGAGCTGCCAGACTCCGTCTTCCTCACCAACGCCCGAGCAGATCGCGGAGCGCAGAAAAAGAATGGAGGAACAACTTCGCAGTGACTGGGCCCAGACAAAAAAGTATGCTGCTCAAAACGAGCGGCTCATTGCGTCGGGGACCACTCAGGTGGACGCAGTTTATATAGGTGATTCGATCACTGAATTCTGGTGGAAATATGATTCGGCGTTCTGGAAGGACAACGGTTACATCGACCGCGGCATCAGTGGGCAAACGTCATCTCAGATGCTTGTCCGTTTCAGACGCGACGTTGTCAATCTTCGGCCGCAAGTAGTTGTGATCAACGCTGGCACTAACGATATCGCTGAAAATACGGGACCCATTGCACTCGAGCATGTCTTCGGGAACATTGTCTCGATGAGCGAGATCGCGAAAGCAAACAATATCAAAGTCGTGCTCACGGCGGTGCTTCCTGCTGCCGAGTTCCCATGGAAAAAGGACCTGCAACCTGCGGAGAAAGTTCTGCGCCTGAACGCAATGGTCAAAGACTATGCAACTCGCCAGGGGTTTATCTATGTCGATTACTGGACTCCACTCGCTAACCAGTCGCGGGGCCTCGACTCGAGATACTCCTCCGATGGTGTGCACCCTAACCTTGCTGGCTATCAGATAATGGAGGGACAAATCAAGCCGCGTATCGATCAACTTCTGAAAAAAAACACTGGCAAATAGCCTCATCTGAAGAGTAGGCTGGAATGAAATTGAAAACGTGACACAATACTAAAAGATGACAGTCGGCAAAAGCCTTCGCGTTATAATAGGAATGATTGATTGACAATGGGTTGTGTTGGTTTGGCCACGGTTGGCCTTTTGGTTCAAATTTTAAAAATGTTGGTACCGGGACGGCCTTCGCGGCAGTTTCCTGAGCATATTTTGGAAAAGAAACTTTTTGTGGCATGAGAAAAGCATTTGCGTGGTCGGTCATCGTTGCTTTAGGGGGATTTATTTTCGGTCTCGATACGGCGGTAATTTCCGGCGCTGAACAGAGTATTCAGCAGTTGTGGGGCTTGAATGTCTTCGAGCACGGGTTCACAGTTTCGATTGCCCTCATCGGCACCGTCTTTGGAGCAATGCTCGGAGGTTGGCCATCGGATGCATTCGGAAGGAGAGCCACTTTGTTCTGGATCGCTGTGTTGTTCTTACTGTCGGCCCTAGGGTCAGCACTGGCTCCGGACTGGCCGCTGTTTTTATTCTTCCGGTTTTTAGGTGGGCTCGGCGTGGGATGTTCGTCGGTGACGGCTCCCATGTACATCAGTGAAATATCTCCCGCCTCACACCGTGGCCGACTCGTAGCGATGTTCCAATTCAATGTCGTTCTTGGCATACTCATCGCGTTTGTATCCAATTATCTCTTCCAGGATTCCGGTGATGATGCATGGCGATGGATGCTGGGAATTCAGGCATTTCCTTCAACGCTTTTCTTGATACTCCTTTTCTTCATTCCGGAGAGTCCACGCTGGCTGGTGGTAAAACGCGGCGATCGCCAGCGAGCAAAAGAGATCTTCGCGATGATCAACCCTGACACAGCTGAGGCAGAAGTGGAATCTATCGAAAGGGCGCACGCCAGTGCAAACAATGAAAAAACAGAGCAGCTCTTCTCACTCAAATACAGTTTCCCAGTAACGCTTGCAATTTGCTTCGCGGTATTCAACCAGGTCTCCGGAATCAATGCCATTATATATTATGCTCCGCGCATCTTTGAAATGACCGGGCTCGGCACCAAGTCCGCTTTCCTGTCGACAGCCGGACTCGGTTTGGTGAACTTCGGATTTACCCTGCTGGCGGTCAACTTTATCGACCGTTTCGGGAGAAAGAAACTCATGCTCGTAGGATCGATTGGACTCATCCTTACACTCGGCCTCGTCGCGCGTTCTTTCTATGCGGAAGACTTTAACGGGTATATCGTGCCGCTCAGCCTTTTTGTATACATCGCTTTCTTCGCGTTCTCTCAAGGTGCTGTGATCTGGGTATTCATTTCTGAAATATTTCCCAACGAGGTACGAGCCAGTGGTCAGGCATTGGGAAGTTTTACCCATTGGTTTATGGCAGCAGTGATCGCCTTCAGCTTCCCGTACATCGCGGAAAGTATCGGCGGAGGCAACACTTTTATGATTTTCACTTGCATGATGATCCTGCAACTCCTTTTTGTCATCAGGGTCATGCCGGAAACAAAAGGCAAGACGCTGGAGCAGAACGTTTAGATTTTTAGACCTGGATTCATTCAGGCAAAACTTATCCATTGAATTATGAGACAGCTTTGTACAGTTATTGTCAGCCTTGCCCTGCTAACCCAGTGTCTTGCCCAGCAACCCGGCATTGTAAAAAAAGAAATAACGGTTAAGAAAGGTCAACGTTACCTGAATCTGCCCGTCAATGCTGGAGACCCCTCCGTACTTGCCCGCGTCAAAGTAGACGGCAAGATCATCGATCAGTTTACAATCAACATCGCCAGAAGCAACCCAAAATATTGGACCTATTTCGATGTTTCACCGTACGGCGGCAAAAAGGTCACTATCGAAATCGAAAATGCACCCGTTACCTCACGTACATCGTCTCCTGAAAGCAACCTCGCCCAACCCACGCCTGACGCGAAAGTCCTGGACCTGGTTTTCACTGATGTGAAATACCCGGGGCAGGATACGGTGTACATGGAACGCGACAGACCGCAAGTGCATTTCTCTGCGCAACGCGGCTGGATCAACGATCCCAACGGCCTTGTTTACGACGAGCCTGAGTACCATATGTACTTTCAACACAATCCCTATGGTTGGGCATGGGGTAACATGCATTGGGGCCATGCGGTCAGCCGTGATCTCATCCATTGGGAACAACTTCCCGAAGCGATCTATCCTGTTGTTGGAGCGGTGTCAGCAGAAGGTGCCAGACCGGACGCAGCGTTTTCCGGCTCTGCTTTCCTGGATCCCAATAATACTGGAGGGTTCAGGAAGAATGGCATCGATCCGTTGCTTGCCATGTATACAAGCACCGGCCGTGGTGAATGTCTGAAGATGAGCTACGACAAGGGTAGAACGTTTTCGGACTATGAAGGCAATCCGATCCTCAAACACAATGGCCGCGATCCCAAGGTCTTTTGGTACGAGCCCGCCCGCCACTGGGTTATGGTGGTTTGGGATGCAAGTGTTGCGCGGAAGGTGGGAGCCGAAGAAGTATTTGTTCGTCAGCATTCTGTTTACACCTCCGGTGACCTTCGCACGTGGACGTATCAATCGGGAATCGAAGGGTTTTTCGAATGTCCTGAGCTTTTTGAATTGCCAGTTGAAGGAGAACCGGGTCTGTCGAAATGGATCATGTATGACGCGCATGGTCGCTACGTGGTCGGCGTGTTCGATGGTAAGACGTTCAAGGTTGAACAACCCTTCACGCAATATGAGCATGGTGGTGGATACTTTTATGCATCGCAGACATTCAACAACCTCCCTGGCCGCAGAATCCAGATTGGTTGGGGACGCAATATCACACAGCCCGGTATGCCGTTCAATCAGGCGATGCTGTTTCCATCTGATCTTAGGCTCCGAAGAACGAATGCGGGCTTTGCACTCTGCCCCACACCTATCACTGCGATCAACACGCTCCATGGAAAAGGCGATAAGATCGAAAACAAGATTGTTACGGCGGAAAGCCCTGCTACGATCAGCGTCGACCATGCAAAGGCCCTCCACATCATCGCAGAATTCGAACGAGGCAATGCTCCTGTAACGCTAAGCGTACTCGGCTACGAACTTCGTTACGATAATGAATGGGAATTTGCCGTTGCCCCACTTTTGAAAAAAGACTCGCCCACTGTTCCAGCCGGACCTTTTACAGCACCGACGGCTTCTGCACCTGTCAAGTACGTATCGCCTGGCGAGAAGCTCAAGATCGAAGTCATCGTAGACAAGAACATACTTGAATTTTATGTTAACGACGGTGAGCTCTACTACGTCACCGATTTCAGCGGAACGAAGGCTGGAAAGGTTGAAGCGTTTATCAGGCCGCCTCAGAACGCTGGGCAGCGGAACGCAGTACCGAGAAAGTTTCTGGTGAAGAGCCTGCAGGTCTATGAGCTCAGCTCGATCTGGAAGAAATAGGAACCGGCATTCATTTGTAATCACGAATAACCGGCCAAGATTCAAAAGATATAAAATGAGATCGACTAACAATCCAAATAAGATGAAGGTGCTGTCGTTTGGCGAAATACTCTGGGACATCATTGACGGTGTTGGCCACCTGGGCGGAGCTCCGTTCAATTTCGCTGCGCACTTTGCGCAGTATGGAGTACAGTCTCTAATGATCTCCGCCGTTGGGAACGATAAATACGGCAAGGATGCGTTGAGGATTGCAAAAAGCTATGGTGTAGACGTGTCCCTGGTGCAGATGGACCCTGCTCATGATACCGGAACCGTGGAAGTGAAATTGACAAATGGAATACCGAGCTACCGGATCAAACCCGACGTTGCTTATGATTTTATACTGTACGAACCGTTGTGGGAAAAAATTCCGGCCGATTCTTTCGATGTCTTCTACTTCGGGTCACTCGCTCAGCGAAACCCGGTGTCCGCTACGACGCTCAAGGAAATATTGCTGCACAATCATTTCCCATATGTTTTCTATGACGTTAACCTGCGTGTGAAGGGATACTCCAGGACGATTGTCGTCGAATCCCTTCAGCGTTGCAATGTGCTCAAGCTGAATATTGAAGAAGTGGGTGTGTTGGCGGAGCTGCTCTTTGGCAATGGATTCTTTGCCGTTCAGGATTTTTGCGACCGGATTGCACGCGCGTATTCCATCAGCATAATCATGGTAACCGCCGCAGAGAACGGATGTTTTATCTACGACGAAGGGGTGCTGAGCAGGATCCCGGGCAAGGCGATCGTCATGTCCGATGCAGTTGGAGCCGGCGATGCGTTCAGCGCTTCGTTCATGTTTGAGTTCCTGAAACACGGCGACGTGATGACAGCCGCGACGAAGGCGAACGAAGTGGGCGCATTTGTTGCCAGCCAGAAAGGAGCAATCCCACGTTATCCCTCTGAGATATTGCAATTCCTGGAAGCGCGAAAGCACTGACCCAGGTAAAGAGTCGATGGAAATTCGAACGACATGAAAATTAAGGGTGGGACAAGCGGTTGGTTGAGATACCGTTCATCGCGGTCAGCTGGCTCCATGCAGATCGATTTTCGAATGCCTGATACAATTTTATACTTGATCCGGTACGAAGTGTAAAATTGCCGGGCTGCGTGGCGCAAACGATTTCACGCCTGTATATTTAGTAAGCTGTATGGTTCGAATCCTAAAGAAAATGATACTTGACAGATAGTCCCCAGATAGTACAAACTTTACATTCGTCCCGGGGAGAGGATCAATCTCTTCATTTGGGTTTAAATGAGATTGCCGGTAGATCAATCGCACACAGAGCGCCGGCTTTCCAAATAGGGTGGCGTTGCAGGACGCTGCCCTTTTTTATTGGCACTTTTCACTCTTTGAGACCGCGCTCATGAAAATTACTCATTATTTTTTGGTTGCCCTTTGTGGCCTTGCTGTCGCCTGCAATACTGCATCCGTCAAATCGAAATACAAGATTGGATTCTCACAGTGCACAGGCGCCGACGCCTGGAGAAAGCAAATGCTCACGTCGATGCAGGGCGAACTTCTTTTTCACCCCGATATCGAGATGGTTGTAGAGGACGCGGGCGGCGACAATAAAAAACAGGTCGCCGACATAGACAGACTGCTAAGAAGCGGCATAGATCTGTTGATCGTATCACCCAACGAGGCTGACCCTGTAACACCGATTGTTGAAGAGGCTTTCAGGAAAGGAATTCCAATTGTGATCCTCGACAGAAAAATCAACTCGAGCCTGTACACGGCTTATGTTGGGGCAAACAACTATGAGATAGGAAAACTTGCAGGGTCGTATGTTGTCAACCTTCTCGGAGGCAAAGGCAGGATCATGGAGATCTGGGGATTGCATGGCTCCACACCCGCAATCGAGCGTGACCGTGGATTCAGGGAAATACTCAGCGGCCATCCTGACATCGATATTGCCATGCAGGTTGATGGCAAATGGGAGATCGACACCGTGAAAAGCAGGCTCGCCAAAAAAACTCAGCTGCCGGTTAAGCCTGACCTTGTCTTTGCTCACAATGATGTTATGGCTTATGGTGCGTATACCGATTTTAAGAGAAGGGGCACAACCGATGATATTAAGTTCATTGGCATCGACGGCCTTCCTGGTCCGGGAAGCGGCATCCAGCTCGTAGATGATCAGATATTAAGTGCAACGTTCCTGTATCCCACTGGCGGCGAGGAAGCTATTCAAGTGTCGAGCCGTATTTTGCATCGCGAGCCTTTTGAAAAGGAGAACATACTTCACAGCACCGTCATCGACAGCAAGAATGTGCGTGTGATGAAACTGCAGACAGATAAGATTATGACGCAGCAACGAGACATTATTCGGCAACAGTCGATGATGAATGAGCAGCTGAGCGCCTACTATTCCCAGCGGAGGTTCATTTATGTGCTGGCGGTCGGCCTTGCGGTAATGATACTGATCGGTTCGGCGGCCATAATCGCGTGGCGTCAAAAGAATGAAGCCAACCTGAGGCTTGAGGCAAAAACAAGGGAGACAATCGAGCAGCGAAATAAAATTGAGTTGATGGCAGAGCGTGCAGCCCTTGCATCCCAGGAGAAGCTGAGCTTTTTCACAAACATCTCTCATGAGTTCCGGACGCCGTTGACGCTCATTATGGGCCCAATTGAGGAACTGCTTGCGAAGTGCGACGACCTCAAGCCGTATTTGAAGGAAGACCTCAAACTTATAAACAAAAACGCGTTGCGACTTCTTTTGCTGGTCAACCAGCTAATGGATTTCCGAAAGATTGAGGAGCGCAAAATGTTGCTCAAGGCAACGCGCCAGGATCTCATCGGATTCCTGAAAGACGTTATGGGTTCATTTGACAAAGTCGCCAGGAGCCGGAAAATAGAGTTCAAACTCTATTCTTCCTTTGACGAGCTTGACCTATGGTTTGACCCCGACAAACTCGATAAAGTTATTTTCAATTTGTTTTCCAATGCATTCAAATTCACTCATGACAATGGAAAAATCACCGTGACCGTCTCTCACGGAGATAGCGATAAAACCGTGGCGGTATTTATCGAGGACAATGGAATCGGGATGGCAGCGGAGCACGTCGCGAAAGCATTCGATCGGTTCAACACGGGAGAGAATTTCAGCGGCACCGGCCTTGGGCTTTCGCTGTCGAAGGAGTTTATTGACATGCATCACGGAAGCCTTTTGCTATCAAGCGAGAAAGGAAAGGGGAGCCGGTTTTGCATCATACTAAGAACCGGCAGTGAACACCTTGCCGCCGAGGAATTCGCTTCACCAGAAGTGAAGTTCGCGCGGGACCGGAATTTCGAAAAGTTTGTGGAGGATGCTTCGCTCGGAAGCCTTGATGAAGAAGACGGAGTCGTCAAGGAGCATACGGTGCTTGTCATCGACGACAACGCTGAAATGCGCGCCTTCATCAAAAGTAAACTGACCCCCGACTTCAACGTCAAGGAAGCCTCCGATGGTACTCAGGGCCTCAAGCAGGCGTTCGCGACCGTCCCGGATGTGATCATCTGCGACATCATGCTTCCTGGTAAAAGCGGATTCGAGGTAGCCACGCAACTCAAGTCAGACCTTCGGACATCTCATATCCCCATTATTATCCTGACGGCGATGAGCTCCATGGAACAGCGGATCACCGGTGTTAAGACAGGTGCCGATGAATACATCACAAAGCCATTTGTCTTTGAATACCTGCTTGAACGAACGCGAGCTCTGATCGCGAACAGGCAATTGCTCCGAGATCATTACAGCCACGATCTGAACATCGATTCAAAGATGCCCACAGCCGGGGATTTGGACAGGAAATTTGTCAATGACTTCACTGCCACGATTGAGAAAAATCTCGGCAAGTCCGATCTCTCCGTCAATGAAATTGCCCAGGAGCTTGGCATGTCGCGCATTCAGGTTTATCGCAAAGCCAAAGCGCTGCTAGGCCACAGCGTCAATGAGTACCTGGTAAATGTGAGGTTAAAGAAGGCTAAGTACCTCTTGCTCAACACTAGCAAAACGATTTCAGAAATTGCGTTTGATGTCGGCTTTTCTTCGTCGGCATATTTTTCCACGATCTTCAAGAGCAAGTTCAGCCGGTCACCCAAGGAATATAAAGCAAGCAAGCTCAACTGACTTCGGTCTCATCCGCCAATCTCTATTTTTGACGAGGCACCGTCCATCAAAAGCAAAAAATCCCAACCATAGTGCTTGTTTGATTTTGTTTGACTGCCGGGTTGTCGCCGGTGGGACGCGAACCTGGTCTGTGACGGACTTAAATACAATATTTTTTAACTCATCAATCCACAGGGAGCCGCGGAACTTCCCCCAGAAGGAAGTGACGAAAAAATTTAGGTCGTATTAAAACATTCATTGGTTGGAAACGTCTCATATGTAATCAATCACGCATCAATGAATCCTGCTACCGAACGAATGATTTTCCGCTGGGTCCACCTGATCCTAAGCATTCCGGTCATTGGATATATCTATGGACCAGTGGCCGAAATCCCCCAGGCTGCAGCAGCTGTGCGCTGGGTTTTTTTTCCCTTTGTGGTACTATCGGGACTGTGGATGTGGAGAGGTCAATGGCTGATTCGAAAAATCAAAGCCAGGAAATGATTTGAGGCCGGGTCTATAGAACGGAATTTACTTTTTAGAATCCTTTTTACTTTTTCCGGCAACTTTATTTGAACGAAGCCCTTTAACCATGGCCCGGTAAAAAAAATTAAAGTAAAGATTATTCTAATAGTAAAGTTTATTCAATCTATGCAATTCGAGCATTGGTAAACTTGAAAAAAGTTGACCATGCGCTCAATTGCATCACTTATTTGGCTTGGTGCCATTTCCTTTCATTCCTTATCAGGCGCTCCAATTGACTCAACGAAACGCACGGGGCAATCAATGGTAGCTACTCCTCGCTTCAATACACTCAACATGGCGCCAGTAAGTGGCAACATTGTGAACAACCACGCCAATGTCGACTTTACTTTCGTCTACACAAAGAACAGATTTATGTGGACGACTGCGTTTGCAGTGGATCTGGAGGATAGTCGTTCCGAAATGAATTATTTTCTAACCAATGTTCGGTTTAAAATAAATTTCACGAAGCATTTTGGCGTAAGCCCGTTCCTTGCTTTTTATTCCGAGCATGCCCACCAACTATTTGATCCGGTGTCTGACATGAATGGAGGGCTGCTGTTTTCCTACCGGTGCAACCGTCTTGTTATCGAGGCGTTCTTTTTGGCGGTCAGATTGACCCATCCGACAATCGAGAGGGATGTCATCAATCGCTTCGAAATCAAGTACAATTTCAAATTCATTGTGCTTTCGGGTTTTATCTATCAAAATACAAGCTACTTTGATAGTAAACGCAGACTGGCGGTTGGATTCAAAACGATTTTTCCGAAGTTCACCATCTTCGAAAAATTGGCGGCACGCTCAGAAGTGACAGGTTCGTTTAGGATTGACGAGAATCCGGCCACAACGAACCTCAATGGCGTTTTCCTTTCCCTGGCTTTTCCTTTAAATATTTAATGCTTTAAAATTCACTGGGCAGTTATCATTTTTTCTGCAGCATTTTCTTATAGGCAAGTGGACTTTTCCCCGTTGCTTTCTTAAAAATTCGGGTGAAATGGCTTTGATCTGAAAACCCGGTTAGATAGGCAATATCTGAAAGCGAGTGCTTTGAAGATTTCAGCATTTCGATTGCTTTTTCGATCCTTAACTTCCGGATGTAGTCTCCAAAAGAAAGATCGTTGAAATATTTCGAAAATTCCCGTGACAGGTAAGCTGGATGAACGTGGAGATTTTCCGAAATCTGTTTCAGGTTAAGCGCGAGGTTTGTGTCGATTTGATCTTGAATTATCTCTTTGAGTTCCAGCGCCCAGGCCGGAACCTTGCCCTTTTTCTGCTGCTTGAGAAATTTTCTGTAAACGTCCAGCAGCATGTCTTCGACGGGACTCTGGGTGTGTTTCTCTTTTTGCAGATATTTTGCCCAACTATACAGGGCGTCATATAAAACCATGCCCTTCTCCAGCAGTTCATGATCATCAACGTTGTTATAGGCAAGTCCGGCGGAGATTGCCCACAGCCCGGCTGATTGGCTGGCAAGGTCATGACGGTCCGTGTCCGCACCCCTTACAATACGTGCTATTACATTTAGTGCTGGATCTTTCAGCCCATGCTTCTTCAGGATATAATCGAACGTGCATTCGTCTCCATAGTGAGAATACTCCACGTCGGGGAGATCGAATGGTATGGCGTTGAATTCCTTTGACCGCCTGGTAACGTCCTCAAAGGGAACGTAAATAAATTCTGCGTTGGGATCAACGAAACGACGGATCAGCCAGGGGCAGGCTAACCGGTCTATTTTTGGGTGTTCACGCGTGATCCATTTCATAGTTGTTGCCAAGACTCTATCTAAATTTCCTTCGCCGTCAGTGATGACCAAAATAGATTTCAGTCAAGTGATCACCGCGAGGCGATCAATTACTAAAAATAACAATATCGATAGCGACTGCGCATTCGAAAGGTAAAAACTTGAATTCTTGAGGAAATTACTGCGAACAGGAATCACTTTGTCGACGGCGTTATTCCAAAGCATGGGCAACTCTGAGCAATTTGACAGATCGAAATGCACTTGATTTGCAATAAAAAGGGGGAGAAGCAATTTGCTTGCTCTCCCTCATATTATCCGTGACTCCTGCGACTTCCCGACGGGTCGATTTAGCTTTTCAAGAAACTAAAAATGTTCATACTCTTTTCACATGCTGACTAGCTGGTTCTCTTTCAACGTCGAAGCATTCATGCCCTTGGCGAGCAGCCAAACGCCCAGCGAAAATTCGAACAGCGCTACAGCAATCGCGAACAGCCCTGTCGACGGTGCATGCTGTTCGATAAGCCCAAAGAGGATACAGACGTCACCAGTAATAAGCAGAATTCCTCCGACGATGCCGACTAACGAAAGTCCGCGAGGCACAAGGCGGGAATGATAAAGCAGGAACCCCAGAAGGAGGTCGTTGATCGCGGGCATGAAGCTTTGCCCAACGAGGAACATCCTGTCATACATCGCAACCTGCGTTTGGCCGATGATCAGGGCATCAGCGCCTGCTCCATTCTGCCGAAGCGCTACGACCGACAAAAGGAACGCGACACCGGCGAACATTGTGCTCGCTTCCAGGACGCGCGAGCCTATGAGACCGATCGCCATTCCTTCGTTTTGCTTCCGAAGTACTGGGTATAACACTATGGCAGTCCCGATGCCAGCAAGTGCTACAACAAGCTCCAAGATCACACCGATGATTACCGGCGTGTCCGGACCGGTTCCGAGAATGAAGTTTGGCTCATGGATTCCTTGATAAAGAGCCAGGGTCGGGATAGAGATAAAAGTTAACAAGTAGAGACCACCTCCGACCAGCGACGTTTTCCTTAGCGAGGTCATTGGGCCGGATTCAGTGGAGAGATCTGCGGGGATAATATCTGTTGAATTCATTTTTTTCGGTTGTTGATACGTCAAAACATTATTCGTTTTACAGAGAATTTTTTACGCCTGCCGTTCGCGCCAGATCGAAAAGGTTCTGCACGGGAACATGGACGACCGGTGGGAGATCGAACCCCCGGAATAATAGTCTCAGGGCCAGGGATACTTCATAAGCAAATACAGGGATGGCAAAGGAGAATGCCAATGCGGACATTTGGGGATAGATCCCGAACGTCACCAATACTGCGTTAAGTGAAATGAGTGGTCCGCCCAGGAGACCAAGAAACGTAATGAGGCGCGGGACAAGCTTTGACTTGTACAGCAGGTAACTTGTAAGGAAAGTGCTTGGTCCCAGGATCAAGTTAGGGCCGTACAGGAAAGTCCAGTTGTGAACGTTGAGCAACAATTTTCCAGCCATGATATAAGACTGAAGATTAGGATGTGTTTCGCCCAGGAATTCATGGTTCAAGGACACAATTGCCAGCAGGCTCATGATGCCGATAATGATGATAGTTGCTTCCAGTAACCTGAAACAGACCGTTCCAAGCGCCATGGTCTCATTGTATTTTTTCAGGATCGGATAGAGTGTGATCGATGTCCCTACTACTGACAGAACTAACAGGATCTCAAAGAAGGCACCCCATAGAATCTGCGTTTCGCTGGCTGCGGTTTTAACAATGTATGCGGCGTCGCGCAGAATTGGATCATATAAGAGCAGGCCCGCGATTGCTGTGATTTCCGTGGCGATGAACAGGATTCCTGCGACGATAGCGATGTTTCTATTTGTTTTCATTTTATTGAAGATTTTAATTGCTTTCCGAACGCTTATCTCCTTGCAAGCGGATTGCTTTTCCAGGCTTTGCCGAAGTGCATGCTGATGACAAGGCTCCGGTTGTACATTTCACCTTTGTAGGCGATGTTCGTGAGCCCGTAATTGTATCGCACGTCCAAGCGAACGGTCTTGCGCTTTGTATGAAAAGTATAACCTCCGCCAACCTGCGCGCCAGCCTCCCAATGTCTAAAGCCGTCAACCGAGTTGGTGAATGAAAAGGAAGTTGAAGCGCCTTCGGTCTCCCGTGTACCATAGAAATTATAAGCGATCGATGGTCCTGCATTCACATGAACCCGCCCAAAATGAAAGCGCGCGAGAACGGGCAGCTCAACGGAATACAGTCGAAGAGTTGTTTTGGTAACCGTCAACGGATTGTTTTCCTTTAGAGAGCCTCCTTTCATCATGAAATACAGCTCAGGCACAATAGAAAAATTTGGAGTGAATCCTGCCTGGAAGGAAACTCCTGCCTGTGCGCCAATCACTGCCTTCTTATAGTCGGCCAGGTCGCTGTTCTGCTTACCATAATTCAGGTTTGTGCCTACGATATTGAATACAAAGTCCAGGTACGTTTTAGGCGTTCTGTTTTCTTGCCTCGTGGAATCAGATCCGGATATGCGACCTTGTGCGAATGTGTTTGCTGCCAGGAAAATCATACCTAGTATGAGTCCTGTTTGTGCTTGTTTTTTCATATTCTTTGTTTTTTGAACAAATGAACATGAACGCCGGAGGTGCTGAAATTCTATTATGCAAAGGAGGAAAATGTGTCTGCGTACTGACGATTTCGGCCTGCGAAATAAAAGGTGATTTACGCCCCGGTTTTGATCAATTGGAAGAAAACATCTTTGTAGGTGTCCGAGATCGGGATCATTTCGCCTGCAATTCTGATTCTGCTGCGCTCTACGGATTCGATCTTGTTCAGGGCCACCATGAACGACTTATGGACCCGGCAAATGATGTGAGGCGGAATCAGCTTTTCGAACTCGCTGAAATTCTGCAACGTCATTATTTTTTTGGTAGTTGTGTGGATCCTCCGGTAATCCCGCATTCCTTCAATATACAGGATGTCGTGTAGCATGATCTTCTCGAGCCTGTTTTCCGTTTTCACGAAAATGAAATCCGGTTGAGATTCTGACGCATGCCTGACCAGGTTTTCCTGGGCTTTGTTTACTGCTTGCAAGAACCGATTGAACGTGAAGGGCTTCAGGAGATAGTCGGTTATCTGGAGCTCATATCCTTTCAGGGCGTATTCCTGATAGGCTGTTGTAATAATTACCTGGCTCGTGATTTTGGAATTTTCGAGGAGTTCGATGCCCGTCAGTTCATCCATATTTATGTCGAGAAAAAGCAGATCTACTTTATTGTTGTTTAGGTAGGTAAGACCTGTAAGGGCATTGTCGAACGTGGCATCCAGCTGCAGGAACGGGACCTTGTTCACGAAGTCCCGCGTCTTTTCCAGCGCGAGGGGCTCATCCTCGATGATTACGCAGTTATACTTATTCATTCGGCACTGTTAAATTGACACGGTAGACTTCGTCTGCCTTTTGCACTTGGAGTGAATAATTGCCGGCATAAATCAAATCGAGCCTTTTTTGAACGAGTTCGTTTCCCAGGCCACCATTGAGCTGCTTCGGCGATTTGGAATCGTATCTATTCTCACAGACCAATTGAATGGTTTCGGCATTTATAGAGATGCTGACGGTGATGGCATTCTCGAGCTTCTTGTTATTCGTATGTTTGAATGCATTTTCAATAAATGGAATAAAAACCATTGGCGCAATGCGCCGTTCACCGACGGTACCGGTCACTGAAAAATTTACGTACGTTGCGTTTGCCGTTCTTATTTTTTGAAGAGCGATGTACTTTTCGATGTATTCGATCTCTTGAGATAGCAGAATCTTGCTGGCGGTCGTTTCATAAAGCACGAAGCGCAGGATATCGGAAAGCTTGTTTAAGTAACCTGATGCTTCAAGCGGGTCCCTCAGAATCAGCGTGTCGATGTTGTTGATCGTGTTGAACAGAAGGTGTGGGTCAAGTTGCGATTTTATAAGGGCCATCTCCATTTCATGATTCTTCTCTGTTAAAATTTGCTTAAGCTTTATTTCATTGAACCATGTTATGAATCCTCTTATTACCAATGCCACGGCTCCGCACATAGCCCCGATTACAGTCATGACAAGAATTACGGTGCGATACGTCGATCTTCCATTTTTGCCGCCTTCGTCCATATCGATGACATGGCCGGCTTCAATCAGGTTACGATGCAGCAAATATGCTATTGTGGCGCCGACAACTGAAATTGCGAGGCCGACCGGAACGGCGAGAAGGAATTTTTTCTCTTTAAGATATCTTGGAAAAAGGAAAAAATAATAGAGATAGAATGAAATGACCGAGGGGAGAAGAGCGAAAAGTGCAATGTTCTCGAGCGCATTTACGACGCGTGTTTCGCGGGTACTTGCGTAAAGGCCGCTTCGGTAGTAGAGCATTACCGTGATGAAAACCAGCAGGAGATAACATGCCCAAAAACCGATGTGTAGTGAAATAACAAAGGACCTCTTCATAACGTCAGTAAGTAGCCGTCCGGAAACACGGTATTCAACCCTGACGGAAGGAAAAGCATGTGACCCGAACGATTTGGATGTAAAGTAGGTGAATAATAGGTGACTTGCTTTTCTTTGAACAGCTTGGATCTGATTGAGGGGAAGTTGCGGTATAAGGGCATAAAAAGGGAAACGTGGCAATAGTCGTATAGCGCGAGGGAGGTCACACCTTTCAGTCGCGTCCTCCCGGCCTGCGTAAAAAATTAGCTTAAGAAAATGCGCCCGGAACCATTGATTCCGGGCGCATGACATTAGTTAATGGCAGCAAAATTTCCTTTTGCGATGTTGATTACTACTGCTTTTTCCAGCTAAGGACAATAGGTTTTATCCCATTATCATCGAGTAATTTCATAAAGGCCGCAACCTCGCCTTTCAGCAAAGCGTCCATGTCATTTTGAACCTGCGTGAGCTGACCTTTCAGCAACGTGTATACTTCCTTGTGCTGGTCAGCGGGACGGAAGTCTGCCGTGGCAACGGCGCCACCGAGGTATGCCATTTTTCCGGCTAGCATTTCCGGATAGCGGACGTCGTCCTGACCGCTGCCTGTATATTTCGGCTGGATCAATTTCGACTCCACTTTCAGGATAGCCGTATCCAGCTTCCCGGCTGCGTCTACAAGGTTTTTGTTTTTGCTCTTGCCTTTCAATACATCTCGCAAGTCCATCACCTGCCGGCGAACCAGCTCGAGCTCGTTCACCATGTCAGCCATTGTATTCATGTCTTTATATACAGCGGCGACAAAATCTGTTTGAGCCTGGATGTCTTCCATTGTTCCGTCAGAATGCGGATCTTTTAGAATATTGATCGTGCTCGTGAATTTTTGCCCGCCCGTTGTCATGCTTATGTTGTATTTACCGGGAGCGATGAGGTAGCTCTTGAACTGACCGACATGCGCGGGTCGCTTGCGGTCCTTATCAAGGGGTACCCAATCCGCACCCTGTGGCATCGTGCGTGCCGTAAAATCCTTGCCAGGCTTGGTTTGCAAATCCCACCACACACGGTTGATACCTGCCTTTCCTTTTTGTTTGAATGTTCGGATCGTGTCGCCTTTCGTATCCGTGATGTATAGTTTCACGCTGTCCTTGTCGGAATTTGTCCAGTAATTAATGGAAGCGCCGTATGGCGGATCGAATCCCCATGACGGCTCGGGAAGAAACTGAAGCGTGCTTGTCCTGGGTTGAAAGCGATAGGCATCTTTCGGATTGAACAATGCCGCTTTCGTATCGGCCGCATTCGCCGGCAGCTGCTGAATGGGCGTGAGGTCATCGAGAATCCAAACGCCGCGACCGTAAGTTCCTATCACCAGGTCATTGAAATGCTCCTGCACTTCGATCCAGTAATAGGGTGTGTGCGGAAGGTTGTTCATGAAGGTTTGCCACGTTTCCCCGTCGTCGAAGGATATATATAAGGAGGTCTCCGTGCCGAGATAGAGCAGACCCTTCCTTTTCGGATCTTCCTTGATGCTGCGGCAGTAGCTGATCCCTGGCGCAATTCCTTTCACGATCTTCTTCCAGGTCTTGCCATAATTTTCAGTTTTGTATACATATGGCTGGAAATTTCCCTGCTCATGAAAGTCCACCACCAGGAATGCTTTGCCCTCGACGTAACGTGAAGCTTCGATGTTTCTCACTGCTCCTTGCGCTGGAAGTTCAAGAAGATTTTTGGAAACATTTGCCCACGTCTGTCCGCCGTCCTGAGAGATGTTGATCTGACCATCGCTGCTGCCGGTCCACAGCAAGCCCTGTTTCGTCGGTGACTCCTCGAAAGACGAGATCACGTTGGCATATTCAACGCCGATGTTGTCGGGAGTAAGTCCGCCTGACTTCTGTTGCTGCTTCTTATCATTGAGTGTCAGATCGGGACTGATGACCTGCCAGCTTTGGCCGCCGTTGATGGTCTTGTGTACGAACTGACTGGCTGCATACACCGTGTTATGATCGTGCGGCGAAATCAGCAAAGGGAACGTCCATTGAAAACGATACTTCACGTCGGCCGCGGGCGATCCGGGAACATATTCGGGCCAGATTTCAACCTGACGGTACTGGCGGTTCTTTTCATTGAACCGGACGACAACACCACCCACTGCGCCCGTGCCCGATGCCGTTGAATAGATAAGGTCCGGATCTTTCGGATCGGGCGTTGCGAACCCACTTTCACCACCACCGACCTCATGCCACATGCCGCTGGAGATGCTGGCAATATTTTGCTGTCCGAAGAATGCGTTGCCGCCGCTGCGGCTGGGGCCGCGCATGGATGGTCCGTCCTGCTTGTTGGTGAGAACGTTGTAAGGAATATTGTTGTCTACGGTAACATGATACAGTTGCGCGATGGGCAAAGCAATCCTGTCCCAGGTCTTGCAGCGATCGCGCGAAATGGAAACACCTCCATCGTGGGCAACGATTGAACGCTTCGGATTCATCGGGTCGATCCACATGTCGTGATGATCTCCGTAGGGTTGTGAAAGGAAGTCAGTAACCGGCAGAAGCGATTTGCCTCCATCGATGCTGGTGAAGAAGCCTGCATTGATAAAATGAATTTCGTTGGCGTTGTCAGGTGCTGCCTGGCAGCGGGTATAGTATGCCTGCCTTCCCGAAAGGTTTCTGTCGGAGTTCGTCAATACCCAGTTTTTTCCCTTGTCTTCAGAGCGCCAGAGTTCACCTGACTCAACCTTGCCTCCCATGGTCTCCACGCCATCACCAGTCTCGATCAGGGCATACACTCGATTCGGCGCTGCGGGGGACATGGTAAGTGCGATCTTGCCGACGGGACCTTCGGGCAATCCATTTCCCGTAAGCTTCTTCCATGTATCGCCTCCGTCAGTTGACATGTGCAAACCACTGCCGGGTCCGCCACTCGTTCGATTCCAGTTCTTGAGCACCAGCTGCCACATTCCGGCAAACATGATCCTTGGATTGGTCGGATCCATGACAAGATCAGAGGCACCTGTATTCTCATCGACAAACAAAACCTGCTTCCAGGTTTTTCCACCATCTGTTGACTTGTAAACGCCCCGATCTTTTTGAGGAGCATAGGCATGCCCCATGGAGCAGACAAACACAATCTCGGGATTGGAAGGGTGGATGATAATCCTAGAAATTCGTCCTGTATTTTCAAGTCCGGAAAGTTGCCAGCTTTCGCCGCCATCAGTGGATTTGTAAACACCATTTCCAACGGTGACGTTGGAGCGAATGAATGTTTCACCCGTTCCTGCAAACATGATTTGCGGATCGGAGGCAGCCGCCGCCAATGCGCTGACGGAAGATACCGGCTTGTCGTCAAACACCGGACGCCATGCGAGTCCGCCATCGGTGGTTTTCCAGAGTCCACCCGATGCTGCACCTGCAAAATACACAAGGTCGTTTCCCGGAATGCCGATAGCACACGTGACACGGTTTCCGACCGGTCCGATATGTCTGAACTTCAGCTGTTCAATGTCTTCTTTCTTAAGCACCTGTGCCAGGCCGACTTGCCAAATGAGCATCAGGGACAAGGCTGCGTATGTAATACGTTTCATGGAATTTGGGTTTTAAAGGTCATGTTGTGGAATGTAGGTTTAAATACCTGAAAAAAGAAAACAAATAGCCGCGAACGGCGTGCTGCTTAACACGGCGGCAATGTTGTTCTTCCTGAATCGAAATTAATCGGTGAACTGTTTAAGAAAGAAACGGGACGGAGGTCGGCTGGAAAGTGCCTTTACAAATGTTATTTCTTTTTTTCAATAAACAAAACTGGAAGAGCTGCCCAGTGTAATAGAATAGCCTGCTCATCTGGCGCACATTTTGTGCATAGCGTCTTCCCTGAAACAAAATCCACAATTTTCACATGGAATTTATTCCACTGTGGTCTTCCGATTGTTTTACAGCGCGGGGCAAGCAGAATTTAGACTTGGTACAATAATTATGTTTTTTGAACGCCGGATGTCCCGGTTGAAAGATCTACTGCTATTGATTGTGGAATCTACCCCCGGTACAAATCGGAATGTTAAACCTAAATTCAATTTTATGATATCAACAAGCGAAGTTAAAATTGACAAGGATCTGAAAAACAAAAAGATCACGACCAAGGTGCACTTCAATGCGAGTCCTGAAGAAGTATGGAAGGCATGGACCGAAAGGGAAATCCTTGATAAGTGGTGGGCTCCCAAACCGTGGCGTGCAGAAACCAGGAAAATGGAATTCAAAGAAGGTGGCTCCTGGCAGTACGCAATGATTGGTCCCGAGAACAAAAAGCAATATGCGAAAATGTCGTATACAGAAATCGATGCGCCCAATAGCTTTGAAGCAAACGATTCCTTCACCAATGAAAAAGGTGTAGACGATAAATCATTTCCACAGACCACGTGGCGTTGCGAGTTCAAACCCTCGGGCACAGGGACGGATGTTAAAATTGTCATGACGCCAAAAACGGAAGGGGCATTGGAGAAAAATCTCGAAATGGGATTTGAACAGGGATTTAAGATGGCACTTGGAAACCTCGAAGATATTTTAGACGAAAACAACTAATCATTGACGATGCCAGAAAAAAGCCAGGTAGCATTACCTGGCTTTTTTCTTGTGCTGATTGTAAATACTTGAATGCTGATGAATTCCCGAATGCCTTTTTGTGTGGTGTGTCTGGCAGATGCAATAGGCAGGCAGATCATTTTAAATATCAATTGCTCCTTAAACTCTTGACAGGGTTCGCCAGCGCAGCCTTGATCGACTGTAGGCTTACAGTCGCCAATGCAACGAACATGGCAATTGCGCCAGAGACGATAAAGATCGTCACGCTGATCTCCGTTCTGTATGCAAAATTCTCCAGCCACTTCGTCATTGAATACCATGTAACCGGAACCGCGATGACAAAGCCAATCAGCACGAGCTTTAAAAAATCCCTACTGAGTAAGCCAACGATGCTGGTCACGGTTGCGCCAAGCACTTTTCTCATACCGATCTCCTTGGCTCTTTGCTGTGCAGTAAAGGCGACGAGGCCGAAAAGTCCCAAACATGTTATGAGGATCGTCATGGCCGCAGCAATACTGAAAAGCTTTGCGAAGCGCTGCTCATTCCGGTATTGCTCGTCAAAAGCCTGGTTAGCAAACTGGCTCGTGAATACATTGCCGGGGAAAAGTTCATTGTAGGTTTTCTGGAGATCAGCCATCACGCTGGGAACATCGGCTGTTGCCATTTTTATGGAAATGTATTGGCCGCTGACGGTGAGGCCGAAAACTATATTTTGGCGTTGTTCATGGGCTGACGACCAGTTGAAATCTTTTACTACGCCCATGATCCTTGCACGATTCCCACCGATCTCAAGATCATGGTCAACGGCTTCTGACGGCGTTTTAAATCCAAGCGATTTGGTTGCAGTCTCATTAACAATAACCCGCCACGGCGTTTCATTTTCCGTTGACGACGTGACGATGCTCGAAAAATCACGACCAGCGATCACCTGAAATCCGTATAGTTTGGAGAAAGTCGTATCGACGTATGTTGCAACGCCGCGAATTGCCATGGTTGGATCGTCTTCAGCCTTGCGTATGGAGGCACCGTTCCAGTTAAAGCCCCGGCCGGGAATTGATGATGAAAGTGCTGCTCCCTGCACGGATGCATTTGTGCGTATGCGTTGCAGAAATGTCTGCATCGCCACGCGCCGTATTGTGTTGTCGGGAAGCACGCGCGGGGTCCTTACTGTTACGATCTGTTCAAGGTCAAGGCCAATGTCCATTCCCTTCATGAAATTCAGTTGATTGTAAACAATAGCAGTACCGGCGATAAGGATGATGGACGCAGCAAACTGGAGCACCACGAGACTTCTTCTTAACCAATGATGCGAGGCCATTACCGAACCTCTTCCTTTCAGTATCGACGCCGGGTTAAATGAAGAGAGCACAAACGCCGGGTAAATTCCCGCCAGGATTGTTCCCGCGACAAGGATGATCGAGAACGCGATCCAGAAGCCGGGGTTCGTCCAAAGCACAGTGGACAAGTGTATACCGGCAAGGTCGTTAAGGGTGGGGATCAGTACGCTTGCAAAGACAATGGCAAGCAGGGCGGCCAGTAAATTTGTGAGGGCAGATTCGGTTAAAAATTGTCCCATAAGCTGCAAACGTTTCGCGCCTGACACTTTACGCACGCCCACCTCAAGTGAACGATTTACAGCCTGCGATGTAGAAAGGTTGATATAATTAACCAGTGCAATGATCAGCGTAATAATTCCGACGACCATGAAAAAATAAACAGTGCGATAGCTTCCAGTTACAATTCTGCCGGCCCCTTCGATCTTTGAATTCAAATGAATGTCGTTCAGTGGTTGCACCCGGACGTTGGCCACACCCCCTTCCTTGCGGATCATTTCGCCAACGTGCTTCAGGTAAACCTCCGTCATTTTTTTTTCAACGATTGGAACATCCGCGTCAGGTCGTATCTGGATATAGGTTGTGAAATTATTCCAACTCCAGCCACCATCCGGCTCGTTCGCATAATCTTTGCCTCGGAGAAGGTCCATCACCGGCAGGAGAATTTCGAACTCGAGATGTGAATTGGAAGGAATATTTCTTAACACTCCGCCGATCGTATAACTTTTTGCAATAGCTCCCGTCACTTCCAACGCCTTACCTTCGGCCTCGGTGGTTCCGAAATATCGGAGGGCTGCGGCTTCGGATATCAAAGCTCTTCCTGACGACACGGTTTGCGAAGTAGTTCCCGACCTCATGGGGAAATTGAACATCTTCATGAAACCGCTATCGACGTATAAAATCGAATTTGATTCAAACACTTTGGCGGGCTGTTCCGGGTTGACGATCACCGCCTCATCACTATGCACTCTCGAAATTGTGACAATCTCCGGCACGCTCTCTTTTATAGCCGGTGCTAAAGCCTGCGCAGTGTAAGCATGACCCTGGTCCAGCTGATCGCCCTGTCGTGCGAAAGCCTGGAGCACACGATAGATCTGTGCGTTGTTGTCGTGGAATTTATCAAAGCTGTACTCGAACGCAACAAATTGAAATATGAGAAGACAGCATGTCATCCCGATGCTGAGGCCTACAACATTGATAATCAGGAATCCTTTTTTACTGCGAAGGTTCCGGTATGCAATTTTGATATAGTTCCTGATCATAGTGGTTTTTTTGATGCGGAAAGGGATATCGAAAATCAATTCGTATGCCGGATTAAAACAGCGTTCTGGTTGAAAGGGTTATGGTATTAACCGCGCGGTGGGCGAAATTGGAACAAATGGTGTCGAAAGTGGACAGAGAATATGGCCGCGCGAGTGGCCTTAAGTGAAGGAGGACTTGCCAGGATGTCAAATGAAAAACAAATTTGAATTCAGCCGAAAAAATCGTCGCGGGTCGATCATCGTGATCCCAGCATAGTCATGCAACGTTCATATAAAACAAGAAAGCCAGATGAATTATCATCCGGCTTCGCTTTTTCTTTTGTGACCCCGCTGGGGGACAGATCTTTTGACTTTGATAACTATTTATTTTAAAACCTAACTAAGAACCTGTGTTCGAAGTGGTACGCGGACTATTCTCAACCATGCAGAACGATTTATCCCGTGATTGGAATCGTGATCGCTCACTGAATCGGGGAACAAGACAGACGGTAAATTTACCTGGCTGGTGAACGCAGTGGCGTCATCACCTGTGACCGTTTTCAACGGCTTCCAATGAGGATAATTTCCTTCGTGCGTTGCTAATTGAGGAAAGCTTACGCTAGTTCACCAAAAATCTTAAAAAGTTGTGCCGCCGCATAAAGTGAAATCCGACCTTTGTTACTCAAAATGATATAAAACATGAAAAAGTTAATCCTTGTGATCTTCCTGATAAGCCCGTTGGTCCACGTCAAAGGCCAGCACCAAAAGTCCATCAACGAATTGCGCGTCTATGAATTAATTGACAGCACACGAAGTGCCTTTCACGACCGGTTCAACGCCCACGCCATGCGGATTATGAAAAAGTATAACTTCAAAATAGTCGGAGTCTGGGAGACGCAACTGAATAACAAGACGAGTTTCGTTTACATGCTCGAATGGCCTGACGAGAAAACGATGAAGGATCAATGGGTAAAGTTTAGAGCCGACCAGGAGTGGATCGACATTAAAAAAATGACCGCACAAAAGGGTAACATGGTTGGCGAAATCCAGGACTGGACGTTGATACCAACAGAGTATTCGCCAGGAAGGAAGTAACAATTACAATAGAAAATGATTTCTATTTACCAACGGCTTCATTCAACATACTTTTATCACCCGTCATCTCCCATTGTCCAAGTGAGGTTGGTATAGAACCAATGGCATTAAGTTGGTCGAAAAAGTCTTTAACGAAGAATGTCTCTTGCTTAGATTCTTTCCTTTTTGCAAGGGCAGCCATGGCGCTTTCTAACAAATATTTTCCCGTAATATAGCTGGTGCCATACCCTGGCTGACGCAGGTACAGGTGTTGTTCAAATAACAGCAGATCTTTCTCGATTTTCATCCAACCTCGCGGCGTATACTCCGAATGAATTTTACCAGCTTCCTCCATCGTCATCTCATTGGCATGGGCATACAAAGACCCAAGGCCGCGGGCAGCACGTTGGGCAATCATGATGTACACAATTTCCCTTACGCGTGGATCGTCGTCATACAAGCCAGCTTGCATAAACATTTCCTCTACGGCTGTGGCCGTACCCTCATTGCGCGAATCGAAAATGTTGTATAGAAGTGGATCCCTGCGCACTTCGCTGGCATGCGGCTCCTTGTCCATGCGCGCAAGCTCAAACCAATGATAGAAATGAGAGTAAAGTGGCCGAGGGTCGTTGTGTAACGTAATAATGAAAAAATTTCTTTTATCTGCAGGCACAAAACTACCGAGGTGCTCTCTCAAAGCGGGTTCGAAATATTCTTTCACAGTGACAATCTCATCTTTCTCTAAAAAAGTCAACAAACTTTTAGCCGAGCGGTCAGCCATTTCGTCAAATGCCTTCGGAGTATCAGCTGCTTTCAGTTCAGGCAGATTTCGATTTCGATGTTCTTCCAATTTTAATGCAGTCCATGCACGAGCCAGCTCACGCTTTAACAAGATGACTTCGTCCTCCCAGTTGAGCGGAACGAGGTGTACGTTTTGCTGATACCAGGTGTAATTTTCTTTGCCGATACCTGAAGGTCCTGTTTTTGAAGATGATTCATTCTCCAGCCAGGCAGCCAAATGATTAGTGGACTGAATGGCTTCGCTTAACAGCGTAACTAAATCTGCATGATCACTGACTCCGGCAAGGTTCTGGATGCTCGCGAGGTCACGGCTTTGTGTTTTGATATCCCGAATCCCAGCGATCCACAAATCTCTCGCATTGCCAATGAGATTGACCTTCGCCTGTTCATTGAGTGGCGCAATCACCCGAAGTTCCCTGACGAGTTTATTTTTGCTTTCGGTTGTTAATGGAAATTGATACTTCCAAAGATCGACCACGTGATGATGCGTGGGGCCTTCATGGGCTGGCACATCGCTGCGTTCCATCCATAGTGTTTTATAGAATGCAGGGTCACGTTCCCAGGGACGCAATACCCGATGGTCAAAATCCATCCCATTCATCTCGGCATAAATCAAATACCAGTCCACTTGGTGTTTCACTGGCCAACCGGCGGTGTCAAAATTCTGAAGCTTTTGTTGCCAACTTTTAAGCTCCTCATGTTGCTTCTTCATGGCGGCAACTGAGTAGTCAGGAACGCTCTCCTTTATGGGTGGTTTCTGAAACTCACGCCAGGCTTTAAATAACTCAACCAATTGTTGATAGGAGTTTGATTTTTCTGTTTCAACGGGTGCTGGTGATGAGCATCCGATCAGACTGATCATTACAAAAAAGGGGAGACACGTAGTAATGGTTGGATTTTTCATAATTGCCAAACTAATTAAATTAATTGAATGCAGTGAAAGGATTGAACCAGGCGGCAAGAGCTTGTAGTGTATTGCCCCGATTGACTGCGCTGCATAGGTGTACTTCGTAAAATCATGACTGACAGGCTGAGACTTCCCGACATCGCGGTAGAAATTCCAATTAATGTTCAGATAATCTTTCCATCTAGTCTCTCGATCTAAGTTGCTCGCTCGTCGGGATTCCCTAAAAGAATTGCCTGCTTTGCGGGCAGGCATTCTTTTTTCTATTCAGTGGCCCCGACTGCGTAGAACTTCGTGGGTGCTGTCCGCTTGAGACTCCTCGACGGATCGATACATGGTTTGATACAAAGTTGTATTTAGGCTTATCTGAAATTCTCCGATCAAAGTAAATTGATCATCGGGACGGCTTCTCGTCCCAGCAGAGCCATAAAATTTCATATAACAAAAAAGCCAAAGCGATTAAGCTTTGGCTTTTTTTCAGCGGCTCCGCTGGGACTCGAACCTAATGCCATTGCTATCGTAATCCGTGCCATTAACCTGCCCACACCACATTGATCGACTGTCACCGTGTCAGAAAAAAATGAAATTTTTTCAGGGGTCCCTGCCATCAGAATTGCTTTTTCCGGACAGGCATAAAATTTGAAAAGCAAGCGGACTGAATCGCGATTTGAAAAAATTCAATAATTGTTTAACCATTAAATTCTTTGTAAGAAAGGAGACCTAGTTATGAACAGTTTAATGAAAAGCAACACCGACTTTTTTCCGGCCGTACCTTCACTGATTGAAGAATTTTTCAATAGAAACTGGCTGGATTCATCCCTTGGAACACGTCGCAATGGCAGTCCGACGCTGCCCGCAGTAAACATCGCTGAAACCAATGAGGAAATACTCATCGAGGTGGCAGCACCCGGCATGAAGCGGGACGATTTCAGAGTTGAAGTTGACAACAATCTCCTCACAATTTCCTCTGAGCGTAACGATTCGTCGGAAGAGCATCGCGGAAACTATACGCGGCGCGAATTCAACTACCAGGCGTTTGAGCGCTCGTTCAATTTGCCTTCATCCGAGGTGAAGGGTGACAAGATCCACGCTAAATACGTTGACGGCATTTTGCGTATCGCTGTCCCGAAAACGGACGAGGCAAAGAAAAAAGCTGCTAGACAGATCGCTGTCGCCTGATTATCATCGGGACAGGAAATCCCTGTCCCGATATTTTTTCTGTTTTAACATTCAAACTCTTAAGACCATGAAAACGATTATAAGAATCGATGGTCTTTCTGCGAGCCGGAAGATCATCAATCATATCAAAGACAAAGTTGCCAAAATTCTGAAGGTCGCCAGGCAGACCCTTCTACCCGGATTAATTTTTTGCATGGCACTCTCTGCCTGTCAAAAGAACTCCGGCGCGGAAACTGCCGACGCTGTTAAAGAAAAAGCGCCGAAGGAGGACACCCTTGCAAAGCCGCGGGTTAATATTCAAGTCAACCGGCGATACGACGAAAAGGGAAACGTCATTGCATTCGATTCCACCTACTCGACCTATTATTCAAATCTGAGGGGCGATACACTAAGAATGGATTCAGCTTTCAAGCAATTCGATCGCTATTTTGGCCATAGTCATTCCCCCTTTTTTAACAACGAGTTCAACCGACTGTTCTTCAGGGATTCCATGTGGGCCCCGGATTTTTTTCACAAAGATTTTTTCATGAATCGATATGAACAGAACGGCCCGTATATGAGGAATATGATGCGGCGAATGGACTCCATAAAAAATAAATACTATCGCGACAAATCAGCCCATTCGAAAGAGGGGAAGAGGAGTTGAATTCGTATCGAGCGTGTAACAGACCCAATGCCGATTTCGATTGGCCGTAAGATCCAAATTACGTGACGTTGTTGGCAATCAGCACAGGAGAGCATCTCTTGCGGTCAGTGACCGGAATGCTCATGACTATCCTGCTCCTGGGCTGGTTGCTAAAGCGTTTTCGTCAACCCTATTTTGTCGCCTATATACTTGCCGGCGTCCTGCTGGGGCCTGGGGCTTTCCGGGTATTTACCGATGTGGAAACGATCACACAAATCGGCATCCTCAGACTCATCATGCAAATGTTCTTCATCGGGACCGAGATAGAGGCACCCTTGCTTGTTAACAATGGGAAGACGCTAATCATCGGCACCCTGGTGCAACTGCTGTTAAGCCTCACCTTCATGTGGATTACCGGGAATTATTTAGCGTGGCGTTCCGAACAAATTATTCTTTTCGGTTTCATCATCAGTCTGAGCAGCTCCTCCATTATTCTCGATTATCTGAAGCAAAACAAGGAAATAGACACGCGACTTGGAACGATTACAACGGGGATACTCATCATGCAGGATTTCCTGATCGTTCCGATGATTCTGATCCTGAATTTTTTAGCTGACCAGAAATTCGATATCGAATCCCTGATTTTTCAAGTCGCTGTCACTGTACCCGCTGTTATCCTGCTTCGTAAGGTTGCGTTGCAAAAAGATTTGCGCCTGCCTTTCGACAAACTCAAGGAAGCAGATCATGAGCTCCAGGTCTTCGTTGGCCTCTTGCTATGCTTTGGGTTTGCCTGGATCACCAGTGCGCTTAACCTTTCGGCCGCGTTCGGGGCAATGTTTGCAGGCTTACTTGTGTCGAAAGCCAGGTCGACCCAATGGCTGGAAAGGAATCTTATTCCATTCAGGATCTTTTTTCTTTCTGTATTCTTTTTTTCGATCGGGCTTCAGATTGATTTCAATTTTGTTAAGGAGCATTTCGGTGTTATCGGCACGCTCGTAATTGTGATCCTGCTCATTAACAGTCTTATCAATGCCATCGTGTTCCGGCTCCTGGGAGAGACATGGAAGAACAGTGTCTACGCGGGGGCCCTTCTTTCTCAAATCGGTGAATTTAGTCTGGTCCTTTGCGCTGTAGCTGCGCCGTTAGGGCTCCTGGATAACTACTCTTTGCAACTGACCCTGGCAGTGGTTTCTCTTACCATGCTAGTAACCGCCGCGTGGATCAGCGTTATCAAGCGTTTTTTATTTCAGAATCGCTCGTTTGGTTGACTGCAGGAATTTAAATGCGGGTGATCTAAGCCTGACTGATCTGTCTTGCAATAACTTAGAGAACGCGTTCTTATATAAGCATAGGGCAGTAGTATAGACTAAACCATGTCGGTCATAGGGACGGGCTTCTTCGCCCACCTGGGTCAGGAGATTTCATATAACAAAAAAAGCCAAAGCGATTCAGCTTTGGCTTTTTATTTAGTGACCCCGCTGGGAGCGGAACCTTGTCTGTAACTAGCTCAAATACAATATTTTGTAACATCTCAAAACCATAGGTAACCGAATTGGTCACCGAGATTTCCCTGATCTGTCTTGCAATCGCTTAAAGAACGTGTTCTTATATTAAAGATAATTATTTCTTAGAGATTCGCGTCACTGCTTGACCGCGTTACTGACCTGGGACTCAAGTCTTGCAATCGTAGCGCCCCAGCCATTGTAAAAGCCCATCTTCTCCTGCTGTCTTGCGTATTCTTCCGTCGCATGGACAACGCTGAATGTAAAATTGGTTTTATCACCATCTTCCTCAAAAGCAACGTGAAGTTCCACGCCTTCGGTCATCGGCTTAAAATCAGCCGACGTGATGATTTTTTTATGAAGTTCAATCGTCAGGTATTTGCCTTCGGAAACAAACAGATTCCCGTCAGGCATTGGCATGGTATACCTCCACGTTCCACCAACTTTGAATTCGTGTTTTTCGATTTTAATTTTCATTCCTTTGGGTGCCCACCATTGCATGATCTGATCTGAATCTGTCCAGGCATTCCAAACCAGTTTTACTGGGGCGTTGAAAACTTTTCTGATAGTCAGCGTGCGGTTGGCGGCATCATTTGTTTTTTCCATGGTTCACTTTTTTTGTTTCTTGTTCTTGGACCTTAATTTATTGACATGGCGCTCGAAGGAGTCAATCCTATCGATCCACTGCTTTTGATAGCGTTCGAGCCATAAGAATGCCGGCACCAGACTCTTCGTTTGTATTTTGCAGTATCGTTCCCTGCCGATTGTTTCTATTTCAATTATTCCGCACTCACTTAATATTTTGACCTGCTGTGAAATTGCTGGTTGACTCATTTTCAATTGGGCAGCTATCGAATTCAGGTTCAATTCCTCTCCCGACACAAGCTCAATGATACGTCTCCTGGTTGGATCTGCTATCGCCTGAAATACGTCCCGCCTTGCAGTTTCGGCCATTGTATAAGCGTTTACTTATGTAATAATAAGTATAAGTATTTGCTTATGCAAATGCCTTCTGAATTTATTTTTAAATTATGCATATGTCATATCAGGAATATCCGATAGCCGCTTCCTTGAGACCTTTTGTTAAGCTCATGTGGACCATGGAGAGTCAAATCGGTGACCCGAAGGAGTTTGAAATGCGGATTCTGCCTGACAGTTGCGTGGAACTGGTCATCCATTACAAGGCTCCTTTCTTGACAACTTTTAAAGATGGCTCCACGAGCATTCAACCGAAAAGTTTTGTCGTTAGCCAGATGAAAAGCTTTATAGAAATCGCCCCGGCGGGCGCGTTTGGTTTCATCTCGATACGCTTTACGGCAAACGGTGCATATCATTTTTTCGCCTTGCCTATGAAGGAAATCGCCAATCAAGTGGTCGGCCTTGAGTATATCTGGGGTACCCTGGCCGGGGAGATTGAATCAAGGATTGCCGATGCTAAAAGCAACCATGAAAGGTGCAGAATTGTAGAGCAATACCTTTCAGACCAGCTACAACGGAACTGGCAAACAGATAAAGCAGTTGACTACTGCATTCAGGAACTGTATCAGTCAAAAGGTCAAACCGCTATCGGGCAACTTGCCATCCGGACTGGACTCAGCAACCGGCAATTATTGCGCAGATTTGATCAAAGCGTAGGGATGTCGCCGAAAGAATTCTCGAGAATTCTTCGATTTATCCACGCTGCAAACTTGTTGAAAAGCAAAGCGCTATCCACACATGATATCTCGTTTTTGTGTGGCTACTATGATCACGCACATTTTTTTCACGAATTCAAGGAATTCGCGGGCCTGACCCCGGGTCAATTCATGGAACGGCCTGACGTGTTCCTGTGATGTCCGATTTTTACACAGAAAGAAGATCTTAACAGCCTAATTTTCGAATCGTCAACCGGCCTTACAAAAATTAATTTCAACCACACTTATGAAATACATGTTAGTCGCACTTTTGCTAATGCATCAACTTGCGAACGCGCAGACGACGAAGTCGGACAGCCTTTGGTCGCCGCTAAAACCTTTGATTGGAAAATGGGTCGGCACCGGTCAGGGCCCGGAAGGTACCGGAAGCTACGAAAGGACATACCGATTCGTGCTCAACAATAAGTTCATCGAACTAAGGAACAAAACAACGTATCCGCCTACAAAAGGCCGGCCACAGGGTTATATACATGAAGACTATGGCTACATCAGTTACGACAAGCTTCGCAAAACGTTTGTCCTGCGACAATTCCACGGTGAAGGTTTTGTGAATCAATATGTACTGCAACAGTTAACGGACGAAGGTCGAACATTGGTTTTCGTCACGGAGTCTATTGAAAACATACCCACGGGATGGCGTGCACGGGAGAGTTATTCCGTTAACGGAAACGTGCTGATTGAAAACTTTGAATTGGCGGAGCCCAACAAGGAATTCGAGCCCTACACAAAAGCCTCATTCAAGAAGGTGAAATAGCACAGCGTTAAACTTTCTTAAGCGCTGTTACAAGTTCCCTGATGGTTCCTTCCTTGTCCTTCTTAACAGCTTTCGCAAATTCGTGTGCCTGTGGATGAACCTGATGATATTTTTCACTCCAGGCGATGATTTCAACCAATGCAGGAATCAAGTTAATGCCCTTTGGCGTGAGTCGATAAAGGATTTTGGCTTTGCTTTCGGGATGAGGGTGTTTTGATACAATCCCACCAGCTTCCAGGATTCCCAGTCGGTCGGTAAGGACGTTGGTGGCTATTCGCTCGCCGCCATTCAGAAAACCACCGAAAGTATTTATTCCTTTGAACATCAGATCACGCACGACCAGCAGAGACCATTTATCGCCGAAGATATCAAGTGCCATACTTATCGGGCAGTCCGACCGGAATTCAATTTTTTCTTTTTTAACCACACACAAAGTTATAAAAGCACTTGCATTTCACAAGTGTTATTTGATACATTTACTTTCAAATCGCAAGTGGATTTAACCCTCCAAAATAACTAACATGGCAACGCTTCACAACGAAATTATCATCCAGGCAAACGTGGAAAAGATATGGGACGTGCTCTCAGATCCCGCACTGCTGGACCGCTATGACCCGACCGTTCACAAGTCGACGTTGACCTCAAAGGAAAACGCTGGTGCAGGTGCAAAGCGAAAAGTTATGATGAAAGATGGGAAAAATTGGTTTGATGAGGAGGTAACTGTATTCATTCCCCAAACCAAATTAACATACACCCTGACGGCGTGCTCGTTTCCCGTGAAGGGATTGAAACACAGCTATCATTTTGAAAAAGCAGGAGAACAAACAAAGGTTGTCCAAGTCATGGAATATGAAATGAAGTTTGGGTGGCTGGGAAAATTACTAGACGTTTTGATTGTGCGCAGACAATCCAACAACGGAATAAAGCAATTCTTTGCAGGCCTTAAGTCGTACGTAGAAAGTCATTAAATTCCTGCATGGCTTATAACGAAAGACTTGCAGATCGCATCCGCGCCAGGCTTGCGGAAATCCCCAGGGTCCAGGAGAAGTTCATGTTTGGCGGTGTTTGTTTCATGGTCAAGGGAAAAATGTGTATTGGTATTGTCAAGGACGAAATGATGTGCCGCATCGGTCCGGAGGCATATGAGACGGCACTGGAAAAAATTGGCTGCCGCGAAATGATCTTTACTGGGAAACCGATGAAGGGTTATGTTTATGTGTCCGAAGAGGGGATGAAGTCGAAAAAGGAATTCGATTATTGGATCAATTTATGCCTCGAATTCAATCAGGAGGCAAAATCGTCCAAGAAGAAAAAATAAACGAGGCGAGCGACAGCAATTCTTACCTTCGTTCGCACACCCGGCAGCTATAAGAGAACGTGCATTTTCGCGGGACAAGTTTGACATGAATCTGATGAGCAAGGCGAAATACATTTCCAGAGCAGTCTTCTTTTTTCTAGTGGTTATCCTCCTTATATACATAAACGGGAAAACAGAAGCAGACACTGAGACGGTAGCTGAATTTAAGGTCAAAATGATAGAGAAGGTCCGGACAGATTCTCTTGACGTCCAGCATAAAGTCGATCTGTTGGTGGATGAGACGACTAAGTTCATGGATCATTCTTCAAACGTGAGGAGCGGCATGCGTTGGCTTATGGGTCTGTTGGCATTATTTATCATTGTCGAGGTCATTTTCCTAATCCGTGGAAAAGGGGATTAGAGCGAGAAATCAATTAACGCGGATTTATTGTGGATTGTGGGCGATATTGCCTGCGCAATCGATCAATGGCATCAGAAGGACTCATTTATCGGATATTTCAACGCTTATCCAACCGGCAATTCCTTATTGCGGGGGCTATTGTTGTCGGACTTTGGACCGGCCTTACGGCAGTTGTGCTCAAGGTCTCGGTACACTACTTGCAGGAATTGCTGAAGGGTATTGGCTCACAGCATAACTGGATATACGTCGTATCTCCTGCGGTTGGAATCCTCGCCACTATTCTGTTCACAAGGTTCGCCTTAAGCGGAGAGTTGGCAAAAGGGACAGCACACGTCATGCTGGCGATTGCCAGGAAGTCATCCTTTCTTCCGCGCAAGGAAGTGTATTCACATTTTGTAACCAGTGCCTTGACAGTTGGTTTGGGTGGATCCACCGGCCTTGAATCCCCCATTGTTCAGACAGGCTCAGCAATTGGTTCTACCTTCTCATCCTTTTTTCCGATCGGCTATCGTGACAGAACACTGCTCCTTGCCTGTGGTGCTGCCGCCGGAATAGCAACGGCATTCAATGCACCGATCGCGGGGGTGCTGTTCGCCCTTGAGGTCCTTCTGATCAATATTAATATCTCTGCCTTCATACCATTGCTGATAGCAGGTGCTACGGGGGCGCTATGCTCAAAAATAATTTTGGCGGAAGGAATTCTCCTCTCTTTCCGCGGGATACAGGAATTCAACTACCACAACATTCCATACTATACAATCCTGGGGGTGCTGTGCGGACTCGTTTCTGCCTTCTATCTGAAAGCGTTTCATAGAACCGAAGTCATGTTTAAGAGGATGTTTAAATCAGTATCAGCCCGGTTAATAGGCGGCAGCGCGGCGCTCGGAATCCTTATACTCACATTTCCGGCACTCTTTGGTGAAGGGTATGGCGCAATAAAATTGCTTGCCTTCTCTCAACCGGATCAAATATTCTTAGGAAGTCCGCTGCAGGACTATTTCATGCAAAGCTCCCTGGCGCTGGGGCTAGCCGTTCTGATGGTCTCGCTTGTGAAGGTGTTCGCCGTGTCTTTCACACTCAATGCTGGCGGGAACGGCGGCAATTTCGCGCCTTCATTGCTTGTAGGGGCTTGCCTGGGTTTTTCATTTTCTTATCTGGGCAATTTGACCCAATGGGTTAACCTCCCTGTTTCAAATTTTTGCGTTGTGGCTATGGCCGGTGTTTTAACGGGAATATTTCACTGTCCTCTGACTGCAATATTTCTGATTGCCGAACTAACGGGAGGATATGAACTCATTATTCCCCTCATGATTGTTTCCGCGTTGAGTACGGCAATAGCGAAATATATCGATCCGCATTCCATGGATCAGGGCAAGATATTCAGATCTGCCGAGCCGATCACTTTTGGCCGCGACACCCACATACTGTCGGAGCTCGACATGGCCACCTTTATAGAAAAGGATTTCATTCCTGTCGCAGCGGGTTCCACCTTGCGTGAACTGACACAGGCAATAACAAAGTCAAGACGCAACATATTTCCTGTCGTGAATACCCAAGGCGAACTGATGGGCGTTGTAATCCTCGAGGAAATACGGGACATCATGTTTGATACGGTTAAATATGATTCGGTGACTGTTGACCAGTTGATGCACAAGCCCGCGATTGTTGCAGATGTTCGTGATAATATGAATACTGTAATGGAAAAATTTGACACGAGCGGCGTGTGGAACATCCCGATTCTGGATGGCGGCAAATATGTAGGCTTTGTTTCAAAATCGAGAATATTCTCAAATTACAGAGACAGGCTGAAGGTGGAGTAGTTTGAGGCTACAACCAACAATTCAAGGTACTCGGTGCAGACTTCACATGCTGGTTACAAGGGCAGAAGCAAATGCATCATTGATTAAACTGATGCAGACGAATTCACCGAAGCAAATTGGCGTAAGTCGTATAAAAAAATACAGGCTCCTAGCAGAGCCTGTACCTGGCATGTACGATATGCCTGACTAGACGACCTTTAAACCTTGTTTTACTAACGTCGACTATGGATAATTGTTGTTCGCAACTGTCAATAACATTAAACGGCATGGCGGATGAGCCCAAACTCCAAAGAATTTGTCGCAGGAATTGTCATTGGAGAGAATGGGCGAATACGTATGCCGCTGCTCCTCCCAAATATCCGATCAGTGCAAGGAAGCTGATGTTGCGCAAGTACCAGATGAAATCTACTTTCTCCATTCCCATAACTGCCACGCCTGCTGCAGATCCAATAACAAGCAGACTTCCTCCAGTCCCTGCGCAGTAAGCCAGGTATTCCCAGATCATATGATCCATGGGATAGACATCAAGAGAGTACATTCCCATACAAGCTGCAACCAACGGAACGTTGTCTACGATTGCCGATACCATTCCGATCAGAGTTATGATGATGCGATTATCGCCGAGCAGTTGACCGATGTACTCCGCGAAATGGTGAAGGGTTTGCATGGATTCAAGAGCTGCAACGGCCAGAAGAATACCCATGAAGAAAAGAACGCTCGGAACGTCAATGCGCGAAAGGGCAGTTGTTGCCGAGTATTTCTTTTTTTCAAAGTCATCCAGCTGGGGATTGATCAGTTCAGACACGACCCAAAGCACGCCCAGTCCGAGCAGGATCCCCATGTAGGGTGGAAGGTGTGTCACGGTTTTAAATACTGGAACTCCCGCCAGTGCGCCAATGCCGACAAAGAGCATTGTCTTCCCGCCTTTCACATATTCGTGGTCTACGGCCTCTTCACCGATCGTTACACGAGGTTCCAGCCGGCCCTTTAGTTTAAAACTCAAATAGATTAGCGGGACAAGCAGGCACACAACACTAGGTATGAAGACCGTTCTAATTATTGTCATTGATGATATCTGTCCGCCGATCCAAAGCATGGTCGTCGTCACGTCGCCGATCGGTGACCATGCGCCTCCCGCGTTCGCGGCGACGATGATCATGCCCGCAAAGAACAATCTCTTCTGAGAATCCTGAACCAGTTTCCTCGTCAAGGAAACCATGACGATTGCCGTTGTCAGGTTGTCAAGAAGCGCCGAGAGAAAAAACGTCACCCAGCAGATGATCCACAGCAGCTTGCGGATATCGAGTGTTTGAATCCGGTCGGTGATGAACCTGAAGCCGTGGTGAGCATCCACAAGTTCCACGATCGTCATCGCACCGAGGAGAAAAAAAAGAATCGAGGCTATTTGTCCAAGATGCATGGAGAGTTCGGAGTGAACGAATGCCTGATAGATCTCGGATGGATTAAGGCTGGAGGCATTTTTCAGGCTCTCGGAAAATGAAGTATAGTGAAGACTGCCTGACAGGCTGGATTCAGGAATGGATAATGCCACGATAGTCCAGCACAGAACACCAGTGATAATCGCCGTAGCGGTTTTATTGATCTTAATGGGGTGTTCGAGTGCGATAAGTATGTAACCCAGTATGAATATGAAGACAGCTAATGATTCCATGTGCAGAATTGCAGTTTTAGTTGACAGTTGTAAGAATTTGCCCAGCCGCGCGTACAGGCACGCTCGAGAGGTCGATGTTATTTGGATCCTTGACGCCTCGCAAGATTCGCCAAGTTCAAAGCAGGCATTTAACTAAGGTGCGTTAGGCGCTATGATTGTTCCGAATAGAACGTCGAGGAAGGATGCTGGTGGTGGCGAGGGTATGATCGCAAACCGAATTTGTTTTGTCGTAACGCACAGCACGGCTATCAGACAAAGCAACGCTTCGACTGCCGATATAACAGATGGATTCATGGCCACATCAGGTGATCGCCGGATGTGAGTTTCACTTTCCGGGTAACCAGAGTTCTTATTGTTTGGTTGATCCGATATGAACGACTCGCGCTGGTCCCTGATAGCGCCGTCCGGTACATTATTATAGGATTGTCTAGACGACCTCTCTGGCTCTTTTTGCCCAGGGAAGAAATGTCGCGATCCTGTCGCCACCACATGACTGAATAGTAGGAACACGAGGAGGAGCACGAACTTCATAGGTGCTAATATATGACGGTAATTTCGAATGACGTTCCCTTGAGTGCATTCAAGAAATTAAAACGACCTTAAAAACGCCGAATCGAGAATACGATTCCGGGCTAGAACGGACCGGGGAGAGTCTTCCATTATCAGCGTTGAGACCACCTACGCACTCGCAAAAAGTAAAAGCAGTCCATCCGGCTGACGAACTGCTTCTATTTGGCCTAAAAGTTCTTCGTGAACTTCAAGAATAATAAGGTAGGTAGAAAAGCCCGCAATCCAAGACAAAGAAATGACCAAAAGGGAGCTTGGAGCATCGTTTTCGGCCACATCGAGCAATGAGTATCGAAACAATGGTCCGGAGTCGGACCGCCTGTTTCAAGCCTATTGAGAATTTATTTCATGCAAAGTGATGCGTTTATTTCGCCTTGTCTTAAGGCGAGATTTAACCTGTTTAATACTCTGAAGTTGATTTATTTTACTCACTCCAAAGAGACTTCTTCTCCTGGGATTCTTTCCAGTTTGACGATCCTTTTGATAGCCGAGGTGGGTCTGAATTCGAGCATGCCCAGTTCTTCTCATGTTTTCACGCATTCCAATTTCGTTCGTCTCTTCATTTAGGTTTGTAATGAATGTTCGGCGTCCAGTCATTGCCTCCGTAAACAAGCCTTTGTGCTGAACCAGAAGAAACTCTTCATCGCCTTTGGATTTCCTTTGCGTGTAAATAAGTTGGTATTCTTCTTCATACTTGTCCTCAAAGTAGGGCCGGTAAAGTTCAAAAATTGTGATAAATAGCTTTTTGATTGCATCGTTAAATTTCTGATCGGTAAAAGTCAGATTGTAATCATAAGCCTGAAGGATTTGCTCAGCAACCGGATCGAGTTCGACCTTGAAACCATTTCGCGTTTTGCGTCGGTCACCAACAAGCTTCCCTCTTACGATATCAGTCGATTTAATTTTCTGAGTATCGACCGGTGCGGTTCCCTGCAAACACATGAAAACGAGGATATCCAGATATTTCTTTTGCATTCTCGAAAGTGAATCGTAAAACTCAGGCTCGTAATAGTCCAGATTAATAGTGAATTGCAGTTCCTCGGGCGTTAATGTAAGCTCCCATTTTTTAGAGTCGCATTGCTTAATGACACCAAATTTGAACTTGGCTATTTTGATATACTCCTGAATTGCGTCGGTATCAACGGCGACGTTTTTCCTTCGTTTACAGTAGCCTAAATATTCAACTAGATCAGTGAGTCTTTTTATGACCGTCTCATTGCTCAAGCCAACCTCGGGAATTTCAGTAAGGTTCGACACAGACTTTGTATTTCGAAAGTATTCATGCTCTTTGATCATGTAATAAAGAAGGTCATTAAAGAACGCCTGATTCAATAGGCTCATGCCAATCTCACCATATCCCTTGTGTGCGTTCTTTTGCTTGAATTTCTGGACTGTTACTAGAAGATTATTATACCTTTTGATTGTACCCTCCGTGCGAGTTGTTTGTCTTTTGACGTCAATAAAATCCGGCCAATAGAAAAATATATTGTCGTTAATGCTCCCGGATTGACTCTCGAAAGTTTGTGATGGCATCGATTCCATCACTTCCGCATCGTCGGAAATGACCGTGGACTGGTCCACATATTCTTTGAGCTTTAGTTTGTTGAACTCTAACCTAAGCCATTCACAAAGTGGCTTTTCTTCATATTGTACTAAATGACTACGGATGAGATTTTCAATGCGCTGTTGTAATTGTTGTATGCGGTCACGATTCGAAGGATCGTTGAGCACACCTTTAATATCTACAATTCCGATGTCGAATATTTTGACTTTAGTCGATTCTCGGAATTTGGCGCCGTACCTGGAGTAATAAATGAATACTTCCTTGTATCCTTTGCGCTGTTCCAGGATAATTTTTGAAAATGATTCCATTGAGTTTCTCCTTGTGGAAACGTTGATAAAAAACACTCAAATGAACCGTTCTTATTTATGGAAACTCTCAAAATCTGAGGTAGTTACCACCGTTTGCAGGACGCTATGTTTGAAAATCCTGACTTTGAGCTAGATCTGCTGACCGAAATTTGCCGCAAATTTCCAGTCAATGCATTTGCGGAAATAAATGGCTATCAGCGTTGCCAAGTTAACTCTCTGTCACCTAATAAAAAGGGAAGAACATTGAGTGTTCTTCCCTAGCTTTCTTCAGTGACCCCGCTGGGACTCGAACCCAGGACCCATACATTAAAAGTGTATTGCTCTACCAGCTGAGCTACGAGATCGTCCTTTTTATTCTGGTATTGCCGCGTTTTCGACTTAGGCTGGCAGCCTGAAAAAGGCCGGTCAAACTAAGAATCCTGCGCTGCACCGCTCACTTCTTGGCCGTTTTAAAGCCTTTTCCGTAATTGGGAACGCAAAGGTAGCAGGATAGGAAAAAAATGCAAAAACGGGTTTACAATATTCTCTTCTTTCTCATCATCACTTTCTCGGCGATTGGTCAGGAAAACATCCTCACAAAGGCCGATTCGCTCTATGCCGCCAAACAATACACGCAAGCGTTCGAACGCTACGAGGTGCTCTTCGCCGGCGGGCGCTATTCACCTGCCATGCTCCTGAAAATGGCCTACATCCAGGAAGGCCTTGGCCACCTGGGCGAATCCTTATATTATATAAACCTTTATTTCCTCGCTAGCAACGACACGGAGGCGCTGAAGAAAATGGAAGAACTCGCTGAAAAAAATAAATTAGAAGGATACCAAAACAGCGAAACGAAAAAATTACAGGCGTTCCTGCAGGAGTATTTTAACACCATCACCTTCTTCCTGACGGCGGCGTCGCTGCTGCTGTTTGCGGTCGTGTTCTACACGAGGACCAAAAAGAACATTAAGCCGTCGTTTTCGGCAACGGTGCTCGCCTTCATCTTGTTGCTGCTGTTCGTCCACGTCAACTTCAGTCCTGCGCCCGAGCGTGGTATCGTGGCGTCTCCACAAACGTACCTCATGAGCGGCCCGTCTGCGGGAGCGTCCCTTGTGGCCATTATTGGCGAAGGACACCAGCTTGAGATCAAAGGGAAGAAAGATGTCTGGCTGAGAGTGCAATGGAAGGATCGCGATGTTTACGTCAAGGAGTTTCTGCTGCGACCGGTTAGGTTGTAGCCCACCGGTTACTGATTACCGATTACACGCCTTTAATCCACCCTCCATCCACTGCAAGGGAGACCCCTGTGATGTAACTCGCCCTTTCGCTTGCCAGAAAAGCAACCGCCGCACCGAATTCTTCGGGCTTGCCAAACCTGCCAAGCGGAATCTCTGAAGTGACTTTGGCAACCGCGGGATTATTTTCGATGAGTTTGATGAGTCGTTGGGTCTGCGTATAGCCGGGCATAACATTGTTCACGGTGATGTTGTGCTCTCCGAGTTCGTTGGCAAGTGTTTTCATCAGTCCCACGATCGAAGACCGGACGGCATTCGAGAGTATCAAATTATTGACCGGTTGTTTCACCGCCTGTGATGTGATGGAGATGATGCGCCCCCATTTCCTCTCCCTCATCCCCGGCGTGAATCCTTTGATCAGCGCTATGACGCTCGAAAGCAACTGCTGAAAGGCTTTATCCCAATCTGCTTGTTCGAAGGATTCAAATTTTCCGGTAGGGGGCCCGCCAGTGTTGGTGACGAGGATGTCGACATTTCCGAATTCTTTTAACGCCGCCGCAATGAACCGCTTGCAATCTTCTGCATTCGAGAGATCGCCTTCGAGGGAAAGCACCTTTGCACCCAGCGTGCGGATTTCATCGCTTGTCTGTTTCAACAGCACTGCGTCGCGTCCGCAGATGATGACTTTTGCGCCTTCTTTCGCAAGCTCGATCGCAACACTTTTACCCAACCCCTGACTCGAGGCTGCAATGAAAGCTACTTTGTTTTTTAGACCCAGGTCCATGGCTATGTTTCAAACTAGTTGATGAATATGCCACAAAGACACGAAGACGCAAAGCATCACAAAGAGTATTTGTTCTTTATTATTCGAGTGTTTGCTTCTGCCCATCCTCTGCGTCTTTGCGTTTTCGCGGGTATTCTAAACAGCCGATCTGAGGTCGTTTTCGGACATTAACAATTTGTTGTGATGTTTTCTGACCTTCAATTCGGAAATTGGATAAGATTCTTTAACGGTATTTCTTCACCATGATCAGAAATTTCATCATCACAACCCTTCGTGCGGCCATGAGGCGGAAGGGATTTACGCTGTTCAATATCCTGGGTCTTTCTATCGGCTTCACCGCAAGCTTGTTGATACTCGAGTACGTGAAGGATGAATTGGGGTACGACAGCTTCATTGAGAATAAAGAGAATATCTACCGTGTCCGGTATGACCGTTACCGGGATGGGCAACTGGTATTCAAGAGTGCGACGACCTTTCCGATGATCGCGCCGACATTCAAATCGGAGTTCGCGGAGATTGAAAACTCATGCAGGCTGTACATGCTGTATGGAGGCGGTGTTGTTCGCTATCAGGACATCAGCCTCAAGGAAAGTAACGTCTTTCTCGCCGATCAAAGTTTTCTCGAAATGTTCTCCTATCCATTGATATCGGGAGACCGGAACACAGCACTGACACAACCAAACACGGCTGTTATCGAAGCAGAAACGGCGCGGAAATATTTTGGCGAAGCCGATCCCGTGGGAAAACGTATCCGCTTCGGCAACGACCAGGACCTGGAGATCACCGGCGTGATCCAGTCTCCTGAAAATTCGCACCTCAAGTTTTCTTTCCTGTTTTCATACAAGACATATCCGGTATTTCCCGGCGTGACAGATGGCCCCCGGCGCGACCAATGGGAAATAGCATGGGGTTGGTATGACTTCTACAACTATGTGCAGCTCAAGCCCGGCACTGACATCGCGGCGCTCGAAGCAAGGTTTCCGGCCTTCATTAAAAAGTACGGCAGGGAAGGAGATGACAAAAAAACGGTTTTCTCGCTTCAGCCTCTCCGCGACATCCATCTTTACTCCGACCTGATCCAGGAAGCGCGTGTCAACGGTAACGGTAACTCTGTATACTTCTTATTGATCATTGCGCTCTTCATTCTCGTCATCGCGTGGGTGAACTACGTGAATCTTTCCACAGCACGTGCTTCGGAACGCGCGAAGGAGGTGGGTGTAAGAAAATCGATTGGGGCAACACGCTGGAACCTCGCGACGCAGTTTATTGCCGAAGCCTGCATGATCAACTTCCTCGCGGTCGTAATCGCAGTCATGTTGCTGGTGACCGTCGTCCCGGCATTTAATGAACTATCCGACAAGAACCTGACCGCGGCCCTCGTTCTCGATCGCTCATTCATCTTCGCGATGACCGGCCTGTTTATTTTTGGATCTGTCATATCGGGTGTGTACCCAGCCTTTATTCTGTCTTCGTACCATCCATCGTCAGTTTTGAAAGGAGGCTCCGGTGGAAGTCGCGGTGGAATGAACTTGCGGAAGGGACTTGTCATTGTACAATTCGCCGCGTCTGCAGCACTGATCACGGGTACCCTCATCGTCTACAGTCAACTCCAATTCATGCAGGGTCGTGACCTCGGCATCGATGTCGATCAAACTCTGGTGATCAATGGCCCGGACATCGTTCCCAACGATTCCATATACGAGTCCCTTTACACATCATTCAAGCAGGAGTTGCTTCAACGTTCTTCGATCAAAAAAATGGCGGGATCGAGCCAGATACCGGGTGCGCTGGTTTTTTCTACACGCAGCGCCAAACGCGTCGGCCTTGACCAGGAGCCGACTACGGTCGTGATGTACCGTATTCATGTCGACCATGACTTTTTCGACGTGTATGAAAATAAAGTGATCCATGGTCGGGGCTTCCGGCGCGAATTCAACGACAGGAGGAATGTGGTGTTAAACCAGAAAGCGATCGCCGACCTTGGGTTTACTTCCGCGGAGGAAGCAGTGGGCAGCCTGGTCAACATCGGCCGCGATACGTTGTCAGTGATCGGCGTGATTGAAAACTATCATCAGGAGGGATTGAAAGTCGAGTTCCGGCCGATGGCCTTTCATCTCAACGTGGCACCGCAGCAATTCTTTAGTGCAAAAATCGAGGCTGGAAGGATGGAGGAGACACTTGACTATGTAAAGGATCGATACGATGCCCTGTTTCCGGGTAATCCGTTCAATTATTTTGTTCTCGATACATTTTTTCAGCGTCAGTATAACTTTCCAGCACATTGGGATCCTAAGCTTAGAATTCCACGTGGACAAGTTGTCGCGG
>JADMIO011627917.1_pt1 | contig 85791 bp, 71 predicted proteins | sample 8958161 | NCBI WGS metagenome assembly JADMIO01 (sample SAMN16585339, study PRJNA669376) | soil metagenome | isolation source: Crop rotation soil | place: USA: Cullars Rotation, Alabama | collected 2011 | reverse complement strand
CGCGACTTCAAGTCACGTGAATTCCAAGCTTCGGATCCCACTGTGCTGGAAAGCCTTCCGGATGTACTGCAACTGATGCGGCAACTGTAGTCGTCAATTCAATTCCGGCAATCAGCCTCCAGTCAGCATTTCTCTGTGCAGGAACAACAACGACACTCGATGCGGGGAATTCTGGTTCTCACTTCCTATGGAATACCGGTGATTCGACGCAAACGCTACAGGTGAGCGCTGGCGGCACATATTCAGTCACCGTAACTGATAATAATGGTTGCAGCGCCTCAGCCAGTTGCAACATCATGAATAGTTCTATCACCACTGTAACAATGCCTCCGGCATCCTTCTGCCAGGGTGATTCTATATTACTTGATGCAGGATACCCGGGAATGAACTATTCATGGTCGCCTGGATCACAAACAACACAAACAATTTATGCAACTGCATCAGGAAGCTATTCAGTCACTGTGACTGATTTGGCTGGATGCAGCGGCAACATAGGTTTCACGATAACAACGGATCCGGTTCCTTCTGCAAATTTTAACAGCTCATCCACATGCGAAGGCAACCTGATGTTTTTCACAAATACTTCAACAATAACTTCAGGAGCAATCACTGCATGGTCATGGAACTTTGGTGATGGTACAACTTCCCAGAATCAAAATCCATCTCACCTCTTTGCTGCTTCAGGCAACTATTCAGTCACGCTTACTGTAACAAGTTCATCGGGATGTCATTCAACAACCTCAAAAAATGTTTTTGTAAATCCTTTACCAGTACCTTCCTTCAGTCCTGCGACAAGCTGCATTGCAAGCGGAGTTGACTTCATAAATACTTCAACGGTATCATCCGGTTCGATCGCTTCTTACAATTGGAACTTCGGAGATGGAACAGGATCAACAACACAAAATCCTTCACACACATTTACAACGTCAGGAAATTACTCTGTTACATTGCAGGTAAATTCTTCTTCAGGTTGTGTTCAGACGTTAAGTCAGAATATTACCATTCATCCGCAACCATCTGCTGCATTTACGGCTGCAAATATATGTTTGGGCAATGCAGTTACATTTAATAATAACTCAACAATACCTACCGGAACAATTGCATCTTATGACTGGGATTTCAACGATAGTTACACATCGACGAGTCAATCTCCTTCTCATAATTTTGCGGCTGCCGGGCAATACAATATTCAATTAATAGTGACCTCGGCATTTGGCTGCAAAGACACGATATTTAAAAAAGTAAAAGTTTTTTCTCTTCCTGTTGCCAGTGCCGGCTTTGACCAGACAGTCTGCTACGGCTCATCGGTCGTTCTCACTGCCAATGGCGGAAATACTTATAGCTGGACGCCGGGCGGATCAACATCTCAGACCGTTACTATCACTCCTGCCTCGACCACAAATTATTCGGTTACAGTAACAGATATCAACGGATGTACTTCTTCAGACAATGTAAATGTTTATGTAAATCCATTGCCAAATGCTCAGGCAGGCTCTGATCAGTCGATCTGCAACGGATCGAGTGCAGTCCTGAATGGATTAGGAGGACTCACGTACACTTGGAATCCTGGAAATATTCATACTTCTACTCTGACAGTTAATCCAACTACATCAACGCAATATTTACTTTCAGTGACGGATGCAAATGGATGTTCAGATACAGATTCCGTTACCATTACCGTTAATCAGCTGCCAAATGTTTCTGCAGGTCCTGACAACTATATTTGCTCCGGCTCCACGACTTCTCTTACAGCGACAGGAGCTGTTAATTACCAGTGGAATCCGGTTGGACTAAACAGTGCAACTATACTTGTAACACCAACAGCGAATGCAGTTTATACAGTGACAGGAACTGATTCAAACGGTTGTGTTTCTTCTGATACAGTGTTAGTAAATGTACTTGCTTCACCTGTTGTAAACTTTACACCGGTCTTTATTTGCCCTGGTGCGAGTGCGACAATTGATGCAGGAAATCCGGGTTCATCATATTCGTGGTCAACAGGAGAAGTAACACAAACCATTTCTGTTTCTGATTCCGGAACATATACAGTTATCGTTACCGCAGCGAATGGTTGTCCTGATTTCGCAAGCACCGATGTCAGCATCGGAAACAATTTAAGTGGTCCGCCAACAACTTATTCAATTTGTGCAGGCCAGTCTGCCACACTCAATGCAGGCAATCCCGGTTCATCGTACCATTGGTCGAATGGAGCAACAACACAAACGATTTCCGTTGCAAATGGAGGAACATATGCAGTTACAATTACAGGAACCGATGGATGTTCGGCAACCACTGATCATATTGTAACAGTAAATGCTCTTCCTACAGCCTCGGTTTCAGTCCAGGATGTATGTTCGGGAACTGCTTCCGTGTTCACACAAAATGCAACGGTAAGCAGCGGTACAGTTCAGAATTTTCAGTGGAATTTCGGAGATGGAAATACCTCTTCAGCACAGAGCCCGGCACATGTTTATTCAGGTCCGTCAAACTATAATGTAACTCTTACTGTTACATCTTCTTTTGGATGTTCGGCAACATTTCCGGCAATAGCACGCGTTCATGAAATACCGCAGGCTGCATTCAGTTCAGCTACAACCTGCAGTAACCAGTCAGTATTATTCAATAACTCGAGTACTGTAGTCAACGGTTCGATTGCCAGCAATGCGTGGACATTCGGTGATGGAAGTACTTCCAATGCTTCTACTCCTTCTCACTCCTATCCGGGTGCAGGTTCCTATACTGCGTCATTGATTACCACTTCGTCGTTTGGCTGTACTGCTTCTGTGTCTCATACTGCTTCCGTAACTGCTGCGCCCGATGCTTCGTTCAGCGCAAGTAATACATGTGAAAACAGAAATGTGTTAATCAACAATACAACTTCTTCGAATGGCTCAGGCAGCTTAAACTATGCATGGAATTTCGGAAATGGAAATACATCATCGGCTTTCAATCCGTCGATCAATTATAATACTGATGGCGTATATAACATCACCCTCGTTGTTACAGCATCGAACGGATGTGTAGATAGTACCATACATGCATTAACAATATTTCCTAAGCCGGTTGCATCCTTTACTGCAAATCCATCGTGTCAGGGAAATGCCATTCAGTTCACGAATACCTCAAACGTATCCTCAGGAATAATTCAATCTGTTTACTGGGCATTCGGTGATAATTCGACTTCAAATACCCTGCAGCCATCGCACACATATTCCTCATCCGGAAATATGAACGTAAGCCTGTTAGTTATATCTAATTCCGGCTGTTCAGATACGGTTAATCAACATCTTGAAATTTATCCTTCACCTCAACCGGCATTTACATCACAGGACGTTTGTATCGGTACTGCAATTGCATTCCAGAATAACAGTTCGATTAGCACGGGAACACTAAACTCATGGAACTGGACATTTGGTGACGGCTCGTCGTCTTCATCCTCAGCACCATCACATCAGTATAATAATGCAGGAAACTTCTCTGTAACCCTGACAGCAGTTTCGGATCATGCTTGCACTGCATCAGCAACGCAATCTGTAATAATATTTCCGAACCCGGTAAGCGCTTTCATTACTGCAGATGTATGCCTTGGAACAGGAACTCAGTTTGTGAATCAGTCATATTCACCTGATGGCGCGCAATGGTCGAGTGAATGGAATTTTGATGGTGCCGATCATTCTTCTGATGCAAGTCCCGTATATGAATTTACAACTGCGGGTTCTCATACAGCAGCATTGACGGTGACAAGTTCTCATGGATGTGTATCTTCCATTACAAATGTGACTGACGTCCATATGCCTCCTACGACAAGGTTTACAGCACCGGATAATTGTGCAGGATCACCGATTGCATTTACAAACACATCTTCTTCACAGGATGGAGCTATCACACATTCTCTCTGGACATTTGGTGACGGAACTTCATCGCTTGAAACAAATCCGATCCACATGTATGCTGATTCCGGGCAGTACAATGTTGAACTGATGTCGATAACAGAACATGGTTGCACAGCTCGCTTCAGTGATACGGTTGCAGCATTTTCTCATCCGACCGTTGCAATGAACATTGCCTCGGCATGTGAGGGATTGCCGGTTCAGTTCAGTGCAACTTCCAATGTCACTGCAAACATGCAATACCAGTGGACAGTTGGAAACCAGACAGCGACTTCACCATCATTCAATCATACATTTACTTCAGCAGGATTGTATAGTGTGGCACTTACCGCAACATCGTCAACCGGCTGCAGCGCTTCTACAACACAGCAATTCAGAGTGTACGCCAACCCTGCGCCGGACTTTTCTACCAATGAAACATGTCTGAGCAGTCCGACTACTTTCACGAACCTCTCAACAGTACAGTCAGCCAATATTACTTCTTATTCATGGTCATTTGGAGATAACCAGCATTCAACACAATTCAATGCACCGCATACATATTCAGCTGCGGGAACTTATAATGTTACGCTTACTGCCACATCTGACCAGGGATGTTCAAGTACAATAACAAAACTTGCAGTGGTGCATCCGAATCCTTCTGCCACATTCAATGCCGGAGTACAAGGTTGTGCCCCTGTGAATGCAACTTTTATTTCTTATGCAAATGTGACTTCAGGAAACGTGGTGGGTTACTTATGGAACTTTGGTGATGGAGATGTTGCGACGGACAGAAATCCTAATCACGTTTATCATCAGACAGGAAATTACGATGTTACTCTCACAGTCGTTTCAGATTTCGGCTGCCAGGGAACTTCTTCTCAGCCGGATATTATCACTGTGTTTCCTCAGCCGATAGCGGATTTCACTGTCGATCAAATGGTGGTTGACGCCGAAACACCTGTCGTGCATTTTGAAAACAATTCAAGAAACTACCAGGCCTTCAGCTGGAACTTCGGAGATGGAACAACTTCATCAGATTTGAATCCAACGCATAGTTTCGCTGACACAGGAACTTATAATGCAATGCTGATCACCACGAACAATTTCGGCTGCAAGGACACGCTGCTGAAATCCATCGAAGTGAAATTACATTCAACATTGTTTGCTGCGAATTGCTTTACGCCAAACGGAGACGGGAATAATGATGTCTTCAAGCCATATTATACTAACATGGCGAATATCCAAGTTGCGATCTTTGATCGTTGGGGGAAATTACTGACTTCCTGGGATGGATTGAACGGAACGTGGGATGGATATTACCAGGGAAGAAAGTGCCAGCAAGATACTTATGTATATAAAATCACCGGAACAGGCCTCGACGGTAAATACTCTGAGTGGGTAGGACACGTGAGTATAGTTTATTAAGACAGTGCGTTTGGCTTTTCATGGTGTGTTCGGATCCCGCCCGGTGAGGGCGGGGTTCTTTTTTATAAGAACTTCCATCCAGGCGGGTAAACAGTTCTTGTATGTTTCCTTGTGCGTGCCAGAGAGCGCAGGTAAGTTATCTTATGCGGAGTACCAAACAACGCCCTGAGTTTTCTAAAGTCCTCAAAAAGCATCCGCTGGTACTCATCCTTCGGATAGAATCCTGAAGAGTACAGTTCTGAATTATTGATCATGGTTGATACGAATTTAAGTTCCGCACTAGCGGCGCATCAATTTTAATTGGCGAAAGCACTTTGCACCATGATGAAGACAAAATTGTAATTGTCAAAAAAAAAGCGCTGCCGATTCACCGTCAGCAGCGCTTTAAACTATTCACCTAAACAAAACCTGGAAACACAGTCTTCTGCAGGAGCTGGCAACGGCCTGTCGAAATCAAGTTGGAAACACATAGACCTGTAAGCCGTTGCCGAAAAATTTCCGTGCTGTCATTAAGGGGTTGAGGGAATTTACTGACGCGGAAAAGTGCCTGCCTTTATTTTAAATATTTTACAAGAACGCAATAGGCACCAAAAGTATCTTGCCTGGTTAATCGTGATTCCGGTATTTTGTCAACAATTCATTAATGGGTGCGAATGCCTGTTTAATGAAGGTGAAATTTTGATTTTTTACATGTTAAAGTAATACCAGAATACAAATGACTCTTAGGCAATAATTTAAGAATGTGATAACCTCTCGATTTTAACAAGTATAACAAGTAGATTCGCCTCACAAAGAATATCAATCATGAAAATTCAGATTACGTTTCTTGCAGTACTTTTTGCTGTATCAACTAATGCTCAGTCACTTCAGTACCCGAAAACCCGAAAGACAGAGCAGAAAGATGATTACTTTGGAACAAGCGTGAGTGATCCTTATCGCTGGCTGGAAGATGACCGGTCGGACGAAACCGCAAAATGGGTACAGACAGAAAACAATGTGACAAATGATTATCTGTCAAAAATTCCTTTTCGTCAGAAAGTAAAAGATAGGCTAACGCATCTTTGGAATTTTCCCAAAGCCTCTTCGCCTTTTAAAGCCGGACAGAATTATTTTATTTACACGAATGACGGTCTTCAGAATCAATTCGTATTAAATATTCTCAGAGGAAATGTCCATGCGAAACAGGAAGTCTTCATCGATCCTAACAAGTTGTCCGGGGATGGAACAATAAACCTTTCGACTGTAGCAGTTAGCCATGACGGGAAAATGCTTGCGTATGCAATCTCAAGAGCAGGCAGTGACTGGGAAGAAATATATGTTAAGCAAACTTCAGATGGAATTCAATACAATGATTCGCTTCAGTGGATTAAGTTTTCTGGCATCTCCTGGAAAAACAATGGATTTTATTATTCCCGTTATGATGCTCCTGATTCGTCCAATATTAAAAAAGGTAAAAACGAATTTCATAAAGTGTATTACCACACTGTCAATAATAAACAAACGAATGACAGGCTTGTATTCGAAGACAGGGAACATCCTTTGAGAAATTTTTCTGCAGGTGTTACAGAAGATGAAGACTATCTTATAATTTATGGTTCTGAAGGAACGAGTGGTAATAATGTGATAGTTCAGAACATCAATAAATCTTCTTCTCCTTTTGTAACTCTCGTGGCAGATTTTGAAAAGGACTATGCTGTTATAGACAATGATGGATCAAAGATGTTTGTCCTTACAAATTCCGGGGCATCTGCTTACAGGCTTGTATTGATGGATGCTGAGAATCCATCAGCTCCATGGAAGGATATTATCCCGGAAGGCAAAGAAGTGTTGCAGGAAGTGGTAGCTGCAAAAGACATTTTTATTGCACGTTACATGAAAGATGCAGTGAGTGTTCTGAAAATGTTTTCGCGTGATGGAAAATACCTGGGAGATGTACAACTTCCAATGATCGGAGCGGTGGATCAGCTTTCAGCATCTAAAAAAGATAACCTGGTATTTTTTGCACTCAATACTTTTACTTCTCCATCGATGATTTACGAATATGATCTTAATTCAAAATTGCTTGCATCCTATTTCAAACCGAAGATGGATTTTAATTCGGATGACTATCAAACAGACCAGGTGTTTTACACGAGCAAGGACGGAACAAAGATTCCGATGTTTATCACTCACAAGAAAGGAATTAAACTGGATGGAAATAATCCCACGCTACTATATGGCTATGGCGGATTCAATCTTCCTCAGATTCCAATTTTCAAAATCGAACGCACTCTTCTTCTAGAGCAGGGCGGAATCTTTGCCCAGGCTTGCTTGCGCGGCGGCGGGGAATATGGTGAAGACTGGCATGCAGCAGGCACCGGACTGAAAAAGCAAAATGTTTTCGATGACTTTATTGCTGCGGCCGAATATCTCATCAAAGAAAAGTATACAAATCCTTCAAAGCTTGCCATCAACGGTCGCTCAAATGGCGGCTTGCTTGTGGGAGCAGTGATGACCCAGCGCCCAGAATTATTTAAAGTCGCCATACCTACTGTAGGTGTAATGGATATGCTGCGGTATCACAAATTCACAATTGGCTGGGCCTGGAAGAGTGACTATGGATCAAGTGAAGACCAGTCAGGATTTAAAAACCTTATCTCCTATTCTCCTTTGCATAATATAAAAGACGGAGTGAGTTACCCTGCAACGTTAGTCACTACTGGAGATCATGATGACAGGGTTGTTCCCGCACATTCATTCAAGTTCATCGCAACACTCCAGGAGAAACAAAAAGGTCCTAACCCCGTTTTGATCCGCATCGATGTCAATTCCGGTCATGCAGGAACGACAGCGCTAGGCTCAAGCAAACCAGTATCAAAGCAGATTGCTGAGATGACGGACATTTTTTCTTTTATCATGTACAACCTGGGAGTCGAGTATAAATAATAATGAATAGTGAATAATAAATAGTGAGTAGCACATTATTCTTTAGTCACTATTCATAATTCACTATTCACTATTCATTAAAATTATTCATTCCCTTTCGTGAATATCTTTCTTTCATCAGCGTTCTTCCGACTTTCCGCTAATACGTACCTTTGTTCCCGCAATGAAAATCAGGGTTGGAATTATTTTCGGAGGATTTTCCCGGGAAAGGGAAATTTCCTTCGCCGGAGGACGTACGGTTTACGATAATCTGAATAAAACGCTGTTTGATGCCGTTCCTGTTTTTGTCGACAGCTTTGGCAATTTTATATTGCTCGACTGGCAATACATTTACAAGGGAAGCATCAGGGATTTTTATCCGCCTGTTTCCTATCTCGCCGATTCATCGGATGACTTTCAGATTTATGCAGAGAGCCTCCAGCCAATGGATAAGTCACAGAAAAAAAAGCTGGCCGGTACTATCGGCCAGGTGATCGAACCGGAAGATTTATCCACTCACTTCGACTTTGCATTTCTTTGCCTGCATGGACCTTACGGGGAAGACGGAAGAATACAGGGACTACTCGAGTATTATGGAATTCCCTATTCGGGTTCAGGAATTTTGTCTTCAGCCATTGGTATAAACAAGGCAATCCAAAAGAAATTAATGAAGTCTGCCGGCTTCGACGGCCCTTCCTATTTCACTCTGAAAAAATCAGAATGGAATGAAACCACTGCCGCAGGATTGTCGAAGGAAATAAAAATTGCGGTTGGATTTCCTTGCGTAATAAAACCAGCTCACCAGGGATCTTCTATTGGTGTTACTATAGTACAGAAGGAAGATGAATATCTCTTGAAATCCGCTGTCAATAATGCATTTTTCGTTCGACAGATTGATTCAGGATTTTGGAAGAAGCAAACTGAAGAAAATAAAATTCAGTACATACGATCACTGGCAGACATTCGAGAAGGTTTGGGAATGCCTGTATACCTGACTGTCGGTAATGAATCGACGCTGATCTTTTCTCCGGAAGAATTGCTGAAAACTATTGATCAGAAAATTATTGAAGGTGCTATTTCAATTTCTCTTGAAGCGTTTGACGGCGAGTCGGAAATTTTGATTGAACAATTTATCGAGGGTAAGGAGTTTTCATGCATCGTCATTCGCAATGAAGATGGCAACCCTGTGGCATTGCCTCCGACTGAAATAAGAAAAGGAAAAGAGCTGTTTGATTACCGTTCAAAATATCTGCCCGGACTTTCACGCAAGATCACACCAATCGAATTACCTTATCAGCAGATTCAGCAGATAAGGCAGGATTGTGAACGACTTTTTCTGGAATTTGATTTTAATGTGTATGCAAGAATAGACGGCTTTGTAACGAAAGACGCAAGAATATTCCTAAACGATCCTAACACCACATCGGGAATGATGCCTTCCTCCTTTTTCTTTCACCAGGCAGCGGAGATCGGACTTAATCCATCGCAGTTTCTCACTTACATCATCCGCACCTCTTTGAACGAGCGATTGGATGACATGCAGGAAACGAATAAAATATCCGGCCTGCTGAATAAGCTCGAAACAAATATTCATTCACTCCATACGAATGAAAGTAAAAAGATCTCCGTTGCAGTAATCATGGGAGGTTATTCGAGTGAAAGACATATTTCCGTGGAGAGCGGAAGGAATGTTTATGAAAAACTTTCTTCTTCAGATAAATATTCTCCGATACCCATTTTTCTCACGGGCAGCGACGACAAACACAGGCTTTTCAGAATTCCGGTCAACCTCATGCTGAAAGATAATGCAGATGACATCAAAGAAAAAGCAATGCATTACGAAGTTCATGATGCGGTGAAAGAGATCATGATGATTTGTGAACCGGTTACAAAAAAATATGCGAGTACGAACGATGTACTCTCCCCGCAAGAAATTTCCTACGACGAACTTAGACAGATTGCCGATGTTGCGTTCATCGCATTGCATGGAAGGCCGGGAGAAGACGGTGAAGTTCAGCGGAGACTTGAAGAAACAGGGATGTCATACAATGGTTCAGGGGTTCAGTCTTCACGGATCACCATCAATAAATATGAAACAAACGAAATACTCAGGAAGAATGGTTTTCTCACTGCCGACCACCGTTTGATCACAAAAGAGGAATGGACAAATAATAAATCCGGCGTGCTCAGTGAAATAAAAAACATTTTTCAATTTCCATTAATTGCAAAGCCGGTAGATGATGGCTGCAGCAGCGCTGTGAAGAAAATTAAGAATGAAGAAGAGTTTAAAATGTTTGCAGATCTTATATTGAGAGACCATGAGAACCTTACACCGAAAGAATCAGAGTTGCTTCATCTTAAACCGAAAGAAGAGTTTCCAAAGAAAAATAACCTGCTCGTTGAATCGCTGATTGATGCAAATGGCGCCAGGCAGTTTTTGGAAATAACAGGAGGCCTTTTGACAAAGATGTCTGACGATGGCAAAATTTCCTATGAAATTTTTGAGGCATCGGAAGCTTTGTCCGGAGGAGATGTGCTATCGCTCGAAGAAAAGTTTCTCGCAGGCGAAGGACAAAACATCACTCCGGCGAGATATTCCGCCGATTCGAAAGAGCGTCAGAAAATATCCGATAAAGTGAAAGATGATTTTGCAAAAGCGGCCCGGTTGTTAAACGTGGAAGGCTATGCACGCATCGATGCTTTTGTGAGAGTATTTGACGACTATGTGGAAACAATTTTCATTGAGGTGAATTCATTGCCAGGGATGACACCGGCTACATGCATATTTCATCAGACGGCTCTTGCCGGCTACAAGCCATACGATTTTATTGATAAAATTCTGACATACGGTTCGAAGAAAAAAAACAGACCGGTTAGCATTAACTGAGATATGCCGAAGACAAAGAAGAGCTTTTTATTGAGCCGGACATTTTTTTACAATATTCTTTTACTACTGGGAATCGGCATCGTATTATTCTTCCTGATCTCTGCATTGCTGAACAGCTATACGCACCATGGAGAAAATATTTCAGTTCCCGATCTGAGAGGTAAAAAAGTTGCTTCATTGAACGACATTCTGAAGGAACATAATTTTCATTTCAAGGTTGTTGATTCAATCTTCGATGCCGACAAAACCCCCGGCACTGTTCTCGATCAGGATCCTGCCCCAAAAAGTATGGTGAAGGAAAATCGTACACTATATCTTACAATTAACGCATTCAATCCACCCGATGTAAAAATGCCCGACCTTGTAGATGTTTCTTACAGGCAGGCTGAAGCAATGCTGCAATCATTCGGCCTTGTAACAGGTGATATTTCCTACCGGTCAGATCTTGCAAAGAATGCAGTGCTTGAACAGCGATATAAGAATAAAGTCATCAAGCCCGGAACCATGATTCCGAAAGGATCGGCGATTGACTTAATTCTCGGCGATGGAATGGGCAATAGCCAGATCCCTGTACCCGACCTCACAGGCATGACTAAGTCTGAAGCCATTTCAATTCTCAGAAGAGTTTCATTGACAGTAGGTCTTATACATTTCGAAGAAGGATCGGACTCTGCATCGGCTAAAATCTTCAGGCAAAATCCCTCTCCTGATGAAGATAATACTCTTCGCCAGGGAGACGGTGTTGATATCTTCCTGAGGTAGATTTTTAATAACTTTTTTCCTGTCGTCACACTTCTTTTTATTTAGCTGCGTTATCGTACTTTTACCGGGCCTATGAAAAGATATTTTCTTTTACTCCTCTGTAGCATCGTTACCATTTCAAAAGCACAGGAATTTCTTTTGCCTTTGAATTATAATGGTGCGTTGTTTAATCAGAATCATTCTGATCAATCGCTGATGCGCATTGCTGCAATTGACGATACGCTTTTACCGCCATTTATTGATGACTTTTCCAGGCTGGGCATGTATCCGTTCGACAGCCTTTGGCTCGACAGCGGAGCTTATATCAACAACAATTACACAGAGCGTCCCATAACACTTGGTATTGCCACGTTAGACGGTATAGATAAAAATGGAAGACCCTATCACGAAGGGGCGACTAGTGATTCAGTCGCCGATATGCTTACCTCCCGACCGATTGATCTTACAGTTCCCGCAGGTGACACATCAACGTGGATCAGTTTCTTTTACCAGCCGCAGGGTTTGGGCGATGTTCCAGAAACAAAAGATTCCCTCGTTCTGCAATTCTTCAATCACCAGGGACAATGGACAAATGTTTGGGCAGTACCGGGTCGCAGTGATACTGCATGGCAAAGGGTGAATATCAGGATTACGGATACTACTTATTTATATCGCGGCTTCCAGTTCAGGTTTTATAACATAGCGACTGTTAATGGGAACAGGGATCAATGGAATCTTGATTATGTTACGCTGCTAAAAAATACGGTAGCAAATGCATCAATAGTGGATCTGACACTTATACATCCGCAAACCTCGCTTCTTACCGAGTTTTCGGCTATGCCATATCCGCATTACAAATCACTCAGTAATCCGGCATCTGCGATGAAGATAAATTTACCGGACACAGTTTTCAACATTGATTTTCCGGGCACATCATTTACACCCGGACTGAACATTCTGCATAATGGCTTATCAGTATTTCCACCACCGGTTATGGGAAACATCACCGCACCAAACACACAGCAGTTATATCCTTACACTTTGCCGTTAAGCGGATTTACATATCCGATTTATCCTGAAGACACTGCAGACTTTTTAGTGAAATCATATACCAGCCAGGCGGGGACAAATCTTTATAACGATACAAGCTATTACACGCAGCACTTTGGAAATTATTATTCCTATGATGATGGCAGTGCTGAAGCACATTATGCATTGAGCGGCAGCAACGATGTTTCATTGGCTGTAAAATTTGATGTAAAAATGCAGGACACTCTGAGAGGTATGCAGATTTATTTTAATCCTTCCGGAGAAAACATAGCCAACAAACTTTTCCAGATGACGGTTTGGAGCGATATTGATCTCTCAACTCAGGCGTCGACGGAACTCGTGAGAGAAATCAATCTAAAGCCGGATACGTTTGATGGAATCAATGCATTCAAAACGTATTTATTCAGCTCGAATGTGGTTGTAGGTCCCGGCCCAATCTGGATCGGATTAATTCAGAATGATCCCCAGCAATTATTCGGGATCGGTTTTGACCGCAACACTGACTCACATGACAAAGTCGCCGTGCGCTATGCCGGCAGCTGGGTGCAATCAAATATTCCCGGATCGATCATGATTCGACCACTTTTCGGAAAAAGAATTCCAGGTGTTGGAGTCGGAGAAATTGTTGGCAATGAAATTCCATTCAGTGTTTACCCGAATCCGAGCACGGGAAATTTTTACATCAGTATTCCATCCGGCTCACAATACTCCTGTAACATTTTCGGCGCTGTGGGCAATCTCGTACATCATGAGAATTTGAAACAGTCAGTGTGGCTAAACGAAAATCTTTCGGCAGGAATTTATTTTGTAAAATTAACTGACAGCAAAACCGGATTATCTTCCGTTCAGAAGCTTCTCATCAACTGATGCGGCAGGAAAATGAGGAACATGAGATCAACGACCAGGATGAGCTTTTCGAACATCACCGGTTCGTTGTAGAACCCGGGCATATGCCTATGCGGATTGACAAGTTTTTGTTTAACCGCATGCCGAATGTGAGCCGAAACCGGATTGCCAATGCCTGTGATGCCGGGACAATAATTGTGAACGGCAAACCCGTCAAACCGAGCTATAAAATCAAGCCGAAAGATCTTATACAGATTGTGCTTCCGCATCCTGTAAGAGAAAAAGAGCTTGTTCCGCAAGACATACCGATTGATATTCTTTACGAAGATGCAGACGTAGTGATCGTAAACAAGAAAGCCGGAATGGTTGTACATCCTGCATTCGGAAATTACACAGGAACATTGATGAATGCGCTGGTGTATCACTTCAAGAATCTGCCTGCCGCTAAAGACAATCTTGACCGGCCGGGACTAGTCCACAGGATCGATAAGAACACTTCAGGTCTGCTCGTGATTGCAAGATCAGAACATGCACTCAATCTTCTTGCGAAAGAATTCTATGAGCGCACCATCGAAAGGAAATATATAGCATTGGTATGGGGGGATTTTAAGGAAGAGTCAGGGACAATCACAGGGAACGTTGGTAGAAACCTTAAAGACAGGAAAATCATGGATGTATTTCCAAATGGTGATCACGGAAAACATGCAGTAACACATTTCACAGTCCTCGAGCGATTTGGCTATGTTACGTTGATCGAATGCAGATTGGAAACCGGAAGAACGCATCAGATCAGGGTGCATATGAAATATGCCGGCCATCCGCTTTTCAACGATGATACTTACGGAGGAGATAAAATTCTCAAGGGGACAACATTTACAAAGTATAAACAGTTTATCGAAAACTGCTTTGCAATAATGCCACGTCATGCATTGCATGCGAAGACGCTTGGCTTCATTCATCCGACTACAGGAAAAAAAGTTTTTTTTGACTCTCCCCTTCCGGAGGATTTTGAGGGGGTATTGGGGAAGTGGAAGAGTTATAGGAAATAATTTAAATTGTCTGAACCGTGATTCACTTGATTCTCGGATTTACGGATTATGGGTTAAATGAATTATTGTTTTTATAAGTTGAGCCGAATTCCTCTTTTATGACCAATTATTGATTCACTTGATGAACGGATTTACGCATGATGGATTAAATATATTGTTGTTTTAAATAATTAAGCCTTGTTAATATTTTCGAGAAAATTTTTCATGAAATTAAACACCATAAATGCGGTTGCCAAATACTCCTTAACAAATTAAAATTGTGCAATTATTATCAGATATGTTATATAAAGAATTGACTGAAAAAATAATTGGTTGTGCTATGCGTGTGCATTCTACTCTGGGCAACGGATTTCAGGAAGTAATTTATCAACGGGCTTTGGCAATTGAACTTTTTCAAAATAATATTCCATTCGAAAGAGAAAAAGAAATGAGAATAATTTATTTAAATAATGATATTGGAACTAGAAGAGTTGATTTTTTTGTTGACGAAAAAATAATGGTTGAATTAAAAGCCGTGACAGTTCTGGAAAAGGTTCATCTTGCGCAAGCAAAGAACTATCTTGAGTCTTATCATATACAGGTAGGGCTTTTAATAAATTTTGGAAGTAAAAGTTTGGAGTTTAACAGAGTTCATAATTACAAAATGCTTAATGAAACAGCTCAGTAATGACCTTAACAAATCTCAAAATCAAAATCAATAAAGAACCAACAAAGCAATGACTTGAACAAAATCATAAAATCCAAATCAATAAATCCGAAAATCAAGTGAATCTTGGTTCAGACAACATTGTACAACGTATCCCTCTCCACTGCCTCTCTTCCCGACTGTTCAATCAGTTGAATGATTTCATTGGAAGTCAACGATGGATTTTGTTCTTCCGCTCCTGCCATTGAATAAATTTTTGTTGAATCATCGATCGTTCCGTCGAGATCGTCGACACCGAATGCCTGAGATAATTGTGCGGTACTTCTTCCGATCATTGGCCAATACGCTTTCACATGATTGAAATTGTCGAGGTAGATTCTCGACACGGCATAATTGCGAAGATCCTCAATGACGTTCGACTCAGGAACCTCAGACATTTCGTTATCCTTATTCCTGAACTTTAATGGAATGAATGTATTGAACCCGCCTGTTTTGTCCTGCAGCTGACGCAGTCTTTCCATGTGATCGATCCTGTCTTCAAAAGATTCGATGTGACCATAAAGCATCGTTGCATTCGTATGCATTCCCAGCTTATGAGCACTTTCATGAATGAATAGCCATTCTTCGGATGAACATTTATCATTACAAATTTTACTCCTTGTTTCTTCAGAAAAAATTTCAGCTCCTCCTCCGGGAAGCGAATCGAGTCCGGCAGCATTCAAAATTTTTAACCCTTCTTCGACGCTTACTTTTGCCTTCCTGAACATATAGTCAAGTTCAACGGCAGTGAAAGCTTTGATATGAAGATCGGGACGATGAGATTTTATTTGCTTCAACACATCTGCGAAATAATGCAGATCCATTTTCGGATGAACTCCACCCACGATGTGAACTTCTGTGACAGGTTTTCCGTCGTAAGATTTTACCTTATCAAGGATCTCTTCTGCAGTAAGCTCCCATCCTTCTGCACGGTTTTTCAGCGTGCGCGAGTACGAGCAGAATTTGCAGGAGAAAACACAGACGTTAGTCGGCTCGATGTGAAAATTCCTGTTATAAAATGTCTTGTTTCCGTTCTTTCTTTCCCTCACAAAATTTGCTAGCGCGCCGAGGTATCCCAGACTGCCATATTTGAATAAGAAAACACCTTCATCGAATGAAATACGGGAGGATGATTTTACCTTTTCACCGATCGACTTTAAGACCGAATCATTCGACTTGTCGATCAATAATTCAACTGCGCTATTCTTTTGCATAGAGCACAAAGATAATCAAACATGACTGAGCGGAATGGTGGGAAACCCATACTTATTTTGACTGAAACCTGACATTGGAGAAATCCTGTAATTCCATATTTGAGTTAAATCAAAGAAACTGCTTATATTGGTTGTTCTGCCCTGAATGGATATCATAAATTTGTAGCGTAAATGATTTTCATTATCACTAGTGGCCGGGAAATCCAATAAAACCCAACCCTTTTAGAATTTCTAACATCTGATCTATGATAAGAATACTGCTCGTTGAAGATGAAGAGCATTTACAGGAAGCCATCAAGCTTAATCTCGAATTAGAAGGATATAAAGTTGTTGCTGTAGGAAACGGGATTGATGCTGTAAAAGTCTTCAAACAGGAAAGATTCAACCTTGTCGTTCTTGACGTAATGTTGCCCGAACTCGATGGCTTTGCAGTGTGTGAAGCAATCCGTTTACACAATTCAACAGTTCCGATCTTGTTTTTGTCGGCGAAGAATGCCAGCGAAGACAAAATACTCGGTCTGAAACGCGGAGCTGATGATTACATGACGAAACCATTCAACCTCGAAGAGTTTCTTCTGCGCACTCATGCACTTGTAAAGCGTGGTCTCAGCCAGGATGAAAAGAAAGAGATGAACGATGTGTTCCGCTTCGAAGGAAATGAAGTCAACTTCCGGACTTTCGAAATAATCGGCAAGGATAAAAAGGCAATACGACTCACGAAAAAAGAAATTGCGCTCTTGAAATTATTGATTGAAAGAAAGAATGAAGTTGTTTCACGGGAACATATCCTTGAGTCAGTTTGGGGCTATGACATATATCCTTCTACCAGGACAGTCGACAATTTTATACTTGCATTCAGGAAATATTTCGAGAAAGATCCGAAAGAACCTCAGTACTTCTTCTCAGTGAGAGGCGTCGGATACAAATTTGTTTGCAAGTAAAAATGCCGGGTGAATCGGCGTTCTTAATAACCAAATAACCAATCATTCAATGAAAAAACAATTACTATTCGCTGCAATGCTTTCCATGTGCATGTGGTCGAATGTAGAAGCTCAGAACCAGAGAATCTGCGGAAGCATGGACAATCTCCATCGTCTTGAAACAGAAGACCCGGGATTGCAGGCAAGGATGCAGTTAATCGAAAATCAGACTGCAGCATATGTTACAGCGAACCATGGAAACACTCAGATGAATTCTGTCGTGACTGTACCTGTGGTCTTTCACGTTGTCTATAATACAACAGCCCAAAATATCAGTGATGCACAATGCCAGGCACAGATTGATCAATTGAATCTTGACTATGCGCGATTGAATGCTGACAGGACTAACACTCCATCAGTTTGGCAAAGCATTTCTGCAAACACCAATATTCAGTTTTGCATGGCGCAGAGAGATCCAAATGGCGCCGCTTCGACTGGAGTTGAAAGACGCCAGACTACAACGACATCTTTCTCTACGAACGATAACATTAAACGTACTGCTAACGGAGGAATGAATGCATGGCCTTCAACTTCCTACCTCAACATCTGGGTGGGAAATTTAAGCGGAGGTGTATTGGGATATGCACAATTTCCCGGTGGTGCTTCTGCAACAGATGGCGTCGTGCTTCTTTATTCATCCGTCGGAAGTGTTGCACGCCCCGGAACGGCTAGTCCGTATAATCTTGGACGCACGGCAACACATGAAGTGGGTCACTGGCTAAACCTCTATCATATCTGGGGCGACGAATCAGCTTGCTCGGGAACTGACAATGTTGGCGACACACCAAACCAGGGTCCTGAAAATTATGGTTGTCCGGCTTTCCCGCATACAGATGCATGTGCAACCACTTCGCCGGGTGTTATGTTCATGAATTATATGGACTATACTGACGATGGTTGCATGAATATGTTCACTGCAGGACAAAGCTCAAGAATGAATGCACTGTTCTCTACAACCGGTGCACGTTATTCTTTGCTTTCTTCCCTCGGCTGTGTTCCACCTTCCACCAGCACTTGCGGCAATACATCAGGACTTGCAGCTACTACTACAACAATTTCAGCATCGTTGAGCTGGACGGCAGTAAGCGGAGCGACCAGCTATAATATTCAGTATAAACTGAACTCTGCCTCTACTTATACAACTACTACCTCTTCGACAAATTCAGTTTCACTTTCTAACCTTTCGTCAGGAAGCACTTATAATTGGCAGGTGCAGGCCGTTTGTTCTGCCGGCATTAGTTCTTATGTTGCATCAACATTCACAACAGGCAGCACTACATCTTGCGGAACACCTGCAAGCATGTCTGCAACTTCTATTACCACGACAGGAGCAACGCTGACATGGGGAGCCGTAAGCGGAGCGACCACCTATAATGTGCAGTATAAAACAAGCGCAGCTACTACGTGGAATACTACAACCTCTACAACAAATTCGAAGGCACTCACAGGTCTGACTTCTGCAACCACATACAACTGGAGAGTTCAGGCCATATGCTCCTCAGGCTCGGGTTCCTATACAACATCAGCTTCATTCACAACATCATCTACAACATGTTCAGATGCGCATGAGCCAAATAACAGTTCAACTGCAGCTGCAACAATTCCGGTAAATACTGACATCACCGGATTAATTAGCACTTCTACAGACCTTGACTGGTTTAAGTTCACCACTGCGTCACCCAATACGAATATCAAAATCACTCTGACGAATCTTCCGAATGACTATGATATCCGGTTGTATAATTCTTCGCTCACGTTGCTTGCGACATCTCAGAATGGCGGAACAACTTCAGAAACGATCATCAGGAATACAACTGCTGCAGCTACTTATTATGTTCGTGTTTATGGCTACAATGGTGTTTATAGTTCAACTTCCTGCTACAAGCTTCGGGTAAGTGCAGCCAGCACTTCATTCAAACTTGCACAGGATGCTGAGGAAATCTCTGTTGCACCTGCTTCACTTAATGAGATGATTGTTTATCCGAACCCGGCACATGAATCTATTTCCGGTGCATTCAGTTCTACTTCAGATGATATTGCACAAGTTCGTGTATTTGATATGGTTGGTCGTACTGTTCACACTGAGCAGTTGAACATTACAACCGGCGTGAATAAGTTTACAATTGATCTGAATGGACTCAACAACGGAATCTATTTCGTTGAACTGAGCAGCGCAACTGAAAGAGTGACAAAGAAATTTATTCTGGAAGAATAGTTTTGGGGTTAGTAAGAAAAAAGGCCGCTTTATGCGGCCTTTCTCATTAATAGTCTTTGTGTCAGTTTGTCTTTGCCGGTCCGGGCGGAGGTGTAATAAAATCAATAGGAAGAATATATTGAACATCGACTGCCGATCCTCCGGCAGTTCCCGGTGTCCAGTCAGGCATCAGCGCCACGACTCTCATAGCTTCTTTATCGAGCTCTTCCGTTGCACCGCTTAATACCTTTGCATTTTTTATTTTGCCCGTCTTATCAACCAGGAAACCTACATATACGCGACCTTTAATGTGATTAATCCGTGCATTCTCAGGGTAGATCAGATTGTTGTTCAGGAATGCTTCCAGGCTGTCCTGGCCGCCGGGAAACTGTGGCTGCACCTGGGTTACAGTTACACCAAATCCTTTTTTTGCCTTAATTTTCTCTGGTTTAGATGAATCCTGTGAAAACACAGTTGAAACTGTAGCCATCAGAATTCCAAATATGAGCGCTTTTTTCATTAGCTAACATTTTGAATTTCAAACCTAAACCAAAAAAGGATACCAAGCAATAGTAAATTGGCAATGAGCTGATGAAGAATGACTAATGAGTTGTGTGTAATGACGAAAGCGATACACCGTATGCCGGTTTATTGCTCAGTATGCCTCACACTTATATTCCTGATCTTTTTCACTTTCACAATTTCATGCATGCGTTCAACCACATTCAGGGTAATCGGACAATAATCGATATTTTGTATGTGAGTTCCGGAAACGTATAGTTTGAAATCCCTGTATTGTGTATGAGGGAACCCGCTGCAATCCTTTGGACGCACGGCATAAATCGCACATTTATTGTCCTTGCGAAGAAACTGGCAGGGAACGCTCTTGTTCATATAATCACCCGACTCATCCAGTTCGAGATACTTGTCGTAGTATGCCCTGAAAGTCATTCCAAGGTGTTTTGCAATACGCTTTACATCTGCCTTCTTATAAGTTGGAGACATTGTTTTGCAGCAGTTCGCGCACTTCAGGCAATCGATCTGCTCGAAAGCTTTTTTATTTAAAACCTTAGCAATACTATCTACACCTTTCACCTTGCTGTGAAGAAGACCACGCAGAAATGAAGCATAGGTTTTATTCTTTTTTCGCTTAGATGCTTTCAGGTAAGCAATCGGATCTGCGATTTTAGAGGTAACTTTTGTGGTCTTGATAATAATCTTATTTGATGCTTTCTTCTCCATACAGAATTGCAAAAATAGAAGAATATGTTTGTGTATTTATTATTTATACGGAAAGTCACAAAGGATTATGAAAGATGTTGTACGTGTTAAAAAGCAGTCTTCAGCCCAAATAAAAATCCAATTGTCCCCTTCTTTCCATTTGCGAGTGAAGTAAAGATTTCCGCTCTCAACAAATGCAGCTTCTCCACTCCTACGCTGAATTCAAAATAGCGGTCCAGTTGTGCCGTGTGGAGAAAATGGACTCCGGCTATTTCCTGCAAGCGTAGTTTGCGGATCAAAGGAATTTTGTTCAGAAAAAATCCGCCGAAATTATGCTCTGCATGTGCTTCGAAAAAATTACTCGTGGTGCTGTAAGCGTAGTAGTCGAGATTTTTAAAATCATCCAGGCGAAAATCTGACAGAAACGTTTTGTTGCCGTTGAAGTGACGTAGATCCATTGCATATAGCTTATCGTGATTAAGAAATCCGCCGTAAATGATCATGTAATTAAAAGTCCCGAATAATCCGAAGTTCATATCATCATCGATTACTCCTTGCACAACATTGTAGTTCACATCACTGTTCAGCGCATCAATTCCTCCCCTGTACTGAATCCGGAAGGTCGGATACTTTGAGCCAAGCCTGTATCGCTCATTGGGTCTTTCGATGTATTCCTGTCCGGGCTTAAAGGCAATAGCAGCTTCACCTATAAACGCATTATGATCCGGGAAACGAAAATCATCGGATGAAGGATAATATGGATCGTTCGATGTATAGTCTCTCGAAGAAACGCTTCGCAATTTGTAATTTGTAGTATTTACGAGAGCATGTCGCCGGGAATAATTCAATCCGACGTTCAGACTAAATCCATTGAAAAGCTCCGAGCGGTGATGAATTGAAAAATATTTCTTCTCATAAATCTTCATGTAATTTTTCTCGGCGAGTAACGAATACAAAGAATTTACAAACTCGCTGATCGGGTTTTTGTTGTTGATCTGCGCCACGTCAGTGCCTGCATCAACTTCAATTTCGGAAAACGTTTTTGGTTTATACCGGTATGAATACAAAACATGTCCATTAAAATGCGTGTTTGAAAATCCATAGCGTATGCTTGGTTTAATGGACCATTCCCTGCTGTCATGCCGGCCAAAACCTTTTGTATAATCAGCATCCAGCCGGAGATTCCATCCTTCAACCGTATTGAAATAAAAGTGCTGAACAGGAGAACTAATTGTAATGCTACGATTCTTATAACTGTTATTCCAGGTATAAGCAGTAAACAATGAAAGAGCTGAAAACTTGTTTGATGCTTTATCGACTGAATCGAGATACTCCTTTGATTCATGGATAACCCTTGTACTATCTTTCCTTTTGTAATCCGTTTCCTCCAAAACGGTAAGTGGCACAGGGCGTGACTGGCTCCAGTAATTTGTATCGCGTTCATTTGCATTTGCCTCCACTCTCATTACTTCGCCATTAAAAAATCCAGGTTTGAAAAACGGATATAAGTTATAGTCGCTGAAAATTCCAATCACCACTCCGTCGCCGACAAAGCCGAGAAAACTGAAAGCATAATTAAACTGCGATGTGAATGGCATCCACACATCATCGTTCACCTTTACAAAATTCTGTTTCACCCTGAAAGTATCTACAAATTCGAGCTGCTGATTCTTTGTAACAAACAGATCGGCACTGTAAATTCTCCAGCTGCTGTCAGCAATGTAAATTGTTCCTGTAAATACCGGATCATTTTTTCGTTTTGGGATAACGCTGATTTTATTTACGGTGACACCATTCTGAACAAAGCTTCCTTCCAGTTTGTACTTGTAATAAAACAATGCGTCACCTGCAATAGGTGAAACAATTCCTCTTGGCGTCAACCCGGTAATGCTTACGAGGTTGTCATAGAAAGAAAGTAAAACATCGGTTGACTGGTTAAAGCTGTATGTCTTGGGCTCTCCACTCACCTTGCTTGAAATCATGTTTTCCTTATACTTATCAGGAGCCTTAAAAGAAAGTTCGGAAACTGATTCGCTGAGATAGAATATTTTTGTCACCGTATCTATCACATCACCAATATTCACATTTTGTCCCAGCACTTTCTTAGGATATGAATCGAGTCGCTGTGTTGATTTCACATAGGCATGTGTGGAATATTTTAAAACCTGGTCACGGTAGAACTTCCGTTTGTCCTGCGCTTTGCGAATGATCTCATAAGCCGGATCCTCGACGTTTGCACGAACATGCACTTCCTTCAGATTAAAAGATTCGAGAGGCAGCTTAATATCCAATGAGACAACGGGCTTATCCATTACCACCTTTCTTTGAATAAGCGAATACCCGATCATCCTGAATGTAATGTCATAGTTTCCGTCGGCAAGCTCGAGGGTATACATTCCTTCGCTATTGGCAGTGGTTCCGTTCGTTGTTCCCGTCACAACAACGAGAGTAAAAGGAACAGGCACGCCTGCTTCATCAGTAATTTTACCGGTAAGCTTTCCTGCCATAACTTTATTGCCAAGCAGCAGAAAGAAAATAATTATCAGCTTATTTAATTTCCTCATATAATTTTTTCATTCCGTCAATAAATGAATTCCAGGAAAATCTTTCCTTGTCTTTCATAACATTATCTGAAAATTCCTTCTCACGATTGTTTGAATAAAAATCATTGAGCGCATCTGCAATTTTTTCTGCGACCACATCTGTTACATAACCATCGCGTTTATCTGTGACAATCTCTGCAAGTCCGCCGACATTCGTCACAAGCATTGGCCTGTTGAAGAAATACGCCACTTGTGTAATGCCGCTTTGCGTTGCACTGATGTAGGGCTGAACAACGATATCAGCCGCACAAAAATGATTTTTCACTTTTTCTTTGTCGATGAAGTTGGTATGCAAAATTACACGATCTGAAATCTCACTTTCTTGTATCTGATCCATGTACGGTTTTTCGTCCTCATAAAATTCACCGGCTACGAGCAGCTTTACGTTCATTTTTTTTAATCGTTCATCTGCCATTGCTTTTAATAGGAGATTCAGTCCTTTGTATTTACGGATGAATCCAAAGAACAGAATAATTTTTTCATCTGTACTCAATCCCAACGACTGCCGCGCTTCCTGCTTGTCAATGAGATCACCGAAAATATTATAAATGGGATGAGGCAAAAATATTTTCTTATCTGTTTCGGTAAACTTTTTCAGATCATCGAGAACTGACTTGGACATTGTAATAAATCCATCCACATTTTTGACGAAGTAGGATGTGAATTGTTTATCGCCCGGACGCGATTCATGCGGAATAACGTTATCAGTAATTGCAATGACCCTGATCTTTTTTTTTCGCAATCGTTTCGCAATCGTTCCAAGCGCGGGAGCCATGAATGGCAGCCAATAGCGAATGATGACCAGGTCCGGATTTTCCTTTGATACCTTCTTTGCTGTACTAAACCAGCTGAAAGGGTTCACTGAACTTATTGTCGCCTTAATTTCAAGTGGTATTTGTTTACCGTCTTCGGCAAATTGCGTTTTGCCCGGGAAAAGAAATTTAGGATACTGGAAATAAAAAGAAAATATTTTTACTGAATGACCTTGCTGTTCGAGTGCTGTTGCAAATGCCTCATTAAAATCAGCTATGCCGCCGCGTAAGGGATATGCAGGACCGATCAGACAGATTTTCACAGGAGTAATTAAAGGTTAGTTTTCGTCTCGACAAGGTATTTATTTCTATCGCTCGAAGAACGGGAAATCAATTCGCTGATGAAACCTGCGAGGAAAAGCTGCGTGCCGATGATCATGCAAACAAGCGACAGGTAAAAGGATGGCCTGTCTGTTAGCAGCCTTGCAGGAAGATTGTGATAAACGCTGTACAACTTTGTAATTCCAAGATACGCTGCCGCAATAAATCCGATAAAGAACATCAACGAGCCGAGTAACCCGAATAAGTGCATGGGTTTCTTGCTAAACCTTGAAACGAACGTGATCGAAAGCAAATCCAGAAAACCATTGACAAATCGTTCCAGTCCAAATTTCGTCTTGCCGTATTTTCTTGCTCTATGCTCGACTACCTTCTCCTCTATCTTTTTAAATCCGGCCCATTTGGCAATCACGGGAATGTAACGGTGCATTTCGCCATACACTTCGATTGACTTCACGACATCTCTCCTGTAAGATTTCAATCCGCAATTAAAGTCATGCAGGTTATTTATGCCCGACATTTTTCTTGTCGCCCAGTTGAAAATTTTAGTCGGAACGGTTTTAGATATTGGGTCATATCTTTTCTTCTTCCAGCCGGATATAAGATCAAAACCCTGTTCTGCAATCATGGAATACAATCCCGGAATTTCATCCGGACTATCCTGCAGATCGGCGTCCATGGTTATGATGACTCTTCCCTGTGAAGCTATAAAGCCTTCATTGAGAGCGGCAGACTTTCCGTAATTTCTACGAAACTTTATTCCTTTGATTTGCTTATTCGATGCGCTGAGCGATTCAATTTCTTTCCATGAAGAATCCGTGCTGCCGTCATCAATAAGAATGATTTCATAGGAATAATTATTCTGATTCATTACGCGAACGATCCATTCACATAATTCCTTCAGCGATTCTTCCTCATTAAAAAGCGGGATGACGACGGAAATATCCAAGTTGCTCAGCCGATATTTGTGTTAAAAGGATTTTGTTCTTTCTTCATAAAAATTGATATGAATAAAGAGAAAATTAATCCCATGAGTGCTGATCCAAGTAGAGAAAATAAAAAGAGCCAACCCGGACTCATAAACTTTGCAGTATATGTCATGGCCATTTGAATCTGTTCTTCGCTCATTCCTTTATCAGCCATTTGTTGCTGTGCAGCATCCATGATTTTCTGCGCCATATCAGGAGCTATGTATGTAAAAAAGATAATCGTAAACACAGCAGAAATAATACCCCCGCAAATCGCAATTAATGTTCCTGTTCCCAGAGCTTTTCCATAAGAAATATGACCTCCGAGATCATTGTCGCGATAACTCTTTATTCCGATAATGATAAATAAAATCAAAATCAGGTAGCCGATGTATTGAGGAAGTTTGGATTTAATGTCAATGCCAATGAAATAAAATAATAGAAAAACGGCGATTGAAGCTAGTGCCGAAAGTGCCCCAAAATTCATGGCGACTTTTAACTGCGAACGTTGTGTTTCCATTCTGCAAACCTACACGAAAATGACAAATAATCAAGCTATACAAATATTTGAATATCAATCATCTTTGTACTTTGTACTTAGTACTTTGTACTAAAAAAGAATGGGTAAGCTGACTATATCGCACCGCTCAACCGCGGACCCTTGCTCCGTTCCCGGCCTGGGGGATTGGCAGGAGCTGGTCGTATAGGACTTACCCGGCGCAAAAGTAAGAATTCATTTGGAGTTGACAGGGATTTTCAGAAACAATTCAGATAATATTTTTAGGAATCTAACTGCCTTGGATAGAGACTTATAATTGAGTCAATGAGTATTATGGCATCGTAATGAAACAGGCAGGGTAACAGAAGTGAGTGAACAGATATTTAACCCTGCTGAATTATTTCCGGATAACAACTGGATTTTCACTCGTGCAGTCAACGACGGTTGAAGGCTGGAATGTGCCGGCTCCGCCATCTATGACATAATCAACTTTGTCACCGAATTTTTCATCGATCTCATCGGGATCAGTGATGTAGTCGATCAACTCATCATCAGAGTGAACTGAAGCAACAACCAATGGATTGCCCAGGGCTTCGATGATGGATATTGCAATCCCGTTGTCAGGCACACGAATACCGATTGTCTTCTTATTCGACTTGAAGATGGAAGGCACATTACTGTTTGCATTCAGGATAAATGTAAATGGTCCGGGCAGCGAACTCTTCATCAGCCTAAAAATTTCTGTGGAGAAGGGTTTCGTGAATTCTGAAATGTTGCTCAGGTCGTTGCATAAAAAAGAAAAGTTTGCCTTCTCCGGTTTGATCTGTTTCAATTGTGCAATCCGTTCAATAGCCTTGTTGCTGTAGATGTCACCGGCAAATGCATAAACCGTATCAGTCGGAATGATGATCACTCCCCCTGACTTCAATGATTCAACGATCTGTGAAATGTATTTCTGATTAATCGAACCGGAAAAAAATTTTAGAATCACCTTCTGATTATTTCGTCACTGCAGGTGAACTGAACTTCTTCGCATCGGAAAGAAATTTCTCCAATCCGATGTCTGTCAATGGATGCTTGAGCAGATCGAGAATTGCGGAAAGCGGACATGTTGCAACATCGGCACCAGCTTCAGCACATTTTACAATATGCAGGGGACTGCGAATCGAAGCTGCAAGCACTTGTGTCTTGTATCCGTAAGTGCGGTAGATGTGAACGATCTGGTGAATGAGGTCGACACCATCCTGGTTAATGTCATCAAGTCTGCCTAAAAATGGAGAAACATATGTTGCTCCGGCTTTCGCAGCAAGCAAAGCCTGTCCGGCCGAAAACACCAGCGTACAGTTTGTTTTTATTCCTTTATTGCTGAAATATTTTAATGCCTTCACTCCTTCTTTGATCATCGGAACTTTTACTACGATCTGCTTATGAAGAGAGGCGAGCATTTCTCCTTCGTCAACAATTCCTTTGAAGTCAGTTGAAATTACTTCAGCGCTGACATCACCTGAAACAATCTTACAGATGTCAACATAATGCTTCATGATATTATCGTGTCCAATAATTCCTTCCTTAGCCATCAGCGAAGGATTTGTAGTTACACCGTCGAGCACACCGAGATCTTCCGCTTCTCTGATCTGTGAAAGATTTGCCGTGTCAATAAAGAATTTCATGCGAATGATTTATTTTGTAAAAGTAAAAAATCAAAATGATTCTGATTAGCGGTATTTATCGTTGTAATACAAACTTTTCAGCATGCAATTGTACTCCATCACCCGTAAAGACTGCATTGTACAGTCCGGATTCATAGCCTGCAGGAAAAGTAATTGATATCTCATGATCACCGGGAGTCGAAACCAGATTCTGTGACATCATTTTTCTGCCGTATGAATCGGTAATTGTCAATTCAAGCTGATGGGCAGAGCGAATGCCTTTATAACTGATAGTAATAAAGTCCTTTGCCGGATTCGGACGAATGCCTGCGAGAAAGCCCTGTTTATCCGGAGGGATAATTCCTGTCGTATTCGGCAGCAAACCATAAACATCCAGCTGATTTGAAAAAGTCGCCATGTAAACTTTTCCGTTTGCAACTACCGGTGTATTAAACTTTGCAAATGTACCAACACTGTCCCTGTCAGGTTTCATTTCACTATGCCATAAAAGATTTCTCACATCTCTTGCATCATAAGCGTCAAGTCTTCCCGGCCGCAATGCCTGGTTTGCATTCCCTGACAACGGATGACTGGCCCAAACAATACCACTACCGGCAGATGTTCCATTACTCGATACAGACATCATCGCTCCCGGCATTCCGTAATCGAGCAACGTATTCCCTTTGATCGTAAGCGATGTATCAAACTTCATCGTATTCCTGTCAAAGAAAAACTGGTGAATGGAATCACTCTCAGCCCAGATGTAAACACATTCCGTATCTGCATTGTTATAATAATGTCCGTATACAGGTGTTCCATGCAAATGCTTGTCCTGCACATTCTGAACATTCACATCAAGCGTTTGAATAACTGAATCATTCGTCGATGAATATCTTCCCATTCCGCGCGTATCCACTAAATAGACCTTTCCTTCCTTCGTACCTGATAACGACAATGTGGAATTCGGAATGATAATCACGCCATCGACTCCATAATCCAGATCATTGTTTTCAAGATATTGATAGTTGGATGGAGTGAAAAAATCCACAACCAGCATTGTATCAGCCGAGGGAATTAGTTTCAGCACGCTCTCACCACGATTTCTCCTGTTGTTTGGATTACCGGTCGTTCCTACTGTACCGTTACCAGTCGATAAATAAATATAACCGCTGTCATCCACCGCCGGACCGGCACCACTCATCCATATTCCTGCCTGTGTTCCATTTGGAGTTGAATTGTATTGATGTTTTATCTGCAGAGTTATAGGATCAAAACCAATGAACCATCCATGATAAGGACCCCAGTCGCAATGAGAAGCCCAGCCGGCATAAATAGTACTGTCGAACAAAAGCAAACCAGGACGCTGATTTTGTTTCCACGGATCGAAATTGATAGTGTCGTTTACATTTCCTGCTCCTGTTCCATAACATTTTGCTGAGATGATGACGGGACTGCCTACTCTTTCGTTCCCCGTGAAAATATCAATAGCATGGAACAACTGCTCGAACGATGCAGTGGAAAATTTATAGTGCCTGCTGATAACATACATCGTTGACGAATTCGTATCGATAACCGGAGTTCCAACGATCCCCATGTTTCCGCTAAAGTCACGATAGTTTCCGCCGCATGCACCCGTCATATCTGCTCTATTAATGACGCGGCAACCTGATGGCGTGAGATTGGTTTGCCAGTAAGGAGACGTTGAAGAAGAATCCTCAGCATCGAATGCATAGATTGTATTGTTCACTGTTGCCACAAAAACAACGTTGTGAACTCCGCCATTCACATGCATGTTTGAAATAATCAGTGGTTGTGCATAGATCTGGTCATCCACCAATCGTTTGAAAAGCAATCCGAAAGTAGACGTATCAACGTTCGATGCATTCAAAACAACTTCCTTCCTGTTCCACGACAATCGTGTGTTGTCGTAACGTTGTGTCCAGACGTTAACCTGTGAGAACAATCGGAGTGAAAATCCTGAGAGGAAAATAACTATTATGCACAGTCTTGAAAATTTCATTGGATAAAAATTTTATTCTGATTTTTTAAAAAGGTATCGCGTAATAAAAATTCCTGTACTCTTATCTGCACTGTAAACACCGGAATTAATATTTGCCAGTTCCCAGCCCTGTGTTTGCATTTCATTAATCTTATCTGTAATCATTTTATCGTTCTTTCTCACATTACCAAAATTGATTCCGACAAAGCTGAAAAAGTTTTCCATGTCAATTTCTTTGTAGTTTCCATCCGGGTCTGTTGTAACCATTCTAGAACGACCGAGTCCACCGGGAACCACAGATTCAATTGTCGTGATCTGGCAAAAAACTGTTTTTGACTGAGCCGGCTTGAATGCATAGCCAGCAAATACAGCAGCTATAATCGCTACAGCACTTACTGCAATTTTTATTTCTTTTTTCATTTGGATGTGATTGGATTAGTAATATATTTTTAATTTTTAATTTTTTTAAATGCCGCTCCGATTTTATCCAACAGGTCACTTGCCGTCATCGAATGCTCTCCTTTCTTCTTTACAGCGATGTCGCCGGCAAGTCCGTGCAAATATACACCTAACATGGCTGAATTGACCGGAGAAAATTCCTGCGCAAGTAAAGCTGTAATCATTCCCGTTAGCACATCTCCTGTTCCACCTTTTGCCATGCCTGGGTTTCCGGTAGTATTAAAATAAATTTTCCCGTCCGGACTTGTGATGCATGTATGAGCTCCTTTCAGAACAACAATTACGTTATACCTTTTTGAAAATTCCTTTTGCTTTTCAAATTGATCGAAGCTGTTTTTACTTTCACCGGCAAGTCGGGAAAATTCTTTCGGATGCGGAGTGAGGATTGAGTACTGCGGAACCAATTTCAGCAACTCGCTATTCTTAGAAATAATATTCAATGCATCAGCATCGATCACGATGGGTCGATGATAATTTTCAAATAAATTTTTTACAAGACTGATTGTGTCATTCTCCGTACCTATTCCCGGTCCAATTCCAATCGCATTAAAACCTTCAAAAGAATTTATTCCCGTATTGATATTTGGATCTTTGTCCGTCTGCACCATTGCTTCCGGAACAGAAATTTGCATTATGTCGTAACTGGTTTCCGGAATATGGACGGTTAGCAAACCTGTTCCTGTTTTCAGGCATGCTCTCGCAGCCAGCACTGCCGCTCCTGTTTTCCCTTTACTACCTGCAACGATTAAGCTATGACCATATAACCCTTTATGAGAAAATTTTCTTCGCTGTGGAATCTTCGGGAGAGTGTTCTCAGTAATTAAATATGTCTGCGATAAATGATCCTCAATAAATTTTTCATCAAGTCCGATGTTAAGTATTTCCCATTCTCCAAGAAATTTTTCATTTTCCGGAAACAACATTGCCATCTTCGGATTCTGAAATGTAAAAGTTCTGTTTGCCCTGATGACACATTCTCCTGAAAGTTGATCGGCAAACATTCCGCTTGGCAGGTCAACTGAAACAATTTCTTTTCCCGATGAATTAATAAATTCTATTGCCTCGGCAATTTCGCCCGATGGATTTTTACTAATCCCCGTTCCAAGAATTGCATCCACAATAACAACATGCTTTGACGATGCAATAATATTTCTGTCGGTAAATTCAACCCCGGCTTCCATTGCTTTCGCATACATGAATAAATTATCATCTGACTTTTTTGGAAACGGAACATCTACCACAGCTGCCCGCAATCCTTTTTCTTTCATCATCCTTGCAATTGCAAGTCCGTCGCCTCCGTTGTTTCCACCTCCGCAAAACACGATAAAGAATGGTTCGTTGCCATAATATGAAGCGATTTTTGTAAAACAGGAAAAGGAAGCTCTCTCCATCAGTTTCGTCGAGCTGATTGGTTCATGTATAATTGTGTACTGATCGGCTTCGCGCATTTCTGCAGCCGTGAGAACTTTCATTTTACCCTATAATTGTCACTTCAATTTTGTCTTTGAGATAATTTCTTAAATGCTGTCCGTTACCATGCACCGTATAAATTTTCGATGCCTGTGATCGTTCAATGACATCGAGCATACCAGGCCAGTCAGCATGATCGCTGATGCGAAGAACTCTGTCACAACTGTAAAATGAATTTTTCCATCCGGTGGCAAAAACCCTTAAGACATTTCTCTTCCTAAATCTCAGGAAATATGCAGGCGGAACGACATAAAATGCGCCCATGTCATCCAACAATTCATCTGCACGGAAATAATCCCAGTCACCCAAATCGATCCCGTAATTTTCATACATGCGATGATACATGATCAGATCAGGATGAACATACACCTTTCTTCCTTTTGCATGCCTGGTTAGCAATTGCGTTATCCGCTGAGCTTTTCCCAATGCATAAGCTCCTATGACGACATTTTGATTCTGAGAGAGTAATTCAGTCAATTCGATTTCAGGATCAGGGTGATGATATTCGGGAGAACCAAAAGTTACTTCCGTGATGAGATGATCACATTCAACAAGATGAAATGCTTCGCACGAATTATCAGTTTGCGTTTTAAAATCTCCCGTGTACAGGTATCGTTCACCACTATGCTCCATCAGTACCTGCGCACTGCCCAGGATATGTCCGGCCGGGAAAAAAGTAAGTTTAACATCACCAATAAAAAATGATTCACGGTATTTTACAACGCAGAAGTTTGGAATATTTTTACTCTTGATGCGATACAACATAAATGCCCTTGTGGGATCCGTGCAATAAACGTATCCCTTTGTTGCTACTGCATGATCGGAATGAGCATGTGAAACAACGGCATGATCAACGGCACGCTTTGGATCCAGGTAAAAGTTTCCAGCTGGACAAAAAAGTCCGGCCTTCGTTTTTTCAATAAAATTATTTACACTCATTTAATTAGTTGCGAATGAACTTTTAAAATTTGCGGAAGCAGCAATTGCTTCTCGTCATTAACTATAATAAAATCGGATCTGCTGTTCCTTTCTTCATCACTCATTTGACGGGAAATGATTGTTTCAATTTCCGTTTTCGATTTATGATCTCTTTCTCTCACCCTCGCAATCCGCAGATCTACCGGAGCAGAAACTGAAATTACCTTATCACATCCTTCATTTGATCCACTTTCAAATAAGATTGCAGCTTCCTTCAGCAAATATGAATATCCTTTATGATTATTTATCCAGTTTTGAAAATCATCTTTAACAGCGGGATGAACAATTGCATTCAGCTTTTTTAGTTTGCTTTCATCAGCGAAAACAATTTCAGAAAGTTTTTTCCGGCTGATCCTTTTATTCTTATCCACGGCATCGGCCGAAACTTCTGCTTCAATCCGGCTCACTAATTCCGGATATCTTTCATACAAATCATGCACTGACTTATCTGCTTCATAGACAGGAATTCCAAGTTTACGAAAGACATTGCAGACCACTGATTTTCCGCTTCCAATTCCTCCGGTGATACCGATGATCATCATTGCTTTCGGAGAATGTAATCCACCTTTGCAGGCTCAAGGAGAGAAATTCTTACGAAAGATGGACTGGTCATTAAAGTAACGTTAAGCTTCGATAATTTTTTCCTTTCCATTTCAGAAGCGTCAACGACAGCATCAAACATGGAAACGTCAACCTTGTTGTAATGACTGAGTGAAACGAGATACCTTACCTTTACTTTATCGGGAAAAGTTTTTATAGAATAGCCGTTGGTAACATTTACCGGATGTATTTCGACATCCACTGAACCCTCGGTAAATTTCTCGACGTTCAAAGAAACTGTAACCTCATCCGTATTGTAGGATAATAACTTATTTCCTTCCAGCTTCACCTTCTGTTTAACTGCCCCTTTAAGATTGCTGAAAACAACCTTCTGTGTATATACTTCTTTAAGCTCGCTGATTAAAGCAGGCGGACCTGATACTTCCACTTCTGCGGGATCGACAGTTGCTGCTCCGGTTGAATCATACTGGTTATCGAATGAGGCTGAATAAACAGGAACCACTCTCACCTTTTTTGTGGTAAGATCACTGAAGTTAAAGACGATTGAATCAGGATCGAAACCAGTAATCTGAATATCTTTGCCGATCTGCCGCGAGAAATCAGGGAGAAAAGACTGAGTTGGAATTGCAAAAATATCAGAAGTGATAAGCCTGTTCTGAAGACTTGTTGATACATCCACTGTTACAGGATCCTGTTCTTTTTTAAAACCAAGAGACATGATTTTAAATCCGGATGCCTTCAGTTGAACAGAGACTTTTTCAGGCAGATCGTTCATCACTACTTTCTTTCCGGGAAGGTTGGTATACCTCACAGGAAAAATGAGCGCTGTAGGATAATCGTGTGACAGGGCAATAAGCAACCAGAAAACAGCAGAGATCAGGAAACAGATAAGAACGATGTAAACTCTTTTATTCATCCGCCCAAGTGGGGCGCCGATTCCTTTTCCGGGTTCTTTCATGGTTACATCCGGAAGAAATTATGATTTTGCTGGTACTGCCGGCTGATCAAGTGACTTGGTTGCATCAGCAGAAATTGCAGATCTTTCAACTCTTACTTTTACGTTGTTATCAATTTCAACAAGAAAAGTACGGTCAGAGACTTCGACAATTCTTCCGTGAATGCCGCCGATGGTCACAACTTTGGCTCCCTTTTGAAGTGATTCACGGAATGATTTTTCTGCCTTTTGTTTTTTCATCTGTGGACGAATCATAAAAAACCAGAAAACAACAATGATTGCAATTAGAAATACAAGTTGCATTCCTCCACCGCCTTGTGGCGCCTGTAATAATATTGATAACATGTTCATGAGAATTATTTATTCAGCTTTTTTATTTACGTTTCCTAAAATATTGAGAGTATATGTATTCGGGATTGTGTTGGAAATGATCGTGACTGTTTTATGTTGCTGTCCTTCCTTTCCTTCAGAGTTGAATGTAACATTAATGATTCCATCGTCGCCAGGAGAAATGGGATCTTTCGGGTATTCAGGAACTGTGCATCCGCAGCTGCCGTTTGCAGAACGGATTAACAGTACGCCTTTACCAACGTTCTTGAATTTGAAAGCAAATGAAATTTTTTCTCCCTCTTCAATGGTGCCGAAATCATGGGTGTCAGTTTCGAACTGAAACACAGGAACATTATCTTTTGAATTTGGATTTCCCGATGCAGTAGCAGGATTGTTAATAAGCGTCGGGTCGACTGTATTTGCAGGCTTATCGGATTTATTGTTGCATCCGACAACACCAATAAAAACTATGAGAAGAAAATATCTGATCATGATTTGTTATTTCAGTTAATCAATCCTCTGCCGGCTTTTACAATTTTTCCTTTTTCCTTGTAATCGGCCGTTAATTTATCAATAACTCCGTTAACAAACTGCTTGCTTTTCGGAGTGCTGTATTCTTTTGATATGTCAATGAATTCATTGATCGTCACCTTTACCGGAATTCCCGGGAATGATGTCAATTCTGCAAGCGCCATTTTTAAAATCAGGATGTCCATCAATGCAATTCTTTCCACTTCCCAGTTTTTTGTCCGCTCGCTGATCGAATGTTCAAACTCTTTATTGTTCAGAATTGTTTGTGTAAACAAAATCCTCGCAAATTCGCGATCATCTTCTTCATCCTTATAAAGTGAAGTGATTTCCAGTTGATCCTTTTCATAATATGTACGAATCATGCGGGTCATAATCTGAAATATAAATTCATATTCTTCACTCCAGAAGATGCTCTGTTCTTCGATGTGATGATGCATTGCTTCCGATGATTCAATAAATTTTCTTATTACTTCAACAAGGAAGTCTTTTTCATTTGGCTCAGGCTGCCTCAAAAACTCCTTGTACTGTGGCGATTTTTTTATCTCGAGGTAAATCTTGCGAATGAGGTCCTGGTCTTTCTGCCAGCTTATCTTGTAACGAATTGCAAAATCTTTGAACTGTTTGCTTTCTCTTAATGCATCAATAAATTTAAGATTTGTAAACCGTATCGATGCCTTCAATTCTTCCTCGTTCGGAAAAAATCTTTTTATTAAATCATCAGCATCATTCCTGTCAGCATCGCTAAGCTCAACGAGAAACTGAAGCATGTAAATATAAAGCTCATGAACTTTCTCTATGCTACGGAACAATTCACGTTCGGCAACGGTAAGATCAGACTTGTCGCCCTGGAAAAATGCATATAAAGATTTGAGAACCTTAACCCGTAGCTGTCTCCTGCTAAGCATGATGAATCAATTAAAACCGTTGATAACAGAAGTACCTGAGAATTATTTTTTCTTTGCCGCGGCGATACGCTCTTCAGCAATTTTCTTTGCAGCTTCAACAGTCGTGATGTTTTCTGTCTTTGCCTTTTCGAAAATCTCAAGAGTTGTATCGTAAATTTTTTCAGTATGAGATAATGCGTCTTTGCGGTTATAACCCTTCAGTTCGCTGAATACATTGATGAGTCCGCCGGCATTAATAAGAAAATCCGGAGCATATAAAATTCCCCTGTCTGCAAGCATTCTACCATGAACATTTTCATCAGCCAACTGGTTATTCGCTGCACCCGAAACTACTGAGCATTTCAGCCTGTTAATATTCTCAGTATTTAAAGTAGCACCCAAAGCACAAGGAGCATATATGTCGCAGTCGATATCGTAAATATTATCGCTCGAAACAACCTCAGCTCCATATTTAGCAGCAATCACTTTTAATTGATCCTGGTTGATATCAGTAATATAAACCTTTGCTTGCTCTTCAGTAATCAGTCTGACCAGGTTTTCGCCCACATGTCCGATTCCCTGAACTGTAATTTTTTTTCCTTTAAGACTCTCAGACCCCCAGCATTTTTTTGTGGCAGCCTTCATTCCCATGTAAACACCATAAGCTGTTACAGGAGAAGGATCTCCGCCTCCGCCCATTTCTTCCGGCAAACCGCAAACATGCTTCGTTGCTTTTCGGATATTCACCATATCGGAAGTGCTCGTGCCCACATCTTCAGCAGTAATATATTTACCGTTCAGTGAATTAATGAATTCACCATACTTAATAAACATTGCTTCTGTTTTATCTTTCTTCGAATCACCAAAGATGACCGCTTTTCCTCCACCGAGTTGAAGTCCGCTGATAGCGGCTTTATACGTCATGCCTCTTGAAAGACGCAAAACATCATTTAACGCCTCAAGCTCTGATTTATAATTCCACATCCTGGTTCCGCCAAGTGCCGGACCAAGTGTTGTATCGTGAATGGCAATGATGGCTTTCAGGCCGGATGCCTTATCGTGACAAAAAACAATCTGTTCGTGATTTGCAAAAGAAGGATTATTGAAAACCAAATCGCCTTCGACCTTGGATTCCTTCATATCTTTGACTTCAAGCATGATTAATAAAATTAGCCGCTTTCTTAGCAGCGCGGCAAAGGTAGCCTAATTTTCTTAGGCCACAAAAGCCGTTTCCTTAGCTCTCAAAATGAAATCTTTAAAGCATTTAAATAAGTACTTTCTCAAATATAAATGGAGACTTTTCTGGGGGATTATTTTCGCCATCTTCCAAAGTGCCCTGCAGATTTATCCCGGACAAATCATCCGAAAATCCTTTAACTATGTAGAATCTTCCCTGAAGATCGTTAACTCTGTTGCCGATTCAGTTCAACGGACAATCATCATTAACCAGATTTCTAAAGATCTTGTTGTCTATTTCTTGTTGATCATTTCAGTGTACCTGGCCAGGGGATTTTTCATGTTCCTCATGCGCCAGACCATCATTGTGATGTCGCGTAGAATTGAATTTGATTTAAAGAATGAGTTATACAATCACTACCAGGATCTCAGTCTGGCGTTTTACCGGCGAAATAATACCGGCGATCTGATGAACAGAATCAGCGAAGATGTTGGTCGTGTGAGAATGTATGTTGGTCCTGCCATTATGTACTCCTTAAACCTCGCTGTAGTTTTCATAATTATCCTCATATGCATGCTTATGGTGAATGTAAAACTCACCCTATACGTTCTCGCTCCCCTTCCCTTACTTTCCATTTCGATTTATTATGTAAGTGATCTCATTAATAAAAAAAGCGAAGAGGTTCAACAGCAGCAAAGCTCGTTAAGCACATTTGTACAGGAAGCCATTAGCGGAATCCGAATCATCAAATCCTTCGTGAAAGAAAAACAAATAGGAGAAAAATTTGCCGCAGAAAGCGAAGTCTACAAGGAAAAAAACATGGAATTGGTGCGAATCAATTCCATGTTTTTTCCTCTTATGTTATTACTTGTCGGCGCAAGTACAATTCTCACAATCTACATCGGTGGACAGGAAGTTTTGGCCGGACGGGCAACCACCGGAAACATTGCCGAGTTCATATACTATCTCAACATTCTTACATGGCCCATGGCAATGATAGGATGGGTAACATCGCTCATACAGAGAGCTGCTGCTTCGCAACAACGCATCAATGAATTTCTTCATCTTAAGACAGAGATTTATTCGGAAAAAAATATTGTCCAAACTATTAAAGGAAAGATCCGGTTTGAGAACGTAAGCTTTGTCTATCCTGATTCCGGCATTAAAGCATTGGAGGATTTTTCCTTTACAATATCTCCAGGACAAACACTGGCGATTCTCGGCAAAACCGGAAGCGGAAAATCAACAGTGGCAAACCTTCTCATCAGAATGTACGATGTTACCAAAGGAAAAATATTTATTGACGAAATTCCTATTGAGGATTTTTCTCTTGCTTCGCTTCGTCAGCAAACCGGTTTCGTTCCGCAGGATGTTTTTCTCTTCAGCGATACCATTGCAAATAATATCTCCTTCGGACTACCCTCTGAAAATTTTCCAGGGAAAGAAAAAAGAATCATTGACGCAGCTAAAAGCGCAGTGATCTATGAGAACATCCTGGAATTTCCGAAAAAGTTTGAAACAATGCTCGGCGAACGGGGAATTACGCTCTCCGGAGGACAAAAGCAAAGAGTAAGTATTGCCAGAGCTATCATAAAAGAATCACCCATTTTAATTTTCGACGACTGCCTTAGTGCGGTCGATACCAATACTGAGAATAAAATTCTCGGAGAGCTTCGTGCAATTATGAAAAATAAAACAGCAGTGATCATCAGTCACAGAGTCAGCAGCGTCAGAGATGCCGATAAAATCATCGTTCTCGACAGAGGGAAAATTGTGGAAGAAGGAAATCACGACTCTCTTCTACAGCAGAAAGGCGAATATTTTGAACTCTATGAAAAGCAAATGCTGGAAATGGAGAAATAAAAGACCGGGATATTACCAGTGTCAGGACCAGTGCGGAAAGAACAGAGAGTGTGAGTGTGAGTGCGAGAACAGTGTAAGAATATTCAATACCATTCGAGTCATACTTCATTCTACAAACTCCGGACTAGAATTCAAACTACAGAGTCACGACTGTACGAACAAAAGTATAATGATGATACATCCTTGACTTTTGAGAAAACCTGAATCTTTTTACAGAATAAAATAAAAGTCCGCCTGTTTTAGTGCGGGTGATGATATCAACTACTATCATTTGTCAAATATAACTATCAAAACGACAATTCTAAAATTTGCTCTTTCGCCGAAGGTATTTTCATATGCATATCGGCGAAAAAATAAAGATGATCAGGCAGTTAAGAAAATTAACGCAGGAACAGCTTGCTATTAAGATCAACAAAACCCGTTCCGCAGTTTCGTTTATAGAACTAAGCGGAAATGTAAATGCATATACATTAGAGTCAATTGCCAAAGCATTGAACATTTCCAAAGAAGAATTATCGGGATTTGATCATAAAGCAATTTTATTGAAAGAACCGGGTTCAAAGAGTGAAGCCGTTAAGGTAGAACTCGAATCGATCAGAATAAAATATGAAGCGGCATTAAAGCAAATTGACGATCAGAAGGAGATAATTAAATCGCTTAAAAAAGTTATTTCAGTTCTGGAGACAAAAAAGCGCCGTTAAAACGGATCTTCTTCCATGTCATTCATTCTTGATCCGACAATGATCCTGTTATTCGGATAATCGGTCACGCTTCCCGCAGGCGACAACTCTCCCACTTCATTGTAGTCAAGGTCAGTAAATTTTGCAAGCTGGTTGATGAATTTCAATTTCACCGTATCGAGTGCTCCGTTCCTGTGCTTTGAAATGATCACTTCAGCCATCCCTTTCGTAGGATTGTTTTCTTCGTCAAACTCCAGTCCGTAATACTCCGGACGGTAGATAAACATTACCATGTCAGCATCCTGTTCAATCGCTCCTGATTCGCGAAGGTCACTGAGTTGTGGACGCTTGGATCCTCCACGGGTTTCAACTGCGCGGCTCAACTGCGAAAGTGCGATGATGGGCACGTCGAGTTCCTTTGCTATTGCTTTCAGCGACCGTGAAATATTGCTGATCTCCTGTTCCCTGTTGCCATTCTTATTGTCAACATCTGCCCTCATCAGCTGTAAGTAGTCGATGATGATTAATTCAATGTTATGCATTGATTTGAGCCGACGGCATTTCGATCTAAGATCAAATACGGATAATGAAGGTGTATCATCGATAAATACAGGCGCCTGCGACAGTTTTCCTGTCATTGATACAAGCTTCTGCCATTCATTATTGTCAAGCGTTCCTTTACGCAGCTTATCAGAAGGAATTCCCGTCTCTGAAGAAATCATCCTTTGCACGAGCTGTACCGATGACATTTCCAGACTGAATAAAGCGATCGGCCTGTTGAATCCGATGGCTGCGTTGCGGGCAAGTGAAAGTACGAAGGCCGTCTTTCCCATTCCGGGACGTGCTGCAAGAATGACAAGATCTGATTTCTGCCAGCCGGAAGTAATGCGGTCGAGGTCAGTGAATCCGCTTTGCACGCCGGTGATTCCCGTCCCATGCAATCGCGCCTTTTCAATTTGTTTATATGCCTCACTTACCATTGTACTCATGTCCTGGTAATTGCGGCTGATATTTCCTTTAGCAATCTCGAAAAGATTTTTTTCCGCCTTGTCGAGTAATTGAAAAACATCTGTCGTGTCTTCAAACGCATCTTTAATCGTTTCACTACTGATGCGAATCAATTCACGTTGTATATGTTTTTGCAAAATGATCCTTGCGTGATATTCGATGTTCGCGGCTGACGCAACGCGATTGGTTAGTTGCGTGATGTAATATGGACCACCTATAATATCAAGTTCTCCGCTCTTCTTCAGTTCATTCGTTACTGTGAGAATATCAATCGGCTCCGAACGTTCGAACAATTTTCTGATTGCAGTGAAGATCATCCTGTGTGAATCCTTGTAAAATGATTCAGGGTGAAGAATGTCAATCACTTTTGTTAGTGCATCTTTCTCCAGCATTAAAGCTCCAAGCGTCGATTCTTCCAGGTCAAGCGCCTGAGGAGGAAGTTTGCCGAAGTTTTGCGCCTGGAATGTGCTGTAGCCAGGTTTGGAAGGTATTCTCTTTCTTGCGACTGACTCGTTAAAATTTTGTTCTCCCTGCTCTGTCATTTGGATGCTGTCGGTGTCTTACTAAATTTAGGAATTCAAAATGTGGGATGCGAAACTAAAGAAATCGCTTTCCGCACCATGGTTTGTTAATAACTTTAATGCGTTTGAAATTCAATGATCGATTCATAATTAAAAATCAAATTCAGAATCAGAAGCTGCTGGATTTTTTCCAGACAATGTTGATGATTTTTTTTTAAAATATCATTTGAATCACTTGCAAAAAAGAAAAATATTCGCTTACTCAATATGATCACTAAAAATGTTAATCATTGTTTCTAAAAACAGCAGTCGTTCAGAAATATAAAGAGAAATTTAATATTGTTTATCTTGCAATACGATAAGAACAGTTTATGAATTACCTGGATTTTGAAAAACCGATCTCTGACCTTGTGGATCAGATTGAAAAGCAAAGACAAATCGGTGAAAAAAATAAAGTCGATGTAAGTGTGGCTGTACGTCAACTCCAGATCAAGCTTGAGGAAACAAGAAAAAATCTTTATTCCCATCTTACTCCCTGGCAACGCGTTCAGCTGTCTCGTCATCCCGATCGCCCGTATGCTCTTTCCTACATCGATGCCATCACCGAAAAAGATTTTGTTGAGTTATATGGCGACCGCACTGTAAAAGATGATAAGGCTATCGTGGGCGGATTGGGAACTGTGAATGGACAGGCCGTGATGTTTATCGGGCAGCAGAAAGGTGCGACAACAAAGCAACGTCAATTCCGGAATTTCGGAATGGCCAATCCTGAAGGTTATAGAAAAGCTTTGCGTCTGATGAAGCTCGCTGAAAAATTCAACAAGCCTGTCATAACACTGATCGATACTCCTGGCGCATTTCCCGGACTTGAAGCCGAAGAACGAGGACAAGGCGAAGCTATCGCGCGCAATCTTTTCGAGATGGCGCGACTGAAAGTTCCTATCATCTGCATCATCATCGGAGAAGGTGCATCCGGCGGCGCACTTGGTATCGGCATCGGCGACAAAGTACTCATGCTTGAGAATACATGGTATTCCGTTATCTCTCCTGAATCTTGTTCATCGATCCTCTGGAGAAGCTGGGATTTCAAAGAAAAAGCCGCAGAAGTTCTGAAGCTCACTGCTGAAGACATGCTTAAACAGGGACTCATAGACGGTATCATCAAAGAGCCTATTGGCGCTGCGCATACTCATCCTGAACAAATGTTCAGAATCGTAAAATCAGAAATAGTAAAACACCTGAACACGCTCATGCAGGAAGACAGGATTGAGCTTGTTAAAAAAAGAATAAACAAATTCAGTTCGATGGGCGTTGTCGTTGAACCAAAGCAGGAAGAATTAAAAGTAAGAATCTGATATGTCGGAGAACTTTATGCGTGAAGCGATTCGCCTTTCCTTCGAAACAATGCGGAATAACACTGGCGGACCATTCGGAGCAGTGGTAGTGAAAGACGGAAAAATTGTCGCTCGTGGATTCAATCGCGTCATTTCAACAAACGATCCGACTGCACATGCGGAAGTCGTCGCCATTCGGGAGGCATGCAAAGTCTTAAATGATTTCCAGCTTACCGGTTGCGAGATTTATACCAGCTGCGAACCATGCCCAATGTGCATGGCCGCCATCTACTGGGCCAGACCTGATAAAGTTTATTATGCAAATTCAAAGACAGATGCAGCAGCGATCGGATTCGATGATGATTTTATTTACAAAGAACTTGAGCTACCCTATTCTTCCCGTTCCATTCCATTAAAGCGAATGCTTGAGTCAGAAGCCATCGAGGCTTTCAAAGAATGGGATTCCAAAACTGATAAAGTAAAATATTAAATTTTTTTTCCTTGCTCGCTTTTCCAAATTGCAAAATAAATCTCGGATTAAATATCACCGGCAAAAGAGCTGACGGATTTCACAACATAGAAACTGTTTTTATTCCTGCAGGATGGCAGGATATTCTCGAAATTATTCCCGATGAAAAAAGCGAAAGTGAAATTGATTTCCGGACAACAGGTATAAGGCTCACCGGAAGCAAGGAAAAAAATCTTTGCACGAAGGCATACAATCTTCTTTCTACAATTCAAAATCTTCCATCAGTAAAAATGCACCTGCACAAAATCATTCCGGTCGGCGCGGGATTGGGTGGCGGATCTGCTGATGCGGCTTATACATTATTAATATTAAACAGGATTTTCAAACTCAATTTGCCTGACGATGAGTTGGAAAAAATTGCTTCACAACTCGGCAGTGACTGCCCGTTTTTTATCCGGTCACGAACAGTGTATGCAAATGAAAAAGGTGATCAGTTTGAACCGGTAAAATTAAAACTGAAGAATGTTTTCTGTGTGATTATTAAACCAAGAATTCATATCAATACTTCAATGGCTTATTCATGGATTACTCCATCAAAACCTAAGCATTCCTTAAAAGATCTTATACAGTTACCCTTAAGCGACTGGAAAGATGCAATCAAAAATGATTTCGAAGAACCCGTATTCGAACGCTATCCAACTATTAGAAATATAAAAAACAGACTTTATAAACTCGGTGCAGCCTATGCATCCCTTTCCGGAAGTGGGTCAGCAGTGTATGGGTTGTTTACTGAAGAAAAACACCTCGACACTTATTTCAGAAGCAGCGCAATGTGGGCAGGAAAATTAAATCTTTAATTAATTAATAATTTAAAATTTAAAATTTAAAAAAAAACAAGCCGTAACATTATAATCCTTATAGTTAAAATAAAAATTAATAACTTACAGTAGGATTTCTTTTAATGCATGCTGAACACTTTTAAATTTTAAATTATAAATTATTAATTATAATCTAGCTTTCCCTATTAAATACCGACGAAAACAAATCCCTGAATCTTAATCCGCTCACGAGATTATTTTTGCTCAGCAAAGAATATTCAGCAAGTCCATGCAGCACGAATTCCATCATCAACAGTTTTTCATCTCCTTTTAACTTTGGAAAGAATTTTTTTACGGCATCGTCCAGTCCGGGCACCGACAATAATGCTTTTGAATATTCCTTATTCGACATGTCATTCAGCAGATCGATTTCATTTCCGGCACTGAACCAGTCTACTATCTCTGAGAACGGACTTGCCTCTTTCTTCTTCTTAATTTTTTCAGGGTCGGGAAAATAATTAGTGAACTGAGTTCTGATGGCTTTGCCGATTAAATTCTGCGCTACGATCAGCGAGCCTTCCTGTTCGCCTTCATAAACAAGTTCGATCTTGCCTGTGATAGATGGAATCACTCCCCAAAAATCACTGATACGAATCGCCGTCTTGTCTTCGTTGTTAATCAGCATTCTTCTTTCTGCCGCACTGAATAAATTCTCATATCCGGAAATTGTAAGTCGGGCCGACACTCCGCTTTTCGGATCAATGAATTCATTGCCGCGTGCTTCGAAAGCTATTTGTTCAAGCAAGTCCTCAATAATTGTATAGGACTGAATCTTTTCTTTCTGCTCAGCATCGATCACTGCTTCCTGCAATGTTATTTCCTTTGCTGTCGCTATGTCTTTCGGATAATGCGTCAGGATCTGGCTCTCAATTCTATCTTTTAGAGGAGTAACGATCGCTCCCCTGTTTGTATAGTCTTCCGGATTAGCAGTAAATATGAACTCAATATCGAGAGGCAGTCGCAGCTTGAATCCGCGAATCTGAATGTCTCCTTCCTGTAAAATGTTGAACAACGATACCTGGATTCTCGCCTGCAAATCCGGAAGTTCATTAATCACAAAAATTCCCCGGTGAGAACGTGGGATGAGTCCGAAGTGAATCACTCTCTCATCTGAATAAGGTAGTTTCAGACTTGCTGCCTTAATCGGATCCACATCTCCGACAAGGTCGGAAACGGAAACATCTGGTGTTGCAAGTTTTTCAGTGTATCGTTCATCACGGTGAAGCCAGTCAATTTCCAGGCTCCTTCCCTCCGACTTCACCATTTCCTTCGCAACTTTTGAGACGGGATTGAGCGGATCTTCATTTAATTCAGATCCTTTAATGACTGGAATATATTCATCGAGCAGGTTCGTCATCAGTCTTGCAATCCTCGTCTTTGCCTGTCCTCTTAACCCCAGCAGTAAAATATTATGCTTCGATAAAATGGCCCTTTGCAAATCGGGGATAACTGTTTCATCAAATGCTTTGATCGATTCAAATAATCTTTCGCCGGCTCGAAGCTTCTTGATTAGATTTTCTCTCAACTCCTCTTTTATTGTCTTTGATTTGTATCCTGAGTCGATCAATTCTCCCAGTGTCTTGATTTTCAATTTTGATGTCATATATCGGTTGGAATTCTATTAATTAAATTTTCTTTTTTCTGTTTTTCTCAAAATCTTCCAGCACATAAGATCCTAATCCTTTGAGCGAAGTATAAAATGCTTTGCCTGAATTTGCTTCTGTAAATTCATGAACGAATGATTGCAGGTAAGGATCTTCCGCAACCATAAAAGTTGTAATCGGTATTTTAAGTTTCCTGCAGGAAGATGCAAGGTTCAGACATTTATTGACAATTTTCCTGTCGAGGCCAAAACTGTTTTTATACAATTTGTTTCCTTCTTTCATGCAACTGGGCTTCCCATCGGTGATCATAAAAATCTGTTTGTTAGGATTTTTTCTCCTTCTAAGCAAATTCATGGCAAGTTCAAGTCCTGCCACGGTGTTTGTGTGATAGGGCCCTACCTGTAAGTATGGCAAATCTTTTACTTCAATCTGCCAGGCATCATCTCCAAACACGATTACATCCAGTGTGTCCTTTGGATAACGCGTCTTTATCAATTCTGAAAGTGCCATCGCAACTTTCTTCGCAGGAGTAATTCTGTCTTCTCCATATAAAATCATAGAATGCGAAATATCTATCATCAGTACAGTGGAAGTCTGCGCCTTGTATTCCTTTTCACGCACTACCAGGTCTTCTTCCATCAAACTGAATTCATGAATGCCATGATTGATCTGCGCATTCTGAATTGATTCAGTTAGAGAAATCTGATCAGCTGTATCCCCAAAACGGAAATCCCGCAGATCACTTGAAAGATCATCGCCATTGCCGGTGTACTTCGTCGTATGATTTCCCTGCTTCGACTTTTTCAGTTTGCCGAAAATTTCATTCAGGGCATTTTTTCTTAAGCGCTGTTCTGTCTTTGGAGTGATGACATATCTTCCCGAATCTCCATCATCCCTGATATAACCCTTTTGCTTCAGCTCGTCGATAAAATCTGCCATTGTGTAATCATCATTCGTGAGCTTGTACTCCCTGTCAAGTTCATTCATCCAGTTCAATGCTTCATACACATCTCCCGATGTGTAATTCAACAGCTGCATGAACAAGTCAAAAAGCTTTTCGAACGGCGACCCGGTTTCATCTTTTTGTCCGGACTTTCCAAATCTGTATCCTAACATGTAATTATGTATCAGTCAAAAATACGAAATTGAATTGAAGGTGGATTTAATCTTACTTTATTTCGAACGCAAGGCTTTCCTGAATATTGAAGCAGACTTTTGCTGTATCTTGGGACTGTGAAGAATCTGAAAATATACAAATCCTCGGCGGGCAGCGGCAAAACCTTCACCCTGGTGTATGAATATCTTAAGATTGTGTTGGAGCAGCCGGAAGATTATAAGTCGGTTCTCGCCATTACGTTTACCAATAAAGCTGCGGAGGAAATGAAATCCCGCATCATCGATGCTCTTGTGGCTATATCTAACGGTGAAAACACAGCGCTAAAGAATAAACTGATATCAGAAATTGGCGACAAAAAATTACAGATAAACGCTGAAAAAGTTCTAAGAAATATCCTTCATGACTACTCTGCGTTTTCAGTAAGCACTATTGATAGTTTTTTCCAGCGGATCCTTCGGGCTCTTTCGCGTGAAATTCATCTTCCTCTCAATCCTGAAGTGCAGGTTGAAATCGATGATGCGATTATGGACGCCACTGAGAATCTGCTTAGGGAAATCGGAACAGATCCTGACCTGACGCAATGGCTCACACAGCTTGCCTTGCAGAAAATGGAAGATGAGAAAGGCTGGAATCTCGAATATGATATCATAACGGTGGCGAAAGAATTGTTCAAAGAAAACAGGCAGGATACACTGACCTTAACGCGTGAACAGATTCATACTCATTACAACAAACTCCAGGCATTTAAAAAATCATTTGAAAGAAAAATATCCGAGCTCGGTGAAAAAGGAGTTAAAATCATCCGTAAAAACAATCTTGCAATCGATGATTTTTTTTATGGAAAGACAGGTGTTGCGGCTTACTTCTCTAAAATAATTGCCTTCACAGATTACGAAACCCTCAAAATAAAAGGCCGAACGGCAGAAGCATTGAGTTCAGGAGAAAAGTGGGTGAAAAAAACTTCTCCTCTCCGTGATGAAATTATTACTCTCGCAGAAAAGGAATTGATTCCACTGTTGAGATCGATCTCCGATTACCTTGAAGAAAACCTGAGGCAATATGCAACTGCATCCGAAATTCTGAAAAAGCTGTATCTCTTCGGAATTGTCAACGACCTTAAAAGAAAATTGTCAGAATACAGAACCGAAAACAATGTCATTTTACTTGCTGACACAACCCGTCTTTTGAGCGACGTCATTCACGATAATGATGCTCCTTTTATTTATGAAAAAACAGGAAACCGCTACAAACATCTTCTTATTGACGAATTCCAGGATACAAGCAAATTACAGTGGAAGAATATTCTTCCCCTGATTATTAATTCTCTTGGCAGTGGTCACACCACAATGCTTGTAGGTGATGCGAAACAATCTATTTATCGCTGGCGTGGCGGAAACATGAATCTTCTTTTAAAAGACCTGTACAGTGATTTAGGAAGTTTCATGGAACTAAAGATGGAAGAAATTCTCTCGATGAATTTCAGAAGTAAAAAGGAAATTATCGACTTCAACAATGCCTTCTTCTCCTCCGCTTCCACCCTTGCGGAAGAACAGCTGGAGATGAATGAATTCAAACTTTTAAAGCTCGCTTATAATAAAGAAATCAAACAAGAAATTGCCGAAAAGAATACTACAGGCGGATATGTCTCCATAAAATTTCTGAATAATAATAAATCTGAAACGGATTCTGCTGGCTGGAAAGCGGAAGCGATGGAACGGACGTTTGATTCAATCAGCGAACTCCTGCAGAAAAAATATTCTTACCGCGATATCTGTGTGCTTGTAAGAAATAACGATGAAGGAAACGATCTTGCCAACTTTCTCTTCACAAAAGGAATAAAAAATTTCATCTCGCCTGATTCACTTCTGATCGAAGCCTCGCCGAAAATTCAATTTATCCTGAATATTTTCCGGTTCCTCTCCGATAACCTGAATACAATTGCACGCAGCGAAATCATTTATTATTACAAAAGATACCTGAGTGAGTCGACTGCTGAGGAATGGCATGAAGTATTTTCTGATCATAAATTTGCGAAAACAAAACGCAAGCCTGAACCAAATGCCTTATTCGAAGGATTGGAGGAAAATTTATTCAACAAAATATTGCCTGAGAAATTTACACGTGAACTCTCTCGATTGTCCCGGCTTCCTGTGTTCGAACTCTCCGAACAAATTGTGGCAATTTTCGGATTAAATAAAAAACCCGACGCCTACATTCAAAGATTCCAGGATCTTATCATTGAATTTGCTGTGAGGACCGGCAGCAGCCTGGAAAGTTTTCTTCATTGGTGGGAAAACTCAAATGCCGTAAAGAAAGCATCAGTGATAATTCCTGAAAGTACGGATGCAATCAGGATCATGACTATTCACAAAGCAAAGGGTTTACAGTTTCCTGTGGTCATTATGCCGTTTGCCGAATGGCAGCTGACTCCAAAAGCAAATGAAATAATCTGGATGGATGCAACTAATTCTCCTTATCACGAATTAGGCACGGTTGCAGTCACTTCATCATCTAAACTAAAAGAGACATTTTTTTCGGAAGAGTATCTCGAAGAAATTCATCATACGTTTATAGACAATCTTAATTTACTCTATGTTGCTTTTACGCGTGCTGAAGAGAAATTATTTGTGTTTACGAAGCAGGACAATGAAACTGATCTGAACAGTGTTTCAAAATTATTGTTTCGCACCCTCCGACTTCTTGACTCCGGCCTCGCTGATCATTTCATTGCCGGAGAAAATCACGATAAAATTAAATCCGACCAGGATACATCCCGCTTCCACAATGAGGTTCTTAAATCATATCCTGTTTCCGTCAGGAAAGATAAGCTTGTTCTAAAATCACGTTCTGTTGATTTAATATCCGTACTCGAAAATCAAAAAATTACTAAGTCAGGCTACGGAATAATTGTTCACAACATTCTTGCTGCTATACAATCAAAAAGCGAGGCAAGGCAAGTCACAGAAAAGTTCATGTTTGAAGGATTAATTACTGAGGAAGATAAACAGCATATACTGGAAGAAATAAATCAACTATTTGAGATTCCCGAATTTGCAGAATATTTCGACAATCGAAACATTATTATGTCTGAACGAGACATCATACTTCCAGATGGTGAGGTGCTGCGTCCTGACAGGGTGATTATCCGCAATAACGAAGTTAAGGTGATTGATTTTAAAACTGGAAAAAGAGATGTTTCACATGCTGATCAGGTGCTTCGATATGCTGAGCAGTTAGAAAATATGGGCTATAGCAACATTGTCTGTGAGATTGTCTATCTGCAGGAAAAACAAATTGTAAAATTAGCAACAGAAAAAAAGAGCTCATAAATAATCATGAGCTCTCTGTGTTTTAAGCTAAGTAAATGGTAAAGCTAAAAGTAAAAAGTCAAAAGTAAAAATGGACCAGGTCCGCTTTTAACTTTTAGCTTTTGACTTTTAGCTTAATTCTGCAGTACTGCTGCATTGCTGTCAGCAATCATTTCAGGAAGCTTATCCTTTGGTGCAGAAGTGAGATCCACTCCGTGAATTTCCTTCACTTCTTTTACAAACCATTTTGTAAACTCGTCATTTGAGTTTCCGAAATTTTTGAATGCAGATTGGGGATCATTTCCTTCCAGAGTGACGATTACAAAGTCACCCATAGGAGTCGATTGAAAAAATGTACGTTCATGAACGTTCAGCTTTCTTCTTGATTCGGCAAAAGCTGCAGCACGATTACCATTTAATTCACCAATAAATTTTTTGAATTGTGCAGACTTACCCGGCTGGATAGGAACTGCAATTGCAAATAGCTTTTTCATGTTATTTAGTTTGTCAATCAAAATTATAAAAACATTACGCTGATTTTATAATTAAATTTTTCAACAGCTAAAGCTTTTCAATTCGTTTCACCTCAACGTTTTCTTTGCCCGTAATCACGACGGAGTAAATACCACTCTTTAAAGCGGAAATATCGATCATCTCTCTCACAGGATTCTCATAATTTTTAATCAAAAGAATTTGTCCGTTTAAATTGGCAATTTTTACTGAAATATTTTCCTTTATCTTTTTGCTGAAATCAATATTTAGGAAATTTCCGTTTGCAGGAACAGGATAAATTTTTGAATTGCTATTTGTCTTTGCATCAATTATTGAAGTTGAAACATGATTGTACAAAGCATAGACCTCATCATTAGACAAAGCCCTGTTGTAAAGAATGAGATCATCGATGCTTCCTGAAATGTTTAATGCTGTAGGTTGCCATGGAGCTCCCGCAACAATGAAAGGATTTGAAGCAACTCCGGCTCCAAACGTACCTGCTGCCAAGGAATCTACTGCAACACCATTTACAAATATTCTAAGATAATCATTTGCCTTAAAGGTTATCGCTACATGATTCCATATAGCAGAAAGCACACTTCCTCCTTTAAGCCTGTAATGAGTGCTCGATTGATCCCAGATTTCCGCATCGAGTTTATTGGTATCGACGCCCATCAGATATCCGCCCCCACCGACATCAGCCTTGCCTGCAATTTTCTGATCAGGAAATGCATCATTCAGATTTATCCATGCCGCAAGCGTCAACTCTGTTGGCGAGAGAAGGTTGCTGAAACCGCCATCCAGGTAATCGAAATTTCCTGCATCAAATAAATACGCGGCAGCAGGATTGCCAAATCGGTCAGTAGAATTTGCAGGCGATCCATAAGGAGTAAGATTTAAGGCATTGGAAGTAGTATCATTCGCAATTCCGTCGAATGGATAATAAGCCACGACACCAGCATCCAGATTGACTTGCGCTCCGGCAGTGAATGAAATCAGATATGTTAAGAATAGTAGAGTAAATTTTGCTTTCATAGATCTTTATTTTGAAAAGCAATTTATAAGAAAATTCTTCTCATGTAATAGCTTGGATGAGTTCAACAGTTTAAGCCCCCATAAAACCCTGATATTTTCGTTATTTGCTATTTCCCATTCAAAGCCTTAGGTTTGATTTCAAGTTTATCTTATGTATACCAATCGCCCTTTAAAGGTCACAATCATCGACGATGATGCTCAGATGCGGGAAATGCTGAAAGATTTTTTCAACGGCAAATACGCGATGTCGGAAGTCACCACTTTCTCCACCGGTGATGAAGCCATTCAACGAATTGCCCAGGAACCAAGCTTAATCGTTCTTGATTATCATCTTGACAGTATTGAAGCCGCTGCAATGAATGGCCTTCAGGTGCTTAAGAAACTAAAAGAACGGTTCCCGAATGTTCCCGTAATATTTTTATCAGGACAGGAAAAAGCAGAAGTAGCAGCCAACACAATGAAATACGGCGCATGGGATTACATTGTAAAAAATGAAAGCGCTTTTCACCGTTTGGAAATCATAATTAATAATATCCTGGGACATGTCGACCTGAAAAAAGATTTAGGCACTCAGAAATTTTTTAACCGGTTTCTCGCTGTACTTGCAATCGCACTGGTCATCGGAATTATCATTTCGAGATTTAAATAATTAATAAATAAAAACAAAAATAGTATGTCGCCGAGAATAAAATATCTCGACAGTTCTCGCGGCATTGCTGCACTGATTGTTTTTTTTTCGCACTTTCAGTTAATCTTCCTCCCTCAATTTTCTGGTTCATGGCTTTCATTTACTCCGGTTAAATTTCTGTTTGATGGTGAAGCTGCAGTACTTTATTTTTTCATTCTCAGTGGTTATGTTCTCACTAAATCCCTTCAGAAATTGGATTCACTTTCGCTTCAAGGATACATACAGTTTATCGTGAGACGTGTGCTGAGAATTTATCCTGCATTTCTCATTTCGCTACTACTCTACTTTCTTATCATTCCACACCTGGCAATTCCGTCCGGATGGGCATACGCCTATTGGAAGTTTGGACAGGATACAATCAATATGCTCAAACAGGCATTGCTCTTAGTGAGAATTCCAAATGACCCTGGATTAAGATGGCTTCCGCATGATTGGACACTCAGCATCGAGATCTCGCTTTCTTTTTTGCTTCCGTTGCTTGCATTAAGTTTCAGGAGAAGTCCGGTGATAATCCTAATAACAATTTACAGCTGTATAAAATTTCTTAGGCTCGATCCTTTCGTCTTTGATTTTGCCCTTGGAGTATTCATTGCTTCATCTGAGAAAAAACTACTGACTTTTGCCTCACGAGTAAACATGGGGTTGATTATTGCTCTTGCAGCAATATTGATATGTGGCGGCTACCTTATTCCGAATTTTGGAAAATACGCTGATCACCTGTTGATTCATCATAAATCCCTTGGACTTTCACTATTGCTGATATTCATTTTGTCAAACCAATCGGTTCAGAGAAATCTTAATAGGATTTCATTATTCGGCAAAATCAGCTACAGTTTTTACCTGATTCATCTGCTGATGCTCCTTCTTTTCTTCAATATCTTTTCTTCAGGTATATTAATTTTCATTACATCCATTCTTTCTACCATTCTGTTATCCTACATTTTCTTTTTATTCATAGAAAAACCATTCATAAAAATCGGGCATAAGCTCACCTTCTGAAAACCTGTAACGTCTACAGTGTTATTTATTACCTTTGCAGACTTAAATTTAAGATCATGTCAAACGCCATTTACCAGGCTCCATCCCCTGTAAACGAACCAGTATTAAATTATGCGCCCGGAAGCCCGGAAAGAGAATCGATAAAGACAGCACTTAAAAAAATGCGATCAGAAGTCCGCGATATCCCTATGTTTATCGATGGTAAAGAAGTTCGCACTGACAAGAAAATAAAAATATCTCCACCGCATGATCATCAGCATACCGTTGGTTATTACCACCAGGGAAATAAGTCTCATATAGAATCCGCCATTAATGCGGCGCTTAAAGCCCGTTCGGATTGGTCGCAAACAAGCTGGGAAACGAGGGCATCGATCTTCCTAAAAGCAGCTGACTTGATTGCCGGACCTTATCGGTCGTTGATCAATGCAGCTACCATGGTAGGACAGAGTAAAAATGTTTACCAGGCAGAAATCGACTCGGCCTGCGAAATGATTGACTTCCTCCGTTTTAATGTTCACTTCATGAGGGAGATTTATGCCGGACAACCGATTTCATCAAAAGGAGTTTACAACAGGCTCGAGCAAAGACCACTCGAAGGATTTGTATTCGCTCTTACTCCGTTTAACTTCACTGCGATTAGCGGTAACCTTCCGACTGCTCCAGCCATGATGGGCAATGTCGTAGTCTGGAAACCTGCCAACACTCAGATTTTGGCTGCAAGTATACTGATGCAGATTTTCATGGAAGCCGGTGTTCCCCCGGGGGTCATCAATCTTCTATATGTAAGCGGAACAGATGCAGGAGAAGTAATTTTTAATAACCACGATTTTGCAGGAATTCATTTCACGGGATCGACTGGAGTTTTCCAGGAAATCTGGAAAACAATCGGCAACAATATTCACAAATATAAAACATACCCCCGCATCGTTGGTGAAACGGGCGGAAAGGATTTTATTCTTGCTCACCCGTCAGCCGATACAAAAGCACTGACTGCAAATATTCTTCGCGGAGCTTTTGAATACCAGGGACAAAAGTGCTCCGCTGCATCACGCATTTACATTCCAAAATCTCTTTGGCCGGAGGTGAAGAAAACACTTGCTGATGAAATCAAAACATTCAAGATTGGTCCGACGGAAGATCTTGGCAATTTCATCAATGCAGTGATTGATGAAAAATCATTTGACAAGCTTGCAGCTTATATTGACGATGCAAAGAAAAATTCAGAAGTTGAAATTATTGCCGGTGGAACTTATGATAAGTCAAAGGGCTATTTCATACACCCGACTGTCATTCGAGTCAACGATCCTTTTTATGTTACTATGTGTGAAGAATTATTCGGTCCTGTACTTACTGCCTATGTTTACGCAGATGATAAGTTTGATGAGATCATGGACATCGTAGATCGGACAGGAGTCTATGCACTCACAGGTTCCATTTTTTCACAGGACCGATATGCGATAGAAAAGGCGACAAAGAGACTTGTTCATGCCGCAGGAAATTTTTACATCAACGACAAATGTACGGGCGCAGTCGTAGGACAACAGCCTTTTGGTGGAAGCCGCGCATCGGGAACAAACGACAAGGCCGGTTCAATGTATAATTTGCTGAGATGGGTTTCGGCTAGAACTATCAAGGAAACATTTGTCCCTGCAACTGATTACAGGTATCCATTCCTGGCCGAGGATAATGCAAATGGCTCAACTGCCGTGAAAGCAAAACCGGAATTGACAGGAATGAAAAGCTAAAGCGCTGACTTATATTCTCGCTGTAAATTGCTGTGTGACAGTTTAAAATATTCAATAACCTGAAGTTCTCAATTGGTTCATATCTGCTGAGCAATCAACAATTGATTGTTATCAGAAGGCAACTTTCTTTTGTCAGATGAAGTATCGGGGATAATTACATTTGAAAAAAATGAAAAAGAAACCCAGTCTCTTCAAAAAGGCGCTGCCTTATCTGAAAAACAAATATATCCTCACCTTTCTTGGAGCATTGATCTGGTTAAGCTTCTTTGACCGGAACGACTTCATCACCACTTATTCTTATCATCAAAAGCTTGAAAGTTTGAGAAAGGAAAAGCAGTATTACGAATCCGAAATTAAACAATCAACTGCCGACCTGAATAACCTGATGACGAACAGCAGGACGCTGGAAAAATATGCTCGCGAACGCTACCTGATGAAAAAAGATAATGAAGATCTTTTTGTGATCGTGAATGAAAAACCAACTGAGAAGGATTAATATTCTCCAAAGACCCTTCTCATCGCAGTTGCGATCTCTCCGAGAGTACAAAGATTTTCAACTGCATTTATAATAAAAGGCATCAGGTTAGATCCGTCTTTTGCAGCTCGTTCAATTTCGGCAATGCACTTTTCCGCATCAGCCTGATTTCTTTCAGCTCTTAATTTATTCAGCTTTTCAATCTGCACTTTCCTGATAGAGTCATCGATGATAAAATGCTTATCGAATACAGGTTCTTCCATTGTGTATTGATTGACGCCAACAATGATTCTCTCTTTTCTTTCAATTGATCGCTGGTAATCATACGAGGAAGCTGCAATTTCATTTTGCATAAATCCTGCTTCGATGGCGCTGACCGCCCCGCCCATTGCATCTATTTTTTCAATGTACTTCCAGGCAGCTGACTCTAATTCATCAGTAAGCGTTTCCACAAAGTATGAGCCGGCAAGCGGATCAACTGTATCAGTTACGCCGCTTTCAGTGGCAATCACCTGCTGCGTTCTTAATGCAATTCTTGCGGCTTCCTCTGTAGGAAGACTTAATGCCTCATCATACCCATTGGTATGGAGCGATTGGGTTCCGCCCATCACGGCCGACAAGGCCTGCAGCGTAACTCTCATGATGTTATTCATCGGCTGCTGTGCAGTTAAGGTAGATCCGCCGGTCTGCGTATGAAACCTCAGCATCATTGCTTTCGGATCTGTAGCGCCGAGTTCTTTCATGATGCGGGCCCACATTCTTCTTGCTGCCCTGAATTTTGCTGCCTCCTGGAAAAGGTTGTTATGAGCATTAAAGAAGAATGAAAGTCTTTTCCCGAATACATTTATGTCGAGACCTTTTGCAAGCGCTGCTTTCACATATGCTTTTCCATTCGATAGTGTGAATGCAATTTCCTGCACCGCCGTGCTTCCTGCCTCGCGAATATGATATCCTGATATAGAAATTGTATTCCACTTGGGCACCTCTTTACTGCAATATTCAAAAATGTCGGTGATAATTCGCATCGAGGGCTTTGGAGGATAAATGTAAGTTCCCCTTGCAGCGTACTCTTTTAAAATATCGTTCTGAATCGTTCCGGAAATTTTTTTCATGTCAGCTCCCTGCTTCCTTGCCAACACTATGTAAAGTGCAAGAAGTATCGATGCCGTTGAATTGATCGTCATCGAGGTTGTGATCTCCTCTAGATTAATTCCGTTAAAGAGGATTTCCATGTCGCGGAGTGAATCGATGGCCACTCCGGCTTTTCCTACTTCTCCCTCTGATAAATCATGTTCAGAGTCATAACCGATTTGAGTAGGAAGATCAAATGCTACCGACAAACCGGTCGTTCCCTGCTGTAATAAATAATGGTATCTCTTGTTGGATTCTTCCGCTGTTGAAAATCCTGCGTATTGCCGCATGGTCCACAGCCTGCTCCTGTACATGTCAGATTGTACTCCCCTTGTGAAAGGAAATTCTCCTGGCAATTCTTTTATCGGTGCATGATCGGTGTAAACCGGCTTGACTTCAATGCCACTCTCCGTTCTTATTATCTTTTCAGCCAATGATTAAAAAGTTTTGTGTTTAACCGAGTATTTTTTTCGCTTCCGACTTAATGAAGTCCACAGCTTTTTGCGTCGGAACATTTTCCATTTTCAATACCTGCTCGAAAATGTGAGAGCTCATCTGTATTCCGGTTGCGTTCGCACCAACATGACTGAATGCATTGTTGATGATCCTGATCATCTCTTCCTTCGCATCTTTCACTTCTTCCCATGCCTGCTCGCTGAGATAAATCTGTTGCGACAGATTATGTTCAAACTCGGCACGAATGGTCGCAACCAGATCCGATTGGAGCTGTGAGGCCGACATTCCACCGCGGTGAACACGCACGAGCAAACTGTTTGGTGAAATCCGTTCGAGGAAAAGAATGACTCTTTCAAATGCCTGTAGCTTTAGCGGAATGGAATCGCGCTGCCTGATATTTTTATCTTCTACACCTTTGAGTTGAAGATCTCTTTCTAAAAATTTCCGGATGGTAGATGACTGGCTGTCAAGAAATCTTTTCATGACAGTAAACATTCCGAACAACACCAGTATGGCGGGAACGAAATATAATAATGTATCTGATAGCTTGTCCATAAAATCGTTTTACCAGGCTCTGTATTTAGTTGTGCTTTCGAATAAGTTGCGAAGCAGATCCTGCTCCGTTGCATTGAATTCAAGATGCCTTCTTTCATATACGCGGGCCGCAACTTCCAGGGCATCCTCAATCCTGTAAGTAATAAATCCTTCCGAGCCGCCCCAAGCAAATGATGGTACATATTTTGGCGGAAACCCATTTCCGAAAATATTAGCGCTTACTCCTACTACCGTTCCTGTATTAAACATTGTATTTATACTGCATTTGGAATGATCGCCCATGATCAGTCCACAAAACTGTAAACCGGTATTGATGTAATCTTCGTCGCGGTAATTCCAGACTTTTATTTTAGAGTAATTATTTTTCAGGTTTGAGTTGTTGCTGTCGGCTCCAAGATTACACCATTCACCGAGAACGGAATTTCCGAGAAATCCATCGTGTGCCTTATTTGAATAACCAAATATGACTGAATTACTGATCTCTCCTCCGACCTTACACTCCGGGCCAATGGTTGTAGCTCCATAGATCTTTGCTCCCATCTTCACCTGGGAATGATCACACAATGCAAATGGCCCCCTGATCATTGCACCTTCCATAATTTCTGCTTCCTTCCCGATATAAATAAATCCGTTGCTCGCATTCAACATGGCGCATTCCACTTTTGCACCTTCCTCTATAAAAATATTTCCTGGCGCGATCACAGTATTCGTGTTGCTGATTCCAATGGTCTTCCTGTTTTTCGTGATCAGCTGATAGTCGGATGTGAGCGCATCGGCATTCATCGAAAAGATATCCCAGTTAAAATTGATTTTTTTAATCGTGCTTTGCGATTCTGTACTTCCTGAAAACTCGACGTCTGCTATCTTCTTAATTTTATCAAGTTCCGAATCGATTCTTCCGGCGATGATCGTTCCATTCTTCACCAACTTCACTCCCGGACGCAGAGACTGAATTTCTTTGACTAACGCTGTTTCCGGTAAAACTGATCCGTTAATAAGAATGTTATCGTTACTGCTATGAAGCGGAAATTTCGATTGCAAATAATCCTGCGTCAGGTAACTATAATCGCCCTCGAGAAACTTTTGCCACTTCTCCCTTATTTTTAAAATACCGACGCGGATCTCTCCAACCGGTCTTGTATGCGCTAAAGGCAACAGGCTTACTCTTGACTCATCATCAAACAAAATGTAATTCATAATTCCGATAAGAGATTTTGAATGTGGTAAATGTAGCAAAATCGGAAAACTACAAAGCAATGATGGTTGAACGAAAACTCTCCGGAAGAATTGAGCAAAAATTAATAGCAAAAAAAATCCCGGCTGATGAGCCGGGATTCGAATTATTTTTCTTCTGTCTTTACCTCTTTTTTCTTCTTCGCATAGCGGTTGTTGAATTTATCAACGCGGCCTGCCGTATCGATGAGTTTCATCTTGCCTGTATAATAAGGGTGTGACATATGGCTGATTTCAAGCTTAACCAATGGATATTCTTTTCCATCCGTCCACTTAATCGTGTCCTTTGTTTCCACAGTCGAACGGGTAAGGAAGGCATAATCGCAGGAAATATCCTTGAAAACGACCATTCTATAGTTCTGAGGATGAATTTCTTTCTTCATGATCTGTCAAATTTTTGAGGGGGCAAATGTAGTAAGTTTTTACAAATTCACAAACTTTTCTGATCGTCAAAGATCAGATAAACACTTACTTAAATCCCATTATCGGACACAAAATTATTGACTCAGTTACTTTAGTATCTTATCTTCGAAAAATCATAACACTGAGAGGCACTCATCCAAGCCTAACATTTATTACTTTAGGCGCCCGCTGCTGAAAAATCAGCGTTTCTAGATTAAAAATGAAGGAAGAATTAATACAGCAACTTGAGGCATTACTCAAGGAAGATGTCACCGACGAGATCTTTTCAAAAGCTGATGAAATCAAAAATCAGTACTTGCGCGAGTGTGAGGTTCAGAACAATGAACTTCTGAATACTTTCATGGCTGAAGGCGGAATTGCCGATGACTTTGAACCAAAAAAAGATCCGCGCGATGCCCGCTTCAGTGAGTTGCTTCACATTTTCTCTGACCGCGAATCAAAGTTCAGGAAAATGCGATCAGATGAGATCGTCAAAAAACAAAAAGAGAAAGAACAGGTAATAGCAGAACTCGAAAAGCTTATCGCCGAAGAAACTAACATCGGAAAAGCATTTCACTCTTTCAAAGAACTGCAGTCGCGCTGGAATGAAATAGGCAACGTTCCTACCAAAGAATATAAAAATCTTCAAAGCATTTATCACCGTCACGCTCACAACTTCTATTATAACATGAAGCTGAGCAAGGACCTTCGTGAACTTGATTTCAAACGTAACTACGAGCAAAGAAATCAGTTACTGGTGAAAATTGAATCGCTTCTTCCAATGGAATCCATCCGCGGAGTTGAACGAATGATCAACCTCTACCGCATGGAATGGTCAGAGATGGGTCCTACTGCACCTGAAACCATCGAACCTCTCAGAACACGTTACCGTGAACTCATCGGGCAGGTGTATCAGAAGATCCGCGCTTTTCACCAGGAGAGACAAAAAGAAGAAACCGTTCACCTCGAAGTAAAGAAGAAACTTCTCGAAAGAGCCAAAGGCATTGCCGAAGAAAACTTCGACACTCCAAAACAGTGGCAGACGATGACCGACACACTCAACAAAATTTTCGAAGAGTGGAAAGCGACAGGATACGGTCCAAAGAAAGAAAATGACCAGGTATGGGAAGAGTTTCGATCTTCCATGAATGCTTTCTATACCAAGAAGAGAGATTTTTTCAACGGACTTAAAAAAGAATTCAAAGAGCATCGTGATAAAAAGCTTGCAATCATCGCAAAAGCCGAAGAGCTTTCTCAGCGTGATACCGACCTTGACAATGCTACTAAAGAAATGCTGAACCTTCAGCAGGATTGGAAGAATGCCGGGCATATCGAGCAGTGGGAAGAAAATAAACTCTGGAAAAAATTCCGTGAGTCCTGTGATGTTTTCTTTAACAAACGCCGTGAACAATTCAATGCAAGAGATGCTGAGCAGGTAAAGAATCTGGAACTTAAAGAACAACTTGTTAAACGTGTGGAAGAATTCAGTCCATCGGGTAAGTCTGATGATGACCTGAAAGCATTAAAAAGTTTTTCAGATGAATGGAAAACCATTCAGCATGTTCCGATTAAAGAAAAACAAAAGATCTGGGAGAAGTTCAAAAAAGCGCTCGATACAGGATACGACAAGCTGAAGCTCGAAGCGAATCAGAAGCATCTTCTTAAATATAAAAACAACGTCGACTCGCTATCCCAATCTGATGATGCCGGACATCATTTGCGTCGTGAAAAAAATGCCATCCGCGATAAGATCAACAAGCTTCAGGCAACTATCAATCAATACGAAAACAACCTCGGCTTCTTCCGCAATTCTAAAAACATGGCACCTTTGCTAACGGAAGTAGAAAGCAATCTTAACCGGGCAAAAGAAGAAATGGAACTGCTTCAGAAAAAACTTAAAATGTTCTCTGAAGTCTGAGAATAATTCCAAAAAGTTTCCGTTCCGGAGATTGATTTTTCTTCTCATCTTTATACGCCTAAACCTATTCAGTGGCAAAATTTATTATCAGGACAGTCATTGCCTCAGCGATAATTTTCTTCGCCATCATCTTTCATTCATGTAAGAAAGAAGATTTCACCACCGATCCCGTCAACCTCGAATTTTCTGAAGACACAATCATCTTTGATACTGTCTTCACCACGGTTGGCAGCGCCACACAGGTTTTTACGGTTTACAATAATTCCGGCAATGCCGTCAAAGTAAATTCCATTCGTCTTGCACGCGGAGAAAGCTCAGAATTCAGATTGAATGTCGACGGTGTTCCCGGCAAATCGTTTACCGATGTTGAAATCGGCGCTCATGACAGCATCTATATATTCGCCGAAGTGACAATCGATCCGAATAATCAGAACACACCTTTAGTCGTCACTGACTCCATTCTTTTTACTACCAACGGTCTTCAACAGGATCTTGATTTAGTTGCATGGGGACAGGATGCATACTTCCATCGCCCCCCTCCTAACTCCACAATATTTCCTTACTTTCTTCTTAACTGCAACGAAGTCTGGAATAATGACAAACCCCATGTGATTTATGGTTATGCACTTGTAGACTCTTCCTGTACACTCACCATTAACCAGGGCACAAACGTTTATCTTCATCCTGGTTCGGGAATCATCGTATGCAACTCAGCAACCCTTCTCGTTAACGGCACCATTCAGGATAAGGTGACGTTCCAGGGAGACAGGCTTGGAGAAGATTTTAAAGATGTACCCGGACAATGGGACAGGATCTGGCTATCCAATCTTAACCTTCATTCGAGCATCATTTCACCCGGAAGTAAAAACTCCGTAATTAAAAACGCAGTCATTAAAAATGGTTTTATCGGTTTGCTCGTCGACACGGTGAATGATGCAAATCCGAACACACTTACACTTCAGCTTGAAAATACGATTGTAAAAAATATGGCGACGCATGCAGTTGCATTTCGCGGCTCGAATGTGAATGCATACAACTGCGTGTTTGCAAATTGCGGTGCTCAAACGGCAAATATTCTATATGGTGGAAAATATAACTTCTACCAGTGCACCTTTGCAAATTACTGGGAAAACGGCAATAGGCAGGATCCTGCTGTTTCACTTAACAACTACACGAATGTCGCGCGACCATTAAATGCCTATTTCGCCAATAGTATTATTTACGGCAACAATGATAATGAACTCGGACTCGATTCTTTTCCATCAGGAAATTTATTCGGTTACCGTTTTGAAAATGTATTGCTGAAAGTTGAAAATACATTTCCGACTTCCGATGCAAGTCATTATACAAATCTTCTCAAAGCATACGGAACAATTAATGATCCTTTATTTTCCGATATTACAAATAATATTTACGAGCTCGATTCATTAAATAGTCCTGCGATCAACTTTGGCAATGCGACGCTGAATACAAATCCTGTCTTGAATGCCGACATTCAGGGCTTCGACAGATTATCTCATGCACCTCCTGATTTAGGAGCTTATGAAAGACGCTGATGTCATCGCTGCTTTTACCAATCGCATACCTCCCTCCTGTTTCCTATTTATCTGAATGTAAATCTGCCGCTAAAATCATCATCGAGCAACACGAGCATTTTGTCAAACAAACGATTCGTAACCGATGCGAAATTTATGGTCCCAATGGAAAACAATTATTAGTCGTTCCGGTAATTCACGAGAATCTTTTTCGCACTCCGGTAAATAAGGTAAAAATTTCCTATGCTGAACGATGGAATAAAATCCATTGGAGATCGATTGAAGCCGCCTACAGGAATGCTCCTTACTTTGAATATTTTGAAAATGAATTAGCCGAAATATTTAAAGAACCCGGAGAATACTTATTTGAATTCAATCTCAGACTACTTAAAATTATTTTCAAATATTTTAAAATTGAACAATTTCATTTGTCAGATGAATTTTTGAATTTTAAAAATGAACTGGAGGATTTACGTTTAAGAGACTGGAATAAGGATTTCAGCTCTGTCCAAAATTATCACCAGGTGTTTCAGGAAAGACATGGATTCATTAACAACCTTTCATGTATTGACAAATTATTTAATACAGCCTTGAAATAATTACAGATTTATACAAACAAAAAAAATCAGAGGCTTAATATCTCCGCAATCCTCATCAATTCATTCGGAAATATTTTTTTATTTTTTACAACTTCAGAAAAAGATGTGTAAACGATCTTGTCGGAAATTATTCCCAACATTTCATTTTTGTGTCCGCTTAAAAGCGCCTCAACTGCTGCAACTCCCAGCCTGCTGGCAAGAACGCGGTCAGCACAGGTCGGACTTCCTCCCCGTTGCATATGACCAAGAATACTGACTCTCGTATCATACTGGCTGAATCGTTTCTTTACTTCTTCGGCAATGTCGTATGCACCTCCGGCATCATCACCTTCCGCTACTATAACGATCATCGACGATTTTTTTCTTTGCCATCCCCGCTCTAGAATTTTCACAATTTGGTCTATCTTGGTTTCCGTCTCCGGAATAAGAATTGCTTCCGCTCCACCGGCAATGCCGCTGTATACTGCAATCATCCCGGCATCCCGTCCCATCACTTCTACAAAAAATAAACGGTTGTGCGAATCGGCCGTGTCACGGATCTTATCCACTGCCTGAACAACCGTATTTAAAGCCGTATCGAAACCAATTGCGAAATCAGTTCCGTAAATATCGTTGTCGATGGTTTTTGGAATTCCTATTGCAGGAATGTTGTATTCAGATGAAAATTTTTCGATGCCGCGAAATGAGCCATCACCTCCCAATATGATCAGTCCTTCGATTCCTTCTTTTGTGATATTATCGAATGCAGTTTTTCTTGTGGCTTGATCTTTAAACTTTTCGCTTCTGGCAGTTTTTAAAATCGTTCCGCCCCGCTGCAAAATATTACTTACGCTATGTGAATCAAGAGAAATAAATTTTCCATTAATCATTCCATCGTAACCGTTCATAATTCCAGTCACCTGGATATCATTGAATAGTGCAGTACGCACAACAGCTCGTATTGCCGCATTCAAGCCCGGGCAATCGCCACCGGAAGTTATGACACCGATTTTCTTGTAGCTCATAAACTATCGGATTGAATCTTATTTGGTTTCCTGCTTCCGCTGTACATTTCAAACTTCAAAAACCTGCACTCTAAAGCTCCGTTAAACAACTGAATTTTGGAAGAGGAATGGAGGCCGATATTTTTAGCAGCATCTTTATTTGCGGTAAGAACCCATGCAGTGCTCCCCTGGTATTTTTGCTTCAACGTATTTCCAATCGTCTTATATAATTCAAAGAGGTCATCGTCTGTAATTCTTCCGCCATAGGGTGGATTTGTAATGATCGTTTGCTTAGAATCTTCGGGAGTATAATGTTCAAAAGGCATTGCATGAAAGGATATAATATTCTCAACTCCTGCAGCCGCTGAATTTTTTCTCGCTTTGGAAATAACGGGAGATAATTTATCCACGCCGGTAAGTTTCACTCCGGGTTCTGCAACTTCTGCTTTCTTCGCTTCATCCATGATTTTTTCCCATAATTCAGAATCAAAATCTTTCCACCTTTCGAAACCGAACTCATGCCTGAACATTCCCGGAGCAACATTCTTTGCCATCAGTGCAGCCTCAATCAGTATTGTTCCGCTGCCGCACATGAAATCTGTAAGCGGAGATTTTTTATCCCAACCGCTTAATAAGATCATTCCTGCTGCAAGCGTTTCATTCAAAGGAGCTTCGCCCTGGTCTTCGCGGTAGCCTCTTTTATGCAAAGATCCACCTGAACTGTCAAGTGAAATAGAAGCGACATTGCTAGACAAATGCACATTGACGCGAATCGTTGGAAAGTTCAGATCTACATCTGGCCTCTTTCCCACCTTCTCCCTGAACTGATCTACAATTGCATCTTTAGTTTTCAACGATACATACAGCGAATGAGTGAGATTGGATTTTACAGTAACCGCATCAACCGCAAGTGAATCATCAGCGGATAAATATTTACTCCAGTCGATTCTTCCTATTCCTTCGTACAACTGGTTTTCGTTAATCGCTTTAAAAGATGCAATCGGTTTTAGTATTCTTAAGGCAACCCTGCTATAAAGGTTGGCCTTGTACATAGTCTCATCCGTTCCCGAAAAAAATACCACACGATTCCCCTTTGTGATGTTTTCCGCACCAATCGATTTTAATTCTTCCGAGAGAATATCCTCAAAGCCAAATGATGTCTTGGCCGACATTTCAAATTTTTTCATTCCGTTCCTTTCGTCAGCCATCCTTTTTTATAAAAGAATATCAGTTGAAATATTACTATTAATATCATAACAACACAGACTACCAAATACCCATGAGGTGAATAAAGTTCAGGCATATTCATAGGATATTCTTTTCCTGTAAGCGGATCATGACGCTGAAAATTCATTCCATACAATCCTACAATAAATGTAAGCGGAATAAATATCGTCGAAATAATCGTAAGCACTTTCATCACCTGGTTCAACCTGTTACTGACGGAACTCTGGTAGACATCCATCAACGAAGCAGTAACCTCGCGGTAACTCTCAACGAGATCAAGCAATTGAATACAATGATCATACGTGTCTCGGAAAAAGACCTTTGTGGAATCACTGATTTCCGTAAGAGACGACCGTAAAATATCATTCATCTTGTCTCTTTCAGTCCAGATGATTCTCCTCAGACTTACAAGATCCCTTTTCTTCTGCAGGATCCGGTTCAAAGCTTCCCGAGTTGGATTTGCAATAAGCTCATCCTGCAAATCATCTAGGCTGTCGCCCATTTTCTCCAGGATCGGATAATAATTGTCGATGATAACATCCATCAGCGAATAAGCGAGGTAGTCCGGTCCCATTCTCCTCAGGTAACCTTTTCCCAAACGCAGCCGAATTCTTACCGGGTCAAGTATGTCATCGTACTTATCCTGAAAGGTTATCACATAGTTTTTACCTAAGAACATGCTCAGTTGTTCGTTGCTGAATCCATTCTGCTGATCACGAAGAATTCGGGAGACGAAAAATAAATGTCCCTGGTATTCTTCCACCTTTGGACGCTGATAAACATTTACAACATCTTCGAGCTGCAACCGGTGTATTCCGAAAAAGTCAGCAATCTGTTCAAGGAGTTGTTTATTGGCAAAACCCTTTACATCAAACCAATGAATTTTATCCGGTGAGTTTTGTAATTGGGTTTTGATTTCCGCCAGGCTGTTTAAATCAGCTTCATAAATGGTGTTTTGATCATATACAATTGTATGCAGACTAAGCTTAGCGGCATCATCGGGTACATTTATTATCCCTGGCGCACTGCCGGGCGGTGTACGCCTTATTTTTCTTGTACGGTTTCTTGTGCTTCTCTTCATTCTGAACGGATAAAAGTAACATAAAGATCGCAAGTGAAAAGACTGCTGGATGTTAGACATTATTGTATTTTTACCCGGTAGAACGTTGATATGATTTCGAAAGTAAAACCTGTTGTAAATGATCCTGAAGAGCAGAATGACTGGTATGAAACCTGGTTTAACTCTCCCTATTATCACATACTTTATAAAAACCGTGATGAAAAAGAAGCAGAAGGATTTTTAGATAATCTCATTCAGTTTATCAAACCTCCTGCAGGAGGCCGTATCCTTGATGTAGCCTGCGGAAAAGGACGCCATTCCATTTACCTCAATCGAAAAGGATTCGATGTTACGGGATTTGATCTTTCAACTGAAAGCATCCTTTATGATAAACAGTTTGAGAATGATTCACTCTCTTTCTATCTGCATGATATGAGGGAAATCTTCCGTTCGAATTATTTCGATATTGTTATGAATCTTTTCAGCAGCTTCGGCTATTTTGAAAAAGAACATGATAATTACCGGTGTATTAATGCCAACTCTATAGCATTGAAGCCTGGAGGAATATTTGTATTTGATTATCTGAATGCGGAAGTAATCAGGCAGAAAGGTGACATGGTCCTTGAAAAAGAATTAAATGGAATTAATTTTCATATTGAAAAAAAAATCGAAAATAATTTTATCAGAAAAAATATACAGTTTACAGATAAAGGAAAAAAATTTGACTTTCGTGAATACCTCCTGCTGGCAAATTATACAAAACTCAAAAGCTATTTTGAACTTTCAAACCTTACAATAACAGATTGTTTCGGCAATTACAAGCTTGAACCTTTCAATGAAAGAGATTCGGAGCGATTGATTTTAATTGCTCAAAAGAGAATAACCAGCTGATATGCCCCTCATTTCCTATTTACTTTTATTCTTCTCAATAATTGTCAGTGGCTCCGCTGTATTCCTCGTTAAAAAAGTTGAGAAACGTCCGCTCAAACTGCTTCTGTCATTCAGTGGCGCATACCTTTTTGCACTAACCGTCCTGCATCTTATTCCGGAAGTTTATAAGTCACAACACGAAAACACGGGCTTATATATATTGATTGGATTTTTCATTCAGATTATATTGGAAGTGTTTTCTCAAGGCATCGAACACGGCCATATTCATATTCACAAAAATCAGAATGCCGCATTTCCTTATGGAGTTATGATTGGATTATGTCTTCACAGCTTCCTCGAAGGAATGCCCTTGGTGCAAACGTTCTCTGACTCCTCCGTTCAACGCTCTCTCCTGGCCGGAATTATTTTTCATCACATTCCGGTTGCCATTGCGCTGATGACAATGCTTATTCAGTCAGGGCTTAGCAAGGGGTCAGCATTCTTTTACCTTATGCTTTTCGCTTTAATGGCGCCACTCGGTGCTGTTGCAGGAAATCTTCTAAACATCTCCGACATGCCATCTGTTTTCAATAAGGTTATGGCAGTTGTAATCGGAATCTTTCTTCACATCTCAACCACTATACTTTTTGAATCATCAGAAGAACACCGGTTCAATTATTATAAGCTTGCAATCATTTTACTTGGAGCCGGTATCGCTATCCTAAGCTGAGATTGAGAAAAATAGAACCAGGAAAAATTCACGTAAGGAATACGCAATGAAATTCGCCGGAAAATATATCCTTTTTGCGATCATAATTGCAGAAATAATATTTTCCATCAACGTCAAATGGGGCAAAGAACGCTGGAAAGAAAATATTTCATTTGACGGCAAGGGCTATTATGCCTATCTCCCCGCAATTTTTATTTATAAAGATCTCAACTTTGGCTTTCGTGATGAGATTGAACAAAAGTATTCCAATGAGAAAAACTGGTATGAATACCGCGTGAAAGCCGCGAATGGTATTATTGATAAGTATTTCTTCGGAACATCGTTATTGCAGCTTCCATTTTTCCTCGTTGCTAATTTCATTACAAGGATTTCGGGCGGAGTCGCTGACGGTTATTCGTTTTATTACATGATTGCAATTTGCCTTGCATCTGTTTTTTGGCAGCTGACCGGTTTGTTTTTTCTGCGCAAATTTTTACGCAATGCAGGCGTTTCGGAAAATGCAATCTTGATCGCGATTCTTTCAATCACATTCGGCACTCACCTTTTTTATTACACTGTTTTTGATCCTTCATTCTCACATTCATATTCTTTCGGATTAATTTGTCTCTTCATCTACCTAATTCAAAAATATATAAATCAAAACAGGTCGGGGCTACTTTTACTTATTGCAATTGTTCTTGGATTAATATACCTGGTACGTCCTGTAAACATTCTTGTTGTATTAAGCATTCCGTTTATAGCCAGTGACAGTTCTAATTTTAAAATATTCGTTAAAAAGATATTCGATAAGAAATTAATACTGCTACTTTCTTTGCTTATATTTTTGATAACCTCATTTATCCAGCATGCAATTTATTATTTGCAATGTGGACTGCTTTTTCCTGACCCTTATCCCGTCGAGCATTTCAATTGGATGAATCCACATATGTTCGACATTCTGTTTTCTTATAAAAAAGGATTGTTTGTGTATACGCCGATTGTTCTTCTATCAATGCTCGGATTTTTTATTGCGCAGAAAAAATCGACTTATCAGATCACAACATTCTTTATTTTCTTTCTGGCGATTACGTATGTTTTTTCTTCATGGTGGTCGTGGTGGTACGGAGGAAGTTTTAGCTCCCGTCCTTATGTTGAGTACCTTGGTTTTTTTGCCATCCTGCTTGCATTCTTTTACAATCAATTGAAGAAAAAATGGAGTAAAGTTGTATTGTTGTCAACAATACTTTGCCTGGTAATTATCTGCCAGGTGCAGACATACCAATACAGATATTATATCATTCACTGGGACAAAATGGACAAAGAACACTACTGGAGAGTCTTCATGCGTATCGACCAGATCATCGATGAGAAAAATGCAAACTCCGATTTAATTGAAAATAAATAATCTTATAATTTTTTTGCTTCATTCCAATAAACATCCATTTCCGAAAGAGTCATATCGCTAAGTTGCTTCCCTGATTTTTTCGCTGCTTCTTCCAGGTACTTAAATCTTTTTATAAATTTCTTATTGGTTCGTTCCAGAGCTTCGTCAGGGTTAATATTTTTAAAACGTGCATAATTAATTAAGCTGAATAAAACATCTCCGAATTCAGAAAGTGCATGATCGTGATCATTCTTTTCTGTCGCTTCATAGAATTCATTCAGCTCTTCTTCTACTTTTTCCCACACCTGCTCCGGCTTTTCCCAGTCAAAACCTACTCCTCTTGCCTTCTCCTGAATCCGCATGCTTTTAATCATGCTGGGCAAAGAAGTGGGAACTCCATCAAGAACAGATTTATTTCCTTCCTTCAGTTTGAGTTTTTCCCAATTTCTTTTAACGTCTTCTTCATCGTTTACCTTCACATCACCATATATATGAGGATGACGAAAAATAAGCTTTTCGCATTGAGAATTTATGACATCGGTTATATCAAAAGCCTTTTTTTCCGATCCAATTTTTGCATAGAATAAGATGTGCAGCAAAATGTCTCCTAATTCCTTTTTGATTGAAACCAGATCGTTGTCAATGATTGAATCAGCCAGCTCGTAAGTCTCTTCAAGTGTAAGATAACGCAGCGATTCGAGGGTCTGTTTTTTATCCCATGGACACTTCTCACGCAACTCATCCATGATCGTTGCAAGTCGTTCAAATGCTTTGGCTCTTTCTGTCATTGGCCAAAGATAAAAATTTGAACTGCTGGGAAATTCAATGCTGATATTAAATTATCAGCGAACGATCTGCATCATTTTTACCTGCTGAACAGATCCGTTCTGCAACCGTGCATAGTACGTTCCGCTTCCGTAGTTTTCATTTTCAAATCCAACAGTATAATCACCTGCAGCATAATCTCCGTCAACAACTGTTTTCAAGAGCCGGCCTTCATTGTCAAAAACCTGCACAAGCGTGTTTCCCCCTGAAGTTTTAAATTGGATAGAAGTACTTTGAACAAACGGATTCGGGTAATTGCTGATAAGGTTTATTCCGGCAGATTTATTCAATTCGTGAATATCTGTGGTTGCACATGCGCTGCTCTGAATAAGCGGCAATACCTGGAAGTTCTGGAGAAGAATTGAACTGAGATCTGTAGATGGAACACAAAACCAGTCTTGAAGTAAGGATGCATATACTGATCGGAAATCATATTGCATAGGAATGTTGTCGTTGACATTCACACTGGAACTGATTACCGGGTTATTTCCAAGAATACCTGACTGAACATCCTTTCCAAAAACAAATAGAGGCGCTGCTGCTCCATGATCAGTGCCCTGGCTTGAATTAGACATTATGCGACGACCGAATTCCGAAAAAGTCATTCCCATAACCCTGTGTTCAATATTCAGAAAAACAGTATCATCCATAAATGCAGTAATGGCTTCAGATAATTTTGAAAGAAGATCGGCATGCGTCCCTGTTGTTGTTGATGTATCTACCTGCGCCGAATGTGTGTCAAACCCACCGAGGTTTACCATATAAATTTTTGTCTTCAAACCACCAGCAATCAGCCTTGCGACAATTTTCAACTGGTCAGCCAGAGAATTCGTTCCATCAGCAGGATACAAGGATGACTGCTGTGTGATGTTATTCGCAGCAGCAAGAATTACAGAAGAATACTGTGTTGATTGTTGCGCAACTGTACGGATGTAGGTTAGTTCTTTCCCTGCAAAAGTATTCGGTGCCGGATCCTGAACTCCATTAATCAGGTTGTAAAAACTTGTTGGATCAGAAATCGCCATGCCCATGCTCGACGTTGGTCCCTGCAATGCCAATGAAACGGTAGATCCTATTTGCAAAGCAAGCGGATCGGGCATGGTTGCATTCGGATATCCACTCGGGAAATTCGGATATTCATAGTTGAGATATCTTCCTCCCCAACCGCTGGATAAAGTCTGATTTGAATCTGATCCTGTAAGCCAGATATCCGTAGATCTGAAATGAGAAAAATTCGGAGACGGGTAACCAACACCCTGAACGATATTCAAACGTCCGTCATTAAATAATTGCTGCATACCTGTCATCGATGGATGTAATCCCGTATTCGCATATCCATTCAAAGAAAGAACCTGAGTGTCGGGAACCAGAATATTTTGTCGCACCATTGCCAGGTTGGTGTATTGATCCAATGGAATAACAGTATTGATACCATCATTTCCACCATTAAGTTGTATCAGCACAAGTGCATGATCATTCAGCGTTGCAGAAGTGAGTGCCTGCATCAATGGCGAACCTGCAAATGCGCGAAATGAAAAACCATTTAGCAGCGAAGGCAGAAGTGTTGCTGGTAAGGTTGTTCTTAGAAAATCTCTTCTTTTCATTGTGCAGTATTATGATAGTTGATACTCTGAAAGATCCATGATGTATTTGTAAAAAGACTGCAGTCGTGTCTTTACAATATTGAGATATGCTGTATTAGCCGGATCACCCGTGTAATCGAGCCATGCATTTGTCCAGTAATATGTCTGCGCCTGTCCGGATAACAAAATCGAAAGTAGGTACGCTTTCAAACCCGGCGTTCCGTCAATTGCATAATGATAGGAAAGCACTTCATCGATTAATGCATTCGGATCACTCGGATTCGATAATGATTCTGTATAAGTTACCACATCGATGATCAACGTTTGTCCGAATGATGTATAACCATTACTGCTCATCCTGTCAGTAAACTGGTTGCGTTTCGGAAGTGTATCGGAGTTGATCCAGATTTCATGGTAAGATGGTTCCTGGTAATACGCTCCCCATCCAGCCACATTCGGTGGATCGCCAATATCCATCTGTGCATTTGCAGCAATCGTCCTTACTTTATCCCATGCAGCATATTGAGCGGAAATGTCTGTCGCATCGGGAAAAACCACTTCGAATTCCCTGCACATTGCGACTCCGAAATCTACCGGCGATTTTATCACGCAGGCACGATTCAGCGAATCAAAAAAATGTTCGCTTTTAAATAATGCTGATAATGCCGGAACAATATCATAATTGTTCGACCTGAATATTGTTGCCAACGGCTGTATCACATTTGCCTCTGCAGCCGCGTCGATTTCATAATATACGAACCACCTGTAAAGTTTCCTGCAAATAAATTCAGCAACCTCATTGCGGGAAAAAATCAGATTCATCAGGTCGTCAATTTCATTTGCTCCTGCTGATCCAGTGAGGCCGGTGATGGTAGCATTATTATACCAGCTTGAAAATTGTTTATTGGTAGAATCGTGTTTGTTAGCCTGAAAATAGGAAACCCATCCATTCGCCGATGTTCCATTTGGCTGCGCATCCGTTCTCCAGCCAGATAAAACCTTTGCTGCCTCCTTCACATCATCTTCCGTGTATTGCGGCATGCCGTTAGCATCTTTTCCAACAGTAAAAAGTTCCTGGAGTTCACGGGCATAATTTTCATTCGGTGCAATTGCAGTGTTTTTATCACCGTTCAGGTAACGGAGCATTCCCGGATTCAACGTTATCTGCTTCGTTAACTCCTTGAAGTTTCCTAGCGCATATTCTCTAAGGAGCACATTGTAATCATATAAATAAGTACTGACCTGAACGATGTCAGCTTCGATTACGAAATGATTGCTCCAAAAAAGAGTCATCTTCTCACGCAGGCTTCCCGGCTGATTCAGCATTTGGGAAATCCACCACGACTTAAGACTTTTCTTTCTCTGACCGAAAGTGAAAACCGTTCCGTTATTTGTATCAGGTGTATGAGGCCATGGAGCACCTGCTGCACACTCCGGATCTGCCAGTTGGCTGTTGTAATTGTTTAATGGCGGCGAAGGAGCTATGTAAGCAGGGTGATTAATTATCTCTAAAAGAGTATCGACAGAATCACTCATGCCGAGCCCCAGGAAATAGTCAACATCGCTCTTCCTTGAGCCAAACATCGTTCGCTTAAGAAGATGTTTTACTTCATTAATCGTCCACGATCCTGCATAAGGTGTAAGTCCGGATGCCGTGCGCGTTATATTCTCAAAAGTTTGCTTGTGTGGTTTCTCAGTGGTCAGGTTCATTGTGTGTGAGAGTTATTCCCAAGACTCCTTTAAAAGCCGAAGGTTTAATTCAAACACAATTTAGGAAAAGAAATCGCCCGTGAGCTGATTGTTTTAAAAGCCCTGACCACTGTCCGGGCTTTCAAATCAGTTTAATTTGTAAGGAACAATCATCTGGAACTCCGGGATGCGCACATAGAATTGCTTTTTATCTATGAGTCTCTCCATTAAATAAGTTCCATACATCTTTCCGAATTCAGAATCGAGATTACAACCTGAAATATACTGGTAGCTTTCGCCGGTACCAATAATCGGTTGTTCACCCACTACTCCTTCTCCTTCCACTTCCCTGTTTGTTCCATTGGAATCTATAATGAACCAATGTCTTCGTGAAAGTCGAAGAGAATAGTCGCTGTTATTGGTTATCGTTATTCTGTAAGCAAAGATGTGCTGGTTAAGGTGGACATTACTCTGATCCGGCCGGTAAAACACTTCAACACTTACTTTAACACCTGAAGTAACTTGTGTAATCATAGGCAACATTTGATACCAAATATATCAAAGCTACGTTAAAATCGACTATTATTTTGACGAATGTGGGTGAATGCCCTGTAAATTACAGTGAATAAACTACAATTTACATTCCCATTACAAACCTACTTTTCAAAACCTGAAAGTTCTTCGAACACTTTCTCCCATTCGCCCGTCAGATCCTTTAAACGCTGTTCCTGCTGATTAAATTCTTCGAGTGCCTTTTTAAATTTCAGCTGGTCTGCATATATACCGGGATCGGACAACCTGGCTTCAAGCACGGTTTTCTGTTCTTTGGCCTTCGCCACTTCCTTGTCGAGCACTTCCATCCTGGATGATAATTTTTTTTTCCTCTTTTTATCTTCTTCTTCCCTGCTGTTCTCAGGAACTACTTGTTTATTCTTTTCTTTCGCCTGCTTTTCTTTCTTGACTTGCTCTCTCTGTTCAGCCTTTATACTTGACAATTTTGTTTCCTGAGAATATTCATATTCATCATACGGACCGGGATACTCTTTCACCTGATGATCTTCAATCCACCATATTTTATTGGCAACTTCTGAAAGGAAAAAGCGGTCATGTGATACGATTATAAATGTTCCTTCATACTCCTGCAGCACTTTTATGAGAATGCCAACCGATTGCATGTCGAGGTGATTGGTAGGCTCATCCAGAATTAAGAAGTTGGCTTTACTCAACATGGTCTTCGCCAATGCAACTCTCGATTTTTCGCCGCCAGACAACACACGGATTTTTTTGAATACATCTTCGCCTGAAAAAAGAAACGCACCTAACACTGTTCTAAGTTCTACTTCTTTTTTATCCGGCGCAAAATGAGCGACCTCGGTGAGAATGTCATTAGTCAAACCGAGCGATTCGAGCTGATGTTGTGCATAGAATGATTTAATTACGTTATGAGTAGGTTCCGTCGAGCCGGAAAATGGTTCAGAACCATTAATCATGCGTAAAAGTGTCGACTTACCGCGGCCGTTTGCACCGATGAGTGCGATCTTATCTCCTCTAAGAATCTTTGCTTCCGTCGAATGAAGGATATTCAGGTTGCCGTAACTTTTATCTTTTATATGGACATGGGAAATGAGTTTGCCAGGTTGCTTTTCTATATTAAAGCGGATATTAATTTCAGGCGTTCCTCCTTCCACGTCTTCAATTTTATCGAGCCTGTCAAGCATCTTCATTCTGGATTGAGCCATGGATGCTTTTGATGCCTTCGCTTTAAACCTGTCAATTAACTTCTCCTGTTCCTTGATATACTTCTGCTGGTTTTTAAATTGCGCACGCTGAAGATCTTCTCTTCCGGATTTTTGTTCGAGATAATCCGTGTAATTTCCTGAATAAATTGTGATTTTCTGCTGTGCTATTTCTGCAATCTTGGTAACAACATTGTCGAGAAAATATCTGTCGTGAGAAACGATTACGATCGTTCCCTTATAGTCTTTCAGGTATGTTTCAATCCATTTAATTGAAGGCAAATCGAGGTGGTTAGTTGGCTCATCGAGCAACAGCAGGTCAGGCATTTGCAACATCATCTTTGCAAGCATTACTCTCATTCTCCATCCACCGGAAAACTGGCTAAGTGGCTTTGATAAATCTTCAGTACTAAATCCTAAACCTTCCAGCAAAGTTTCAGCTTTAGGTTTTAGATTATATCCATCGGCTGCATCAAATAAAACCTGTTTGTCATGGAGCTCATGTAATACTTCTTCACTGTGATCGTGCTCCATTTTCTCCAGCAACTCATGAATTTCCTTTTCAAGCTGAAGTGTTTCTGCAAAAGCCTGCATGGCTACTTCAAGAATTGTTTCATCTGAATTATAACTAAGCAAATCCTGGTTTAAAAAACCGATCGACAGGTTTTTCAGCTTGCTTATCTCTCCACTCTCTACCTGGTATTCACCATTAATAATTCTCAGGAGAGTCGACTTCCCTGTTCCGTTAAGTCCGACGAGCCCGATCTTTTCTCCCGGGTTAATCTGCCACGTAGCGTTTTTATAAAGATATCTCCCCCCAAATTCAAATGAGATGTTATTTACTGTCAGCATATTTGTTATTCAAGAACTGTGCGCTTCAAAAATTATAACCTAAAAATCGAATACAGCAGTTTTGCAAAAGTCCGAAATAGATTTCGCTCTGCAAACTATGATTAGAGTGTTTTATTAGCTTATTTTTGGATTTCACTCTATCTTTCCAGCCGATTTTTACACCATACTGAAAATGTATTATATACAGGGTAAAATTTAATCATCTAACGACATATGAAAAAACTAATACTATTGTCAGCATTTGCGCTATCATGCTTGATTACAAAAGCTCAAACTCCACAGGATACGTCGTGGAAAAAAGGTGGCTTTATCGGACTCAATTTTTCACAGGTCAATCTTTCAAAATGGGCTCCCGGTGGTGAAAACTCAGTGGCAATGGCTTCGAACGTTAATCTCTTTGCCAATTATGTGAAAGACAAGAATGAGTGGTCCAACTCTCTTGACCTCTCTTATGCTTTAATAAAATCCGGCTCTCAAAAGGTGCGGAAGAATGATGACAAAATAGATTTCAATTCCAAATACAGCCGCAAGTTTGCCGCAAAATGGTCTTATGGTATATTACTGAATTTCAAAAGCCAGTTTGCTCCGGGTTATCTGTATCCCGATGATTCAACTGTAGTAAGCAAGTTTCTTGCTCCGGGTTACATAACAGTTGCTCCCGGAATAACTTATAAACCTGTCGATTATTTCGAAGCCTTTTTCTCTCCTGCTACAGGAAAATTTACCATTGTTAACGACCAGATTCTGTCTGATGCCAGAGCATATGGAGTGGATTCAGGAAAAAAAGTAAGATCTGAATTCGGTGCTTATCTGAATTTGAAATTTAAGAAAGATATCTGGACCAATGTTTCTCTCACTTCAAAGCTTGAATTATTCAACAACTATACGGATAAAGACAAAGACAATGCAAAGAAAGTGGATGTTAACTGGGACACCGCTCTGAACATGAAAGTGAATGAATATCTCACAGTCACCGTAAATACCGTCGTCGTTTACGATGCGAACATCGTAGAAACAACGCAATTCAAAGAGTTGCTCGGTATCGGACTTGGAGTGAAATTCTGAAAATTATATCAATGAACTATTTGCTAATGGCAACTGGCGGAGCAATCGGAACATTGCTCCGCTTTTTTTTAGTTTCCTCCATCACGGAGAAGACAACTTCCTTATTTCCATGGGGAACTTTTACTGTAAACCTTATTGGTTCTTTTACAATCGGAATACTTGCCGCAATTTCCATGACGGGCAATTTTAACTCTAACACAAAGGCATTTTTATTCGTGGGACTTCTTGGCGGATTCACAACTTTTTCCAGTCTTGCTCTTGAAGGATTACAGCTATTCAGAAACAATCAGTCTTCCCTCGCAATTTCATACATTTTTTCAAGCAATGTTTTAGGATTATTGCTTGCTTTCATTGGATTCAGAATCGGTTCATTGTTTAACTGAAAACATAACCCATTATCATTTGTGGAAAAAGTCTGAACCCCGCATTACAACTGCACCGCATGCTGAGTACTTTTGCAGCATGTTTGGGAAAATAGTCTCTCTTCTCTTCATTTGTTTCATTCCTGGTCCACACATTTTCGCTCAGGATTACCAGCCAACATTGACAAATGTGTTTGATGCAGGCATAACTGTAATGACAAAAGATTTACAGGGTAAGTATCTTATAGCAGGAGATGAAACAGGAAATATTTATTTCAATGATTTATTTTCAGGACAGAAACAAAAAACAATAAAAACTCACGGAGCGCCGGTTAGTATTTTACAATTTAATTCAACAGGTAAGCTTCTTATTTCGGCAACTCACGATGGTGAAATAAAAATATTCGATTTCGATAAAGACAAAATCATACAGTCAATATTTTCCCCTGACTATTCCGGAATCAATTTCGTTTTATTTTCAATTGCAGACGGTTTTATTTATTTCAATGGGAATAACCGGTTGTATAAAACACGTTCCGATCTTTCCCAGCATGTCGATCTCGTTTCAAATGATCATGATACAATTACAGATGCTGTAATAACATCGGACAGAAGCTCTCTTATTTATTCTGCCGGCTCTGAATTAAAAGTTATGAATACGAGGACTGATGTGGTTCGGCAGGAATTCAATACGGGATCTTCTGCAATCAGGAAAATTGCACTCGTGAAGGACACATTGCTTGCAACCTGGAGCGACGATGGAGTTATATATTTCTGGCATTACCTTCTCGGGCAAATTGATGTTAAACCGGTATTTTTTCTAAGAGCAGGAAATCCATCAGCCATGAGTTTTTCTCCTGACGGCAAGATGATGATCAGTGGAAATATTGGAAACTGGGCTCGTCTCTGGAAACCGATGGAAAGAAAAATTTCCCAGGAACTCTTTAGCCATTCCAAAACAGTAACATCTTCCTGCTTCGGACTTACAAATGATTATCTATTCACCGGGAGCAGCGATGGTTCGATCAAACTTTGGAAAAAAGGAGCACCACCACCTCCTATAATCAAAGAAGTTGCCGTAGTACAGGATTCAGTCCCACAAGTTCCAACGGAAAATAAATCCGTTGAAATGACTCTGGAAAATATCCCGAAATTTATTTCAGGCAGAAAAGTGATCTCTGATGTAAAAATAAATGTCAATTCATCAGATCTTAAGATTTATGTTTATGATAATTCCTACATCGATGGCGATACGATGTCATTGTTCTTTAACGGAAAATGGATACTTGATCATTACGGTGTTACCAAACAAAAACAGGAAGTCAATCTGAAACTCACACCGAACACAAATAACTTCCTGGTGCTCTTTGCAAACAACCTCGGCAAAAGTCCACCCAACACAGCAGCAATTGAATTTAACGATGGCACAACCAAAAAGATCTTCCGGCTTTCTTCAGATCTGAAAACATGCAGTGCGATTAATTTTTTCTATTCAAAATGATCAATTGCATCTCTCATTTTACCAAATAACTTTAATTTTACAGGGTGAACAAACTGGCCGCGCTTCTGATCGCATTATCTTTCCTGAGTTCTTCCCTTCCACCTGATATTTTCAGTTTTCAAACGATAACCATTCATAACGATAATTTTGCTTTCCGTCAACTACAAAAAAATAAAGCAACTGTGTTTATTTTCCTGCTGGCTGATTGTCCGGCCACACAGAGTTACACCACAAAGCTGAATAAGTTGTCAGCTGAGGTTTCAAAAAAAAATATTCAGTTTGTCGGAATCTTTCCCGGTAAATTTTCAACAGACGCAGAGCTTTCGGAATTTCAGTGGCAATACAAGATCCGTTTCGCTTTGCTGAAAGATCCTGAAATGAAATTAGCTGCTCAACTTCATGCTGACATCGCTCCATCCTGCTGCATCATTAATCAATCAGGCCAGCTAGTTTACCAGGGAAGAATTGATGATTATTACAGTTCGCTGGGAAAATCGCGACAGGTCATCACAGAAGATAATTTGAAGGAAGCAATGGACAGTGTTATTGCGGGAAAAACAATCAGGGTTAAAAAAACAAAAGCTGTGGGTTGCATTTTAGAATATGATTATCGCTAAAAAGATTTTTTATTCGATTTTCATCAGCGTGGCATTCTTAATTTCATGCGGGAACGAAAACAATAAAAATACAAAGACCAATCACCCTGTATTTTCAATTGATATTGCTCCAATTGTTTATAAACATTGCACTCCTTGTCACCGTGATGGTTCGGGCGCGCCTTTCAACTTTGTCACTTATGATGATGTAAGGAAAAGACTGCAGACATTCATGCTTGCAGTTAATTCCCGCACGATGCCTCCATGGCCGGCCGATACATCTTACAGGCATTTCCTCGGAGAAAAAGTTATTTCAAAAGATGAAATGTTTCTTCTGAATTCCTGGTTCAAAGATGGAGCGCCGGAAGGAGATCGTACCCTTACTCCTTCACCTCCCGAATTTTTTAATGGCAGCCGATTCGGCAAGCCAGACATGATCCTCTCAATCAGAGACAGGATCAAACTTGAAGGAAACAACAAAGATCATTTCCTGATGCTGAAAATTCCATACACGCTCTCGAAGGATACTTTTATCAAAGCGATTGAAATTATACCCGACAATAAAAAACTTGTTCATCACATCAATGCTCATCTTATTCAATACAATGCCGGTGCAAAATCAAATTTCACAAAGGGTGAAAAATTTGTTGATACCGAAAAAATGAATAAGCAGGAAGCATTTAAAAAGCTGGATCTGGCAAATGATGATGGAACATATCCACTTTTAACTCCTTCTGTTACAAATTATCTTCCGGGAGTGGAAACTGCGATTTATCCTGATGGTATTGGCGGATACAGGGTGAAGAAGGACGGAGCATTGCTTCTTGATAATATTCATTACGGACCAAGTCCTGTCGATACAAGCGACCAGACATCCTTCAATATTTTTTTCGATTCAAAGGCGCCTCAAAGACCGGTGAAGGAAATGATACTGGGCACAAGCGGTATTGCACCTGTTGAACCGCAACTGGTAATTCCTCCGAACGCAATCAGAAAATTTATAACGCGATATACTCTTCCTGTCGACATTTCATTGCTGACCATCAATCCTCACATGCACTTGCTCGGTTCGTCGTTTAAAGCTTATGCGCTCAGTGAGCATGGAGATACAATTCGCCTGATCAATATTCCAAAATGGGATTTCAGGTGGCAGTATTTTTATACATTCGAAAAAATCATTCATCTTCCCTCCGGAACCGAACTCGTTGCGGAAGGAGTTTATGACAATACTGAAAATAATCCCAACATACCATTTCATCCACCGCAAACAATTTCAGAAAGAGAAGGCAGCATGCGAACCACCGATGAAATGTTTCAGCTGATCTGTACTTACATCCCCTATAAAGCGGGTGATGAAAACATTTCCTTAAAGCCAGATTTGAAATGAACAGCGATATAAAAATATTTATTCCTGAGTCAGCCCCGGATTTAGAAAAATATTACCGTCTTCGCTATGAAGTTCTGCGAAAGCCATGGGGCCGACCCGAACATGAGACAAAGGACGAATGGGAGGAAAAATCAATTCATTTATTGGCAACGGATAAATCAGGAAATGCCATTGCAGTGGGGCGACTTCAGCTTAACTCTTCCGAAGAGGCCCAAATTCGTTCCATGGCTGTGAATGAGAATTACAGGGGAAAAGGACTGGGTAGTTTGATGCTTCATCGGCTTGAACAAATTGCTGGCGACAAAAAAATAAAACAGATAATTCTCGACTCAAGAAATACAGCGGTTGATTTTTACCTGAAGAATGGATATGAAGTTGAAGGTGATTCTTATGTATTGTTCGGAGTAATTCCTCATTTCAGGATGTCGAAAAAAATCTGACTCACTACTCCATTTTCTTAAGAGTAAATCCAAAAGTAGTTCCTATTCCATAAGTACTTCTCACGTTAATTGTTTGCTTATGCGCTTCAATGATATGCTTCACAATTGACAGTCCAAGTCCGGTCCCACCCTGCTCCCTTGATCTGCTTTTATCAACTCTGTAAAACCTTTCAAATATTCTGTTCAGGTGTTTCTGATCTATTCCGATACCATTATCAGTAATTTCAACCAGTACATTTTCATCCATGTCGTAAAGACCCACCAGGGTTGACCCGCCTTTCCTGCCATACTTCACTGAATTTACAATCAGGTTCGTAAGCACTTGTCGAATTCGTTCTTTATCAGCATACACATAGTACGGTCGGTCAGCGCCTTCTTTAAATCCAAGTCGGATATCCATTTCTCTTGCACGCATTTCCGTAGATTCAAATACATCTTTAACAAGCTCGATGAGATCAAACGTACGCTGATCAATTATCAGTTCCCCGCTCTCAAGTTTTGAAATAGCTTCGAGATCATCGACAATGAGGCAAAGACGTTCTGCTGATTTGGCTGCACGCTGAAGGTAATTGATGTTAACGGCAGGATCGGAAAGAGCTCCTTCCAGCAACGTGTGAATGTATCCCTGGATATTAAATAAGGGAGTCTTAAGCTCATGTGAAACATTCCCAAGAAATTCCTTTCTGAAATTTTCCATTTTCTTCAGCTCTGCAATTTCATCAGTTCTTGTCTGCTGCCATTCCATTACTTCCTTACTCACGTTGGCAAGAATATCTTCATTCGCATCAATCCTATCTTTCGCCTTTTGTTTGGAATTTTTCGCGGACGAAATTGACTTGTAAATTAATTTGATCTTACGGTAAATAAAAATCCGAAGCACATAAGAAAAAATAAGGAAGCAAGTGAGAAGCGTTATCAGGAATAACAAAACACTCCTTAGCCAGAATGAGTCGGAGAAATATTTGTCAAAAAGAAAATAAGAAGCAACAACTACTATAACAGCAGCAATCGAAGCTGCAATTACGGCAAGGCGATTCGGAGTTGGATTTTTAGGTGACGGTAAAGGAAAGATTTCTGCCAAGAGCGATTATTTAAAAATCAAATTTATAACCAATTCCTTTAACAGTTTTGATTAATTCTTCGCCGAGCTTTTCCCTGAGCTTTCTGATGTGCACATCAATCGTCCTGTCGCCCACCACAACATCATTTCCCCAGACACGCTCCAGTATCTCATCCCTGGTAAAAACCTTTCCTGGTTTGGTCGCAAGCAATGCAAGCAATTCAAATTCCTTCCGTGGCAATTCAATTTTTTCCTCTCCGCGGAAAACAAGATACCTCTCACGGTCTATTTCAAGTCCTGCAATACTGAGAACATTTTTCTTATCGTCATTCCCGTTTCCCGGAGAATATCTTCTGAACAAAGCATTTATACGACTGATGAGTACACGTGGCTTTATTGGTTTGGTTATATAGTCATCTGCACCAACATCAAAACCGGCAATTTGAGAATAGTCTTCGTTGCGGGCAGTCAGAAATGCAATTAATGTTTTTTTAAACTCAGGCATTTCTCTTAAAGCACGACAGGTTTCTATACCATCCATTTCCGGCATCATAATATCAAGAATGATCAAATCAGGATTCTCTTTTTTTGCTTTCGCAATCGCTTCGCGTCCGTTGTTTGCCTTATAAATCTGATAATTTTCCTTCTTCAGGTTGTATTCCATGAATTCTAAAATATCCGGCTCATCATCGACCAGGAGAATTTTTTGGGCTTTATCCATTCATTAAATTTTTCTGAAAATTATCATGCGTTCATCCAGCACATGTTAAGCAAATGTAAAGAAAAGGTTACCTCACAGCTAAACATTCCTCACCGATTGAACAACCCTTGACGATTAAGATTGTTCAGTAACATTCTCGCTGTTTCATTATTCCTGTCTCGTTTCAACACTTCGCCAATTAATGATCTCGCAGCCTTTTCATCCTTCGCATAAATTTCAGAAGCGGCTTTATTCAAATACGCCTGTATATTATCCGGATCGAGTGCTAATGCCTTGTCATAAAGCTCAATTGCATCTTTCATGTTTTTTTCCGTTTGAGCAATCAGAAATCCTAAATTGACATAAGCCGAAACGTATTCCGGATTTTGATCTATAATAAATTGATAGTTCTTTTTTGCAGTTATGTAGTCGCCAAGATCTAACTGGACACCGGCAAGTTTGCTTCTGAAATCGAGCTGATATGGTGCAAGATTCACTGCAAGCTGCATGTAACCAGCCGCAATTGTTGCTTCTTGCAAACCATAATAAGATTCTCCGATTCTGTAAGCAGTCCATGCATCATCATTCATGACATTTGACTTGAATGATTTTATAATTTCTTTGTTTGATGAAGCAAGCTGAGCTACTCTTCGAAAATCGTTTTTTAAATAATACAATCTTACTTTTAAACTGAATGAATATTGACTGTTATTTTCACCCAGATATTTCGCTGCTGAATCAAGATATGAGGTGTTGTTAGAAAATTTTTCAAAATAATTCAGGAATGCAGCAGCATGTGATTCATTATCGGGCTTTGGATTATTAATACATGCCAGTCCAAGAAAAACCTTCACCTTATTCGCAGAGACGGTATCAATTGTTTTTCTGATCCAGTGATCTGTCGTGGTTACATGTGGAATGTCTATAGTTCCGTTTTTGGGCATGTGACAGACGATGCAATTGTTACCGAATTTATTGCGCACCGAGAGACTTTCTGAGCAGGAGTCAGATGAAATATGACCGGATGACTTTTGATCAGGAGTGTGACAGCCCTGACATTTCTTTATGAAAACAGATTGGTCAGTCTGTTTTACACTCACATGCGGATCATGACATGTAACACAAGTCATCGCATTTTTGTACGGTGTAAGGGTCGGACTTTTTTCATTCTGCCTTTCTGCAAATTTCTTAGATTCAATAAAACATGCACTCATCTTTAGTCTTTCGGCATGCGAGGCCATGATGTGAGAATTTTCATCCCCCGAAAACAATGGCATATATACATCCATAACATCGGACAATTTCATTCCCGGACGAAAATCCATAAAACTTTTATCAGGCTTAAGCACAGCATTTCCCTGTATATGGCAACGCTGACAAATGTCAAGCTGAAGTTCGATGCCAAGTTTCGATGGATTTACGATTGAGTAATCGATTTCCTTTTTTATGTCTGTGATTTTCCCACTTAGCTTTTCGCTTACATGTGCAGAGCCCGGACCATGACACCTTTCACAGTCGATGCCGTTTGAGACGAATGAGTACTTATTATCTGAGCCCTGAATTTTTTCAGGATAGGCATTATGACAAGTCATGCATTCAAGACCTATTGCTCTTGAAAAGCGAGTATTAAAACCTCCCTCGAAACCGGGAGGAAGATCCCATTGGCGTTTCTGAGTATAAAATGTTGCCGGTGCCTGGTATACATAACCATTTACATTAATCATGTGCGAATTCGTATGCTGCCCGGACCCGATAATCCATGAAATCTTTTCCGTTCTTGTATAGGTTGTGTCCTTTCCTTCGAGGCGGAACTCTGTAAGATATAACGAATCATTTTTCCAATGAGGAAAATAATTCAAGTTTCGGTAAGAGTCATAAACGGGAGCGTGCTCGGTAAAAACAGCGGCTGATTTTTGATGACTTGCGACATCGAAAGACATCCCCATGCCTGTATGGATGAATGTCTCGTATTTATCAGAATGACACTGGCGGCATGTGTTTATGCCGACATATTTAGCAGTGTCACTTAGTCCGGCATAAACCTCAGGCGATTTTTCTTTGCACGAATGAAATGAAATGGAGCCAAGAGAAATGATTGATACTATGCATACGAAGCGCATATTAAAAACCAACCATCTCTTTTGAAAAAAACTCACTGTTGTTTCCTGATGAGTTGCATGTAATACTCATCGTAATATTTTCCGTAATCGTACACCCAATCCTGTTTTAGACCAGTGACTTCAAAACCAACGCGCTTAAACAAGGCAACGCTGCTTTCATTGTCAACGCGGACGTTGGAATATATCTGGTGGAGGTCAAGGATTTCGAAACCATAGTCAATAATCAGGTGTAATGCTTCAGTAGCATATCCTCTGCCCCTGTCGTTTCTGTCGGCAATAAGGATACCTACACCTGCGCGCTTATTCTTTGGATCAAAATCCTTTCCAGCACATTGGGATCCTAAGCTTAGAATTCCACGTGGACAAGTTGTCGCG
>JADMIO011107698.1_pt1 | contig 85812 bp, 83 predicted proteins | sample 8958161 | NCBI WGS metagenome assembly JADMIO01 (sample SAMN16585339, study PRJNA669376) | soil metagenome | isolation source: Crop rotation soil | place: USA: Cullars Rotation, Alabama | collected 2011 | reverse complement strand
GCCGCGACTTCAAGTCACGTGAATTCCAAGCTTCGGATCCCACTGTGCTGGAAAGTCATGTTGAACGCGAGCTGCATCGGGGTGTGCTTGAACAGGTTGTTCAGCACCTTGTGCGGGTTCGCGTCGCGCTTGATCTCGATATAGATGCGCATCCCGTCGCGGTCCGACTCGTCCCGCAGGTCAGCGATCCCGTCGATCTTCTTGTCCTTGACGAGGTCCGCCATCTTCTCGAGCAGCGCGGCCTTGTTCACCTGGTACGGCAGCTCGTTGACGATGATCGCCGTCCGGTCGCCGCGGACCTCCTCGAACGCGACCTGTGCGCGCATGACCACACGGCCTCGACCGTGTGCGTACATCTGGCGGATCGCGTCGACGGTCTCCCACTCGCCGGTGAGGATGTTGCGCTGCTTCTCGTAGCGGAAGATCGTGCCGCCGGTGGGAAAGTCCGGGCCGAGGACGTACTTGCACAGGTCGTCCGAGGTGAGCTCAGGGTCGTCGATCAGGGCGATCGTGGCGTCCGCGACCTCGCCGAGGTGATGGGGCGGGATGTTCGTCGCCATCCCCACAGCGATCCCGGACGACCCGTTGACGAGCAGGTTGGGCAGCTTCGCCGGCAGCACCGACGGCTGCTTCTGCGTCGCGTCGTAGTTGTCGACGAAATCGACCGTGTCCTTGTCGATGTCGGCGAGCAACTCGGAGGCGATCGCCGTGAGCCGCGCCTCGGTGTAGCGCATCGCGGCTGCGCCGTCGCCGTCGACGCTGCCGAAGTTGCCCTGGCCGTCGACCAGTGGATAGCGCATCGAGAAGTCCTGGGCGAGCCGGACGAGCGCGTCGTACAGCGCCACGTCGCCGTGCGGGTGGTACTTGCCCATCACCTCGCCGACGATCGCCGCGCACTTGCGGTACGAGCTGGTGGACGAGAGGCCCATCTCGCCCATCGTGTAGAGGATGCGACGGTGGACCGGCTTGAGCCCGTCGCGCACATCCGGGAGTGCGCGCGCGACGATCACGCTCATCGCGTAGTCGAGGTACGAGTCGCGCATCTCGTCCTCGATACGGATCGCGCGGATGTCGCCCAGGTCTTCGGTCACGGTCGTCTACTCCTGATCAGAACAGCGGTGGTTCGGGGTGAGCAGCAGGGTCGGGCATCCCGCCGAAGCGGGCGGCCAGTTCCGACGCTGTCGACGTCGGCGGAGCGCCGGGTCGTCGGCGGATCCCGGCGAGTCGCGCCTTGAGGTCCTGGGCGTCGGCCGGATCGAGCTTGGTGAGTGCGTCGCGGATCACCCACGCCCGATGTCCATCATCGTTCGCGACCGCGCGATCCGTTTCGGCCCGAAGGTCTGCGGTCGTTCGCTCGCGGTCGATCTGGGCAAGGGAGCGATAGGCCCACGCGAGCGCCTTCTGGACGTCGGGCTCGGCGTCGCCGATCAAGTGTCGGAGCAAGGGGAGCGCACGATCCATGACCTCGGGCCCGCGTCCGGTCCGGCGATTCCCGTGCGTCATCGTCGCGATCGTCGATGCGACGAGGCGGCGCTCCCAGCGCGACGGTGAGAAGACGAGCTGTTCGAGCTCCGCCCAGCGATACGGCTCCGCGGCGATACCTGTGCCATACGGGTGTGCCAGGTCATCGACCGTGATCCAGTCGCTGGCCTCGCGGGCACCACGACGAAGGAGCTGCCATGTCCGCTCGGGATCGTCATCGAGCGTCCGCTCGAGGAGCGCGAATGCGAACCAGCGCGCCTCGAGGTACTCCTCGCGGAACAGACGGTCGGCCAGGAACAACAGCGAGGTTGGCCGGTCGCGGCGCGTGGCCTGACGGAAGGTCCGAGTGACCGCAGAGAGCAGCGGCCACCGGATGCCGAGCGTGGTACCAAGACCGGGCGCGACAGTCTGCTGGCCCTCGTGGTACTCGGGATCAGCGAGACATTCGAGCCCGCTTCGCAGTGCGACGGCGAACTCGTCCGGGTCATTGATCGACTCGGCGAGCGACACGCCGAGTGCCTCCGCGTCCGGCTTGTGTCCGGCGACGAACGCCACCGCACGTGCCGTGACCGGGCTCGCCGCGGCGGGAGCCTCGACCGTCGGCGTCACCGACTCGCGTCCACCGGCTCGGGCGTGGCTTGATCGTCGACGGGGCGCCAACCGTAAAGCGCTCGCAATTCCTGCTTGCGCGTCTCGTCAGCGGCCATGTAGACGCCGCTCGCCGTGGCGAGGACCTCGCCGCTCGCCGCGTCGACCATCCGGGCTTCCGTGTCCACGATGCGGCGGCGTGAGCGGGTGATCCAGCCCTCTGCCCTTATCGCCTGCCCGACCCTGACGGGCTCCTTGAACTCGATCGAGAGTCGTGCCGTGACACCCCAGTTGTCCTCGCCGACGAGTGCCCAGGCCATCACCTCATCAAGGATGGTCGCGAGGATCCCGCCATGTGCGATGCCATCCCAACCCTGGAAGCGCTCCTCGTACGCCAGCTCGACCCACGACCGGCCACGCTCGACGTGAAGGTCGAGTCGAAGCCCGTGCGTGTTGAGGGTCCCGCAGGCGAAGCAGTGATGCGGAGAGATCTGGAACCTGGGTATGCCGGGGACATCGATCACCCTGGCCTCAGACGTCAAGGTTCTGGACCTTGCGGGCCTCGGTCTTGATGAAGTCCTTGCGCGGTCCGACCTTCTCGCCCATGAGCATCGTGAAGATCTCGTCGGCGAGCGCGGCGTTCTCCGAGTCGACGCGCAGGAGCGTCCTCGTCTCCGGGTTCATCGTGGTCTCCCACAGCTGGTCGGCATTCATCTCGCCGAGACCCTTGAACCGCTGGACGGTGATGTTCTTGACGTTGAGCTCCTTCACGAACCGGTCTCGCTCTTGCTCGGACTGGGCGTATTTCGTGACCTTGCCCGTCGACACCCGATAGAGCGGCGGCTGGGCGATGTAGAGGTAGCCAGCCTCGATCACCTCGGGCATGTGCCGGTAGAAGAACGTGAGCAGGAGCGTCCGGATGTGGGCGCCATCCACGTCGGCGTCGCTCATGAGGATGATCCGGTGGTAGCGGATCTTGGTGACGTCGAAGCCTTCGCCGATGCCTGCTCCGAGCGCGATGATCAGCGGTCGGATCTTCTCGCTCGAAAGCACCTTGTCGAGACGCGCCTTCTCGACGTTCAGCATCTTGCCGAACATGGGAAGGATCGCCTGGAATCGGCGGTCGCGGCCGGCCTTCGCCGATCCGCCGGCCGAGTCGCCCTCGACGATGAACAGCTCGCTCCGGGCCGGGTCACGTTCCTGGCAGTCCGCAAGCTTGCCCGGCAACGAGAGCCCTTCGAGCGCGCCCTTGCGCAGCACGAGGTCGCGCGCCTTCCGCGCTGCCTCGCGGGCACGTGCGGCCGTGAGGCACTTCTCGATGACTCGCCGGCCATCCGCTGGGTTCTCGTCGAGGTACTGGCCGATCGCTTCACCGACGGCCGTCTGGACCTGACCTTTCACCTCGGCGTTGCCGAGCTTCGCCTTGGTCTGACCCTCGAACTGCGGATCGGTCAGCTTGACGCTGATCACCGCCGTCAGCCCCTCGCGGACGTCGTCGCCGGAGAGATTGCCATCGCTGTCCTTCAGAGTCCCTGAGCGACGGGCCCAGTCATTGAGCGAGCTTGTCAACGCCGCTCGGAACCCGGTCACGTGGGTGCCGCCGTCGACCGTATTGATGTTGTTCGCGAACGCGAGCACGTTCTCCGTGTACGAATCGTTGTATTGGAGCGCGACCTCGACGGCGGTCGAGCCCTCCTTCCGCTCGACGTAGATCGGGCGGTCGTGCAGAGCCTCCTTGTTCCGGTTGAGATGCCGGACGAACGACTCGAGGCCACCTTCGAAGTAGAACGAGCGCTCGCGATCGACGCGCTCATCCATCAGCGTGATCCACACGCCCTTGGTGAGGTATGCCGATTCACGTAGCCGCTCGCTGATGACTTCGAACGAGTAATCCGTGGTCGAGAACATCGTCGGATCGGCCCGGAAGATCGTCGTGGTACCGCGCCGGTCGCCCTGCGGCCCGATCTTCTTCACCGCGGCCTTCGGCTTGCCGCGCTCGTACTCCTGCATCCACACGGAGCCGTCGCGTGCGGACTCGACGCGCAGCCATTCGGACAGCGCGTTGACCACGCTGACGCCGACGCCGTGCAGGCCGCCGGACACCTTGTAGCCGCCGCCGCCGAACTTGCCGCCGGCGTGAAGGACCGTGTGGACGACCTCGAGCGCATCCTTGCCTGTCGAATGCTTCCCGACGGGGACGCCGCGGCCATCGTCCTGGACGGCGACCGTCCCGTCGGTCTTGATGGTCACGCGGATGGTCGTCGCGTGACCGGCCATCGCCTCGTCGATCGAGTTGTCGACGACCTCCCACACCAGGTGATGGAGGCCCCGCTCATCGGTGGAGCCGATGTACATGCCCGGGCGCCGACGCACGGCCTCGAGGCCCTCGAGGACCTGGATGCTGGCGGCGGTGTAGTCCGTCCCAGCCGCGCGCGCCTTTCGGCTGCGCCCGTTCGTACTCACGGGCGGATCCTTAGCCGCTTCCTCGGTCACGCTGCCCCTCCGGTCAAACGGTCGTACAGTCGACCGAGCTCTTCATCGCTGTAGTACTCGATCACGATCCGACCACCGCGGCGTGACCGGGCAAGGCTCACCTTGGTGCCGAGGGACCGCCGGAGCTCCTCCTCGATCCGCTCGAGGTCGGGATCTGCGGCGCGGGTCTCCTCGGGTCGCTCGCCGTTGACGGATGGTTTCGGTTCGCGCAGCCGACGAACGAGCTCTTCGGTCTGACGGACCGACAACTCCTGCTCGATGACCGCGCCGAGTACGTGGTCCTGGTGCTCGGGCGATAGGCCCCCGAGCGCGCGGCCATGGCCCTCGCTGATGCTGCCGTCCGCGATCGCTGCCTGCACGACGGGGGCGAGATCGAGCAGACGAAGCGTGTTCGCGACCGTAGAGCGGGCACGGCCGACGCGTTGGGCGATCGCTTCGTGCGTCATCCCGAAATCGTCGATCAGGCGGCGGAAGCCGTGTGCAGACTCAATCGGATCGAGGTCCTCGCGCTGGAGGTTCTCGATCAGCGCCAGTTCCAGGCGCTCTCGGTCATCCAGATGCCGGACGACCGCAGGAATCCGATCGAGGCCAGCGGCCAAGGCGGCCCGGACGCGCCGTTCGCCGGCGATGAGCTGGTAGCCGTCGAGGGTCTCGGTGACGAGGACCGGCTGGAGGACCCCGTGTTCCCGGATGCTCGCCGTCAGCGTCGTCATCTCGGCATCACTGAACCGGCGGCGCGGCTGATCCGGGTTCGGACGGATGCTCGCGATCGGCAGCTCAGCGGAGGTTGCGCGCGTCTCGCTTCGCTGCGGGATGAGAGCGGCGAGCCCGCGGCCAAGGCCCTGGGCGCGTTCGGGGCGAACGGTCACGACAGCACGACCTCCGGTTCAGGGTGGACGGCAAATGCTGGGAACCCTGGCTGCTGGATCCGCTGCAGCCGGTCTCGGAATTCCTCGGCGAGGGCCGCGTAGGCGCGTCCTCCCTTGGAATCCGGCGCATACGATGCGATGGATAGGCCGTGGCTCGGCGCTTCCGACAGACGAACGCTACGCGGGATGATCGTTCGATAGACGGATCCGCCCAGGTGCCGACGCGCCTCCGCCTCGACCTGCGACGAGAGGTTCGTCCGCTTGTCCGCCATCGTCAGGATCACGCCGTCGATCGCGAGGCGCGGGTTCAGGTGATCACGAACGAGGTCGATGGTAGCCAGCAATTGGGTGAGACCCTCCAGGGCGTAGTACTCCGATTGGAGCGGGATGAGGACCGCATCGGCAGCGGTCAGTGCATTGACGGTGAGAAGCCCGAGTGACGGCGGGCAGTCGATGAAGATGACGTCGTATCGATCCGCGAACCCGGCCAGCGCATCCCGCAGCCGTCGCTCCCGGCCCTTGGAGCCGGCGAGCTCGACCTCCGCGCCGGCGAGGGCGATCGCAGACGGGACGAGGTCGACGCCCACGGAGGTGCCCTGGACGACGAGTTCGGCCAGATCGACACCGTCGAGAAGGCCGTCGTACGTCGAGCGTTCGACCGCCGCACGGTCGATCCCCAACCCGCTCGTCGCGTTTCCCTGGGGGTCGAGATCGATCAGGAGGACGCGGTCGCCGGAGATGGCGAGAAGGCTCGCCAGATTCACGACCGTCGTGGTCTTGCCGACGCCGCCCTTTTGGTTCGCGCAGGCGATCGTCCGCCCCACTCAGCGATCCGCTCGGACTGGATTCACGGATACAAATTCTACCATCGACGGCCGGTCAACCTCGGGAACCCACTAGCTCGGGCATAGGACGAACGATGACCCCGAGCGCTCATCCCTCGCTTACCAGGGACTTCACGCTTCGCGGACTGTTTCACGTGAAACACAGCCGTCTCGCGGGGTGATGTGCGGGATCCATGCGCGGCGCGCTCCGTTGCCCGTTCTGGAGGACCGTGGGATACTCCGCCGAGACGTCGCCGCCGTACTGGTCGCGATCAACGAGCCGGGCAGGTGGACGCGGGACCTCTTCTGGCCGCTCCGCCGAGGAGACGACCCGTCCGATGACCCTGCTACTCGCTGCGGTCGGCGCTGTGGTGACGGCCCTCATCGAACTTACCGTCGTCCCATACCTCAGGATCGGCTCGGCCCATCCCCACCCGGTGCTCGTCCTGGCGGTCATCGTCACGATCGCCATCGGTGTGGAAGCCGGCTTGGTCTGGGCATTCGTCGGAGGCCTCGCGCTTGACGTCCTCGCACAACGACCTCTCGGCTCGACTGCCTTCGCGCTGCTGCTCTGCGTCGGCGCGACGGCACTCCTGTCGCGTGGTCTCGCGCACCTTCGACCGATCGTCCCGATCGTGGCCGTCTTTCTGGCCAGCCTCGCCTATTCGATGATCCTGTACGTGCTCTTCGGCGCTCTGGACGTCCAGCCCGCGACCACGGATCCCCTGGGCGCCGTCTTTCCGAGCGCCGTCTATGACGGCATCCTCGGCGTGATCATCGGACCGCTCACGATCGCAGTGCACGACCGCCGGCTCGAGCAGGAGCGAGTCGACTGGTGAACACGTACCTCGATGGGAAGCCGCTCCCGACGCGCCGCTTCTCGCGATACCTCGTGTTCGGACTGATCGTCGTCATAGCCGTCGGAACGCTGACCGCGCGGCTGTTCTACCTCCAGATCACGAACGGCACAGAGTACGCAGCGATCTCGGACCGCCAACGGACGGTCGACGAGCCGATCCCGGCCCCACGCGGCTACATCTATGACCGGAACGGGCGCCTTCTGGTCAAGAACGTCCCGACCTTCGCGGTCAAGATCCGGCCCGCGGATCTGCCTGACGACCGGCGTGACGAGGTCGTCGCGCGTCTCGCCGCGCTCCTGCGGATGGACCCAGCTGAGATCAACGCGACGATCGACGGCAACCCGGGATCGGCGTTCGATCTCGTGCGCGTCGCCCAGGATGTGGACAAGCGGACGGCGCAGCTCATCTCCGAGGCTGGCTTCGACCTTCCCGGCGTCGATGTGGCGGTCGAAGCGCGGCGGCAATACACCGACGGCCCGCTGATGTCGCAACTCCTCGGCTACACCGGCCCAGTTTCGGCGGAGCAGCTCCCCGACCTTCGCGACAAGGGCTACCAGCCAGACGACCTGCTCGGTAAAGCCGGTCTCGAGGCCGAATACGAGACCGAACTGCGAGGGACGTACGGCGTCCAGACGGTCGCGCGCGACAAGACGGGTCGGCGGACGCAGGTCCTCCAGACCGTGAAGGATGCCGTGCCCGGGGCGTCACTCCGCTTGACGATCGACACCAAGACGCAGCGTGAGGCGCAGAAGGCGCTCATGTGGGCCATGGACAAGGTCGGCATGACGCGAGGCGTCGTCATCGCGATGAACCCGCAGACCGGCGAGATCCTCGCGATGGTCAGCCTGCCCACATATGACAACAACCAGTTCGCGCGCGGGATCAGCCAGACGGCGTACAAGAAGCTGCTCCAGAACAAGGACAAGCCACTTCTCAATCACGCGATCCAGGCGCACTACGCGCCGGGCTCGACGTACAAGCTGGTGACCGGGACAGGTGGCCTAGCGGACCGCGACATCACCGAGTCGACGAGAGTCTTGACGAAGCCGTACCTGACGCTCGGCCAAACGAAGTTCTACGAGTGGAACCATCGCGGATGGGGTCCCTGTGACATCTACTGTGGCTTCGGCCACTCGAGCGACACGTTCTTCTACCAGGTTGCCGGGATGCTCGGCAGCGATCGACTTGCCTACTGGGCGCGGCAGTACGGCTTCGGGGAGAAGACGGGTGTCGACCTTCCAGGCGAGGTCGGCGGCATCGTTCCGAACAATGCCTGGAAGGAGCAGACCCTGGGTGCCGAGATGTTCCCTGGGGAGACGTACCAGGCGGGAATCGGCCAGGGCTACGACGCCGTCACACCTCTTCAGCTCATCAATGCCTATTCCGCGCTTGCGAATGGCGGCACCCTCTATCAGCCGCAGATCGTCCGTGAGGTCGTGGGGCCCGATGGAAAGGTCGTCCGTCCGTTCTCGCGAAAGGTCCTGCACAAGCTCAAGGTGAAGCCCGCCGTGCTCCGCGTGATGCGCGAGGCGGCGCGCTCGACAGTCACGCTTCGGCACACCTACAACCTGGTCGACATGCCGATCAAGATCGCCGGCAAGTCCGGGACCGCAGAATTCGGAACGCCCGACGCGCAGGGTCGCCTCCCCTATTCGTCGTTCTTCGTCGGATTCACGCCAAAGGATCCACGGAACGGTTCATTCGAGAACCACGACTCGCGCCTGATCGTCATGGCATTCGCTCACGACTCGCGGACGAAGGGCAACGCGGCGACCGAGATCGTCAAGTACTTCTTCCAGCTCCACTACGGGATCGAGAAGGACTACCGTCTGCCCGAGAACCTCCAGCGGACGAACTTCTACTCGAACGACTGATGGGCGTCATCCGAGCCGAGCCAGCGCGTGTCACCGATTGGGCTGCGAAGTCCGTCGGCGCCGCGTGGCGCGCCTTCGATCTGCAGCTCGTCGTCTACGCGGGCCTGCTCGTGGCCGTCGGTCTGGTCATGGCGTACACGAACAGCGTCGAGAATGGCTCGACGCCGCTCGAGGCGGGGACCACGTTCACGCGCGGGCTGATGTGGGCCGGGATCGCGGCGATCACGTTCGTCCTGGCTACGGCCTTCGATTATCGGTGGCTCAGGACGCTGTCGTGGCCGGTCTACGCGCTGCAGCTCGGTCTGCTGTTGCTGACGCTGGCGATCGGCGACGGCATCGGGAATTCCGCGCGCTGGATCACGGTCGGGCCACTCACGTTCCAGTTCAGCGAACTCGCCAAGATCCTGATGATCATCGTGCTCGCCAACTGGCTCGGCGGCCGTGGCCGTCGTCTCGACTCCATCACGACGATCCTCGGTGCAGGCCTTCTCGTCGCACCGCCGCTGGCATTGGTCATGCTCCAGCCCGACCTCGGGACATCGTTGGTGTTCGGCGCGATCCTCGTCGGGATGCTGTGGATGTCGGGTACGAGTCTCAAGTGGCTCGGTGCGATGGCCGCCGCCGTGATCGCGATGGTCCCCATCGCGTGGACCTACCTCCTCCGCGACTACCAGAAGGAGCGCCTCACCTCGTTCCTTAACCCTAAACCGGATATCACGGACTCCGGGTACCAGCTGTATCAGTCACAGATCGCGGTCGGCTCCGGCGGCTGGTTCGGTCGAGGGCTCACGAACGGCACCCAGGCCCAAGGTGACTTCCTGCCCGTCCAGTCGACCGACTTCGTGTTCTCGGTGCTCGCCGAGGAGCTCGGGTTCATCGGTGCGATGGTGCTGTTCCTGCTGTTTATCCTGCTGCTATGGCGTGTGCTCATGGCCGGTTGGCGCTCGCGCGACCCCTTCGGCACGCTGTTCTCCGCCGGGATCGCGTCGTTGGTGCTGTTCCAGCTCTTCGTGAACGTCGGGATGGTGATGGGGATCATGCCGATCACGGGCATCCCGTTGCCATTCGTCACCCACGGCGGGGCTTCGCTCGTGAGCATCGCGATCGGGCTCGGCATCCTTCAAAGCATCAATATCCGCCAGACACGGGCTGAGTGGTAGCAGCCGCCATCTAGGCCTCAGCCGATACGCTCGGCTGAGGGCCGCGAGGAACGGGTACGCAGAGAAACGCCGACGGGTCACCGACGGCGGAACAGGCCTCGCCGATCCGATGATTCCGCATCCGCACTGCGGCGACGCCCGGACCTCCGAAGGATCGCATCGATCTCGTCGCGGTACGGGCGGCCGATCGGCATGCGGTCCAGCCACTCGATGTACTCGAGGTCGCGTCGAGAGATCTCGCCGAGTGACCAGTTCGCGTAGCGTCCGAACGTGAGCACGCTCCCCGATGGGTCGCCGGGCGGGGGACCTGCTGCGCCGTCGCCATCGGGTCGATGCATCGACGGGTCGTAGCCACCACCTATCGACGAACGCCCGCTCGTCCAAGCGCGCGACACGGTCTCCGGTGGTCGCGGCTCGGAGGACGCGGGGTCAGAAGCGCGGGCCGTCGGACCTGGCGGGGTATCGGATGCGCGTCGGCTCAGGGCTTCGCGGAGTGCGCGTTCACGGTCGAACGCGGCGCGCCGGACGGGATCGCCGATCACCTCCCACGCAGCGTTGAGCCCGGCCATCTTCGCGACTGCGCCCGGATCGGTCCCGCCGGCCGAATCCGGGTGGTATTTGCGAGCCAGCCGTCGGTAGGCCGCCGCGATGACCTCGTCCTCCGCCTCCGGATCGACCTGGAGGGTCTTGTACGGGTCGGCGAGCGGGTCGGTCACGAGGTGCTCGGGACGCCAGGGTCCACGTCGAGGCCCAACCCGTCGATGGACGCCGCGAGCGCTTCGGGTTCACCGGGACTGAGGCGCCGGAACAGGTAGCGACCGACATCGCGCATCGCCGCGGTCACGGGCAGCGCGAGGATCGCTCCGAGCAACCCCGCCAGCGACCCGCCGATGACGATCGCTGCGATGACAAGCGCCGGGTGGAGCTCGATGGCATCACCTTGGATCTTCGGGACCAGGACGTTGTTCTCCACCTGCTGCACGATGAGGTACAGCGCGAATGCCGCGATGACCGCCTCGATGCCGGCGGTGGCCGCGAGGAGGACGGCCGGGATCGCCGAGATGATCGGCCCGATGATCGGGACCAACTCCAGGATCCCTGCCGTCACCGACAGCAGGATCGCGTACCGCCCGAACACCGGATCGATGGTGGCGCTCAGGATCAGTAACCCGATGAACGTGAAGACGCCCACCGTCACGCCGAGGATCAGCTGCGCGCGTACCCACTGGCCGAAGACCCGCCGGACGATGCGCAGGATCGCCCAGACGTCGAATCGCCAAGCCGCTGGCAGGCTCCGGTCGAACTGGCGCGTCAGCGCGACCCGATCCTTCAGGACATAGAAGACCCAGACCGGGAGGATCACGTACGCGAACAGGCCGCCGACGATGCTCGTCACCCCGGTCAGCACCGGGATCAGGTCGGTGGGATCGAAGGCCGCACCACCCCCCGGTCCGCCCTGGGTGATCGACGTGATCATCGACTCGATCCACGGCCGGATCGAGTCGGGGATGGCGAGTCGGTCGTAGATCTCCGACAAGCGGTCCGCCTGGTCCTGGAGCTGCTGGACGAGCGCAGGCAGGTCCCGCAGCAGCCGCGCGACCTCGTCGATGAGCGGCGTCAGCGTGAGGTTGAGGAACTCGAGGAAGAGCACTACCGCGATGGCGTACACGACGATGATCGCGACGCTGCGGCGCATCCCACGGCGGGCCAGCCATCGGACGGGCGGGTCCAGCAGATAGACGAGAAGCAGGCCGAGGACGAAGGGTCGGACCGCGTCCCGTGCCATCCACAGCAGGACGCCGATGACGACCGCCGCCCCGATGAGAACGGCGACACGCGGCGACGTCGGGACGAGTCGAGGGTGATGGGGGTAGGTGGCGGCGTCGACGAACGGGGGAGGGGGGAGCGCGGCGACCCACTCAGGCGGCGGGGCGGTGGCCGCCCGCTCGGGATCGTCCATCGTTCGGGCAGACTAGCAGACGTGTCGGAGCTTCCGGATGCGGCCGCCGAGCCCCGCCAGCGCTGGCGCCTGGTCGTCGCCCGCGACCCGGCCGCTTCGCACGTGACGCAGCGCGAAGTGGCAGCGGCCTGGACGGAGGCGCTCGAGGAGGCCGGCCTGCCGCTCGTCGACGCCGGGGCTGGCCGGGGCCGCTCGCGGATCAGCTTCGGGGCGCCACTCCCCGAAGGGGTGGCCGCGGAGCGGGAACTCATCGACATCGTCATCACCGAGCAGTGGCCTGCCTGGCGGGTTCGCGAGGCACTCGACCAGCGCCTCCCCGATGGCTGGCGGCTGATCGACGTCTTCGACGTCTGGCTCGGCGGACCCCCGCTTGCGGGTCGGGTCGTCGCCGCCGACTACCGCATCGAGCTCGCCGGCAGCCCCGACGTCAGCGCGCTCACGTCAGCCGCGGCAGAGCTCATCTCGTCGCGGTCGATCCCGCGCGACCGGATCAAAGGCGGAGCCGTGGTCACCTACGACCTGCGCCCGCTCGTGACGTCGATCGTGGTCGAGCCCGGGTCGCAGGTCGTCGTCCGGGCACGTACCCGCTTTGACCCCGAGCTTGGGACCGGACGTCCCGAGGAGGTCGCCGCCGCGCTCGCCGATCGCGTACGTTCAGGACTCGAGATCGCGACGATCGTCCGCGAGCGCCTAGTGCTCGCGGAGGACATCGACGCATAGCCGGGTCTGAGCGGCTCAGCCGATCGGGCTTGTCGTCGGCCCGTTCGATTGACCGTCAGGCCCGTTCAGCCGTACACTCCACCGTCCGCGTCCGGGCTCACGCTCGACGTCACCCCATGTCCGACAGCCCGATCGCCCCGCGCGTCGCCCGCCGTCGTCAAGAAGTCCTGAGGATCCATGTACGCAGTCATCGAGACCGGCGGAAAGCAGTACCGCGTCGAGGTCGGCACCGAACTCGAAGTCGAGCTGCTCGACGCTGAGCCCGGCAAGACGATCACCGTCGGGCGCGTCCTCCTCGTCGCCGACGGTGATGATGCGTCGATCGGCCAGCCGATCGTCGACGGTGCCGCGGTCAGTGCCGAAGTCGTTCGTCAGGGCCGTGGCGAGAAGGTCATCGCGTTCAAATACCGACCGAAGGCGCGGCGACGGGTCAAGAAAGGCCATCGACAGGAGTTGACGATCCTTCGGATCTCCGACATCACGCTCAACGGCAAGAGCGCCGCCAAGTCAGCGCACAAGACCGAGACGGAATCCAAGAGCGAACGCGCCCGACTCGAGGAAGCCGCCGCCGCACAGGCAGCCAAGGACGCGGAGCTCGCGGCGAAGCTCGCGGAGCAGTCGAAGGCTCCCGCGAAGAAGACCGAGGCCAGGAAATCAGCGCAGGCGACGGCGAAGTCGGACGCGAAGCCGGCTGCCAAGGCCGATGCCAAGGCCGAGGCGAAGGCCGAGGCCAACGGCGAGGCCAAGCCCGCCACTGCGGCCGCGAAGCCCGCCGCGAAGAAGACGACGACACGGGCGAAGGCGTCCGACGCTGACGCACCGACAGAGAAGCCCGCTCCCAAGAAGACCGCGGCCAAACCGCGAGCGACGAAGAAGGACGAATAAGCCATGGCTCACAAGAAAGCCGGCGGCAGCGTCAAGAACGGCCGCGATAGCGTCGGCCAGCGACTCGGCGTCAAGGCGAGCGACGGCCAGACGGTCACCGCGGGGTCGATCATCGTGCGCCAGCGCGGGATGACGTTCTCGGCGGGGCCGGGCACCGGGCTCGGCAAGGACTACACCGTGTTCGCGACCGTCGATGGCACCGTCAAGTTCGAGCACAGCACCAAGAGCAAGAAGCGCATCCGGGTCGAGGCGGCAGAGACCGCTTCGACGACCGCCTAGCCACTCGGCAGGCGAACCGGACTAGCCGGCGATCACCGGCGGGGCGATGGCCCTGTGCGGAAGACGTCGGAGGAGAGAACACCCGTGAAGCCGGATATCCACCCCAAGTATTACGAAGCAAAGGTCCATTGCGGCTCGTGCGGTCGCGAGTGGACGGTCGGGTCGACCCGGCCCGAGTTGCGCGTCGACGTGTGCAGCAACTGTCACCCGTTCTTCACGGGAACGCAGAACATCATCGACACCGCCGGCCAGGTCGAGCGGTTCCAGAAGCGCCTGGAACGTCAGGTCCGCAGCTAGCGCGGGAGCCATCGCAGCCCAGATCCACGGCCGGCCGAAGGGCCGGCCGTTCGGATTCCCAGGGACGGTACCGTCGTTCGGAAGCCACGGCCATCCATCGCCGGTAGACTTCCCTCGATGTCAGCGAATCCGGCGCCGCTGGCGGCGGACGGCACTCCCCGCAGCGGCACTCCCTCCTTCGCCTACGGAGGGCAGGCCCTCATGGAGGGTGTCCTCATGCGCGGCCGCGATGCGATCGCGGTCGCCCTGCGCCATCCGGACGGGCGGATCGTCACGACCACGGAACGGCTGGACTCCCGTGTGCACACCACACCGGCCGGGAAATGGCCGTTCGTCCGCGGCCTCGTCGTCCTGTACGAGACCCTCGTCATCGGAACGCGCTGGCTGGTCCGGAGTGCGAACGTCCAGGCCGAAGAGGACGACGTCGAGCTGGGCAAGGGCACGATCGCGATCACGCTGCTCATCACCTTCGGGGTCGCGATCGCCGTCTTCAGCCTGCTCCCGCTGTTCATCTCGAGCGTCGCAACGTCGAAGGCGACGCAGGGCTGGCTGCAGCCCGCCATCGAAGGCCTGATCCAGGTCGCCCTCTTCCTGGCGTACCTGACCTTCGTATCGCGAACACCGGACATCTACCGCGTCTTCCAGTACCACGGCGCGGAGCACATGACGATCCACGCCCTCGAGAACGGCGACCCGCTGACGGTCGACGCAGTGCGCAAGTACCCGACGGCGCATCACCGCTGCGGGACGGAATTCCTCGTGATCCTGGTGCTGCTGTCGATCTTCGTCTTCTCGCTGATCGGGCGGCAGCCGCCACTCGTCATGATCCTCAGCCGGCTGGTCGGCATCCCGATCCTTGCCGCGGTCGGCTACGAAGTACTGAAGATCGGGGCCAAGTTCCGTCGGTATCGGCTCATGCGAGCGATCATGTTCCCGGGGATCCTCGTCCAGAAGATCACGACGAAGCGACCGACCGACGACATGATCGAGGTCGCGATCTCCTCGATGGAGGAGGCCCTCACAGCAGACGGGAACCCGATCCCGACAGGCTCGACCGTCTTCGATCGCGACCCCCTCAGGATCCCTTCCGGCGACACGCCCGCGCCCGCGACCGAACCGGTCGCGGCCGCGACGACCGACGAGCCGCCCGCGGTGCCATGACCGATCTCGACGCGAAGCTCGCCGAGATCGCCGCGCAGTACGACGACCTCCAGGCAGACCTGGCCCGCCCCGAGGTGACCGCCGACCCGAACGAGATCCGCCGACTCGGTCGCGAGCTCGCCCGACTCGAGCCGACCGTCGCGGCGTTCAGGACGCTGACCGCGACGCGAGACGAGCTCTCCGGAGCGCGTGAGTTGCGCGACTCGAGCGACGGCGATGACGACCTTCGCCAGATGGCGCGTGACGAGGTCGCCCGCCTCGAGGAGGACGAGACCCGTCTTTTGGAGGATCTGCGCGTCCTGTTGCTCCCGCGCGATCCGAACGACGAGCGCGACGTGATCCTCGAGATCCGCGGTGGTGCCGGTGGCGAGGAGGCCGCGCTCTTCGCCGCCGAACTACTACGCATGTACCTCCGCTATGCGGCTCGCCACCGATTCGCCACCGAGGTCCTGAGCCTGAACGAGACCGGCATCGACGGGATCAAGGAGGCCATCGTCCAGGTCCGCGGCGATGGTGCATACAGCCGGCTCAAGTTCGAGGGTGGCGTCCATCGCGTCCAGCGCATCCCGGCGACGGAGTCGAGCGGTCGGATCCACACGTCGACCGCCACGGTCGTCGTGATGCCGGAGGCCGACGAGGTCGAAGTCGATATCGACGAGGACAAGGATCTCCGTATCGAGGTGAAGCGCTCATCGGGCCCGGGTGGTCAGTCGGTCAACACGACGGACTCCGCCGTGCGCATCACCCATATTCCCAGCGGTCTCGTGGTCGAGATCCAGGATGAGAAGAGCCAGCACAAGAACAAGGCGAAGGCCCTGTCCGTGCTTCGCTCACGGCTGCTCGACCTCGAGATCCAGAAGCAACGCGCGGCCGAATCGGCGACGCGTCGCTCGATGGTCGGGTCGGGCGACCGCAGCGACAAGGTCCGCACGTACAACTTCCCGCAGGATCGGGTGACGGACCATCGGATCAGCAAGACCGTCCACAACCTTCCGGGCGTGATGGCCGGCGACCTCGACGAGATGATCGACGCACTGATAATGGCCGACCAGGCCGATCGCCTCGCGAACCTCATGGGTGCAGATGACGCAGCTTGAGACGGCGCGCGTGCGCTACCTTCCGGCCCGCTCCGTGCCGATCGTCAAGGCGACCGACCTCGGGTCGGTCCAGGTCCTGAAGCACGGCAATCGGTTCCTGCTGACCGACTCGTTCGGCGACATCCATCCCGACTCGCGCGGCCTCGGACTCTATGACGGCGATACGCGCGTGCTGGCGTGCTCCGTGCTGCGGATCGGCGGGATACGGCCGGTGCTCCTCCAGGCGTCCGTCGGGGCCAACTACCGCGGCGGCATCCAGATGACGAACCCGTCCGCTGATCGGAACCCCGAGGCGAAGGTCCATCCGCTCGACGAGCTCGTCGGACGGACACTCGGGATCAGTCGTGATCGGCTGCTCGGCGCCGAAGGTGTCGCCGAACGTGTCCGGATCGTGAATCACGCCGCGGGCGATGCCGAGGTGCCGATCGACCTCGAGCTCGGCTGCGACGGTGCGGACATCTTCGAAGTCCGGGGCTATCGCCGACCTGGACGAGGCAAGCTGCTCCCGATCGCGGTGACCGACGATCGTCTGACGTTCCGGTACGTCGGCCTCGACGGCGTCGAGCAGTTCACCCACGTGGCGTTCTCGGAGCCAGCCGAGTCGATCGAACCCGTCGAGCAACCACTCCCCGACGGCTCGGATTCCGGTGCTGCCGTCAGACTCCGCTGGACGCTTCGACTCGACCCCGGCTCGACGAAGAGCCTGAGCTGGACGATCTGGTGCACGGACCGACCGGCTCCGTCGGAGCCGGCCGACGAGCCGACCGGGTCATCGGATCACGAGGCGATGTTCCCACCCGTCCCGCGCGTGTCGGCCGACGAAGGCGCCGCCGCCTACCACGCCTGGGAGCGCGGAACGACGTCCGTCGCGAGCGACCACGAGCTGTTCAATCTCGTCATCAAGCGGTCAGTGTCGGACCTTCGGCTGCTGATCAATGAGGGGCCCGGAGCGGATGAGCGCTACGTCTCGGCCGGCGTGCCCTGGTTCGCGACGCTGTTCGGACGTGACTCCATCATCTCGGCCTTCCAGGCTCTCGCATTCCGCCCGCAGATCGCGGTCGAGATCCTGCACGTCCTCGCCGACCGCCAGGCGACCGAGGACGACCCGGCGCGCGACGCTGAACCCGGCAAGATCCTTCACGAACTGCGGACCGGTGAGATGGCACGCTCAGGTGAGCTGCCGCACACGCCGTACTACGGCTCGGTCGACTCGACGCCGCTCTGGCTGATCCTGCTTGGCGCGACCTTCGATTGGACCGGCGACCGGGCGATGGTCGATCGGCTCTGGCCGAACGCTCTCGCAGCGCTCGGATGGATCGACCGGTATGGCGACCGCGACGGCGATGGGTTCGTCGAATACGAGCGGCGGACCGATCGTGGCCTGCTCAACCAGGGCTGGAAGGATTCCCACGACGCGATCCGCGACCGCGAAGGCCGCCACAGCGAGCCGCCGATCGCCCTCGCGGAAGTGCAGGGCTACGTCTACGACGCGAAGCGGCGTATGTCGAAGCTCGCCGCGATGCGCGGCGAGACCGAGATGTCGATACGGCTCGATGCTGAGGCTGACCAGCTGGCGACCCGCTTCGAGCAGGCGTTCTGGATGGAGGATCGCCGCTTCTACGCCATGGCTCTCGACCGCGACAAGCGTCAGGCCGACGCGATCGCGAGCAACGCCGGGCAGTGCCTCTGGTCGGGGATCGTGACACCCGATCGCGCGAGCGACGTGGTCGACCGGTTGCTACGGCCCGAGATGTTCTCCGGTTGGGGCGTGCGGACGTTCGCCTCGGATCAGCCGGGCTACAACCCGATCGGCTATCACACCGGCACCGTATGGCCACACGACGCATCGTTGATCGCGGCGGGCTTCAAGCGCTACGGTTTCCACGACGCGACCAACCGGCTCGTCAGCCAGATGATGGAAGCCGCCCAGGGATTCGCGGATTACCGACTGCCTGAGCTGTTCTGCGGCTTCGACAGGACGGATGCGACCACGCCGGTCCCGTATCCCGTGGCCTGCTCGCCACAGGCGTGGGCGGCGGGTTCGTCGTTCCTGTTCCTCGAGACGATGCTCGGGCTTCGAGCGCACGCCGACCGGCACGAGCTCGAGCTGCTGCACCCGCACCTGCCCGACTGGCTCGGCAAGGTGACCCTCACCGATCTGCGTGTCGGCGATGCGTCCGTCGATCTGCTCTTCCACCGCTGGCGGGGCACCACGAGCGCCGAGGTGCTGCGCAAGGTCGGCGACGTCGCCGTCACCATCCGACTCTGATCGACGCCGCGTGACCGCCACCCGAGCGCTCGTCGAGGCCGGCACCGACCGCCTTCGAGCGGCCGGATCCGACACACCGCGACTCGACGCCGAGCTATTGCTCGCGTACGCGATCGGCGTGGATCGGACCGCCGTGATCGCCCACGGCGACGCGCCCGTCGGCGCGGATGCCGCGGCGTCATACGAGTCGCTGATCGCGAGGCGCGAGATCGGCGAACCAGTCGCGTATCTGCGTGGGATCAAGGAGTTCCATGGGATCGCGCTCACTGTCGACGCTCGTGGGCTGATCCCGCGGCCCGAGACCGAGCTGCTGGTCGACACGGCCATCGGCGCCGTCATGGCGGCACTGACCTCCGGGATCGACCGTGTCGGTCCCCTGCGCGTGGCTGACGTGGGAACCGGCAGCGGTGCGATCGCGGTCGCGGTGGCCGTCGCGCTCCGCGCACGCCGCGTCCCGCCCGAGGACCTCGACTTCGTGGCGCTGGACGTCTCGGAGGATGCGCTCGACCTGGCTCGAGAGAACGCGGTCGCGCACGGGGTGGGTGACCGACTGCGGTTCGTCGCGAGCGACCTGCTGCCGCCCGATGCGAGGTCGTCGTCGTTCGACATCGTCCTCGCGAACCTTCCATATGTCCGGACCGCAGAGCTTGACGCCAATGCCGGGAGACCGGTTAGCACCACGTTCGAGCCGCGCCTGGCGCTCGACGGCGGCGCCGATGGCCTCGCTGTGATCGCGCGACTACTCGATCAGCTCGATTGGGGGCTGGCGAGCGACGGGATCGCGTTGCTCGAGATCGGCGGCGATCAGGGTCAGGCAGCTGCGGCGCTCGTCGCGGAACGGCTGCCAGGTTGGGCCTGTGACGTGATCCCGGACCTCGCGGGGCTTCCTCGCGTCATGCGCGTACGGCGGGAATCGGCGTGACGACCTCGCTGACGCCGCTGATGCCCGCGATCCTGCCGACCACGCCGGAGCCCGTGCTCCCCATCCGTCTCATCGCGCTCGATATCGACGGCACGATCATCGGTGACGACCACGAGATCGCGGACCGGACGGTCGCTGCCGTCCGTGGGGCGATGGAGCACGATGTCGCGGTGTCGCTCGTGACCGGGCGGATGGTGTCGTCGGCGATGCGCTTCGCCCACGACCTCGGGCTCACCGGCCCCATCGTCGGGTATCAGGGCGGGCTCATCCGGGCGATGGCGATCCCGGACTCGCGTCGTCTCGGAAAGCTCCTGCTGCATACCCCCCTGCGGGCGGACGCGGCACGCTCGATCGTCGAATGGACGAGGGCGCGTGGGCTGGATCCGCACGTCAACCACCTCGAGCGCTTCATCCTCCGCGCTGACGACCCGAAGGCTGACGACTACTCGGCGTTCATGGGCGCGCACGCGGAGCTCGTCCCGGACCTGCTGGCCGCGATCGATCACCCGGTCACCAAGGTCCTCGCCGTCGGCGAGCCGCCGATCCCGACGGAGATCGCACCGCTCGCCCGCGCCGAGTTCGCCGGCCGGGCCGATGTCACGATCTCGCACCCGCGATTCCTTGAGTTCGTGGCGCCTGGCGTATCGAAGGGTCGTGCCATCCGCTGGCTCGCAAGGCGGCTGCACATCCCGCTCGCGGCGACGCTCGCGATCGGCGACCAGTGGAACGACCTCGAGATGCTGGCGGAGGTCGGGCACGGGACGGCGATGCCGACCGCGCCCGCGGAAGTCCGGGCCGCCGCCCGCTATGTCGCTGCGCCGCTGGAGGACGACGGCGCCGCCCGGATGATCGAGGACCTCGTCCTCGCATCACCGAACCGGGTCCGGGCCAACGCCCGGAGACTGGAATCGGCAGCCCGGGCTCTTCGGGAGGCGTCGTGACCGCGCGCGTCGTGGGCGATGACGCGGCTGGCCGCGCGGTGGCGATCGACGTGCTCAGGGCCGGCGGGATCGTCGCGCTTCCGACCGATACCGTCTACGGGATCGCCGTCGCCCTGTCGACTCCTGGGGGCATCGAGCGCCTGTTCGCCGCGAAGCGACGGCCGCCGGACAAGGGGATCATGTTGCTGCTCGACGACGCGGCACAGGCGACGACCGCCGGCGCGATGACGCCGGCCGCATCGGCCCTGGCCGATGCGCTCTGGCCCGGGGGCCTCACGGTCATCGTCCCGCAACGCCCCGACGTCCCGTGGCCCGCCGCACTTACCGGTGGTACGCAAACGATCGGGCTCCGCGTCCCGGATCACGCGGCGCCACGGGCTCTCGCGGCAGGTGTCGGCGCACTGCCGACGACGTCGGCAAACGTGTCGGGGCTTCCGGAGGCATCCGATGCGGCTGCGATCGTCGAGCAGCTCGGGGACTCGGTCGACCTCGTGCTCGACGGGGGACCGGCGCACGGAGGTCCGGCTTCTACGGTCGTCGATTGCAGCGGACCGCTCCCCGCGATCCTTCGCGCCGGCGCGGTCCCCGTCGCCGAGATCGCCGCAGTGCTGGACCGGGCCGGGGTCGCGCACGATCTCGCGGATACCGCCGCCGGTGACCTCAAGGACTCGGGCTAGCCGCTCCGTCCGCGCGCGTCGACGCGCCACGTGTCGACGATCGCGCCGTCCCGAACGATGAGGAACGACCCGAACAGGTCGACGACCGGGCAGATGTGGTTCGGGACCGCCAGCACCACCTCGCCGATCTCGGGCAGGGGCCCGCCATCGCGAACCTCGACGACGCCGTGATAGTCGGAGACGCGATCGACCACGGCACCAAGCTCTGGGATCGAAGCATGGCCGCGGAGATACGCCGGAACGTCCTTGGTCAGCGTCTTCGCGCCGGCATCGATCACGAAGCGGCGAGCGTCGGGGTTCACGCTGACGACACGCGCGGCGATCACCGCCGCGGGCGCGTCCGGCTCGATGGAGCCGAGGGCGACCTGTTGGCGGTCGCCGAACACGTATGTGCCCGGGCGCTCCTCTGTCACGGCGCCACGTGCCGAGTCGAAAGCCGTCGGCGTCGACCCGGCGCTGATCACCGTTGCCTCGATCCCTGCAGCGCCGAGTGATGCTGCGGCCGCGGTCAGGCCGCGAACCTCGTCCTCCGCGGCAGCGGCTCGGGCCTCTGGTCCGTGATAGCCGTGGCCCCCGTGTGTGAAGACGCCGATCACCTCGAGGCCGAGATGCGTGGTGGCGGCTGCCACGGGTCCGGCGTCGCTCGGCACGACCCCCGTTCGGCGTCCGCCGCAGTCGATCTCCACGAGCACCGCTACCCGCTCGCGATCCTCGCCGAGGGCATCGGCGACCGCGTGCGCTCCGACGACGGAGTCGATCCCGACACGCAGGCGTGTCCGCCGGGCGACCTCGCGCAATCGCTCGGCCTTCGGGCCTCGCGGCACCATCGGGTACGCGATGAAGAGGTCGTCGAGGCCAGCATCCGCGAAGACCTCTGCCTCGCCGACGGTACCGACCGTGAGTCCGACGGCCCCTGCCGCGACTTGCCGTCGTCCGACCTCGACGCTCTTGTGGGTCTTTGCGTGTGGGCGGAGAGCGACGCCGCGTTCGGACATCGCCTCGCCCATCCGGGCGATCGCGGCATCCACGCGATCGAGATCGACCACGAGCGCTGGTGTATCGATCGTCGCTCGTGCCGCCTCGGAAAGCGCAGGCGGGCGGACAGCCTCGGAAGCGCCGGTGCCGGGAACCTCGGTTCGATGCCCTGTCATCCGTGGGAAGATACCGCGGAGGAAGGAGCCGCCACGCGATGACCATCTCCCAGCCGCGCGGCCTGGCGCTAGAGACGATCGCCGAGGTCGACCCGGATCTGTGGCAGGCGATGCAGGGGGAGCGACGCCGCCAGCACGACAACATCGAGCTGATCGCCAGCGAGAACTATGTCTCCGCGGCCGTGATGGAGGCGCAAGGCAGCTGGCTCACGAACAAGTACGCCGAGGGCCTGCCCGGCAAGCGCTACTACGGTGGCTGCGAATTCGTCGACGTCGCCGAGACGCTGGCGCAGGAGCGAGCGCTCGCGCTGTACCCCGGCGCCGAGCACGTCAACGTGCAGCCGCATTCAGGTGCGCAGGCCAACATGGCCGCGTACTTCAGCGTGCTCCAGCCGGGCGACCGGATCCTCGGGATGAACCTCGCCCACGGTGGGCACCTGACCCATGGCATGGCCCTCAACTTCAGCGGGAAGCTGTACGAGGTCCACGCGTACGGCGTCCGCCAGGACACGGAGCGCATCGACTACGACGCTATGGAGACGCAGGCCCGGGAAGTGCGGCCGAAGATGATCGTCGGTGGCGCGAGCGCCTACCCGCGGCTGTGGGATTTCGAACGGATGGCGGACATCGCCCACAGCGTCGGTGCCGTGCTGTTCATCGATATGGCGCACATCGCGGGATTGGTCGCCGCGGGCGTCCACCCGAGCCCCTTTCCGCACGCTGACATCGTCACGACGACGACGCACAAGACGCTGCGCGGGCCCCGCGGCGGGATGATCTTCGGGCGAAGCGAGCTGCCTGATGCCCTGGACGCGGCGGACTTCCCGGCACTGAAGTCCCCGCTCGGCGCGGCGATCGACAAGACCGTCTTCCCCGGCGTCCAGGGCGGCCCCCTCATGCAGGTCATCGCCGGGAAGGCCATCGCGTTCAAGCTGGCCGCCGAAGAGCCGTTCCGGGAGGACCAGCGTCGGACGGTCCGCAACGCGGCCGCGCTCGCTGAGACGCTCGCATCGGAGGGCGCGCGCGTCGTGTCCGGCGGGACCGACAACCACCTGATGCTCGTCGATGTGACGCCGCTCGGCGTGACCGGCAAGGAAGCCGAGCACCTCCTCGACGAGATCGGCATCACCGTCAACAAGAACGGCATCCCGTTCGACCCGCTTCCGCCGAACACGGCTTCGGGCATCCGCCTTGGGACGCCGGCGACGACGTCGCGCGGCTTCGGCGAGGACGAGATGCGGAGTGTCGGGCGCATCATCATCGAGGCGATCCGGTCGCGAGACGACGCATCGGTCCAGCGGCGGCTGGCCGGGGAGGTGGCGGAGATCGTCGCGCGGTTCCCCGTTCCGGGGCTGCCCGCGGCGTGACCCCGGCGTCCCCGATCTCCGTGCCGCCGCCACCGGGGACACGGACTGGCGTGGTCCGAGCGTGACCCTCATCGAGCACGCCGATCGGAGCTACTTCCCGATCATCGTCGTCTTCACGCTCGCGGCGCTGATCGCGTTCGCGCTGACCCCGGTCGTCCGCCGAACGATGATCCGCTACGGGGTCGTCGACCGGCCGAACGCACGACGCGTGAACACCCGACCGATCCCGCGCGCCGGCGGGATCGCCATCGCGGTCGGGTTCCTCGTCGTCGCCCTTCCATTCACGCTCTTGAACGAGTCGGCCGACTGGGTGCCGACGCCGTTGAACATCACGGCCAGCGATCTGTTCGCGCTGTTCGCAGGCGGTGCCGCGGCCGCTGCCATCGGCGTCCTGGACGACCTGTATGACCTGCGCGCCCGCTGGCAGCTCACGGGCCAGGTCGTCCTCGCTCTCGCGGCTTGGGTCCTCGGCATCGGGGTCAGCCTCATCAATAACCCATTCGCCGAAGCGCCATTGCGGTTCGCGCCCGCGTTCTCGGTCGGCTTCACGGTCTTCTGGATCGTCGGGATGATCAACAGCATCAATTGGATCGACGGTCTCGATGGCCTGAGTACCGGCGTCGCGCTCATCGCGACGGTCACGCTCGGGATCCTGAGCCTGACCACCCAAGTGAGCCAGCCACTCATCGCCGTGCTGTGTTTCGCGCTTGCCGGCGCGCTGCTCGGATTCCTGCGCTGGAACTTCCACCCGGCGAAGATCTTCACGGGCACGACCGGCGTGCAGTTCGTCGGCTACACGCTCGCGGTCTTGTCGATCCTTGGGTCGGCCAAGGTCGCGGTCGCGCTCCTCGTCCTCGGCGTCCCGATCATCGACACCTTCTGGATCATCGTCGGCCGGCTCTCGCAGGGGCGGTCGCCGTTCACCCCGGATCGCTCACACATCCACCATCGATTGCTCGATCTCGGGCTCTCGCATCGGAACACCGTCCTGCTCATCTACGCGATCTGCATCGCGCTCGGCATCCTGGCGTTGGTGGTCCAGGAGGTCGGCCAGGCTTATGCCTTCATCAGCTTGTTCATCCTCGCCGGGTTGATCCTGTTCGGACCGACGCGCGGCGCCTTCGACCGGCCCGATGAGCTGGAGGCCGACGCCTATGACGACGAAGACGATGTCCCACCGATCGCCGAGACGTCGCTCCGCCGCGAAGTGAGCCAGGAACCCTGATCCGGGCCACTCCAGGGTCATGGGCGGCGCCTGTCGCGTAGCGTCAACACGGCGTTCGCCCTAGTGCGGTCCACCCGGGGGCCGGTGCTAGCATCGGCCGACGATGCAGCTCGACCCGCCCGTCATCCTCGCGATCGCGGTCGCCGCGCTGTTCGTCGCCTCGTCGGTCGCGCAGCGGACCGGCGCGCACGCCGACAAGAAGGCGGGCATGAGGCGCCTCGAGAACGCGGATCGGCGTGGTCCGATCGGCGCCCTCGTCGACCTCTTCGACCGCTCGGTCGCGGCGTACACCGTTCGCTCGCGCTTGGGGCTCTCGACCTTGACCCGCGAACAGCGGCACCTGGCCGATCGGCATGCCGCGGTCGTCGCGCAGGCCGACGAGATCCGGCTGGCGCGCGGCGGCTCCATGGCACCTCTCGCTCCGACGCGGCTCGTGGTCGCGGGCGCCGCGGCGACCCACGCGGTGCCGACGTCCGCACGTCCTCGATCGACGTTGTCCGTCGAGCTCCTGGCGGCCGTCCTGAGCTTCGCGGTCGTCGTCGGGGTCGTCATCGGGATCTGGCCGCGGCAGCATGGCGCGGTCCTCTCGGCGACCGGTACGCCGTCGATCTCGTCGCCGGCACCCCCGACGGGCCTGCCCAGCGAACTGCCGTGACCTACGTCGCCTGAGGCCTGGTCCGAGCGTCCGCCGATGTCCTTCGCGACTCGCAGCTGCTACACTGCCGCTGCCTTGACAGGTCGTCCATGATCGAGCCCGGCCGAGGCGGGGCTTACGCGATCCTCTTCTCGGAGATCGGCTTCACGCTTCTGGTGACGACGCTGGTGGGTGTGGGCGTCGGCTACTGGGCCGATACCCGACTCGGGACGATCCCGATCTTCGTGCTCATCGGGTTCTTCGTCGGCGCTGGAGCAGGCGCGCTGGCGATCTACAGACTGATCATGAGGTTCCTCGACTCATCAGGATGAGGTCGGGCTAGCCGACCCGGGATCGAAGCGAGCGCGGCGGAAGGCCGCGCTCTTGTGTGGAGCGGAGGAAGTTTGTCGAGCGACGAGGTCGTCCCCCAGGACGCCGAAGCCCAGTCGGCGCCGCGAGGGCGCGGGCTATCTTCGCGCTGGTTCCTGCTGATCGGGCTCGTGATCATCGGGAACATCGCCGCATTCATCCTGGTTCCGCCGTTCCCACGGGAGGGCGCTCCCGGGGAAGCCTGCGCATTCCCCGTCTGCTTCATCAACGGGACGCTTGAGTTCCCGGCCCCGCATACCGTCATCGGGCCGGTCGCGCCGGCCGATCAGCTGGTCACGTTCACCCCGAGCATCAGTTCGACGATCCTCACGATGTGGATCGTCATGGTCGTGGTGCTGGTGACCGTGTTCCTGATGACCCGCGGCCGCGACCTGGTACCTGGGCGCGCACAGAACGCGTTCGAGTTCCTGTACGAGTTCATGGGCGACTTCGGGGTCAGCATCGCCGGATCCGCAGCACGGCCGTATCTGCCGCTCTTCATCGCCTACTTCATCCTGATCCTGGCCTCGAACTGGAGCGGCCTCGTGCCGCCGGTCGGCCGCATCGACCAGCTCCGTGCGCCGACGAGCGACGTGAACATCACGATCGGTCTCGCGCTGGTGAGCTTCCTCTACTTCGAGTACCAGGGCTTCCGACGCCTCGGCGTCACGGGCTATCTCGGCAAGTTCTTCCCGCTCTACGAGTTCCGCAACGGCATCGCCGCGGGCGGCATCGCCCTCTTCGTGGGTCTGGTCGAACTCATGCTCGAGTTCGTCAAGCCCGTCACGCTGTCGATGCGACTCTTCGGCAACATCTACGGCGGTGAGGTGGCGCTCGGCGTGATCACCGCCCTCACCATCGCATTCATCCCCGTCGCACTGCTCGGGCTGGAGGTGATGCTCAACGCCATCCAGGCGTTGATCTTCTCCGTCCTCACACTCATCTTCATCACCCTCGCGATCGAGAGCCATCACGACGCCGAGGGGCACATCGCCGAGGAGGCACTCGGTAACGTCGAGGGCGAGGGGCAGCAGCTCCAGCCCGCCCATTGACGGACCACATCTAGGGTCCCAACAACCCCGGCCCCAAGGCCGGGCAGTAGGAGGAAGTCAGGACATGGATTATTTCGGCGCCGGACTCGCCGCCCTCGGGGTCATCGGCCCCGGCATCGGCGTCGGCATCATCGGTGGGCTGTCGGCCCAGGCGATCGGTCGTAACCCCGACGCCGCCGGCCAGATCCGCGGTATCGCGATCATCCTCGCGGCGTTTGCCGAAGGACTCGGCGTGCTCGCGATCGTCGTGGGCCTGCTGGCGATCTTCATCCAGCCCGCATAGCCCGTCCGGGACGGATAGACGATCGTGGATGTCCTCGCCGTCGTGTCCGAGGCCGGGCGCGCGGCCGCCCAGCTGTCGGCGGAAGGTGAAGCAGCGCTCTTCCAGGTCAACCTCTTCTGGGTGATCGTCAGCGCGCTGAACTTCATCGTGTTCTTCGCGCTGATCTGGACGTTCGCGTTCAAGCCCGTCTCGCGGATGCTGGACGAGCGGCGCGATCGGATCGAGCAGGGGCTGAAGGACGCCGAGCAGGCTCGCCGCGACCGCGAGAACGCGGAGACGGAACGTGTCGCGACCCTCGCGGAAGCGCGCAAGGAGGCCAACGACATCCTGGCGCGCGCCCAGCGCCTCGCACAGGAGACGCGTGACGCCGACATCGCGGCCACTCGCGAGGAGCTCGATCGCATGCGCGAGCGGGCGACGAACGAGATCGAGGCCGAGAAGCAGCGCGCCATCGGCGAGCTGCGCGGGGAGGTCGCCGATCTCGCGCTGGCCGCGGCAAGCCGCGTCGTGGGCGAGTCGATGACCGATGAGCGACAGCGCCGTCTCGTCACCGAGTTCCTGACCGCTTCTACCCAGGACGGCGACGCGAGGAACTGATGGCTCGCCGAGACACCGCAGCACGGCGCTACGCGGAAGCCGCCTTCGAGGTGGCGACGCGTGATGGCACGCTCGAGCGCTGGCGCACCGATCTCGACGTTGCGGCGAGTCTCGCGGGCGATCAGCGATCGCTCGACGTGCTCGCCAACCCCGCCATCCCCGTCGAACGCCGAGGAAAGGCGCTCGACGACCTGCTCGGAGACCGAGTATCCGGGAAGACCGCGAATCTCATCCGGTTGCTGCTTCGCCGCGGCCGGATCGAGGACCTGCCACGCGTCGCCGCCGAGTACAGGCGTCTCGACGATGCGCGACAGGGCATCACCCACGCCACCGCTACCTCTGCGTCCGAGCTCACCCAGGACGAGATCCGTGAGCTCACCGCGCGGCTGGAGCAGTCCACCGGCGGTCGCATCGCGCTCGACGTCGAGGTCGACCCCAGCCTGTTGGGCGGTCTCGTCGTCCGGGTCGGCGACCGCCTTATCGACGGGAGCGTCCGGGGTCGCCTCGAGCGGCTGCGGAACCAGCTCATCTCGGGCGCCCTCTAGGAGTCTTCGCAGCATGGCCATCCGATCCGACGAGATCACCAGCATCATCAAGTCCGCCATCGATTCGTTCGACTCCGGCGTCGAGACGCGCAGCGTCGGCACGGTCGTCGAGGTCGGAGACGGCATCGCCCAGATCTACGGACTCGACAACGCGCTCGCGTCCGAGATGCTCGAGTTCCCCGATGGCGTCATGGGCATGGCGCTCAACCTCGAGGAGGAGACCGTCGGTGCGGTGCTTCTCGGTGAGGCGGCGTCGATCAAGGAAGGCGACACGGTCAAGACCACCGGGCGTGTGGTCGAGGTCCCTGTCGGCTCGGCGCTGCTCGGTCGTGTCGTCGACGCGCTCGGCCGTCCCCTGGACGACAAGGGTCCGATCGAGACCAAGGCGAGCCGGCCGGTCGAGCGGATCGCGCCTGGCGTCATCGTGCGGCAATCGGTCGATACGCCGGTCCAGACGGGTATCAAGGCGATCGATGCCCTCATCCCGATCGGGCGTGGTCAGCGCGAGCTGATCATCGGCGACCGCCAGACCGGGAAGACCGCCCTCGCCATCGACGCGATCATCAATCAGAAGGGCAAGGGCCTCGTCTGCATCTACGTGGCGATCGGCCAGAAGCTCTCCACGGTCGCCAACACGGTCGCGGTCCTCGAGGAGAACGGCGCGATGGACCACACGATCGTGGTCGTCGCCGGCGCCGAGGATCCCGCCCCGCTCCAGTACCTCGCTCCGTACTCGGGTGCGGCGATGGGCGAGGAGGTCATGGAGAACGGCGTCGAAGTCGCGGGACAGGGCCTCGTCAAGGACGCGCTATGTGTCTACGACGATCTGTCCAAGCACGCGTGGGCGTATCGAGAGATGGCGCTCCTGCTTCGTCGCCCGCCCGGCCGCGAGGCGTATCCCGGTGACGTCTTCTACCTCCACAGCCGGCTCCTCGAACGGGCCGCGCGGCTCAACGAGGAAAACGGCGGCGGGTCGCTGACGGCCCTGCCGATCATCGAGACGCAGGCCGGTGACGTGTCCGCGTACATCCCGACGAACGTCATCTCGATCACCGACGGCCAGATCTTCCTCGAGACCGACCTCTTCAACGCAGGTCAGCGGCCGGCGCTGAACATCGGCATCTCGGTGTCGCGTGTCGGCTCGGCGGCCCAGACCAAGGCGATGAAGTCGGTCGCGGCGCCGTTGAAGCTGGACCTAGCCCAGTACCGCGCGCTTGCGGCGTTCGCCCAGTTCGCATCGGACCTGGACAAGGCGACACGCGACCAGCTGACCCGGGGCGAAAAGCTTTCGGAGATCGTCAAGCAGCCGCAGTACGCGCCACTCCCCGTGGAGAAGCAGGTCGCGATCCTCTATGTCGCCACGACGGGCAAGCTCGACGATGTCCCGACGCCACGCGTCCGCGAGTTCGAGAGCCAGTTCTACCGCTTCCTCGAGAGCGAACGACCGGATGTCCTCAAGGAGCTCGGCGAGACGAAGAACCTCACCGACGAGCTCAAGAAGGCGCTCGATGAGGGCGTGGATGAGTTCCGCAAGTCGTTCCTGGCTTGATCAGTACCCAAGGCACGAGGCAGTAACCGCACGTGGCTAGTCAGCGCGATATCCGGCGGCGTATCGGCGCCGTCCGGAATATCAAGCAGATCACCAGGGCGATGCAGTTCGTGGCTGCATCCAAGCTCAAGCGTGCCCAGGACGCGACGCTCGCGGCGCGGCCGTACAGCGACGTCATCGATGAGGTCCTCGCCGACCTCGCGACCGTCCTGAGCGCCGAGGATCACCCGCTGCTCGCCGAGCGCGAAGGCGGCAAGCGGCTGATCGTGCTCGTCACGACCGATCGTGGCTTGGCCGGTCCGCTGAACACCAACACGATCCGTTTCGCCGCGCGCGACATCACCGACTCGAAGGGCGACCTCGCGGTCGTGACGGTCGGACGCAAGGGCCGAGACGCGATGCGCCGTGCCGGCGTCCCGATGGAAGCCCATTTCGCGGGCTTCGGCGACCGGCCCGTGTTCGCCGACGTCATCCCGCTCGCCCGGCTGATCACCGACGACTTCCTCGAGGGGAAGGTCGATCGGGTCGACATCATCTATAGCCGGTTCGTGACGACCCTCAGCCAGCGCCCGGAGCTGTTCGAGCTCCTGCCGATCAAGCCATCGGAGGACACCGAGGGCATCCCCGGCAACCAGTTCATCTTCGAGCCGGACGCCGCCACGGTCCTGACCCAGCTGCTGCCACGCTATGTCGCGACGCGTCTCTTCCAGGCGGTCCTCGAGGCGAAGGCGAGCGAGGAATCCAGCCGGATGGTCGCGATGAAGAACGCCACCGACAACGCCGAGGAGCTCATCGAGGACCTGACCCTCTCGTACAACAAGGTCCGCCAGTCCAATATCACCCGCGAGATGATCGAGATCGCGTCGGGCGCCAACGCCCGCTGACGCATACCGACGCAGGAGGCTTCGACCCTATGGCCACCGCCGCACCGACCGCCACCGGTCGGGTCATCCAGATCACCGGACCCGTCGTGGACATCGAGTTCCCCGCCGGGAAGCTGCCGTCGATCCTGAACGCCGTCGAGATCGAGCGCGAGGGACAGGAGTCGCTCGTCTGCGAGGTGCAGCAGCACCTTGGCAACAATTGGGTCCGCTCCGTCGCGATGACGACGACCGACGGTCTTGCCCGTGGCGTCGAGGTGCATGACACCGGCGCGCCGATCTCGGTGCCGGTCGGCGAGGCGACGCTCGGGCGCGTGTTCGATGTCCTCGGCCGGCCGATCGACAACAAGGGCCCCGTCGACACCTCCAAGACGCTGCCGATCCACCGCGAGGCGCCGCCGTTCGACGAGCAGTCGACCGAGGTCGAGGTCTTCGAGACGGGTCTCAAGATCATCGACCTCATCTGCCCGTTCAAGAAGGGCGGCAAGGTCGGCATCTTCGGTGGTGCCGGCGTCGGCAAGACGGTCATCATCCAGGAGCTGATCCGGAACGTCGCCCAGGAGCACTCGGGTTACTCCGTGTTCGCCGGGGTCGGCGAGCGGAGCCGCGAGGGCAACGACCTCATCCACGAGATGACCGAGTCCGGCGTCCTCGCCAAGACCGCGTTCGCGTTCGGCCAGATGAACGAGCCGCCCGGCGCCCGCCAACGCGTCGCGCTCACGGGCCTGACGATGGCCGAGTACTTCCGGGATGAAGAGGGGCGCGACGTCCTCCTGTTCATCGACAACATCTTCCGGTTCACGCAGGCAGGCTCCGAGGTGTCGGCACTGCTCGGGCGGATGCCGTCGGCGGTCGGCTACCAGCCCAACCTCGCCACCGAGATGGCCGGTCTGCAGGAACGGATCACGTCGACCAAGAAGGGTTCGATCACGTCGCTCCAGGCGGTGTTCGTCCCAGCCGACGACTACACCGACCCCGCTCCGGCGACGACCTTCGCCCACCTCGACTCGACGATCCGCCTCGAGCGCTCGATCGCCGAGCTCGGCATCTACCCCGCGGTCGATCCGCTGACGTCGACGTCACGCGTGCTCGATCCGAACGTCGTCGGGCAGGAGCACTACGACGTCGCGCAGGAGACGAAGCGTGTCCTGCAGCGCTACCGCGACCTCCAGGACATCATCGCGATCCTCGGGATCGATGAGCTGTCCGAAGAGGACAAGGCGACCGTCGCGCGTGCTCGGAGGCTGCAGCGGTTCGCCAGCCAGCCGTTCTTCGTCGCGGAGGTCTTCACCGGCCGACCGGGCGCATACGTCTCGATCAAGGACACGGTCGCGTCGTTCAAGGAGATCCTCGAGGGCAAGACCGACACCCTCCCGGAGCAGGCGTTCTTCCTCGCCGGCACCGTCGAGGACGTCCGCGCCAACGCCGAGAGGCTGCAGGGCTGATGCCGCTTCAGCTCGAGATCGTCACCCCCGAGCGACAGGTCTATTCGGACACCGTCGACTCGGTCCAGGTGCCAGGCTCCGAGGGCGAACTCGGCGTCCTGCCGCACCATGCCCCGCTCGTGTCGACGCTCGGCGTCGGCGAACTGCGCTTCCGAAAGGACGGGACCGAGGAGTCGTTCGCGATCGTCGGCGGCTTCCTCCAGGTCCGGCCCGACCGGGTCGTGGTGCTGGCGGAAACCGCGGATCTCGCGAGCGACATCGACCTCGAGAAGGCCCAGGAGGCCCGACGCGAGGCTGAGCGGGCGCTCGAGTCGGGGTTCCACGAGGGCGCCGATCTCAGCGCCGCTCGAGCACAGCTCCAGCAGGCGCTGCTCAGGATCCGGGTGGCCGAACGGCGGTACCGCGAGGGCCCGCGCCACCGCGGCTAGCCTTCATGGCTGACGCCAGGTCCTCAGGCCGATCGCTCGCAGTCGCGTCGCCTCGGCCTTCGGAGAGGTTTGATGGCTGACGCACGTCCCTTCCATTGGGAATACGTCCCCGAGCCCGTCACGCGGGAGGTCTTTCGCGTGGAGGGCGGCCGTCCCTTGGCCGGGACCGTCCCCATCAGCGGCGCCAAGAATGCCGCGCTCAAGATGCTCGCCGCAGCGACGCTGACCGGTGAGCGCTGCCGGATCACCAACGTCCCCGAGATCGAGGACGTCCGCGTGATGGCCCAGACGCTCATCGAGCTCGGCGTCGTGGTCGATCATCCGGAGGACAACGTCTACGAGGTCGCCGCGGGCGACGTCGAGTGGCAGTTCGTCCCCCTCGAGGCGGCCGCCAAGATGCGGGCCTCGTTCATGCTGCTCGGCCCGCTCCTCGCACGGTTCGGCCGGGTGATCATCAGCAACCCGGGCGGTGACCGCATCGGGCGGCGGCCCGTGAACCTCCATGTGGACGCGATGCGCGCGCTCGGCGCCGAGATCGACTACCGGAACGGCTACTACTTCGCCACCGCGCCGGGACGGCTTCGGGGTGGCGAAGTCCGCTTCCCATTCGTGTCGGTCATGGGCACCGAGAACGCGATGCTGGCCGCGACCCTCGCCGACGGACACACCGTCATCCGGCCCGCCGCGCAGGAGCCCGAGGTCGACGACCTCATCGCGTTCCTGCAGAAGATGGGTGCCCAGATCGAGCGGACCTACCGCGACACGATCGAGGTCGACGGCAAGCGTCGCCTTCGCGGCGCCGAGCATCGCGTGATCCCGGATCGGATCGAGGCCGGCACGTTCGTCGTCGCCGGAGCCGTGACGGGCGGGCGGATCACGCTGACGAGCGCGCCCTGCGACCACCTCGGCTCCTTCCTCGAGTCGGTCGCTCGAGCCGGGGTCGACGTCGGCTGCACCGCGGACACGATCGAGGTCGACGGATCCGCGCTCGCCGACCGCGGCTTCCGCGCCGTCGATATCGAGACCGGGCCGTACCCGGGTCTCGCGACCGATCTCCAACCACCGACATCGGTCCTCCTGACCCAAGCCACCGGCTCGTCCCGAGTCAACGAGACGATCTTCGAGGACCGCCTCGAATGGATGTCAGAGCTGCGCCGGATGGGCGCCGACGTCGAGATCCTCGACCCCCATAACGCGGTCATCACGGGTCGCGCGCCACTCCACGGCGCCGACGTCGACATCAGTGACTTGCGGGCTGGAGCGTCCTTGATCCTCGCCGCCCTCGCCGCCGACGGTGAGACGACGATCCACGGTGCTCACCACGTTCACCGGGGGTATGAGAACATCGAGGGGAAGTTCCTGGATCTCGGCGCCAGGATCGAGCGCCTCGCAGAAGGGACTGACCTTTCCACCTCATGAAGATCGGGATCGACCTCGGCACGGCCAACGTGCTGGTCTACGTCAAGGGCAAGGGCATCGTCATCACCGAGCCATCGGTCGTGGCGGTCTCCGATGACAACCGCATCGTGGCGGTCGGCGAAGAGGCTCGCGAGATGATCGGGCGGACGCCCGGCAACATCCAGGCGATCCGCCCGATGAAGGACGGCGTGATCGCCGACTACGTGATCACCGAAGCGATGTTGCGCTTCTTCATCGCCAAGGCCACGCGTGGACGCATCGGCTTCAACCGCCCCGAAGTGATGATCAGCGTGCCCGCGGGCGTGACCTCGGTCGAGAAGCGGGCCGTCCGCGACGCTGCGCTGAAGGCTGGCGCCAAGGATGCCTACCTGATCGAGGAGCCACTCGCAGCGGCGATCGGAGCGAACGTGCCGATCAGCGGCCCGTCCGGGAACATGATCATCGACATCGGCGGCGGAACGAGCGAGATCGCGGTCATCGCCCTCGGCGGCATCGTCGTGTCGCACTCGCTGCGCGTGGGCGGCAACAAGTTCGACGAGGCCATCGCCACCTACATCCGAAAGAAGTACAACCTCATGATCGGCGAGCGGACCGCCGAAGAGGTCAAGATGCAGATCGGCACCGCGCTCCCGCTGGAGCGGGAGCTGACGATGGAGGTCCGCGGTCGCGACCTCATCGCCGGCCTGCCGCGGACCATCCCGATCACCTCGTCAGAGGTGATGGAGGCGATCGAACAGCCCCTTCAGCAGCTCGTCGCCGCCGTGCGCTCTGTCCTCGAGCAGACGCCGCCAGAGTTGTCGTCCGACATCATCGACAAGGGCATGGTCATGTCCGGTGGTGGCGCGCTCCTGCGGAACATCGACAAGCTGCTCACGCAGGTCACCGGGGTGCCCTGCCACGTCGCCGAGAACTCGCTCGACTGCGTCGCGCTCGGCACCGGCCTCGCCCTGGAGCACTTCGACTTCTTCAAGAAGTCCCTGGTGCAGCAGATCTAGTCATGTCCGCGCCCGCGAATATCGACCCGGCGCGGGCCTCAGGCGCGCGTCCGGCCGGTGGCCGCGCGTTGATCGATCTGCATTGCCACACGTCAGCCTCATTCGACAGCCTCGCCGACCCCGCGAAGGTCGTTCGCGCCGCGTCAGCCCGTGGGCTGACGCACCTCGTCATCACGGACCACGACCGCATCGACGGCGCGCTGCGTGCCCGCGACGCCGCTCCAGGCGGGCTCACCGTGATAATCGGCCAGGAGGTGCGCACCAAGGCGGGTGATCTGATCGCCGCCTTCATCGAGCGCCCCATCGACCGCGATCTGCCCGCCGCTGAGGCGATCGCGGCCATCCGGGATCAGAACGGGCTCGTCGGGATGCCTCACCCCTATGACCAGTTCCGCAGCTCGATGCTGCGTGACGCCGTGCACGGATCCCTCATGGCGTCGGTCGACTGGATCGAGGTGCACAACGCGCGGCTCGTCGGCAACGGGAATGAGCGTGCGGCCGAGGCCGCCCGCGAGCATGACCGGCCCGGCGTCGCTGCCTCGGATGCCCACACCGTCCTCGAGGTCGGCGTCGCGTACAACGTGGTCGATGGCGACCCCTCCACACCGGCCGGGCTGCTCGCCGCGCTGCCACCTGCCGAGCTCGTCACCGGGCGGGCGACCTATGTCGTTCGACTGTGGACACCGGTCGCCAAGGGCATCCAGCGCCTCCGGGGGAACGGTCGGAACAGGTCCGCGGTCGGGGCATGAGCGATCCGCGGCAGGACCATCGACCGATGGTCGGTGGGACCGGCGAACCCGTACCGTCGGGACCGATGGAGGCAACCCCGGCGATCGATCCGCGGGTACCGGTCGTCGGCGGTATCCCCGCCCCGACTCGGCCTGCCGACGGCGCCAGCGTGCCGGCCGCCGAGCCCGATCCTGAGCCGATGTCGCTCTCGCGGCGACTGCGCCAACCGCGGACCATCATCTCCATCCTCGTCCCGATCTTCATCCTCGGCGCGTTCGTGTATCTCAACGGCGCGCAGCTCTCGAAGGTCCCCGCGCTGATCCTCGCGGCGAACGGCTGGCTGGTCCTGGCGGCGTTCCTCGTGTTCTACGCCGGCTTCCCGTTGCGCGGCTACCGCTGGGCGATCCTGCTCCGCGGCACGGGCGAGTACATCTCGACGAGGGACTCCACCGAGATCATCTTCCTGTCCTGGCTCGTCAACTGTGTCGTGCCGGCGAAGCTCGGTGACGTCTATCGCGCCTATCTGCTGAAGATCAACAGCCGGACGGCATCGCTCTCGCGCACGTTCGGGACGGTCTTCATCGAGCGGATCCTCGACCTCTTCGCGATCGCGACGATGGGTCTCGCCGCAGGCTACTGGAGCTTCCGGAGCGGCCTGCCGCCGGCGATCCAGGTCGTATTCGGGATCGGCGTCGTGACAGTGGCGGTCCTCGCGTTCGCGCTTCTGACGATGCGCAACTTCGGGCGACAGATCATCGTCGCGCTCCCGTTCCCCCACCAAGTCCTCGAGCTGTACGACCGGTTCGAGGAAGGCGTCTTCGGCGCCCTGGCGACACACCATCTCCCGCGTCTTGGGTTCTTGACCGTCCTGATCTGGCTGACCGAAGGCCTGCGCCTCTTCCTGGTCATCCAGGCGCTCGGATTCGCGAACGTCTCGATCGGGCTGTCGGGCGCGCTCTTCGTCGCGCTCATCGGATCCCTGCTGACGGCGGTCCCGTTGAGTCCCGCCGGCTTGGGCATCGTCGAGGCCGGCGTCGTCGGGGTACTGCACGTCGCCTATGGCGTGCCGCTTCCCGAAGCGACCGCCATCGCGCTGCTCGACCGGGTGATCAGCGTCTTCTCGATCATCATCTTCGGCTCGATCGCGTACTTCCTTTCGTCGAAGCCGCGCGGACTCCCTCGGCTCGACGACGCCGCGAACGCTGCTACCCGAGCCTCGACGCCCGCGTGATCCGGGCTTCCCGAGGGCCCCGGAAAGCGGCGGTACTTTCGTCCTATCGGCAGCGCGTCGGACGACCTCACCCGACCGCCGACGACCCCACCCGTCCTGCCCGCTCCGGCGCCGTTCCGCTCGAACGGGGAACGGTACCAACGGGTGATACAGGGGCCCGAGCGCTCTCAGCATCATCGTGGCATCGAGGCACCGGACGAGCGGGGTTCGACCGCACGCGGCACGCCCGTAGGAGCGCCCAGGCAGCATGACCACACAGAACGGCCGAGCGTTCAACGAGTGGCTACGAGCCCAGCTCAAGGCCAAGAAGATGTCGCAGCGGCAACTTGCCCAGCAGTCGGGCGTCGATCACTCGACGATATCCCGGCTCATCCGAGGCGATCGGATGCCGTCCCTCGGGACGGCCACCAAGCTCGCTCGCGGTCTCCGCGAACTGCGCGACGACGCTGATACGCCGCAATACCTCGGCCTGGTCGCGGCCGGGTCGACCAACCCGACGGCCCGTGTCGAGTACGCGCTCCGCGCCGACGATCTCCTGTCGGAGCCGCAGGTGCGCCAGATCATGGAGTACTACCTCGCCGTACGTATGCGTCGGTTCGGTCGTGCGTTCCCGGGCGGCAACGCGACGGGGTCGAGCACGTCGAACGAGCGCGGCGAGCGATCGGATCGCCCGATGGGCGCATCGATGGGCAGCCGTCCATTGGCCGCCCGAGTCTCAGGTATCAACCCGGCCGGTCAGGTCGGGGTCACCGCGGTAAGCACGGTCCGGACCGTTTCGCGCGGACCCGGTCGGAACGGCCGCTACTAGAGCATTCCAGGGCACGACCCGGATCGCCCTCCACCGTCCGGGTCTCGGGGACAGCGAACGCCGGCGTCTGGGGCGCCGGCGTTCGCATATCCAGCGCGATCAATGGGCCGGCGCGTACACCGACATCCAGCGACCGGGTGCTGCCTCGAAACGGTCGATGAGGCTCCCCGTTGCATCGCCTGATGCGGCCGCTGCCGCGTCCTCGGCCGGGCCGCCGCAGTCGGCGCCGATCGCGTCACGGAACAGCTGGTCGCACATGATCACGGTGCCGGCCGTTGGATCGGCCTCGGGGGCGCTCCCGACGGCGCGCTGCCCCTTCGGCAGGCCCGCGCTGTAGGCACGCCCGAGCCTGGCGAGCGGATAGACCAGTGCCTCGGTCGACTTGAAATCGGGCAACGATCGGATCGACGTCGCGCGCGCATGGTCGACGCCCAGGCTGCCGAGCGCCGCATCGACACGCTGCGCAGCGGCGTCGCCCGCCGGGAAGCCACCGTCCGCGTGGACTGCGGTCGGCAGATGCGTGAGGTTCCACCCAAGGAGGATCACGACAACGCCCACCGCCGCGACAGGCCCGGCCGGAGCCCGTACGTCGCGGACGAGTGCTGCGGCGCCCAGTCCGACCAGCACGAACACCATGGGATCGGCGAACGCGTGGTAATGGTCGTTCGGGAGGCCGCGCACGACGGCCGCCAGGCTCGGCGCCGCGACCGTCAGGAACGCGATCGACCACAGCAGTCCAAGGCCGAACCACCGCACCACGAACCGTTCGCCGACGTCCCTCGTGCGCCATCGCCAGATCACGATCGCGATGACGGCGACAGTGGCCAGCGACCCAGCGACGAAGCCGTCCGTGATGAGTCCGGTGAGAGGCCAGCTAAGCACTCGGAGCGTCACGATCCCGAAGCGGATGGGGATGGCGACGTCCGCTCCTGACCGGTCGCCTGCGATGTAGGCCGCCGCCGCATTCGCTTCGGAGAAGCCTGTCGTGAGCTCGTTGACGACGAGTGGCAGGTAGGCGATCACGAAGATCGCGGCGACGCCTGCCCAAATGCCCCCGAGGCGGCGGCGCCGGGCGTCGAGCAGGAACGGCGCCGCGACGACCGGCAGCAGGGCCACGCCGAGGACATGGCATTGCATCGTGACCGCCGTACCCACGGCGGCCACGAGCCACCAGCGACGGTCACCGCCGGACCATGCCTTCCACGCGCCGGCGAGCGCGATGGCGCTCGACAGAGCGATGAGGTTCGGGTTCCAGATGAACGTCGATTCGTCGACAGCGGCGGCAGATGCCGCCATCGCGACACCGGCGACGGCACCCGCGATCGGACCCCCGACGGATCGGCCGAGCCACCAGACGACACCGACCGCGGCGATCCCGGCGAGCGCGATCACCGCGACGACGGCGAGGGGGGAGTCGCCGCCGGTCAGGGCCGCGGCCGGTGAGAGGAGGTAGTAGTACCAGGCCCCGTGATGCACATCGCCGATCGATGTCGGCGGGCCGAGCAGCGGCAGCATCCCGTCGCGCACGAACGTGCGCAATACGAGCATGTCGTGGCCCTGATCCCCGTCCCACGTTCCGCGCGTCGCAAGGTTCGGCAAGCGCAGGAGCGCCGCCAGCACCAGAAGCGCCGGCAGGGCGAGCCGATCGAGCGCGAGCGGCCGCTCGACCGCGGCAGCACGGCCAAGGGTCACGCGGTGGCCGATCGCTTCGAGGACATCCTGCCGCGTGAGCTGCTCGGCAGCGTGAACGCCTCTGCTGGGAGTGCCGGCAGGCGCTTGCCGGCCCAGAGCAGGCGAGCGCGCTCGAGGTTCACCGCGTCGTAGCCGGATTCCATCCCCGGCGTCTCGAGGATGTATGCGGCATGCGCGAGCCGCGGGTGCCGGATGATGTGGCGCAATCCGGCGACCGGGATCCTCCCGGCGCCAAGATGCTCATGGCGATCGGTTCGCGACCCTAACCCCGAGCGCGTGTCGTTCAGGTGGATCATGACGAGGCGATCAAGACCGATCCGATCATCGAACGCGTCGAGGAACGCGTCGATCTCCGTGGGATCACCGACGTCGATACCTGCACCCCAGGCATGCGCGACGTCGAGGCAGTACGCGACGTGCGCCCGGTCGATGCCATGGTCGTCGAGCGCATCCGCGATCGACGCGAGCTCCTCGACGTTCGTACCGAGTCCCCCGCCACCGCCGGCGGAGTTCTCTAGGACGAGCCTCGCTTCAGCCGGTGTCGAGGTCGCGCGATCCAGCACCCGGCCGATCCCGTCGACGAGCCTCGCGATACCCACCTCCGGACCGGCGCCTCGGTGCGACCCGATGTGCACGTTCACGAATGCCGCACCGAAGCTTGGCGCAGTGTCGAGCTCGGACGTGAGCATCGAAACGGACCGTTCGAATGTCACGGCGTCGGGCCCCGGCAGGTTGACGAGGTAGGACGCGTGGACCGATACGGGTCGGATATCGAACGCCTCCGCTCGCTCACGGAACGTCGCGAGCTGCGGCGATGGCGCTCGCCGTCGGCGCCAGGCCGTGGGGTTATCGGCGAAGACCTGCATCGCGCTCGCGCCGATCGCGCGTGCCCGGTCGACAGCCTTGACCATCCCCGGCGCGAGTGGAAGGTGCGCGCCGATCCTACGACCGTCAGGCAGCATCCAGCGGTCAGTGCCGCCGGCCGTTGGTCTTGTCGTGCCCGAGCGTGTACTCCCCGCCGACGATCGGCTCGATCATCCCGAGGTTGCCGTCGTTCCGCGCGTACAGGATCGCTACCCGCTCCGTCTCGGCGTTCACGAACACGTAGAACTGGTGCCCGAGCTCCTCCATCGCCGCGACGGCGTCCTCCTCGAACATCGGCTCGATCGCGAACCGCTTCGTCTTGACGATGCGTCGCTCGCGGGTGGGATCAGCCGTCCCGTCCGCGATGTCGCGCAGGATCCGCTTCTCCTCTTCGGGGCGGCGCCGGAGCCGTGGCTTCTCCTTGTGATCGACCGCTTGACGTTCGACCTTGTCGACGACATCGTCGAGCGCGGCTTGATAGCTGCCACCGACCGCGTGACTCCGCAGCGTCCGGCCGTCGATGACCAGCGTGACCTCGGCGATGTGGGCATCGGAGGCGCTACGGTGCATCTCATTCGAGAACTCGACGATCGCGTCCGTCCGGTCGTCGAGGAGCCGCTCGAGGCGTTGGAGCTTGCGCTCGGTGTAACTGCGGACTCGGTCGGGCACCTCGACGTTCTTGCCCTTCACGATCGTCCGCATGCCGCACCTCCGGGCTCTCGGGTCGTGGCCCGAGTATAGCCGCGGGGGTTGCTCAGGTCCCGTCAGCGCTCCCGAGCCACGGTCACGGCGGACACGCCGAGAGCGCCCACATCACCGAGTGTTGCGGCACACGCCGCCAGCGTCGATCCCGTCGTCACGACGTCGTCGACGAGGAGGATCCACGCACCGCGAACGTGCCGCTCGACGCCCGGCTTCAGCGCGAACGCACCACGGACGTTGCGCGCTCGGTCACGGCGGTCGAGGTCGAATTGGGCGATCGTCGCACGCGCGCGCAGGAGCAACGGCGAGAACGGAAGTCCAAGCTCGCGCCCTGCGACGCGCGCGATGAGCTCCGCCTGGTCGTACCCGCGCAGCTTCGCCCGGTCCGCATGGACAGGCACATTCGCGACGACGGTCGCACCGGCGCCGACGGCTGCCCAACGCCTCGCGATCGCTCGGCCGAGGGGTTCCGCAAGGCGTTGCTCGCCGGCGTACTTGATGGCGTGGAGCGCGTCGCGGGCGACGCCGTGGAACGCTGTGCACCATTCGAGTTGGAGCAGCGGCTCCGGCACTTCGCCCGGCAGACCGATCGGCACGCCGGCGGGCCGCAGCAGCCGCGCATCGAGTGCGGGTTCACATCTCCGGCAGATCGGCGGCCCTTCGGCACCGCATCCGACGCAGTTCGCTGGCAACGCAGCATCGAGCGCGCGGGTCGCGACCGAACGGGCCGCATCGATGATCGTCGTCATGTCCGCAGCATGGCGGTCTCCCCTCACCAGCGACGTATCACGACATGGCCGCGGCGTAAGTGACCGATGATCGCTTCCGGCCATGCTGGACGCGATGGAGACGCGGCGACTCGGACAGGCGATGCGGGCGATCAGATTGTCGACGCATCGTTCGCAAACATCGGTCGCGCAACGCGCCGGAATCAGCCAACCGGTGTATTCGCGTGCCGAACGCGGTGAGATCGCCGGCCTGAAGGTGTCGACGCTGGCGGCGATCGCCGCCGCACTCGAGGCTGATCTGATCCTCGACCTTCGATACCGGGCCGGCCGCATCGACCGCTTGATCGACCGTGCGCACGCCGCGCTCGTCGAGCACGTCGTCCGGCATCTGGGATCAGCGGGGTGGGAGGTCGTGGTCGAGTTCTCCTTCAACGTGTTCGGCGAGCGTGGCTCGGTCGACGTGCTCGCGTGGCATGCCCCCACGCGGACGCTGCTGATCGTGGAGGTGAAGTCGCGGATGACAGACCTCCAGAACATGCTCATGTCGCTCGGTCGGAAATTGCGCCTGGTCCCTGATGAGGTGCGTCGCCAGCTCGGGTGGGATCCGCTCGCAGTCGGGCGTATCGTGGTCACTCCCGGGACGACCGAGAGTCGCGCAGTCCTCGCTGGGCACCGCTCGATGTTCGATGCCAGCCTGCCGTCACGGGCGATGGAGATCCGTCGCTGGCTGCGATCTCCGCACGGGCCGATCGCCGGGGTGTGGCTGGTCTCGTGGGACGCGCTTCACGGAATCCGTGGGTGACACGGCGCCACCGGATCCCGCATCTTGTCCGCCACTCGCGGCAGGAATGAATACCTGCCCAAGAGGCCCTTCTTCGGCCCGACGGCTCGTCGCTCAGTCTTCCGGGGGATGAGCCGCAAGCCTTTCCGCCCGAGCGCCGCCTTCTTAGCCGTGGTGCGAATGGATGAGAAGCCGACGGCCCGGCAATTTGACGCCGCCGCGCCGGCGGCTAGCCGAGGTCGATGAGGTCGCCCACCTCGGTCCGCGAAGCGTCGATCGCGCCTACGGGGAGTTCCAGCACGCCGTGCGCCCCACGAACGAACGGGACGAGCCCGGTCCACGCGCGAAGCGCTCGATGCACGCTCAAGACCGGTCGCGCGCCGGTCGCATCGGCACGGCCGACGAACACCGCGTCGATCGGGAAGCGCATGAACATCATGTGGATCCCGTTCGAGTCGGGTAGCCACAAGGCCTGTCCCGCCGGCAGCGAGGGCCGTCCCATCAGGCCCTTGAACTTGCCCCACAACGAGCCGGCGACCTCGACGTCAGACGCGAGGTCGCTCGACCGTGTGCGGTTGTGCGCGGCCATCTCGGTCGCGGATGTCGCTCGCCGCGTTACGTGGCGAGGTTCTGGACGATCAGGATGATCGCCGGCCCGAGGATGACGATGAACAGCGAGGGGAAGATGCACCCGACGAGCGGGAACAGCATCTTGATCGGCGCCTTGGCGGCCTGTTCCTCAGCACGCTGCCGACGCTCGATCCGCAGCTGCTCGGACTGGACCTGGAGGACCTTCGACACCGACACGCCGAGCTGTTCGGCCTGGATGATCGCGCCGATGAAGTTGGTCAGCGGCCCGACCTCGGTGCGTGGGACGATGTCACGCAGCGCATCGCGCCGCGCCTTGCCCACGCGGACCTCGGCGAGGGCCCGCCGGAACTCGTCGGACAACGGGCCCTTGAGCTTCTCGACGACCTTGCCGAGCGCGGCATCGAAACCGAGGCCGGCACGGACGGAGATCGTCAGCAGGTCGAGAGTGTCCGGGATCATGACGAGGATCGCCTTCTGGCGCTTCTTCACCCGGCTTCCCAGCCAGAACTCAGGCGCGACGTAGCCGAAGATCGCCCCCACGATGCCGAGGAGATAGCCGACGGGGAACGGGAAACCGAGAAGGCCGATCACCCCGAAGAGGACCGCGAACCCGACACCGAACGCGATAGCGCTGATCGCCTTGACGCCGAGCCAGTCAGCGACCCGAAGATCGCCGGGGTTGCCGGCCAGGGCGAGACGCTTCTCGGTTCGTTCTGTGAAGGAAGCCGATGCCCTGCGGGACATCCGCGCGGACATCGAGGCGACGAGCGGCCGCAGTGTCCGTTCGATGAACGGCTGCTGGAGCTCGAGCTCCTCGAGGTTCTTGGCCTGCATCGTGCCCAGCTGCGTGAGCCGGGCCTGCACGGGGTCGACGGAGGAACCGCCGGCCAGGCCGACGAAGATCAGCAGGATCGCGCCCGCCGCGAGGGCGGCGATGATGATCGGAAAGATGTCGCTCATCGCCTAGACCTCGATGTCCACGATGCGGCGGATGAGCATGAAGCCGATGAACATCATGAACCCGCCGAAGAGCAGGATGACCACGCCCGCCGGCAGACCGGCGATGGCAGGCGGGTTGGCGAACATCGGATCCATGAACCCGGGTGCCGCGATGAACAGGAAGCCAGCGAGGCCGATCGGCAGGAAGCCGACCACGTAGCCCGACAGGCGCTGCTGAGCGGTGAGCGTCCGGATCTCGCCCTTGATGCGGATCCGCTCGCGGATCGTGTACGCGATCGAGTCAAGGATCTCGGCGAGGTTGCCGCCGACCTGGTGCTGGATCGAGATCGCGGTGGCCATCAGCTCGAGGTCATCGGACCGCACGCGGCGGACCATGTTCTCGAGCGCCTGCTCGAACGGCAGGCCGAGGTTGACCTCGCGGATGACGCGGCTGAACTCGACCGAGATCGGCGGTCGCGACTCGCGCACGACGAGCTCGATGGCCTGCAGGAACGACGAGCCGGCGCGCAGCGCGTTCGCGATCAGGGTGATCGTGTCAGGCAGCTGCTTGTTGAAGGCATTCAGGCGGCCGTTCTTGCGGCGGTTGAGCCAGAAGCGCGGCAGCATGAAGCCGATGAGCAACCCGATGAGGAGTGCAAGGGGATTCTGCAGAGCCGGCAGGAAGAAGCCGAAGATGAACAGCAGCACCGGCACGCCGATGATCGAGCCGAGCCAGATGAACAGGTACTCGGACGGCTTCAGGCGCAGGTCGGCGCGCGCGAGCTCGCGAGCGAGGTTCGCGCCGAAGTCACGGCCCTCGACGACCTTGTTGAGGTTCGCGAGCGCCTGACTCTGCTGGATGAGATCGGTGATCGGGCCCTGGCTTTGCGCACTCGCTTTGCCACCCTCACCCCGGCCCGACGCATAGCGCTCGAGTCGGTCGGAGATGCCCGAGCTGCCGGAGCTGGCGATGCCGAACGCGATCATGATGATCGCGAGAGCGGCGATGCCGGCGACGGCGAGCGTCATCAGATCCACGATGGAACCTCCCCGCCTCAGTACGTGAAGCCGAAGAGGCCGGGTGGCAGGTTGATGCCCATGACCTCGAACTTCTCGACGAACTTGGGCCGGATCCCGGTCGGCTTGAGCCGGCCTTGGATCTTGCCCTCGACGACGCCGGTCTGCTCGAAGACGAACACGTCCTGCATGACGATGACGTCGCCTTCCATGCCCTGGACCTCGGTGATATTGACGATCTTCCGGGTCCCATCCTTGAGGCGGCTCTGCTGGACGATGAGGTCGACGGCGGAGGCGACCTGCTCGCGGATGGCCCGCAGCGGCAGGTCGACGCCGGCCATCAGCACCATCGTCTCGAGGCGAGCGAGCATGTCGCGCGGCGAATTGGCGTGGCCCGTCGACATCGAGCCGTCGTGGCCGGTGTTCATGGCCTGGAGCATGTCCAGGGCCTCACCGGAACGACACTCCCCCACGATGATCCGGTCAGGCCGCATGCGCAGGGCGTTGCGGACGAGCTCGCGGATCGGGATCGCTCCCTTCCCCTCGATGTTGGGGGGACGTGACTCGAGGGTGACGACGTGCTCCTGGCGGAGCTGCAGCTCGGCGGCGTCCTCGATCGTGACGATCCGCTCGTCGTTCGGGATGAACGACGAAAGGACGTTGAGGGTCGTCGTCTTGCCGGAGCCCGTGCCGCCGGACACGAAGATGTTCAGTCGAGCCTCCACGCACGCCCGCAGGAAGTCGAACATGTCTGCGGTGGCGGTGCCGAACCGGATCAGGTCATCGACGGTGAAGGGGGACGCCGAGAACTTCCGGATCGTGATGACGGGCCCGACCAGCGACAGCGGCGGGATGATGGCGTTGACGCGGGAGCCGTCGGTGAGGCGGGCGTCGACCATCGGCGATGACTCGTCAACGCGTCGGCCGATCGGGGCGATGATCCGATCGATGATGCGCATGACGTGGTCGTCGTTCTGGAAGACGACGTTGGTCAGCTCGAGCTTGCCCGATCGTTCGATGTAGACCTGGCGCGGCCCGTTGACCATGACCTCGGTGATCGACTCGTCGCGGAGGAGCGGCTCGAGCGGGCCGAGACCGATGATCTCGTCCGTGATCTGCTCGAGCATCCGGACGCGCTCGGCTCGGGTCAGCGCGAGGCCTTCCTCATCGATGACCTTGCCGAAGATCTCTTCGATCTGGCGCCGGACCTCGACCTGGTTGGACAGGTCGAGCTTCGGATCGAGATCCTGGATGACGCGGTTCTGGATGCGGAACTTGACGTCCCGGAAGGACTCGCGGACCGGCGCCTGCGTCTGAAGACGCGGAACCGCCGGCATCTGCGGCGGACCGCCGGCCGGAGCGGGTACGTTCGAGATCGGAGCTCCGCCCGCGGGCGCCTCACCGGCGCTACCCGGACGAGCACTCTCGATCCGCTTCAACAGGGACATCGCCTACACCCCTTCTCGCCCGGAGGGCCGGACTACGACGGCCTGATCGGCCACGTCGATCAGCGCCATGCGAACAACGACTTCTTCTGCGCCACCTTGCGTGGATCCTCGGCGGCCGCCGGTGCGACGTGCACCCGCTCCCCGACGATCGTTCGTGCAAGACGCAGGACATCCTGGGAGACCTGTGCCTCCCGGTTGCTCAGGAAGAACGGTACGCCTCGGTTGAGGGCGTACACGACGCTCCGACCGTCACTGACGATCGTCTCGTCGACCTTACGCCCGATCGAATGCTCCACGTCCTGGACGCGGATACCGAGGGCCGAATCGGCGCGGTTGAGGATGAGCCGGATCTTGCCACCCTCCCAGCCGAGCTGGTCAGCTACCTCGAGGAAGAGCCGCATGTTCTTGATGCTGGTGATCTCGAGGCTGAGCATCGTAAGGATGGTATCGGCTGAGTCGAGGATCGCGAGCGTCGTGTCGTTGAAATAGGACGTGCAATCGACGACGACCAGCTCGTGCGTGAGGCGAAGGGCCTCGATCACGCGCTTCACACCGCTTGGTGTGATCAGCTCCGCCATCTCGGGGCTCGGCGGGGCGAGCAGGACGCGGATGCCGGCCGAGTGATTGATCACCATCGTGTCGATCGACTCGACCTCGTGGCCGGGCTGCTCGAGCTCGGGGACGAGATCCGCGATCGACTTGTTCTTCGGATTGAGGTTCAGCAGGACGCCGACGTCGCCGAACTGGAACGAGCCATCGACGAGCACGACCTTCTTGCCGAGCTCCGTTGCGGCGGCGACAGCCATGTTCACCGCGAGCGTCGTCCGACCGACCCCACCCTTCGGGCTGAAGACAGCCACCACCTGGCCGGGGTCACCGCTCGGGGTCAGGCTGGTGCCCCCGGCGCCGCCGCTCGCTTCCGCGGCGACGATCGCCATCCGCGACATCTTCTCGCGCTCGCGGGCATATACCTGCCGGATCGAGGCGGTGAGCTCGTCGCTGCTGAACGGTTTGACGAGGAACTCGCGAGCCCCCGCCAGCATCGAGCGCCGTAGGTAGTCCGCCTCGCCCTGGACCGACATCATGATCACGGACGCCGTCGGGACGGCGCGGGCCATCTCCTCGGTCGTCGCGATGCCGTCCATGTCTGGCATGTTGATGTCCATGAGGACGATGTCGGGCGTGAGCGACGTCGCGAGCTTGAGCGCTTCGACGCCGGACGCGGCCGCACCCACGACGTCGATGTCGCCTTCGAAGCCGAGAAGCTTCGAGAGGTGGTCGCGCGTCTCCGGGATGTCGTCGACGATCAGGACACGGATCTGGTCGGCCATCTGAGGGTCTGGCTCTTCGTCCTTAGCTCTGTTTGACGCTCGACGGGCGCGGGACCGGCTGGTCCATCGCGCCCGTCGCGCTGGGTCGTTGGTCCGGCGAAAGCCGGGTCTTGGTCTTGGTCAGCGCCGGGCCTGGGCCGGCAGGACGGTCTCGATCAGCTCCGGCGGCAGGACGCCGTACCGGTCGACGAGGGTCTTGAGGATCACACCGGTCGTCGCATCAGGCAGCGGCGGCGGGTCGATCGGCTGGCCGGTCGTCGGATCGAGGAAGTCCTGGGTGGAGCGCAGGATCAGCGAGATGTCGCCGTCCAGCTGCGCGAACTTGATGACTTCGGCCTGCTGGGCGTCGACCGCGAGGGCGACGATCTCCTGCTGACCGTTGAGCGCCGTGCCGGGCTGTCCGCTCGCGGGCGGCTGGCCTTCCTGGCCCGACGTGTTCTGCGGCGGCGGCGGGAGCAGCGTCCCGAGCACCTGCATGCCCTGGAGGAGCAGCTTGACGCTCGTGCCGTTGATGCCGGCGACGACGGTGAAGGAGTTGTCGGCGGGGTTGGTCGTGATGACGGGGAACTTGTCGGCTCGGATACCGACGACCATGTCGACGTAATCGCCCGGCTTGATCGTCGTACCGACGCCGGTGACCTGGTCGACCTGGACCGTGATCGCGCGCTTGGTCGGCGGAACCTCGATGTCTCCGATCGTCCCTGCGCTCGACTCGCCGAAGGTCTCAGCGGTCAACTGCGCGCCGGTAACGACCGGCTGACGGACGACACGACCGACGACTTGGCTCGGGTCACCGAACGCAGTCGTGCTTCGCTGCTCGGGCAGGAGATCCTTGTTCGTGACCATGTCGGCGGTCACCTTGACACCCAGCGGGATGTCGACTGCCGCGACGACGGTCTTCTGCGTCGGGATCTCTGCGGGCTTGTTGCCCCCGCTCCCGGGCCCAATCAAGACGATGGCCGCGAAAGCAACGACCGCCAGGAACACGCCGATGAGCAGGACCAAGCGATTAGAGCGCTTCAAGTGGATCTCCCCGAGCCGTGGTGTGACAGGTGGCACCACTGTAGCAAAGCGCTCGGGGCGCGCGACTATACCAATGGGCTAGGACCCTCTGGTAAGTAACCGCAGGAAGCCACGCTCGTTGCAAGGTTGCGTGCAAGGTGCCCTTGACGTGAAGAAGCCCGCCGGACGGATGTCCGACGGGCTTCACTGCTGTCGCGAGAACGAGCTACATCGCGTTGCCGATGACACTCAGTTTGTCGCTGATCTGGCTACCGAGAAAGATGAGGGCGACGATGGCGACGATGGCGATGAGCGCGAGGATGAGTGCGTATTCGGCCAGCCCCTGGCCGGCTTCCGAGCTTCGCGACTTATCCCCCCACGCCGCGAGAAGAGCCTTCATGGTTCACCTCCTTTCTGAGGAGATGGTGCCAAAGATGATGAGACCGCCGAACAGCCTTTGGAGCGTCGGCGGTCTCGATCAACGTTGACGACGCGGTACTAGACCGAGTTGCCGACCGTGCTGAGGATCTTGCTGACCTGGCCGCCCAAGAAGATGAGGGCGATGATCGCAACGATCGCGATGAGGGCGAGGATCAGCGCGTACTCGGCGAGACCCTGGCCGTCCTCGTCGCGGTGGATGAGCTCCATGACGCGAAGATAAAGCGAAGTCATATAAGGGTTACCTCCTTTCCGCAAAGCTCCCCGATGTGGAGGCCGCCTGACGGTACGGGCGGCCCCATCGGGTGTCAAGCAGGACGAATGCCGTAGTGGTGCCATGGCACCACGGGCACGCCGTCCCGCGGTGATGCCTAGACCGAGTTGCCGACGGTGCTCAGGATCGTGCTGACCTGACCGCCGAGGAAGATGAGGGCGATGATGGCGACGATCGCGATGAGGGCGAGGATCAGCGCGTACTCCGCGAGACCCTGGCCATCTTCGTCGTTGAGGCGAGCGAGGAACGCGGTGACGGTGGACATCCGATGATCTCCTGATGAGTGCGTGGGCTTGATCCCCGGTATGCGCGAACGTACGTGCAGTCCCCGGCCCGCGGAATGGGTAGAAAGTCCGGGCGTTGCAGCCGGGAAACGAAACGACCGCCGGCCCCGATGAGGCCGGCGGTCGTGCAGCCGATTCGCGGGATCAGACGGAGTTGCCGACGTCGCTGAGGATCCCGCTGACCTGACTGCCAAGGAAGATCAGCGCGATGATCGCGACGATCGCGATCAAGGCGAGGATCAGCGCGTACTCCGCGAGTCCCTGGCCGTCCTCACGACGTGATCGATGGATGAGTGCTGTGAGTTGACTCAAGGTCGTTCACCCCCTTTCGGTGGATCTCCCCGGCGCCAAGGGTACGAGGTGAACGCAAAAAGAAGACCGCCGGTCAGATGACCGGCGGTCTTCGTCGTTGACGACGCGGTGCTAGACCGAGTTGCCGACGGTGCTCAGGATCTTGCTGACCTGGCCGCCCAGGAAGATCAGGGCGATGATCGCGACGATCGCGATGAGCGCGAGGATCAGCGCGTACTCCGCGAGACCCTGGCCATCTTCGTCACGGCGGAGGACTTCCGTCGCGCGAAGATAGAGCGAGGTGAAGAGCGCCATGTAGGTGCCTCCTGGATGAGTACTCACCCCCGGTCGAGGGCTGCGCCACTATATGGACGGACCCAGCCGCTCGAAACTGAGACGTTAGTACCGTCGTTCGCCCCGATGCACCGGTACTCGCCTCAGCCGCCGGTCGCGCGGTCGATGGCGACGGCGATCGCGGTCAGCGCGTCCGACACGGTCCCGCCGAACACCACGAGCCACACGGTCGTGAGGAGTGCGGTGAATGCAAGCATCAGGCCGTACTCGACAAGGCCCTGACCCGCTCGCACGGACCTCACGACGCGCTCGTCTCGTCGCGCATGGGGCCGAGGTCGACCGACAGATGGAGATGGCCGCCATCGCCCTTGAGTTCCGCGTCCACGCCGACCGAAGCCGCTCGTTCCTGGATCTCCCGCCACGTCGCCGGCGGAAGCACGACGACCGAGGCACGGATCGCGGCGTCGACCGCTGCCTGTTGTGCGGCCCGCCGCTCTTCGACCAATGCGGCGAGCGCCGGCGGTAAGTCGCTCCCGGCATCCTCCGTCGGGATCTCGATATCGGAGGAGGGTCTGGGTTCCACGACGCCCCGCATCGCCACGATATCGGCGACGAACCGGTCGCTCCAGTCGATCCTCACCGCCACCGAATCGGGTTCGGTCGCGAGGTAGGCGGCAAGTCCCTCGTCGAGCATCCTGAAGAGCCCGCTCTCGAGGTCCATCGGCAGGCGCCGGTCCTGCCCCATCGATTCGAACTCGACCGGGATGTCGGCCCGCCGGCTCCGTTCGCGCGTTGCGCGCCGCAGCGTCGGGACGAGGCCCAGGTCATCGAGGACCATGGGCCGGACGTCGAAGATGAACGTCTTCGTCGCGTCGAGCGTCTGCTGGACCATCCCGACCAGCTGGCCGACCTCGCTCGCGGCGCGGTCGGGGTCGTCTCGCACGAGCTTCTCGACGATCTGTGCCTGCAGCACGATGTTGGTGAGGCTCTGTGCGGGCCCGTCGTGCATCTGGCGGGCGATCTCGCGCCGCAGGTCCTCCTGCGCGCCCATGAGCAGCCGCGCGACCTCGGGTGCCATCGGGGCGTCGGGATCGGCACCGCCTCCCGACGCGGCCGTCGGATCGACGCCCTCGAGGGCGCGGGTGTAGTCGGCGATGGCGTCGCGGTACCGCGCAAGGGCTCGCCGCTTGCCCTCGAGCACCTCGACCTGTGTCTCCATCAGCGCCGCCCGCTTGGTCAGCGTGATAAGCGCGTTCGCCTGCTCGAGCCGGTCCTTGACGTCAGCGTGCTCGGGCAGGCTCTCGAACTTCTCGGCGGCCGCGACGCGGCGGGTCTCGTGACGGCCCGCCTCGGTCGTCGCCTGGGTGATCAGGAGATCGACCTCGCCAAGCTCCTTGTCGAGCGTCAGCAGGTCATCGCCGAGTCGGGACGACAGGGCCTCGACACCGGAGGCTGGCTGGATCGCGGGGTCGGTCGCCATCAGTCCTCGGGCATGCGGATCCAGCCTTGGCGCATCGCATACACCACGGCCTGCGTCCGGTCGTTGACGGAGAGCTTTCGCAGGATCGAGCTCATGTGGTTCTTGACGGTCTGCTCGCTGATCGTCAGGGCATACGCGACTTGCTTGTTGGTCATGCCCTGCGCGATGTTGTCGAGGATCTCGACCTCGCGCGGCGACAGCGGCGCGAAGATCGGAGCGGCCTCCTGGCCATATACCGCCAGCTCGCGGAACTCCTTGAGGACACGCGTCGCGACGGCCGGCTTCGAGAAGACCTTGTCGTTGATGAGGAACTCGCCGTCGGCGACCCTGCGGATGATCGTGACGAGATCGTCCGGACCGACATCCTTGAGGATGAACGCGGCGGCGCCAGCCTTGATGGCGTCGAACAGCGAGTCCTCGTCCTCGTTGACGGCCAGGACGATGATCCCGGTCGCGGGTAGCTCGCGCTTGATGCGCTGGGTCGTCTCGATGCCACCAGGCGACGGCAGCGACAGGTCCATCAGGACTATGTCGGGCGACGTCTCGAGGGCGCGGTCGACAGCGCTGCGTGAGTCCTCGGCCTCGCCGACGACCTCGAGGTCGGGCTCGCGCGCGAGGATGTTGGCGATCCCGACCCTAAACAGCGCGTGGTCGTCGACGACGAGGATGCGCGTGAGCTCACCCGCAGCCCGTCGATCGGGACCACCCCGACGCCGCTCCGGTCCGCCGTATTCCATCGCAGTCATCCGTTCTCCTTTGCTCCCGTTCGGGCCCCCGTCGGGATCGCGAGCCGGACCACGGTACCGCCGTCCGGTCGAGATCGTACGTCGAAGTGAGCGCCGATCAGCTCTGCTCGCTCATGCATCACCTGCATGCCGAAGTTGCGGCGGCCGCGATTTGCGACCGCCTCCATATCGAAGCCGTGACCATCGTCACGGATCTCCAAGGTCCATCCATCCCCGGTCACGTCCGTGCTGACCACGACGGTCGAGGCACTCGCGTGCTTGCGGACATTCTGTAGGGCCTCCTGGGCGACTCGGAGGACCACCGTGCGTTCGCGGTCGTCGAGCGCCTCGCTCGGCCCGCGCAGGTCGATCACGACGCCGATCCGCGTGGCGGACCGAAAACCGTCGACCGTGTCAGTGAGGGCATCGTCGAGGCCGGCGGCGTCGACGGTGGGAGGCCGTAGTTCGGAGATGAACTCGCGGACGTTGGCCAGCTCCCGGCGAAGCATCGCGCGAAGCTGCTTGAGACCGGCGAGGGCACTGCCGGGGTCTCGTTCGATCAGGCGCTCGATGTCATCGACTTCGAAGATCGCATTGGTCAGCGCCTGGGCCGGGCCATCGTGGATCTCGCGTCCGATCCGCGCGCGCTCCGCGTCGAGCGCCTCCAGGACCACGGGGGCGGACTCCATCGGCTTCGGAGTATAGGAGTCGGTCATGGCGTCGATCCCGGGCACTGGATCTGGTAGACGGTCGTATTCGCAAGCGGATCCTCGCCCGACCCCTGGTACAGGCCGAGATCGATCGGGCTGAAGCAGTCGGAGCCAGGCAGGTTCGCCTCGAGGTCGGCCGGCCAGTGCTTGCCCTCGGGATCGCTCAGGATCAGGTAGCGGGCTCCCGGGAAGGCCGCTGCCAGATCGAGCACGTCGCGGGGCGTCTCATCAGGTAGCGCCAGCGTCGGAACGCGCATCGTCTCGGCCACCCAGATCGGGAAGTTGCTCATCAGGCGGATGCCCGGTTGATCGACCGGATGGCCTGCCGCTGCCATGCGCGGGCCGAGCTCGTCGTATCGAGCCATCGTGACCTTCGAGCCAGTGCCGAAGGACGGCAGCAGCGAGACCGAGAACAGGAGGCACGCGGCGACGCTGCCGACGGCGCCGATCCAAGACATCTCCTTCGTCCAGCCCATGCGACGTCCCAGCCGAACGATCCCCGCGTCGATCGCGAAGGCGGCGCTCAGGACGATCAATACCTGTACGGGCCCGGCGGCGTGCAGGAACGTGCCCCACTGTGTCGCAGCCGGGAAGACAAGGCTCGTGACCAGGAACATGATCAGGCTGATCGCCACGAGCGGGCGGAGGGCGAACGGCCGCCCCTGCCACGGAAGCGCGAGGATGCCAAGCACTGAGATCGGCAGGCCGAGCAGCGTCAGGACGTTGAACAGGTTGTGGCCGAGGCCGATGAGCCGGAGCTGGACGAGCCCGGCGGGCCCGAGCGACAGATGGCGCGCCAGGGTCGGCGGGTCGTTCCAGGCGAAGATGTCGTAGCCGGTCAGGTAGAGCGCATTCGAGATCGCCTGGCCCGGCAGGGGGCTACCGAACTCCTGGAGGTTCCGGTACGCCCAGGGCGCGAAGACGACCAACGCCACCACGGCGACCACGCCGATCGCGCGTGCCCTCACGATGCGAGGTGCCTTGATCGACCGCCACGCGAAGACCACCCAGATCAGCGCCAGCCAGGCTGTCTCGTTCCGCGTCCACGCCCCAAGACCGACGAGGATCCCGAGTGCGAGGAGTCGCAGGTCGGTGAAGCGAGCGCCATCGGGCGATCGCACGATCCTGGTCATGAGGAGGCAGGCCGAAAGCACGATCACGGCGAACGGCATCGTCGAGTCGGGGAGGGCGGAGTTGAGGACGAGCGGCAGATACACGGCGGCCGTCAAGCCGGTGCCGAGCGCGACCCACCGGGCACGCTGTAGTGGCAACTCACGCTCCGTCGCCACGTCGCGCGCGAGCTGCCAACCGAGGACGGGAACGAGCGCTCCGACGAACACGCTCGATACCTGAGCGGCCGCGAAGGTATGCCCGAGGATGGCCATGGGGATCGCGGCAAGAAACGTCGGGAGCGGCAGCCAGACCTCGAATGCGGGTCGCGGGAATTCGAGCGGCGGTGTCGCGTAGCTCCACAGCGCGTCCGAGACCAGGCCGCGCCCCTCGAGGAAGTTGCGCGCGACCCCGAAGTAATAAGCAGTGTCCTCAGGCTTGGGGAACACGATCTGGGCCGCGAACACGGCACGGACGACGAGGGCGACGAGGAACAGGCCGATGGCCGTCCACCACACCTCACGACGGCTCATGACGCAGCCTCGATCGGGAAGACGGCAAGGGCGAGGGGGCGACCGAGCGAGAGGATCGGATCGCCGAGCCACGTGGGATGTGCGATGCCGTCGAGGACCGGGGCCATCGGCTTGACGCTTTCCTCGCGATCCAGGACGAGCCATCGGATGTCGTACGCGTCGATGACCTGTTGGACCGTGTCAGGCGGGTCGTTGACCAGGACGACGCCACCGTGTCCCGTCCAGTACTTGGTCCCGGCCGCGTCGATCGACATCACGCGGTCGGTCTTGGGGGCATTCGCGGCGTCCAGTGCCGAAGCGACCTGCTGGAACTTCGCGCGGCTGTCCGCCCAGACGCCATGGACGAAGGCAGCGCCCACCAGGCCGGCGCCCACGGCGAAGACAACGACAGCACCTGTGAAGGCACGCGTCGCCGTCCGGGCGTCCCAGGTCGGCCGTCGCGCGGCGACCCAGGCCACGGCGATCGCGATGCCCTCGAGCCCGAGCACATAGGAGTGCGGAGCGAGTGCGACGGCTGAGTGGATGAATGTCCCGCCGGGGACATGGACCGCGCTGATCAACGCCGAGAAGGCGAAGAGCAGGCCCGTGTACAGGAAGAACGGCCCGAAGTCGAGCGAGCGTCGTCGCGCCCAGCCGCCGATGATCATGAACGGGACGAGGACGACCCCGCCGACGAGGACCGAGTAGATCATCACCGCGGAGACCAGGCCGCCGATCCGCGTTTCGATCAGCGGGCCGATCCCCATCCCGAGCAGGTGCTGCAGTGTGGCCGGCGTCGTGATGCTGTTCCACTCGCCGATGTCCCGGATGAAGAACACCTTGCCCGAAGCTGTCGAAGGCGAGAGCGAGCCGAACACGGCCAGCTGGCGCACCCACCACGGCGCCATGACGAGGAGGAAGAGCGCAACGCACGCGAATGCTGCGGACCATGGGATCGCACGCCGGCGCCAGCGGTCCCACAGGAAGGCGAGGCCGAGGGCGCCCAGCACGAGCAGCCCATCGTTACGTGAAAGGGTCGCGATGCCCGCGAGCAGACCGGCGGCCGCGAACGACCCGGGCGAGCCCTTGAGACCGCGGGCGCCCATCCAAAGCGACCCGAGGACGAGCGGTTGGTACAGGGAGAAGTTGTCGGGCTGGACCATGTACACGACCGACAGCACCGGCACGGCGATCAGGATCCCGGCGCCGAGCGCGACGCGATCCGAGGCGCGCGCGTCACGAGCCATCGCCCACGTGAGCGGCGCGGCCAGTGACCCGATGAGCGCGAACGGCAAGGCCGATGCCCACGGTGTCTCGCCGAGGAGCCAGATGAATGGCACCTGCACGAGTGAAGCGAGCGGCATCCAATGCGCGTTCGACGCGATCGGCAGCACCGGATGGGCCGGGATCGTGCCGCCGACCTCCGGGAAGATCCAGATCAGGTCGATGTTGAAGCCGTGACCCGCCGCTAGGTTCCGCGCGACGTCGACGTAATAGAAGGAATCTGGATACGCGGGGTCGGGGAAGTGCCAGATGAGGGCGACCCGGACGACCAGGGCGAGCGCGTATAGGACGAAGGGGATACGCACGGCCGGTGCAGCGTAGCACCGGGTCCTGGCCCCTCCGACCGGTACGAACGGACTACCGGACCGCCCTGAATCCGTACGAATGGCGCAGCGACGAGGCGCCCGGATTCGTCGACATTTCGGCCATGCAACCGTTCGACATGGTCATGCTCGCGCTTGCGGGAGCGACCGGATATTCCGTGGTGTGGCTTGTCCGCCACGAGCGCGCCGTGCGGCGCTTGCGGTCGCGCCCGCGCCTCTAGCTGGACACTTCCCGCCGCGTATCGACGCGCGGAAGTGCGCGAAGATCGAGCCCGCCGAACCCGCGCATGGTCGTCGCTCTGATCCTGACGCCGTGTCGCGTCGGCCGCTCCACATAGCGATACAGGAGCGCCGACAGGGTCAACGAGATCAGGACCGCAGTACCGACCCGCACGCCGAGCTCGACCGTCGCTAAGGCGTGTGTCACGAACAAGAAAACCGGGACGTGGACCAGATAGAGCGCATATGACCGCTCGCCGAGCCACGCCAGCGCGCGACCCGGTCGCGCGCCCCACCACCGGTCCTCCCGGAGGGCTGCCGCGACGACGCCACAAGAGGCGAGGGCCGTCAGCGAATAGCCGAGCCCACCCGGTATCGCGTCAGCGATCGGAAGGAACGCGAGCGCGCCGACAGCGACGACACTGAGCGGGCCGACCCACCTGCTGGGTGCCCAGTCCGGATGGCGCACATGCAGTGCCGAGATCAGACATCCGAGGAGCAGGGCGTCCATTCGCGTGTCCGTCCCGAAATAGAGGCGCTCAGCGGACGCTCCTGTAGCGATCATCGCGACCCGGATGAAGGTGGAGGCGACCAGCGCGAGGACCAGGATCCCGATGAGTCTCTTGCTCCCCGGGCGCGCGACACGCGTGACCGCCAGCAGCGCGACCGGGGCCACGACGTAGAACTGTGCCTCGATCGATAGCGACCATGCGTGGTTCCACATGCCCATCTCGTCGCCCCCGGAGCGCGCCCAGTTCGCGAGGTAGGTAAGCGTCAGGAGGGAGTCTTCCGCTACCTGACGCAGATCCTGAGCCGCCAGGCCGATCACCATCAACGCGATCGTCACGGTAAGGAGCGCCGGCAGAAGTCGCCACGCTCGCCGGGCGTAGAACCGGGAGACATCGACCGTCCCGGTGGCCTCATGTTCGTTCACGAGGAGCGATGCGATCAGATAGCCGCTGAGGACGAAGAACAGCGTGACGCCGACGACGCCACCGGACACCATCGGCACGCCCGTGTGGAAGCCGACGACGGCGAGGATCGCGATGCCGCGCACGCCAGCGATCGAAGAACGCCACCGAGCGGCCGGACGGGCTGCGGGGTCAGGCAATCGCGCGACTGGCCTCGGGCGCTCCCGAGCCGGTCTCGCCACTGGCTCGGCACGATGCCTTGGGCGACCGGGCTGGTCACCGTGCCGTGAGCGTCAGGGTCCCCCCAAGCGCTCTCGCTCCCTCGAGGGTGACATCTTCCGCAATGATCGCGAGGTCGACAAGTCGGTCGGTGCCTCGCGGCACCAGTCAGTCGGGGCGGCGCGCCACGAACATGACGTTGAAGTGCAGCAGCGAATAGCCGATGCGCTCGATACGCCAGCCGGCCAGCATCTCGCGGACCTCGTTCGGTAGGTATTCGTTGTGGAATGGCTCGCTGTGCGGGCATGTGCTCGACAGGAACCGGAACTTCCAGATCAGGGACCTCGCAGGAACCGACCCGACCAGGACGCCGCCCGGCTTGAGGACGCGCGCGTACTCGGAGAGCGCGCGTGATGGATCCGGGATGTGCTCGATGACCTCGGTGCACAGGATCGTGCCGAAGCTGCCGTCGGCGAACGGGAGGTGCTCGACGTCACCTTCGACGATCGTGTGATCGGGCAGGCGCTTCCGGAGCAACTCGATGTTGCGCGGGTTGATGTCGACGCCGACGGAATCCTTCGGCAGGTGGCGAAGGTTGAGCCCCGTGCCACAGCCGGCGTCGAGGATCGGCGCGTCAGGCGTGGCGTACTTCGAGATCAGACCCCGGACGACGCGAGCGCGGTTGCGGTGGAAGAACGCCTCGAGTCCACGGATGTTGTCGGCGACGTCGACCCAGTCATAGGTCTCGACATCGCGGTAGTAATCCTTGACCCACTCCGACCAGGCGGCAGAGCCCTCCTCGAGGTCGATACCGTGCGCGGCGTGCTCGTGCTGGTGCATGGGTCCTCCAAGTCCGAGATGCCAGCGCAGCTTCAGGGCAGCGACCTCCCCGCGTCCATGTGCCGATAGTCATGGGGTCGTATCGCACGCCCGGGCAGCCGGAAGCGACCCGACTCATTCTGAGGGTTCGTCCTAACCCGGTCATACCAGCCGCGGCGTGACCATCGGTGCATCGGGGCACCGACCTCGCACCGCGTAGACTGCCCGCGATGTCGAGCCCGACGATCGCGGCGGCTGCGCCCGTCCCGCTCCTAGATCGATGGCGTGTCGGTGCACGCGCGCTCGCGGCGGACTTCCGGCTTGACGCCGGTCTCATCACGATCTTCGTCGCGTCGCGGATCATCGTGATCGGCGCAGCGATCGTCGCCGAGTACTTCATCCCTCGGAACCCGGCCCTGAACCCCGGTGCCGACGGGCCGATCCTCCGTAGCCTGACGACCTGGGATGGGTGGTGGTATCTGGGTATCGCCGCGAACGGATACCACGCGGACCCGGTGGTCGGCGCGTATTCCAACGTAGCGTTCCCGCCCCTGTATCCGGCGATCGTCAAGCTCCTGTCTCTACCGGTCCCCGGCTACGCGGGCATCATCGGTGTCCTCATCTCCAATGTCGCGTTCGTGCTTGCGCTCGGCCTGTTCGTGCGCCTTGGCACGCCTTACATCGGACGTCGCCGCGCCGCGCTAGCCGCGAGTCTCCTCGTGATATACCCATTCGCATCGGTTTTCGCGATGGCCTATAGCGAAAGCCTGTTCCTGCTGCTGATGTTCGCTACGTTCCTCGCGGCGGAGCGTCGCCACCGCGCGTGGGCAGGGATCCTGTTCGCGCTGACCGTGCTCTCGCGTACGCAGGGTGTCGCGCTCGTCCTGCCACTCGCGATCCTCATGCTCCGTCAGGACGGTTGGCGCCCGAAGCCATCGATGCTCTGGCTTGCACTTGGCCCGCTCGCCGCCGTGGGTTTCATCGTCTACGTCACCGGCATCATGGGGAGCACCACGGCGCTGCTGGAAGCGACGCAGGCATGGGGCCGGACTGGGATCGGGAGCTACGGATCCGGGGAGACGATCGCGACGGCGTTCACGCCCTATCTGGGAGCGCTCGTGGTCACGCTCCTCGTGACGACGTTCCTCTTCGTCTTCATTCGCGTCGACCGCATCCCGATCGAATATGCCCTCCTGCCGATCCTGTTCATCGTCGCGGACATCATGAGCGGATCGCTCGAGTCAGTCGGGCGTCACACGATGGCCGCGTTCCCACTGCTCTGGATCCTGGCCAACCGACGATCGATGGCGATGCGTCGCGGCTGGCCGATGGTGTCGGTCGGGCTGTTCGCCATCGTCGCCGTCCTGTCCTTCGGCGGATATTGGGTTCCGTGACGCGATCGCTGACGCTCGTCATGCCTGCGTACAACGAGGCGACGCGGATCGAGCCCGCCCTCGACGAGCTCTTCGGCTACCTGGCGCGTCGCGACAAGTACGGACGTGACGGGTCGCCAGGCGCGGCCGAGCTTCCCGAGACGATCGACATCCTCGTCGTCGATGACGGCAGCACCGACGACACGGTCGCGATAGTCGAGGCGCGGCCCGAGACGGCCGGCTCGATCCCGGCGATCGGTCTCCGCGTCCTGCGCGTGCCGCACGGTGGCAAAGGCGCGGCGGTCCGCGCCGGGATGCTCGCCGCGACGGGTGACATCGTGATCTTCGCCGACGCCGATATGGCGACGCCGCCGGACCAGATCCCGCTCGTCGCATCGGCCCTGGTGGACCACGATGTCGCTCTCGGGTCGCGGATCCAGCTAGATGGGTCCGACATGCGCGCGACCCAACCCGCCTACCGCCGGCTCCTCGGTAAGACGTTCCACCTGCTCGCTTCGGCGTGGGTCGCCGGTCCGGTCCAGGACACGCAGTGCGGGTTCAAGGGTTTTACCCGTGAGGCTGCACACGACCTGTTCGAGCGACAACGCGTCACGAGCATCGTGTTCGACGTCGAGCTGATCTACATGGCCCGCCGTCGCGGGTATCGGATCGCGATCGTGCCGATCCGCTGGTTCGACAAGCGCGGATCGCGGATGCGCGCCAGCGCGGGGCTCGCTATGCGCGTCGCCTGGGACCTCTTCCGGATCCCGTTCCTGCATCGAGGGAGTCGTCGACGCGCCACCGAAGGCGCGTGATGGACGGTTCGGCAGTCGGCCGGCTCGCGCGAGCGGCGCTTCCGATCATCGCGCTGGTGTCGTTCACGCTTGGGCTGACGGCGACGCTGGCGGTGGCGGGCGACACGCTCGGGTTCGACTTCCTGGCGTATCACCAGGCGGCGGCAAGACTCCTCGCCGGTCAACCGCTGTACGACATGTCGTATACCCAGACCGGCGGCTTCGGTCTCTTCTACTACCCGCCCACGTTCGCCCCGATCCTGTTGCCGTTCGGAGTCATGACTGCGACGACGGCGACGTGGTCATGGATCGCGATCTCGATCGGCGCGTTCCTCCTCGGCGTGGCCGCGATGCCTGTCTCAAGGACGGTGAAATGGTCGACGATCCTGCTCGCCGGCTGGTCGTTCCCGTTCGTCTACGCGGTGAAGCTCGGACAGGTCGGGCCGATCCTGTTCTTCCTGTTCGCCCTCGGCTGGCGCTGGCTCGATCGTCAGATCCCCTTCGGGATCGTCGGCGCGCTCGGCGCAGCCATCAAGTTGCAGCCCGGTATCCTCCTTGTCTGGGCGCTGCTGACCTTGCGGTTCCGGGCCGTCGTCGCAGGCGGGCTTGTGTTGATCGCGCTTGCGATCCTGACGACCGTCATCGCGGGTCCGACCTCGTGGACCGACTTCCTGACCTTGATCCGGGCCGTGAGCGACCCGATCCGGACAACGCATAACTTCACACCGGGGGCGATCGCTTTTGCGTCGGGGTCGACTGCCGAGGTCGCGGGCCTCATCCAGCTGGTCAGCACAGTCGGCGTCGTCGCGTTGCTGCTGATGTCGATCCGGTGGGCCACCGACGAGGCGTCGTACATGATCGCGGTGATCGCGAGCCAGCTCGTCTCGCCGATCGTGTGGGATCACTACGCGATGTTGCTGCTGTTGCCGGTCGCGTACCTGCTCGCATCCGGTCGATGGTGGGCGGCGATCATCCCGCTCCTCACGGCTTGGCCGTTGGTGGGCGTCACTCCGCCAGTCGCCTATCCGATCTTGTTCTGGGTCACGCTCGTCGTGACATTCCTCGTCGGGCACGCGGCGACCGACCCGCGGCAGAGCCTTGGCGAAGCGCTCGCCCGGTGAGGGTCGGTCTCGCCGTCGCGCTCGCGTCCACCGTCATCTACTGGCTGTGCGATCGGCTCTTCGATGCCGGTCGCGGCGACTTCTTCTATCTCGCCGACGCATTCCTCCACGGCCGCACCTGGCTGCCGGTCCCGCTCGGCCCGAACGACGTCATCCCGATCGACGGCCGCTACTACGTCCCGTTCGCTCCGTTCCCGGCGATCGCGTTGTTGCCCCTGGTTGCTCTGATCGGCCCGGTCACCGCCGACCATCTGGAACCGGGGATCAATGCCGTCCTCGCCGGCGCCGGGGTCGGGATGTGCTGGTGGCTGCTCGGGCGCGTCGGCGTGAAGCGTGTCTCCGACAAGGTCTGGCTGTCCGCCCTGTTCGGGTTTTCGACGCAGATGCTGTGGGTCACCACCAGGGGCGGGGTCTGGCATACGGGCCAGTTGATCGCCACCCTCCTGACGTTCGCGTGTCTCATCGAGCTATTCGGGCGTCAGCGTGCGTGGCTGATCGGGCTATTCGCGGGCGCCGCGTTCCTGACGCGGGCTCCATTGGCGTTTGCGATCCCCGTTTACGCCATCTGGCTGGCCTGGCCTTCGAACGCGGGATGGGCCGCGTTGCGCGGGCGTCCGGGCGCCGAACACATCGCGCGGATCCGCACCGTGGCCCCGTGGCGCCGGTGGCTGGGCTTCGGGATCGCCCTCGCGCCGTCGATCCTGTTCTTCTTCGCCTACAACCAGGTCCGGTTCGGTTCGCCACTCGAGTCGGGGTATGCGCTGGCGACATTGCCGGACTGGCTGGAGCAGCAGCGACGGATCGGACTGTTCTCGATCCGGCATATCCCCATGAACATCGACTACTTCCTGCTTCACCTTCCTCGCTTCATGACCACATGGCCGTTCCTGCGTCCTGACGGCCTTGGGATGTCGGTCCTCGTAACGAGCCCCGGTCTGCTGTTCGCGATCCGTGCCGACTGGCGACGGCCGCAGGCATGGCTCCTCGCTGCCGCCACGATCCTCGTGCTCATCCCGACGCTGCTCTACTACGGCGGCGGGTGGCTTCAGTACGGCTACCGCTACTTCCTCGACTCGGTCCCGTTCGTGATCGCGCTGTGCGGGCTGGCGGCCGTTGCGCGCGAGCGGATCGGGTGGGGCTGGAAGGTACTGATCCTGGTTGGTATCGCCGTCATGGGGATCGGCGTGTACTGGGCCTATAACCTCTGAGGGTGTCCAGCGCTCGCCTCCGCCCGCTCTTCGTCGGCCTGACCATCGTCCTGCTTGCGCTCAGCGTGGTCGAGTTCGTCGTCCTGTTCGGGATCATCGACTCGCAGAACGCGGTCGGCGCCGATCTCGCGTACTACCAGTTCGTGGGCCGACGCTGGCTCGACACCGGCGTGTACTACACGGCCGCCCAGCTCAGCGGCCCGTACGTGGTCCAGACGCAAGTCGACAACTTGTATCCGCCACACGCGCTCTATCTGTTCGTCCCGTTCCTGTATCTGCCCGCCATCCTCTGGTGGATCGTGCCGCTCGGCATCATGGTCTGGGTCGTTTGGTGGTGCCGGCCGGCGCTGTGGGGCCTGCCGATCCTCGCTGCGATCGTCCTCTTCCCGAAGACGCCGAACCAGATCATCTACGGCAACACGGACATGTGGATCGGCGCGGCGATCGCCGCCGGTGTGCGCTGGGGCTGGCCGTCGACGTTCGTGTCGTTCAAACCGTCGCTGGGCTTCTTCGCACTGCTCGGGATCCGAAGCCGCACGTGGTGGATCGCGGTCGGTGGCATCGCCCTCGCGAGCCTGCCGCTGCTGTCGCTGTGGCTGCTCTACCCCACGGTCATGAGGAACTCGAGCGCGCAGTTCACGTACTCGCTGAGTAACCTCCCGTTCTTCTGCCTTCCGATCGTCGCGTGGCTCGTCTCGTCGCGTCGCGGATCGGAGCCGATGCGCCGCTGGTTCGGTCGGCTTGCCCGCGGCGGGGAGCCCTCCCTGGGAACCGTCGCGGCAACAGCAACTCCTTCTCCGGCGAGTCGATGACCGAGGCCGGAGGCACGGATCCCAGCTTCGATCACGATCTCCTTAGGATGACGAAGGCCGAGTCCGCTGTGTATTTGCGGTAATCGCCGACCGCGATCGACGGATTCCATTCGCCAAAGGACTCGACGACCATGTACCGCATACCGATGTCCGGGAAGGACATTCGAAGATCTTCGAGCTCCGGCGGCCTGAGCACAAGCCACGGCGGCTGCAATGTCGCGATCAGCGCACTTAACGTCCGATCGGTGCGCGGGAGTTTCAGGATGGCGGAGAGAGCTGTCTTCGACGTCAGTCCCGGGTAGTCGTACAGGGTCGCCCGCGAGAAATAGCCTATGTACCCCGCTGCTTCGGTAGTGACGCCGGTGCCCGGGTCGACGAGGTTTCCGAGCGCGATCGACGTCTTCTCTCGAACACCGACTTCGATGTCATGTTGGATCGTGCGCTCCATCGGGAACACCCAAAGCAACGGCAATGCATAGGCGGCGACCATCGCGATAGCCGTTACCGCTCGTCGATCGAAACGGTGGGTCATCCAGGGATCCAGCGTGGATACCGCGAGAAGCACAAGGATCGCCGTGAACGGCGGGCCGTACCAGTCGAAGTACGTTGTCGGGAGAAACAGCAATCGGTAGCCGACATAGGCGACCGCGAAAACTGCGATCGGTCTCCAGGTCGGTGACCAGAAACGTTGGACCATTCCGACCGCGGCTACGACGATCACGGCGGTTCCCAAAACCAGGAGCAGTGGGACGGGCACCGGTGCTGCGTAGGCGAGGCTGTCCTCGAGGAATGGTGTCGTCGTCCGAACGAACGCGGGGACTCGCGAAAGGATGCCGTCGGCAAGCCACCCGGGGATTTCGGCGATCTGCTCGGGAGCAGGCCAGATGGAATGGACCGCGGCCTTGGCGATGATCGGCTGAGGGATCGGGGACCCGTAGTACCACGTCGTAAACGCGATCCACGGCACGACCACGACGAAGGCGCCCGCGAGGACCGTCAATAGTCGTTTCGGTCGCAGCCCAGCCCAGGCCAATAAGATGGCCAATGCCCATAGCGCGAAGTCGGGTCGCGCAAGCATCGCGAGGCCGAGGCACACTCCAACCCACGCGGTGTCGCGAAGTACCGCCCATATCGACAGCAGGAGCAACATCACGGCGAACTGGGTTTCCATGCCGCTCATGCCATAGAAGATCTGGTTCGGATCAAGAGCGAGATACCCGAGGAAGGTGAAGCGTGCCCACCGAGACACGCCGAGCTCCCTTCCGACAAGGTCGGCCAGTAGGATCGTTGCCATCGCGGCGACGAGTGATCCGACCCTCATCGCCGTGATACCCGATCCCGGATCTATCGCTTCTCCGAGCAGCGGGATCAGCACGGACAAGGCGGATGTGAACCCGTGCGTGATGGGCTCGCCGAGATGGTGGGTCAGCCCGGATCCCTCGACCGCGCTGCGGGCGTGGGCTACCGTGATGAGCGCGTCTTCCCACACGCGACCGGTGTAGGCGACGAAGGCGACGCGAACGAAGAGCGCAGCCACGATCCAGGCGACGACGTCGGCGCAATCCCGAAGGTGAAACAACCTCCACACCCGCCTGTGGGTTGCTGGGCGACAATCCGGCCCAATGATGCATCGCCTTCCGATCCTCGCGATCTTCGTGCTGTCCGGAGCCGCGGGTCTCGTCTACGAGATCGTCTGGTCGCGCCAGCTCGTCCTCGTCTTCGGGAATACGACCCAGGCGGTATCCGCGATCCTGACCGGCTTCTTCGGTGGCATGGCCATCGGTGCTGCCGTCGGCGGGCGCATCGCCGACCGTGTCCGCTCGCCGCTCCGCTTCTACGGCTTCCTCGAGATCGCCCTCGTGGTCGTCGTGCTCGTCACGCCGTTCACGTTCACCCTCATCGACGAGGCATACCGCGGCGTCTACCCATCGCTCGAGAGCACGCCGTATCTCGCGCTGGCGCGGCTGGTCCTTGCGGTGCTCGCGCTCTCCCCCGCCACGATCATGATGGGCGCGACCTTCCCGACGCTCGTGCGCCATTTCACCCGCTCGAACGAGATGGGCCAGGCGTTCGGCCGCCTGTACATGGCGAACACGCTCGGCGCGGTCGCCGGCACCATCGTCGCGGGACTCGTTCTGATCGAGGTGTTCGGCCTGAGCGGTGCGCTCCGGGTGGGGGCCGCCTGCTCGGCGATCGCCGGGGTCGTCGCGCTGTGGCTGGCCCGCTCTGCGGATCGAGAGGCACCCGAATCCTCGCCCACCGTCCCGGAAGCCGCCGCATCGTCGCCCGCTGAGGAACTGCGTGCGCCCTTTCCATGGCTGCCATTCGTCGTCGCCTTCGTATCGGGGTTGACCTCCCTCGGCTACCAGGTCACGTGGACGCGGCTGCTGTCATCCGGTACGGGCGGCCTCACCTACGTCTTCACCGTGATCCTCGCGCTGTTCCTGATCGGGATCGCCGTGGGCGCCGGGATCTTCAACGTGATCCGCCGCCGGATGGGCGATCCGGTCCGGTTCCTGGCGTGGACACAGTTCGCGGTCGCCATCCTTGCGATGGCCGGCCTCGTCCTCGTGATCTCCCAGCCGCACGCCCTCGACCCGGGGCGGCCGTTCGAGTCGATCGCGGCGTTGTTCGGATCCGCGGTCCTCGTCGTCTTGCCCGTCACGATCGCGATGGGCATCGCGTTCCCGACCTCGTCCGAGCTCCTGCGGGACGAGCGCCACCGAGCCGGGTCCGCCGCGGGGTGGCTCCTTGCCGCCAATACGGTCGGGGCCATCATCGGCAGCCTCGTGATCCCGTTCGTCCTGATGCCGACGATCGGGTCGCCGGCGATCGTCGTCGGGTTGGTCTTCGCGAACATCGCGATGGGCATCTTCCTGGCGGCGCGTTCGCGGCCGATCTCGCGCCCAGCGATAGCGACCGGCCTGGTGATCGCGGTGGCCGTCGCGGTCATCGCAGGGACCCCCGGTAAGGTCGTCCAGCCGAACGAGGCACTCATCGCAGCGAAGGGCTGGACCTTGTTCGAGTCCCGGGAGGACGAGATCGCGTCGGTCCAGGCGGGGCAGAAGTCGGTGACTGCTGAGCTGTGGGTGGGCGGAACGTCGATGACCCTACTTACGGTCGACGCCAAGCTGATGCCGATCCTGCCGCTCATCGCCCGGCCCGATTCCGAGCGCGCGCTGGTCGTGGCCTTCGGCATGGGGACGGCGTTCCGCACCGCCTTGATCGCGGGTCTGCGGACGGACGCGGTCGAGCTCGTCCCGTCGGTGCCGAAGATGTTCGGCCACTACTACGCCGACGCCGACACTGTCCTTTCGAATCCGCAGGGCAAAGTCATCGTCGCCGACGGTCGCAACCACCTCGAGCTATCGCCGGAGCGGTTCGACATCATCGTCACCGACCCGCCGCCGCCGATCCAGAGCTCCGGTGTCTCGGTCATCTCGTCCCGCGAGTACTACGAGCAGGGCAAGGCCCACCTCACTGACGGTGGCGTGATGATGCAGTGGACGCCGTTCGGGACGACCGAGTCCGATCTCAAGGAGCACGTCCGGACCTTCGCGTCGGTGTTCCCGCACGTGACGATGGTTCGCGGTCCCGGTGGGTACGGTTTCTACATGCTCGGTTCCGAGCAGCCGATCGACCTGCCGCCCGAGCGGATCCGGGAGATCCTCGAACGGCCGGGCATCCTCGAGGACATCTCCAGCGCATTCGACTCGCCCGCGTCGACGGTCGACGAGTGGATCTCGGTGATCGAGAGTCAGGAGTGGATGGCGGACGACGCCGTTCGGGCCTATGCCGGCGACGGCCCACTCATCACCGACGACCAGCCACGGCCGGAATACTTCCTGCTCCGCGGCCTCGCGGAGATGCTCCGCCGATGACCCGTTCTTCTCACTTGTATCGGCGGCGCAGTCCCCGACGATGACGGTCGTCCGTCGACCGGAGGCTTCATGACCACCCGCACGCTGGCTGTCGCGCGCCCGATCCTCGGTACGACGCTGCCGTTCGCGCTGCCGATCGGGTTGTCCGCGTCCCTGCTGTTCAGCGTCGAGCCGCTCATCGGCCGACTCGTGCTGCCGGTGTTCGGAGGAACGCCGGCCGTGTGGGCCACGGTCCTGTTCTTCTTCCAAGCCGTCCTGCTGGTCGGATATCTCTACGGCCACGTGTCGGTGACGCGACTCGGTCGTTGGGGACCGCCGCTACATCTCGTCCTCGCCGGGCTCGCAGTGATCGCCCTCGTGGTCGCGCCATCGCACGTGGCGACCTTGCGCGACGAGAACGTCGCCCCGGTCGTCGATCTGATCAGGATCCTGCTCGTGCTGATCGGTCTCCCCGCCCTCGTCCTGACGACGACCACGCCGCTCGTGAGCGGCTGGTTCGAGGCTGCCCGAGCTCGCGGAGACGACGGCGACGGCTACTGGCTGTACGCGCTGAGCAACGCCGGATCGCTGCTCGCGTTGCTTGCGTATCCGCTCCTCATCGAACCGCGCTTGCCGCTGACCACCCAACGCGGGATATGGACGATCGGCTATGTCGCCCTCGTGGCGCTCCTCGCGCTCGCGGGAAGCCGTGCGCTGCCGGCGCTGCGGGATCGAGTCATGGATCGGCTCGCCGCGACGTCAGTTCTCTCCGACGAGGCGATCGACCGGCGCCGCCGGGCCCGCTGGCTGCTGCTCGCGGCGGTGCCGTCGGGCTTGCTCTCGGCGGTCACCACGTTCATCGCGACCGACCTCGTCTCGGCACCCCTGCTGTGGGTCGCGCCGCTTGGGATCTACCTGTCGTCCTTCATCGTCGCGTTCTCGCCGCGAGGAAAACGGTGGGTGCACTGGGCGGTCATCGCGGCCCCCGCCATGATCACGATCCTGTGGGTCCCCTATGGCTCCGCGGGCGGATGGCCGGTCCTCGCGGTCCTCGTCATGGAGCTCGTCGCCTTCTCCATCGTCGCCATCGCGCTGCACGGTCGCCTCGCAGACGACCGACCAGCGCCATCACATCTGACCGAGTTCTATCTCGTCATCTCGCTCGGCGGTGCGCTTGCGAGCGCGTTCGTTGCGATCATCGCTCCGTTGATCTTCCCAGGCGTCTGGGAGCTGCCGATCCTGCTCGTCGCTGCGCTCGTCGGCCTTGCGTTGGTCACGCCCGCGCCGCGACGTGCCAAGGCGAAGGGGCTCGACTTCAGCCCGTTCGTCCATGGTTCGAGGGGCCGCCTCGCCCCCTACGCGGTCCTCGGTGGGCTGTTGGTAGCTGCCCTCGTCGCGACCCATGCGCTCGCGACGGAGGCCGGGATCCGGTGGCTGCTCGTCGGCGGCCTCCTGCTTCTGGTCGGCGGTCGCCCCTGGTTCCTGGCGATCGCCACAGCCTTCGTCCTCATGCTTGCGACCTTCGTCCTCCAACCCCCAGCGGAATTCCGTGACCGCAGCTTCTTCGGCGTCACCGAAGTCCTCTACTCCCCGGACGGCGATCTCAAGCTCTTGATGAACGGCACGACGGTCCATGGCTCTGAGGCCACCGACCCCACAAAACGGGATGTGCCGCTCAGCTACTACGTTCGTTCTGGACCGATCGGTGACGCATTCGACATCGTGCAGTCCTCGCCCGGCTCGCGAGACGTCGCCGTCATCGGTCTCGGTGGCGGTGCCTTGGCCTCCTACATCGATGAGAAGACGACCATGACGTTCTTCGAGATCGACCCGATCGTCATCCAGGTCGCCTCCGACCCGAAGTACTTCACGTATCTCGCTGACGCCCCGATCCGCCCGGCCGTCGTCGAAGGCGATGCTCGCCTCTCGCTCGCCGACCAACCGAACGGCCGCTTTGACATGCTGGTCATGGACGCCTTCTCGTCCGACTCGATCCCCGTCCATCTCCTGACGGCCGAGGCGATCAAGGACGAGGTCAGGACGCTCGCGGCGACCGGGGTGATGGTCTTCCACGTTTCGAACCGCTATTACGACCTCACGCCACCGATCGCGGCGGCCGTACGCGAGCTCGGGCTGACGATCCTCGGCAAGGAACACACGCCCGGCGCCGACCACGAGCCGGGCGAGACGCCGTCGAAGTGGCTCGCCGCCACCGCCGACCCAGCCACGCTCGACGCGCTCCGCGAGAAGGGTTGGCACAACGTCGTGGCCGCCGATCACCCGTTCCGGGACGACTATTCCGACCTGCTGCGGTACCTCCAGCTCGGCTCCTGAGGCCGGACCTCGACCGGGCGAGCGCCCGCAGGTTGCGTCCGCAACCACATCCGCCACCCGATGCTATCCTCGCGGCGATGACCGCCCCCACGCTCGACGCGGAGCCCGCCTGTCCCGGGCCCGTGATGGGCCTCCCCACACTCGACGACTCACCGACCCCCACCTTGCGAGCGGAGCTGCGATCGTTCGACGCGATCCCTCGTGCGACGTGGGACCGACTCGCCGCGCAGAACCCGTGGGCCACGCCCTTTTCCGCTTGGGCCTTCCACCGCGCGTGGTGGGATGCGTACGGCGACAACGCGCATGACGAGACACTCGTCGTCTGCGGCGACACCTCCGCGGCCGAACCCGTCGCGATCGTCCCCCTGATGCATCGACACGAGGTCGAGCCGAGCGACGCAGCCACCCGAACGACCATCCGCCACACCGATGGGCACGGCCTCACGGCCGTGGCACCGAGCGCCAAGGCGATCCTCTTCGGGTGTTCGTACCACTCGGATTACGCGACCGTCCTCGGTGACCCAGCGATCCTTCCGGCTGTTGCCGAGGCGGTCGCGGACTATGTCGCGGCGCCCGTCGGAGAGCCATGGGATGTCGTCGACCTGCGGCGGCTTCGGTGTCAGGACCCGACCGGAAGCCAGCTCGCGCGGGCCCTCGGCGCCCGCGGGCTAGGCGAGCTCAGCGTCGAGCGGGAGGACGTCTGTCCCGTGGTGACGTTCCCGCCGGATGTCGATATCGAGGGGTTCCTCTCGACGCTTGGCAAGAAGGAACGCCACGAGATCCGGCGCAAGGTCCGCCGGGCCGAAGCCGTCGGCGAGATCCGCCTGACGGACTCATCGGACCCCCAGGGCGACCTCGAGCTGTTCATCGAGCTCCATCAGAAGCGCTGGGGTCAGAAGGGTCTGTTCCCTCCGACACGGGGCGGCGAGCAGAGCCGGGTCCTGATCCACCGCCTGCTCGAACTGTTCGGGTCGGATGGCCCGTTCAAGCTGACCATCCTGACCGTCGGCGACCGCCGGATCGGCGCCGGCCTCCATTTCGAGACGGAGACCGATCTCCTCTACTACAACGCCGGGATCGACCCCGACGCGCGCGACCTGTCGCCAGGCGTCCTGATGATCCACGCGTACGTCACACGGGCCCTGGAGCGGGGCCTCAAGCGGATGGACTTCCTGCGCGGCGACGAGTCGTACAAGTACGAATGGGGCGCGGTCGACGAGCCGATCCAGCGCGTCCTGCTGCGGCGGGGCGAGGGATGAGCACGCACGTGCGCCACGACCCATGTCTCGAGACCGTGCCTCGACCGACGGTGATCTCTGGAGACCGGATCCGTGTCGTCGAGGTGCTCGCGACCGGGACGAGCGGCGGCGCGCAGGAGCACGTCTTCGGCCTGGTCAACCGCATGGACCACAGTCGTTTCGACGTCTCGATCGTGTCGCTGTCGCCGGGGAGTGCCGTCCGCAAGCTGGAGCGCGCCGGGTTCGACGTCCTCGTCATCGACGAGCACGACGACGCGATCGCCACGGGTGCCCTTGCGGCGCATCTTGTCGATGTCCGGCCCGACGTCATCCACAACCACATGTACCGCGCCGAACTCGTCGGGACGCGCGCCGCCATCGCGCTCGGTGAGGTCGGGCACCGGCGGCCGTACATCGTGTCGACCGTGCACTCGAGCCGGATCCGGTCCGATGAGGACCGCGAGATGCTGCGTGTCCTGACCCCGCAGATGGACCAGCTGATCGCCGTCTCGAAGATGATCGAGGAGAAGCTCCTCGCCGAAGGACGCACGAGTGCGCCGATCACGCGGATCTACAACGGCGTCGACCTGTCACGCTACGAACGCGTCGAAGCCTGCTGCACGCTCCCCGACGAGTACGGGATGGAGCCTGGTTCGCAGATCGTCGGCGTCGTGGCGAGGCTCGAACCGGAGAAGGGCCACCCGACCCTGCTCGAGGCATGGCCGCAGGTCCTTCGCACCGTCCCTGACGCGTATCTGCTGATCGTCGGTGAGGGGTCGCGGCGCGAGGCGCTGGAGGCGCAGACGCGCGACCTGCGGATCGCCCATCGGGTGGTGTTCACCGGCCGACGTGACGATGTGCCGGCAGTGACGGCGGCTCTCGACGTCGCGGTCCTGCCCTCCTACCGTGAGGCGCAGGGTCTATCGATCCTCGAAGCGCTGGCGCTGTCAAGGCCGGTCGTCGCCTCGAACGTCGGCGGCATCCCCGAGATGATCACCGACGGCGTGAACGGGTTGCTCGTCCCGCCGCACGACGCCGACGCGCTTGCAGCCGCGATCACGAGGATGCTTCGCGATCACCCCTTCGCGGACACGCTCGGGCGCGCGGGCCATGACATGGTCCATGACCGCTTCTGCATCGATCTCATGGTCGAGTCCGTCCAGGCGATCTACGAGGAAGGGGCACGCGCCGTCCGGCCCTCGAAGCTGCCGGAGGTGGCAGCCGCCGTCTAGAACGTCACCGCCTCGATCCGAGTGGGACCATCGGGGTGGTGCCGCCTGACAACAGGTCGACATAGCATCTCTGCGTGTCGCTCCGCGCTCTGTGGTGGTTCCTCGCGATCTCGCTGCCGGTCCTCGCGTCGCTGATCGCGAAGATCTCGACGGTCGATCTCGCGTACCAGCTCCGCGCCGGCGCCGAGATCCTTGCGACCGGGCGGATCCCCACGACCGACACGTGGACATTCACCATGGCTGGTCAGCCATGGGTCGATCAACAATGGTTCGCGCAGGTCATCCTGCGAGCCGTCGAGTCCGTCGGCGGATGGGTCGGTCTCGCGGCGTTTCGTGCCGTGCTGGTGGGGGCGATCTTCGGCGGGACGTGTCTGATCGCGGTCCGTCGCAGCCTTGACGTCCGGACGGGCGCGATCCTCTCGCTGCTGGCATTCGTCGTGGCGGCGCCCGCACTTGCGCTCCGACCGCAACTCCTCGGGATGCTGTGTTTCGTCGGGGTCTTGTTGCTCGTCGCCGACCGGCGCGCACATCCGGTCCGCCTGTGGCTCGCGCCCGTCATCGTCGCGGTCTGGGCGAATGTGCACGGGTCGTTCTTCCTCGGCCCGCTGGTCCTCGGGCTCGCGTGGCTCGAGGATGTCCACGACCGTCAGCCAGCCGCGATGCGAACGCTCGCGGTGACCGGCGTCGCAGCCCTCGCTGCGTGTCTCACGCCGAGTGGTCCACTCGTCTGGCTGTATGCCGCCGGGCTCACGTCGAACTCGTCGGTGACGGCTCGGGTGACCGAGTGGCAACCCACGTCTATCCGCGACGTGCCGGGTCTGCTGTTCTTCGCGTCAGCACTCGCGATCGTGACGTTGATGGCGCGCTCGGAACGACGCGTGCCCTGGCCGACCCTGGCATGGCTCGGCGTCTTCTTCCTGATCGGCACCTATGCGCAGCGCGGCGTGGCCTGGTGGCCGATCGCGGCAGTAACGGCGATCGCCGGGACCTTGGTCCCGGCGTTCCCGGAGCGGAGACGCATCGAGACGTCGACGATGCGGCGACTCAACGCCCTCGTCGCCGGCGTGCTCGTCCTTGCGATGTTCCTCACCCTTCCGGCGAACCGCCCGGCATTGCCCGGCGCCCTGGTCCCGGCAGACGCTGTCACGCCCGCTCCTGCGGGGATCACCGCGAGTCTTCGGGACCTCGCAGCGCCCGGCGCCCGTGTCCTCAACCCGCAGACCTGGGGTTCGTGGTTCGAGTACGCGTTGCCGCAGCTCCAGGTTGCCGTCGACTCACGGATCGAGATGTTCAAGCCCGACGTATGGAGCACGTACGAGTCGATCGTCTCAGGCCAGGATGGCTGGGAGCGACGGATGGCCGAATGGGGCGTCACGCAAGTCGTCGTCGAGGCGGACGAGACGGCTTTCCGCGACCGATTGGTTCGGGCCGGCTGGGAGGTCGCGTACGAGGACGGCGACGGGGCGCTGCTGATCCAGCCCGAGGCGGGCTAGTCCGACCAGAGATGGAACGTGTGGACAGCGTGCGTCGGCTCGAACCCCACGCGGATGCAGACTTTCTGGGCCCGAACGTTGCAGACCTGCGTCGAAACGACGCAGCAAGGTCCCGTTCTATGCGCGAAGTCACGGCGGTCCTCCATTGCGGTGATCCGGCGTGACCGCGGAGCGTCGCGGCGTGTCAGCCTCCTCGCGTACTAGGACGTTCGGCGCGGTGACTGGTCGCACCGCGTCAGTAGACTCCTGAGCATGACCCAGGAGACCCGCGACCTGGACGTCGTCGTCCTCGGTGGTGGTGGCCACGTCGGATTGCCACTGAGCCTCACCCTCGCCGATGCCGGCTTGTGTGTGGGCATCTACGACACCAGCCAGGCGACGCTCGACCGGATCGCAGCCGGCGAGATGCCGTTCCTCGAGACGGGTGCTGACGAGCTCCTCCGCAAGGTCCTCGCGACCGGTCGGCTGGAGCTCGGGACCGATGGATCGATCATCGAGCGGACCCAGACCTTGATCATCGTCGTCGGGACCCCGGTCGACGAGTTCCTCGGACCGTCGATGACCGTGTTCGAGCGAGTCGTGAATCAAGTGGCGCCCCACCTTCGCGATGGCGCGCTGGTCGTCCTCCGAAGCACGGTCTACCCCGGCACCACTGAATACGTCACGCACCACCTTGCCGAGGCTGGCTGCAGCGTCGACGTCGCGTTCTGTCCGGAGCGGATCGCCGAGGGACATGCCCTTGAGGAGCTCCATACGCTGCCGCAGATCATCGGCGCGGATGACGATCGCGCGGCCGAACGCGCGACCGCCTTGTTCCGGAATCTCGTAAGCAAGACGGTCCGGGTGTCAACGAGGGAAGCGGAGCTTGCGAAGCTTTTCACCAACACGTGGCGCTATATGAAGTTCGCCGTCGCGAACCAGTTCTTTATGATCGCCGACCAAGCCGGGGTGGACTACACGAACGTGCTTCGAGCGATCCGCGAGGACTACCCGCGCGCCCAGGATCTTCCGGGACCGGGGTTTGCCGCAGGACCGTGCCTGTTCAAGGACGCGATGCAACTGGCCGCGTTCACGAGCGACCACTTCCCGATGGGCCAGGCCGCGATGCAGGTCAACGAGGGCCTTCCGGCCTATATCGTGTCCGCCCTCGAACGCCGCTACGGCGGGCTCAAGGGGAAGACGATCGGCATCCTCGGGATGGCCTTCAAGGCCGAGTCCGACGACACCCGCGCATCGCTCTCCTACAAGCTTCGGAAACTCCTCTCGTGGTCGGGAGCGCACGTCCTGGGAACGGACCCGTACGTCGATGACCCGAGGCTCGTCAGCCTCGAATGCGTGCTCGAGGAGAGCGATGTCCTTGTCCTCGGGGCGCCCCACAAGCAGTACCGTGGCCTGCAGATCGGGGGCAAGGATGTCGTGGATGTCTGGGGGGCACTTGGCGAGGGCATCCGGCTCTGATGAGGATCCTTGTCACAGGGGCCGCCGGCTTCATCAATGGGTACCTCGTCCCGGAACTGCTCGAAGCCGGTCACGAGGTCATCGGTCTCGACGACTTCTCGAAGTACGGTCGGCTGGCGAAGTCCTACGACGGACACCCGTGCTACCGGTTCGTGGAGGGCGACGCCAAGGACACCGCGTTGATGCGGGAGCTCGCAGCCGACGTCGATCAGGTGGTCGCATCGGCCGCGATGATCGGCGGGATCAGCTACTTCCACGAGTTCGCGTACGACCTGATCGCCGAGAACGAGCGGATCCTTGCGTCGACCTTCGATGCCGCGATCGCCGCGCACCGCGACGGGCACCTCCAGCGGATCATCGTGATGTCATCGTCGATGGTCTATGAGTCCGCGACGGTGTTCCCGACCCCAGAAGGCGCCCAGCTGAGCTCGCCACCCCCGGTCTCGACGTACGGCTTCCAGAAGCTGGCGTCCGAGTACTTCGCCAGAGGCGGCTGGGAGCAGTACCAGCTGCCCTACACGATCGTGCGGCCCTTCAACTGTGTGGGCATCGGTGAGCGACGAGCACTGCGCGACACGGACGTGATGTCCGGGAACGTGAAGCTCGCGCTTTCCCACGTCGTGCCGGATCTCGCGCTGAAGGTCCTCAAGGGCCAGGATCCCCTACACATCCTCGGCGACGGTTTCCAGGTGCGGCACTACACGTACGGCGGCGATCTCGCGCATGGGATCCGGCTCGCGATGGAGTCGGAGCGGATGATCAACGAAGACGTGAACCTGTCGACCGCGCAGTCGACGACCGTTCTCGAACTCGCCGCGGCGATCTGGCACAAGATCCACGGCGCCGACCGCGAGTTCCACTATGTTTCGGACCCACCGTTCGAGCACGACGTCCAGTTGCGCGTCCCGGACGTCCACAAGGCGAAGGAGGTCCTCGGTTTCGAGGCCTTGACGACGCTCGACGAGATGCTCGATGAAGTCATCCCGTGGATCCGTGGCGAGGTGGAGGCCGGCCGGCTGTGATCCAGGCCCCGTGGGAGCGACGGCGAGCCCCGAGCCCATGGGCGGCGGAACCCGAGCTGGCCTCGGGCATCTCGATCGTGGTTCCCGTGTATCGCTCCGCCGAGACCCTTCGCGAACTCGTTCGACGCCTCACCGAAACGCTAGGGCATGTCGGCGAGCCGTACGAGATCATCCTCATCGAGGACGCCAGCCCGGACGGTTCGTGGTCGGTGATCAGCGAGCTTGCGACGAAAGACCAACGCGTCCGGGGCGTTCGCTTAAGCCGAAACTACGGCCAGCACAACGCGCTCCTGTGCGGGATCCGTGCCGCCAGGTTCGATCGAACGGTCACGCTTGACGACGACCTCCAGAACCCGCCCGAGGAGATCCCGACGCTGCTCGCTCGTCTCGACCGCGATACCGACGTGGTGTATGGCACGCCGTTGAGCGAGCAACACGGGTTCTTGCGAGATCTCGCGTCCAGGATCACCAAGCTCGCGCTCCAAGAGGCGATGGGTGCTGAGGTGGCGCGAAACGTTAGCGCGTTCCGGGCGTTTCGGACGCGTCTTCGCGACGCCTTCCCGGCGTATCGCGGCCCGTACGTCTCGGTGGATGTCCTACTCACGTGGGGCACTGCACGGTTCGCCCATACAGCCGTACAGCACGATCCGCGTCGCGTCGGTGCGTCCGGCTACACCGTGCGAAAGCTCGTGGCCCACGCGCTGAACATGGCGACAGGCTTCAGCACGTTGCCGCTCCAGCTCGCGAGCTTCGTCGGCTTCGTGTTTACAGTTTTCGGCCTCCTGTTTCTCGCATATGTCGTGGTGAACTACATTTCGAACGGTCCGAACAATGTGCCTGGCTTCGCGTTCGTCGCGTCGATGATCGCGATCTTCAGCGGCGCTCAGCTCTTCGCGCTCGGGATCATCGGGGAGTACCTGGCACGAATGCACTTCCGCGCGATGGATCGACCGACATACCTGATCCGTGAACGGACCGATGACGAACAGCGCGACTGACACGAAGCGGGGACGACGCCATGTACTGCGTGGTCGCGACCATGGCGTCGTTGCATTCAACAGACCGTTCCTCACCGGCCGCGAGCTCGAGTACATCAAGCGCGCACATGCGAACGGCCACCTCGCGGGTCAAGGGGAGTTCGCGCGACTGTCTGGACAGTGGCTCGTGGAGCGTTTCGGGTCGGTGCGTGGACTGTTGACGCATTCGTGCACGGCCGCGCTCGAGATGTCGGCGATCCTTGCGGATGTCGGTCCGGGCGATGAAGTGATCATGCCGTCGTTCACGTTCGTGTCGACCGCGAACGCGTTCGTCCTGCGCGGCGCGACGCCGGTCTTCGTCGATATCCGCCCCGACACGCTCAACCTCGACGAGCGACTGATCGCCGACGCCATCACGGATCGGACGAAGGCCATCGTCCCGGTCCACTACGCGGGCGTCGCGTGCGAGATGGACGCGATCATGGAAACGGCGCGCGAACGCGACCTGCTCGTCATCGAGGATGCTGCCCAGGCAGTCCTGTCGACCTACAAGGGGCGTCCGGCCGGCGGCATCGGACATCTCGCCGCGCTGTCGTTCCATGAGACCAAGAACGTGATCTCGGGTGAGGGCGGGGCGCTCCTCGTCAACGATCCAGCGTTCGCGACCCGGGCCGAGGTCATCCTCGAAAAAGGGACGAACCGCTCACAGTTCTTCCGCGGCGAGGTCGACAAGTACACCTGGGTCGACATCGGGTCGTCGTACCTGCCGGGCGAGATCATCGCCGCGTTCCTGTTCGCCCAGCTCGAGCACGCCGATAAGATCACCGCGCGGCGACGTGCGATCTGGGCGCGCTATCACGCCGCATTCGAAGCTGCCGAGCGGGACGGGCTGCTCCGTCGACCGATTGTCCCCGACGACCGCCAGCACAACGCGCACATGTACTACCTGCTCCTGCCCGATCTCGAGACGCGAACGATGCTCATCGACGCGCTACGCGCCCGGCTCGTCCATTCGGTCTTCCACTACGTGCCACTGCACAGCTCGCCGCAGGGATCGAAGGTCGGCCGCGTGGCTGGGCGCATGGATGTGACCGAGTCCTCGAGTGAGCGGCTTGTCCGGCTGCCGCTGTGGTTAGGTGTCGAAGCCGATCAAGACAGGGTGATCGACGGGGTGCTCTCGGCGCTCCATTAGGCGATTGGCTTTCAGCCTTGCTCCTCGTCCGGTTGTCCCCTGGTCTTATCAGCCTTCGACCTCGGACAGCGTGTAGCCACCGGCGCGGAAGATCACATGCGCCGCACGGTCAAGGCTGTTTGGACGGATCGGATCGGCGAGTATAAATCTGATGCCGTAGCGGCTCAGGAACGACCGGACCTCAGAGCGGGACGGTGCTGCCGATCTGCTCGGGTACAGCTGGCGTTGGGGAGCGACGCGGAAGGATGGATTCTCCACGTCGGGGTCCACATCCGCGCCGATGAGACGACTCGCGAGATCGGCCTGAAAGCACATCGGGATTAGCGGACGTCCGGTACGCGCGTTCACGCTGATAAGGCGCGGTAACCAGACAGACTGCTCATCGAGGGCGCAGCGATACGCGATCTTTGCGCTCGCGGGCAACTGTTGGATCCGCTCCAACATTGCGATCGGTATCGGTGGGTAGTCGAAGGGCGCGAAACGCCCCAAGTGCGCCACTGTGAAGGCCGTGGCGAGCCCAAGTTGTCCCAGCGTCGCGGCGACGACTACAGCCGCAACGAGCCGGTACCGATGTACGCGGAGCCATCTCCATAGGTCAACGATTGCCGCCGCGGCGAGAGGCGTGGCTATGGTCGCGAGCCCGCCAAAGAACAGATGGAACGTGTTGTAGTCCGGGAGCAGCGCTCCCCACGCGAGGGCGCCAACCACCAGCATGGCTACGGAGGCTACGTAAGTGGCCGACCGGCCAGGCGAGTCATTTCGGATCAGCACAGCGCTCAGTGGGAGCGCGAGCATCACTCCGCTTCCCGCTGCAGTGGAAAGGATCGAGCGCGCCCACTCCTGGTTGAAAGGTCGGACCAGCGTGGACGGAGCGCTCCCTCCGACGCCGTGGCCGGTGGCGAGCCCCCAGATAGCGGTGAGGCAGATAAGGGCGGTAGCTACGCCTACCGGCCGCGCCCACGCGTTAACAAGCGACCGCACCACGTTTCGTGATGGATGGGCCAACAGCAGCCACGCGCCGGCCGCAAATGCGAGACCAATGAGTCCCAACGCCGCGATCACGATGTGAGCCGGCAGAAGGGCGGCCGCCGTTACGCCGATCAGTCCGGATCGAAGCCAGCCTGGTCGCCCATGAATGCCCAGGATCGTGGCGTCGTCCAACACCCGAACGGCAATAAGCGCTCCAACCCCATATGTGGTGATCGCGAACAATAGTCCGCTTGCATACGATCCAAAGTAGACGTCCGTTAACAGCGGCAAGGGGGACAGCACGAGGCAAGAGGTGAAGCCAAGGATCCATGGGCCTCTACCCTCCCTGCCGGTGAATCGGCGCACGAACGTTGCCGTCACCAGGGCCGTGCTGACCAGAACGACGGGGAGTGCGACGAGATGCTGTGCCACCATCGGCTCGAGTCCGGTACTCGACCCTATCAAGGACCCTAGCCAGATCTCTCCCCAGTGGTACCAGGTCTGGGGCGAAACGCCGACGAGGGGCACGCCAGCAGGCGCGAAAACGTTCTCGACGCCGGTTCTCGCCAACTCTCGGCCCAATACCGCGTAGTAGGCGGGATCGAGAAAGTCGATCGGTTGGCCGGCAGGGCTTGATGCGACCGCCAAGGTCATTCGATAGGCGATGCCGATCGCGAGAATGGCCGCGCCGGATACCACGAGGGCGGCGCGCAGGGTTCGTGGCCATCGAAGACGGACTTCTCGCCAGCGCCGTTGTTGGATGAACTGAGTCAGACCGCCGAGGAGGATTCCCGCGAACGCGATAGCGACGGGCGTAAAGCTGCTGGCACCGCCCGATCGCAATGCCGCCCACCATGCGGTTGTTGCCACGAGACCCACTGACAATGCCCGACTAAGCGCATCAGCAGAGTCCGTCTCATCTTGCCCGGCCGCAACCGTGACGAGGGTGCGGCCGATGACTGCAAGAACGACCAACGCGAGCAGCCCAATCGCCCATGCGGTCGCGATGACTGGATCGAACGCGTTAACTACCAATAGCCGCGCACCCACGATGCCGGCGGAGGACCAGTCGAGCGCCACCACCGCTCAAGCGACCACATCGTGCGGGTCGTTGGACGCATGTCACCGGTCGTGGACCGTGACCATCCGCGTGAACTCACGAGCCAGATCGACGCCGTCCCAAACGACGTCGAAGCTCAGCGCCCGTCCGATGGGCACGATGCGATCCACGCCACGAGACCCGAGCGTCTCAGCGAAGGCCATGAGTCGTGGCCGATCGAACCCGTAGTGCGCAACGGTCTGGTCGCGTCGACCGATGTACGCCGCGAGAGCCTCGAGATTCGGAAGGTCGAGGTGGGCGAGCACGCCGGCTCCAAGCCACGTCCTCGGCAGTCGGGAACCTGTCAGGCGCATGTCGACGATCATGTCGTCGACGAATGCCAGTCGATCAGCATCGCCATCCGCGACGAACGTGTACGTGGACACGCGTTGTTGAACGGCCATCGCGGCGTCGATCTCCCAACCGCGTCGACGGGCGGTCGCCGCAACGCGTGGCAGGAATGTTCCCCGCGCGGCCTCGCTGCGACCGGTATCTCCGATCCAGACCAATGTCCGAGGCGAGGAGCATGCGGCCTGGTCGAACCAGAACAGGTCGTTGGCGAATGCCTCTGCCAAACGCTCGCGTTCGTCGTCTGATGCTTGCTCATACGCCGAGGTAGAGATCACGGCGATCGACGACCTCGATGGGAATGTCATATCGCGCGCGTGTGGCTGAAGGGGGAATCGCCGTATCGCGTCAACCGACCCGTCGCCGCCCCAGATGACGCGCAGGTCGCACGCCGCGCACAGCGATCTGGTGACGTCGTCGTCATGGCCGTAGGTAATGAATGCCTGTGACCGTTGGATCGCCGGATCGGCGTGCCGGGCCGTCTCGGCCAGCGCTTTGATGATCGCCTGCGAGGTCGCGCCCGCACGAGCCGACAGTCGAACGATGTTGGCGTTTCCAGCCAACGCCGAGATCGCCCAGGAGTAGACGAAGATCGTGTCGACGTTCGCGGGCGGGAAATGGATCACAACGCCGCGCGGTGCGACGAGGCCGTCCGTCGAGGCCTTGAGGCGCTCGGCCGTCCGCCGGAGCTCCGCCCGCCGAAGAAAGAATCCGAGCGACCCTAGCTCAGGGTGTCGGCGAGTGAGGGTGGGCGAGAGGAGCACACGCGAGAATTCCTCGAGTAGCTGGATGACCCGTGGGTCGGCAACCCGGAGAGCGTCGGTGCTGAGGGCGGCCCGAGCTTCCGCCACGAGCTCCTCGACGTCCATCGCCCGCCCGGCATCGACGGGCGGAAACACGACGTCGACCACCATAGGACTCACGCCACCTGTCGCGGCGGCACCGCCGTGTCACTACAGCCGCGAGCCTCGGCCCGAGGCAGACGCCCGAGGACCCTGAATCGCTTGCCCGGCCAAGGCCCGTCGTCGATACCGTCGACGACACCGAGATCCTCGGTCATCAGCACGTTCCCCGGATACGACTCCGGCACCGTGCTGATCACTTGGATAAGCCCCGGCTTGCCGATCGGAACGGGCTCCCAGGTGAGCGGATCGCGGATGATCACTTCGGCGAAATCGGGCGAGTAGAGGGAACCGCCGTCCGGGCCCTCCATGTGGACGACTCCGATCTGCTCGACCATCCCATAGAAATCGTGGATCCGCGTGAGCCCTGTATCCCGCGCGAAGGCCTCGCGGAAGGTCCGGTTGTCGACGGCGAGGTCGGCCATGCGTTTCCAGCCGCCCGAGTGGATGAGGACCCCGTTACGTAGGTCGAGCCCTTCATCCCTGGCCACGCGGTAGAGGTACTGCCACACCAGGAACGTAAACCCGAAGATGAGGAACGGTTCTTCACCGTAGCGAGACAGGAATGACCGAACGACGCCCGGATCGGACTGCTCCTCCTCGTCGAGTACCCACGTGTGGTCCCGTCCGAAGCTCATCATTCCCAACACGCCGGCGCCGCGAGCGCTATAGCTCGTCTTGCCGTGGAATGCAGCCACGCTGTCGACGATCAGCATCGGCAGACGTTTTGGCCCGAGGACTGATTGCATCGTCCTTGCCAGGACTCGCGTTTGGGTCTCTGCCGCTGCCCGATCCAGATAGATGCGACTGGGGTCCCCGGTCGTCCCGCTCGACGTGAGCGTCCTGAAGACGTCGTGCTCCGAGATCGACGAAAGCTTGGTCTCCTTGAATATGCGCACCGGCAGCCAGGGGAGTTCTTCGAGCGACGTGTAACGGCGCTCCGCGGTGTGACCGATAGCGTCGAGGATCGAGGCGTAGCCGGCAGATCGCGCGCGGTGGTGGCCGATCCGTTCGACCAGCGCGGGAAGAAGCTCGGCCTCGCGGTCGGCTTGCTTCAACGAGAAGGGCGGCTGCGCACTCAAGAGGAACGCCCGAGGAGCTGGTAGTCGACCTTGCCATTAGGCAACAGCGGAAGGCGGTCGGTCGTCCGGACGACGAATCCCGTCGGATGTATACGTAGTCGTCGAGCAACGTGACTGACAGCTTCATTCGCGAGGTCGGGCTCGTTCCCTTCGACCCAGACGATCACGCGGTCGTCGCCGGGTATCGCCGCGATCGCTCCCAAGCCCGCCAGCATCCCTTCGACATCGTCGAGGTTCAGCCTGATCCCGAACGCCTTGCCGAGGCGACTCCTTCGGCCATCGATCGTGAGGTAGCCCTCGTCGTCGAGGTGCCCTAGGTCCCCCGTGTGAAGGACTCCACCCGTGTCGTCCCCACGAGCGAGGTCAGCGGCTTCGTCCGCGTAGCCCATCATGACGTTGGGACCGCGATAGACCACTTCGCCGGTGGGCGTTGAGCCGGATTCGTCCTGCCCGGCCTCGATCTGGATCGCGCCGCCTGGCACGGCTGGCCCGACAGATCCTGCTTTGGCCGGGAGACGAGCCGGTGGCAGCGTCGTCAGACGTGGGCCACCCTCGGTCTGGCCGTACATCACGTAGAGCGACGCGCCGATAGTGGCAAGGCGCTCATGGAACTCGATGACCGACTGAGTCGCCAGCCGCCCGCCCGCCTGCGTGACCGACCGCAGGCTCGGATGCGAGGTTGGGTCAAAGCGCATCTGCCGCAGCATCTCGAATTGGGTCGGAACGAGTGGAAGGGTCGTGACGCCGAGACCATCGACGGCATCCCAGAACGGCCGCGTCACGAGACCATCGGTCGAGACGACGAGCGTCGCTCCTGCGGCGAGGTGGGTGTTGAGGACCGACATTCCATAGCTGTAGAAGATCGGCAATGCGGTCACAGCCACATCGGATGGGTCGATCGCGAGGACATCGATGATCGCTGTGGTATTAGCTTCGATGGCCTCGCGCGACAGGCGCACGAGCCGAGGATCGCCCGTGGATCCAGAGGTCGCGAGCAGCAGCGAGAGGTCCTGGTGTGCCGGGGCGGCCTCCCCATCGGATCGGACCAGGCCCGATCCCAGCGTCTCGACGGTCCACTCGCTGTAGCCAGGCAGGCCGTTCATGGGGGATTCGCCGACGACCGCGGCGGGACGGTATCTCTCGATGAAGCTCTCGAGGACGGCGGCGGGCAAGTCAGGATCGAGCAGCGCCACTGGACGACCAGCTCGGCGCGCTGCGACGTAGGTCAGGATGATCGGCACCGATCCCGCGGCGCGCAGGAAGATGACACCGGCTGGGACGCTTCCCAGATCAACAGCTGCGGCCCGGACCCTGTCTTCGATCTCCGCGCCGGCCGTTCGGTGGCGCGTCGTGGCATCGATGATGGATGCCTCCGGGTGGAGGACCTCCATCAGATCGACGTTCCTCCATCGATGCCGATGATTTGACCGGTCACGAACGAGGCATCGCGCGAAAGGAGGAACGCGACGACGTTGGCGACGTCATCCGGGGTCCCGAGGCGCCCGAGTGGGGTCCTCGCCACCCTAGCTGCGCGCCCCTCCGCGTCGAGGGTTCGAAGCATGTCCGTATCGATGTACCCCGGCGCCACCGCGTTGACGCGGATGCCGCGCGGGCCCAGCTCGAAAGCGGCACCACGCGCGATGCTCGCGATAGCTGCCTTCGTCGCTCCGTATATCACCTGACCGTCGACGCCGCCCGACCGCATGATCGAGGAAAGCATCACGACCGCCGGATCGATCCCGCGCGCCAGAAGCCTGGTGCATGACTGGAGCGTATATGCGGCTCCTGCGGCGTTGACCTCGAAGAGAGCGGCGATCGTCTCAGGACGCACCATCCCGATGAGCCCTTCGTCGTGCATCCCCGCATTGACGACGAGTGCGTCAAGTCGCCGATACGCCTGATGGATGGATCGGGCGGCGGCGTCCATCGCCGCCGGATCACGGACATCGCCGACGAGGGGCAGGCACTCGGCGCCGTGACGATCCCGCAAGTCGTGCGCCGCAAGGTCCAGATCGCCAGCGTGTCGACCGAGCAGGATGATCCGATAGCGGTCTTTCGCAAGCCGCTCAGCGATGGCACGTCCGATACCGCGGGACGCCCCGGTGATCAGGGCGATCCGCGGCCCAGAGTCAGAAGTCGACACCGTGTCGTGCGAGGATCTCGGTGGCCTTCGCGAAGGAGCTCAAGTCCTTTCCAGCACATTGGGATCCTAAGCTTAGAATTCCACGTGGACAAGTTGTCGCG